>Ga0163144_10005347_pt1 | contig 28506 bp, 26 predicted proteins | sample OliLak19BULKMAT1_FD_123175 | JGI IMG/M metagenome (GOLD analysis project Ga0163144, IMG submission 123175) | Freshwater microbial mat bacterial communities from Lake Vanda, McMurdo Dry Valleys, Antarctica - Oligotrophic Lake LV.19.BULKMAT1 | ecosystem: Environmental > Aquatic > Freshwater >... | reverse complement strand
CGCCCCGCAGAAGAACCTCGGCTCAGACGGCGGCGTGTGGTTCGCGCTCTTCTCCCCCGCCGCGATCGAGCGGGTCGAGCGCATCGCCGCGAGCGGTCGGTACATTCCGGAGTTCCTGTCGCTCAAGAACGCCGTGGACAACTCGCGCCTCGAGCAGACACTCAACACCCCCGCCCTAACGACACTGCTGCTGCTCGAGAACCAGCTCGACTGGATCAACGGCAACGGTGGCCTGGCTTGGGCTGACGCGCGCACGAAGGAATCTTCGAGTGCGCTCTACGACTGGGCGGATGCTTGCCGCTACGCGACCCCGTTTGTGACGACCCCAGCCGATCGCTCGCAGGTCGTGGTGACAATCGACTTCGAGAGCCGAGTGGATGCCGCGGCGCTCGCTGCGACGTTGCGTGAGAACGGCATCGTTGACACCGAGCCGTATCGCAAGCTCGGGCGCAACCAACTGCGCGTCGCGACCTTCGTCTCGGTCGAGCCGGACGATGTGCGAACACTCATTCGCGCCATCGAGTACGTCGTCGAACATTCTTCGTAGAACATCGATCGGCTCGGTAACCTAGAGGCGTGAGACTGTGGCTGAAGGACTCCAAGCGGCGGCCTGACCCTGCGCCTGTCGTCACCGACGACCGCAAAGCCATGGCGGTCGGTCTCGCGCTCTGGTTGGTCGCGCTGATTGCCGTGATCATCGCTCTGCCGACCCTCGCCGCGAGCGATCAGGCGTGGTGGCTGGAGATGTGCATCGCCGGGCTCGTGCTCGGCGTCATCGGAATCGCGTACACCCACTGGCGGCACAGGCGGTAGAGTTCAACGCTCGAGCGACGCCGGTTCTCTGTGGCCTTCGTTGTCGTCATCGTTGTCGTCATCGATGTCGTCCCTGACGGTGTCGTCATTATCATCGTCATCATCATCAACATCAACATCAACATCAACATCAACATCAACATCAGCGAGCGCGTCGATGTCGACACCGTCTAGGTCGTCCTCCTCGAGATCGTCATCGTCGTCATCGTCGTCGTCATCGTCGTCATCAAGGTCGCCGTCGTCGTCGACAAGGTCATCGTCCTCATCGTCGGACTCATCCTCAGCAAAGACCTCATCGTCATCGGGATCGTCGTCTGGATCGTCATCCTCGGTCTCGTCGACCGCTCCGGCGGCATCCTGCGATGCCTCGTACTCGGCAAGTCGCTCCGACCACGGCACCCACTCTGGCGCGAGGAGAGCACCATCGCTCGGCATTAGCTCCGCTTCGAGCACCGTCGGTTCTGACCCGTCGACCTTCGCGACACTGACGGTCCACAACCACCCGCGATACCCGGGCTGGGTCGTCTCGAAGCGGAGTGTCACGACGCCGTCCCTAGCATCCGTCTCATCCACGAATGCACCGATCGTCTCGACCAGAGTGATCTCGGCGAGCGCGCCGCGAGCGAGAGTTTCGTGCTGGCTAGGCATCCAGCTCGTCCGCGACCTTGCGCAACATCGCCGCGATCTTGGTGGCGTGCGACTTCTCGGGGTAGCGACCGCGCTTGAGGTCTCCGCCGATCCCGTCCATCAGCTTCACTAGATCTTCAATGATGATCGCCATGTCGTCGGCGGGCTTGCGGTTGAGTTTCGCCATCGATGGGGGCGCTTCGAGCACGCGCACCGAGAGCGCCTGAGCGCCCTTTTTTCCATCGGCGATACCAAATTCGAGCTTGGTGCCGGCCTTCACTCCGGTCGTGCCAGCAGGCAGCGCGGAAGCATGCAGAAAGACCTCTTGGCCGTCATCAGCGCTGATGAAGCCAAAGCCCTTCTCGTCGTCGTAGAACTTGACCTTGCCGGTTGGCATGCTGAACTCCTCCTGGTGGATGCACCAAGCCTAGAGGACTCGGCGCTGGCGTATCCTTGTGGATGTGACATCCGACATCCCGATCAACGATCACCGGCTCGAGCGCATCCTCGCCTTCATGGTCGCCTCGGCGGTCGGACTCAGCATCGTGTCATTTCTCGCGGTCATCGTCGCGAGCGGGCTCGGCGTCACCGGGGAGCAATTCAGCCAGCCGCCATGGCCGACCATCATCGTGCTGCCGGTTATCGGCTTGCCAATCGGCGTCATCGTTCTCGTTGCGCTCCTCATCGTCAGCGGACTGCGTCGGGGTCGTGACGCAAGGGATGCGCGCCGCTAACGAATCCTCACTCGCGCTGGCAGGCGAGCTTCGTCGACTGAGCGATGCACAGTTGAGCGCACTGATCGACGCGCGTGAGATCGGGGAGGCTGGAATTCGCGACTTCTTCGACCTCGCTGACGCACTCCTCGAACCGGAGTCGATCGCTCACGCTCTCGCTCGACTCGACCGCCCGACCCTCGCCGCTCTCTGCCGGGCGAGCCTCGGTGCGCTTGCGGAATCTGAGCTGGACCGCTCCTCCGTCAGCAGGCTCGAACGGGCAGTCGCGCTCGCGCTTGCGAGCGCCGCTACGACTGCGAGCGGCAGCCCGGCTGGCCGAGCGGCTGGCCCCCCCGCCAATCGGATTTTCACGGTGCTGTCTCCGATCGCCGATCATGTGGCACTCTGGCCGGAACAGGGACTGCCGTCCATCGCCGAGCTCGAGACCGTGCCCGCCCCGGCGGCGCTAGTTGCGGTCAGCTCGCTCGAACCCGACGCGGTCGACTCGCTCGCCGCAGAACGCGCCTTCGCGAACACCACTGCCGTTGCAGAACTGATCGCCGAACTGCGCCAAGAGTCGGCCCGCGAACTCGCCCGTGGCGGCATCGCACTTCCCGACAATAAGCGATTGGCAGCCGCGATGGGGGTCGAGCTCGACGCGGTCGCAGAACTCGTGGAGATCGCCGAGCGAGCCGGGCTCATCGCGCGGGAGAACGGGCGGTGGAGCACAGCGGATGCCGACGGGCGCTGGGCGGTCGCGGCATCCGGAGCTCGATGGGGGCTCTTGGCGGAAGCCTGGGCCAAGCGTCTGCCAGACGATATTCGCGAGATACTCGTGTCTCGGCCAGGCGCGGCATGGGGCGGGCAACTCGATGACTACGTCAACTGGTTGTTCCCGGCGGGCGGCGTGTGGATGCTCGGTCGACTCGCCGCCTACACTCGCAGTGCCGAATCGCTCGGCATCACAACAGAGCACGTAGCGAGCGCTCCTGGACGCGCGCTACTCGCGGACGGCGTCGATGCTGCGGTCACCACAATGACCGCCCTCTTCCCGACCGAGGTTGAGTCGGTTTATCTGCAGCACGACCTCTCGATTGTCTCGCCCGGCCCGCTTGCGCCGGCGATCGATGCTCGACTGCGCCGCATTGCGGACGTCGAGGGCCGGGCTCTCGCATCCAGATACCGCATTTCGACGCCGAGCGTCTATCGAGCGCTGGCAACCGGCGAAACCGAGGAATCCATTCGGCAGTTCCTCGGCGAAATCGCGATCACCGGTATCCCGCAGCCATTGGATTATCTGCTGAGCGAGGCCGCGTCGCGGTATGGACTCGTGCGAGTCGGCTCCACACCGGATGGCCGCAGCTATGTTCGTTCGAGCGATGCCGGGCTGTTGCGAACCTTGCACGTCGATCAAGCACTGAATAGCCTCGGGCTCACGGTCGACGGCACGCGGCTGCTCAGCCGCACCGACCGTGATGTCGTGTTCTGGGCCATCAGCGACGCGCGCTACCCGGTCGCTGCCGAAGACGCGTTTGCCGAGGTCGTGCACATTGGGCGTCGCGAGTCGCCGGCACCGGCAAGCGCCCCGCGCACCTCCCCCGGCGTCGCGCTCATCGAAAAGTTACGCATCGGCAGTTCGGGCGACCCGGAGATCACCGGCAAAGCTTGGCTGTCGCGGCAGCTCGATGTTGCAATCCGCGGAAAGCTCGCCATAACCGTGACGGTTCAGCTGCCAGACGGGTCGAGCGCGAACTACCAACTCGAACCGGCGAGCGTCGGCGGCGGGCGACTGCGCGCGAAGGATCGCAAGTCAGACATTGAGCGCACGCTGCCGCTCGCGAGCATCACGGCGGTCGGGCCGGCACAGTAGTGGTCGGCTGAGCAGCGCGCGAGCCGCGGCAACGTAGGCTTATCGGATGCCACAACACGGTCCGCTCATCGTGCAAAGTGACCGAACAGTCCTGCTGGAAGTCGCGCATCCTGAGGCAAACGATGCCCGCCACGACCTTGCGGTCTTCGCGGAGTTGGAGCGTGCACCCGAGCACATCCACACCTATCGCATCACGCGGCTCGGGCTCTGGAACGCGCGGGCTGCCGGCCATGACGCGGCGGACATGCTCGCAACGCTCGAACGCTACTCAAAGTTCGCAATCCCGCAGAGCGTCGTGGTCGACATCACCGAAACCGTCGGCCGCTACGGTCGACTGCGAATCGAGCGGGCGGATGACGGTGCACTCACGCTCACGGCAACCGATGCAGCCGTGCTCAACGAGATCACACGCGCACGTAAAGTTGCGGCGCTCTTGCTCGAGAAGCGCGGGGAGCATAGCTTCGTTGTGCAAGCCTGGGCGCGCGGCGAACTCAAACAGGAGTTGCTCAAGCTCGGCTGGCCCGCAGAAGATCTCGCCGGCTACACGCCTGGCACCCCGCACGACATCGACCTCCTTACCTCCGGATGGGCTCTGCGCGACTATCAGAACAAGGCGGTTTCGAACTTCATCGCCAATGGCTCAGGAGTTGTCGTGCTCCCCTGTGGCGCTGGCAAAACTCTGGTCGGGCTTGGCGCGATGGCGGCCGTCAAAACGACCACGCTCATCCTCGTCACAAACACGGTGTCGGCGCGGCAGTGGCGGACCGAGCTTCTGGCGCGCACCACTCTCACGGCGGATGAGGTCGGCGAGTACTCCGGTCAGGTGAAGGAAGTCCGCCCGGTGACGATCGCGACGTATCAGATCCTGACGGCGAAGCGGCAGGGCCAGTATGCCCACCTCGCGCTGCTCAACGCGCTCGACTGGGGCCTCGTGATCTACGACGAGGTGCACCTGTTGCCAGCACCCGTGTTCAAACTCACCGCCGAGCTGCAGGCGCGACGCCGGCTCGGGCTGACCGCGACACTTGTCCGCGAGGACGGGCGCGAGGGTGACGTGTTCTCGCTCATTGGCCCGAAGCGCTTTGATGCTCCGTGGAAGGAGATCGAGGCGCAAGGCTTCATCTCGCCAGCGTCCTGCTACGAAGTGCGTATCGACCTGCCGGAGCACGAGCGGCTCGAGTATGCGGCATCCGCAGATAGCGAGCGCTACCGGCTGGCGGCCACCGCGCCCGCGAAGCTCGGGGTCGTCAAGGAACTCGTCGCGAAGCACGCTGGCGAGCGCATTCTCGTGATCGGTCAGTACCTCGACCAGATCGACGAACTGGCGGATGCCCTCGGTGCCCAGAAGCTGACGGGCGCGACCCCGGTCGACGAGCGCGAGCGGCTCTACCAAGCCTTCCGTGAGGGATCGATCACGGTGCTCGTGGTCTCGAAGGTCGCGAACTTTTCCGTCGATCTGCCGGAAGCGACGGTCGCGATTCAGGTCAGCGGCTCATTCGGATCGCGCCAGGAGGAGGCGCAACGCCTCGGCCGGCTGCTGCGCCCGAAGGAGAGTGGGCTTCCGGCGAACTTCTACACACTCGTCGCTCGCGACACCGTTGATCAGGACTTTGCGCAGAACCGCCAGCGGTTCCTCGCCGAGCAGGGCTACTCGTACACAATCCTCGACGCAGCCTCCCTCGCCGCCTCCCTCGCCGCCTAGCTCGCCGCCTAGCTCGCTCCGCCCGAGTGCGCTGTGGTTCGCTGAGCGCGCGGCCGCTGCAGCGGCCGCGCCGTCAACGAACGGCCGCGCACTCGCGTTCCGCTGGCGGAACGGGCGGGGCGGGGCCCGCGGGACGCGAGAGGCGGGACCCGAGGGACGCGAGGGGCGGGGCCCGCGGGACGCGAGGGGCGGGGCCCGCGGGACGCGAGGGGCGGGACGGGACGGGTGTGGACGGGCTAGTCGACTTCGGCGGCGGCGTGACCCTCGCGTGCGACGTGGCTGCGCGCGTGCTCGACCGCGGCGGGCAGGTCGGCGTACAGGTGGTGCTCATGACGCAGGGCTGCGATCACTCCGACACGCGTGGCGAGGCGCAAGTGCTCGGGCTGGATTCCTTTCACCAGCACGGTGATGTTGCGCCGCTCAAGCGCTTGGATCATCTCCGTTATGACACGGGCGCCGGTGGCATCCAGCAGTTGCAACTGAGAAAGGCGGAGGATGACAACGTCAACGTCGGCGATCTTGCTGACGGCCTCAAGCATCCGCTCGGCCGCGCCAAAGAAGAGGGCACCGTCGAGCCGGAATACCGCGATGTGGGTGTCGCCCGGCATCGCGGCGCCCGGAATGACCTCTCGGTGCACTCCACCCGATCGGGAGAGCGCGCGGATCGCAGCGACCATAGCAACGGCGATCCCGATCGCGACGGCGATGATCAGGTCGAACGAGACGGTGATGATCGCGGTGACGAAGAACACCACGGTGTCGGAGCGGGTCGAGCCGACGACGCTGCGCACGACCGGCAGTGACACCATCCGTACCGCCGTCACCATGAGCACCCCCGACAGTGCGGCGAGTGGGATCTGCGCAACGACGGTGCTCGCGAGATAGACGACCGCGAGCAGCACGATAGCGTGCACGATCGCAGAGAGCCGAGTGCGCCCGCCAGAGCGCACGTTGACCGCTGTGCGCGCGATGGCGCCGGTCGCTGGCATCCCGCCGAAGAAACCAGAAGCGAGGGACGCCAGACCTTGGCCGACAAGCTCGCGATCCGGATCGTACGGGCCAGTGTCGGCGAGAGATGCCCCAACCCGCGCCGAGAGCAATGACTCGATCGACGCGAGCGCGGCCACCGCCAGAATCGGGCCGATGAGCGTCGACGCCGTACCCCAGTCGATCACCGGGATTGACGGCGCTGGTAGTCCAGGCGGCAGCGCCCCAATGGTCACGAGCGGAAGTTGCGCGAGCACCGCGATCAGGGTGACGAGGACGATCGCGATGAGCGATCCGGGAACTTTCGGGTGGATGCGCGGCGCGAGCACCATGATCGCTGCGACCACGAGCACGGCCCCGATTGCCCAGCCGACGGTCACGGCATCCGCCCCTGCAAACGACTGCACCGCCGCGACGAGCGCGTTTGTGCTCGTGCCTGCCGTTGAGCCGATCGCGGCGGGCACTTGCTGCAAGAAGATGATGATCGCGATGCCGAGCGTGAACCCCTCGATGACTGGCCAGGGAATGAAGGCGACGACCCGCCCGATCCGCAGGATGCCCGCCGCGAGAACCACGATGCCCGCCGCAACGCTCACGACAGCGACGACGCCAGCGCCGTGCGAGACCACGATGGGGGCAAGCACAACAACCATCGCGCCGGTCGGCCCTGAGACTTGGATGTTCGAACCACCGAATACCGCCGCGATCAGTCCAGCGACAATGGCGGTAACAAGCCCCGCCGCGGCACCTGCGCCAGACGTCACTCCGAAGGCGAGGGCGAGCGGGAGTGCGACGATACCGACGGTGATGCCTGCGAGAAGGTCACCTCGCCAGGTGCGCCGCATCGGGCGGTAGTCTGCGGCGGAAGGAAGTAGCGCCCGCAGCGAGGCCATAGCACTCATAGTTGCGGCAAGCGAGCGGTGGAATCGAGCTGGGCGCGGTTGAGCTCAAGCATCCCGACGAGTAGCCCCCGCGCCACGCGCAGCAGCTCGGCAACCTCTGGCTGGGCGAGGCGATAGTAGACGGCGCTCGCGCGGCGGTCAGATGCGACAAGACCGTGACGGCGCAACACCGCCAAGTGCTGGGAAAGGTGGGATGCCTCGAGCCCGGTGTCGGCGAGCAACTCCGCCACCGGCGCTTCCTCGGCCACCGACAGCGCCTCGAGGATGCGAACCCGCACCGGGTGCGCGAGCCCCTTAAAGAGGTTGGCCTTGATCTCGTAGAGCGGCCTGCCGTCGACGAACGAGCTTGATTGATTCACATTTTCATCATACCATCATACTGCTGCACTGCGCGCATCGAGCGTGTACCGGGCAGCCACACGACTCACAGAAAGAACACAGGCAACTGTCAGATACTTTTTCCATGGCTGATGGACCGAAGATTCTTATCGTCGATGACGAACCCAATATCCGTGACCTGCTCACCACGAGTCTGCGCTTTGCAGGCTTTGCGGTGCGCGCGGTCGGGAACGGCGCGCAAGCGATCTCTGCTGTGCTTGAGGAGGAGCCAGACCTCATCATTCTGGATGTCATGCTGCCGGACATGAATGGGTTCGGAGTAACCAAGCGGCTCCGAGCATCCGGCTATACAGCCCCCATTCTTTTTCTGACGGCGAAGGACGACACCGAAGACAAGATCACCGGGCTGACCGTCGGCGGCGACGATTACGTCACGAAGCCATTCAGTCTCGATGAGATCGTCGCGCGGCTCAAGGCGATCCTTCGGCGCACGATGCAGGACGACGAGGAAGCGGTCATCCGCACCGGCGAACTCTCGATGGATCAGGACACCCACGAGGTGACGATCGGCGCAGAGCAGATCGAACTGAGCCCAACTGAATTCAAGTTGCTCCGCTACCTCATGCTGAACCCGAACCGGGTGCTCTCCAAAGCGCAGATCCTGGACCACGTGTGGGAATACGACTTCAACGGCGATGCTGGCATTGTCGAGAGCTACATTTCGTATCTTCGACGCAAACTCGACCAGCACACGGATGAGCCGCTGATTCAGACCAAGCGCGGATTCGGTTACATGCTCAGGAGCGCAAAAGTCTGAACGCTCAGCGTTTCGCGCCCGCGCGCGGGTAGCCTGAAGACCTAATGCACGACGAGCTCGCCGAGTGGTGGAACCGAATCTCACTCCGCACCAAGGTCACAGGAGTGACCGTGCTGTTGGTGACCCTCGGGCTCATTGTCGCTGGCGCCGGAACCATGACCGTTCTGCAGACCTACCTGATCGGCGAGGTCGACGCCAAAGTAGACGTGGTTCGACAACAACTCGACGGGTCGATCATCAAGTTCGAGGCGCCCGGTGAAGATCCGCAGTGCACCGTCACGACCGCACCGACCGACTACTTCATCGCGGTACTGAGCTTCGAAGGCACGATGCTCTGCAGCAATCGAACGATGCAGGCTGCGCAACCGGTCGTTGACACGCTCACGCTGCAGCAAGTGGCTGCCAAGCAAGACGCCTTCACACTTCCGAGCACCGATGCACCTGGACAATGGCGCGTGATTGCGTTCCCGGTGACCTCACCAGTCTCGGACGATTACTTCTCGATCGTGGTCGGACTCGACCTGGCCGACTCGAACGCGACGATCGGCCGCCTTGCCGCGACCTTCCTCTTCTTCGGGCTCACGGTTGTGATTCTCGGCGGTGCCCTCACTCGGCTGCTCGTGACCAGCACCTTCGCCCCGCTGCGGGAGGTCGAAGCCACGGCGGCGCGCTTCGCTGGCGGTGACTTCAGCCAACGCCTTGGCGGTGCAACACCCAACACCGAAGTCGGTCGCCTGAATCGCTCGCTCAACTCGATGCTCTCCCGAATCGACCGCGCGTTCGCCGACCGCGCGAAGACCATCGATCAGATGCGACGCTTCGTTGGGGACGCCAGCCACGAGCTGCGAACGCCGCTCGTCTCGGTTCGCGGCTACGCCGAGCTGTACCGCATGGGGGCGCTCTCGAACGATCAGGACGTTGCGCAGGCAATGGAGCGCATCGAAAAGGAAGCTATCCGCATGGGCGAGCTGGTCGTTGACCTCCTAGAACTGGCTCGAATCGACGAAGCGAAGCCCTTGCAGCTCAGCGTCGTTGATCTCGTTCCCCTCGCTCAGGATGCGGCTCTGGATGCCATGGCGTCGTACCCCAGTCGGGTCGTGACAGTCATCAGCACGGACGAAGTCCCGCCGGATGCCGCGATCGAGACTGCGCCGGCTGCATCGGTACCCGGCCCCCCACCTGCTGCCTCATCGACAGTCGCAAGGACGCGCGAGCTGTCATCGGCAGCGACCGGCCCGATTGCGTTCGCCGGCGCGACTCTTGCCAGGCTCGGCGCTCGGCGGGCGCGAACGCGTGCAGAGGCAGCAGCGAACGCGGCCGGCATCACGCTCGCGCCGCTGCCGGCACCGGTTCCACACCGCGCAGTCATCTTGGCCGAGGAAAACAAGATCCGCCAAGTCGTCAACAACCTCGTCGGCAACGCAGTCCGATTCACCCCAGACACCAGCTCGATCGAGATCGGAGTTGGCGTGGATACCGACAACAGCCTCGCGGTGATCTCCGTCATTGATCACGGCGAAGGCGTTCCGCCACAGATTCGAGACAAGATCTTCCAGCGCTTCTGGCGCGCCGACACTTCGCGAACACGGGTTACTGGTGGCAGCGGTCTCGGGCTGGCGATCGTTTCGGGGATCGTCGAAGCACATCAGGGCAGCGTTGAAGTAGTTGACACTCCCGGCGGCGGGGCCACCTTCCGGGTGCGGCTTCCCCTCCACAATGAGCGAGCGGATGGCGCGAACTCCACAACCTCGAACTGACCGAGCCGTGCTGCCCGAGCCGCAACTACTGTCTGTGGCATGACGAGATATCAAGTAGACAGCGAAGCAGTACTCAATGCCACCGGTGCAGTGCGCACCTCCATTGGTCGCATCCAGTCGGAGGTCTCTGGACTTCACGGCCAACTCACGAATCTGCAAGGGTCGTGGAGCGGCCAAGCGGCGACCGCCTTTCAGGCTGTCGTGAACGACTGGAAGTCGACCCAACTGCGAGTGGAGGAGAGTCTCGCGGCAATCAATCAAGCGCTCAGTCAGGCTGGTCAGCAGTACGCCGAGATCGAGGCGAACAACGCGCGGTTGTTCTCCCGATAGGGCACGCCGCCGCGGGCAAAGACGACAACGGCCGACTCCCAATGGGAGCCGGCCGTTGTGTTCGACAACTCGGACTTAGAAGTCCATGCCACCCGATGGGTCGCCGCCCATGGAGGCCTGAGCCTTTTCAGGCTTCTCGGCAATTACGGCCTCGGTCGTCAGGAAGAGCCCGGCGATCGATGCCGCGTTGAGCAGCGCCGAGCGGGTCACCTTCACCGGGTCGTTGATGCCTGCAGCGAGCATGTCAACGTACTCGCCAGTCGCGGCGTTGAGACCATGACCGGCGGGAAGGTGACGCACCTTGTCCGCGACGACACCCGGCTCGAGACCGGCGTTGAGCGCAATCTGCTTGAGCGGAGCATCCACAGCAACCCGCACGATGTTCGCACCGGTCGCTTCGTCGCCCGTCAGGCTCTTGAGCGCCTTGCTTTCGAAGGCGATCTTGCCGGCTTGGATCAGCGCGACTCCACCACCTGCGACAATGCCCTCTTCGACAGCAGCCTTGGCGTTGCGCACGGCGTCCTCGATGCGGTGCTTGCGCTCCTTGAGCTCAACCTCGGTTGCAGCACCCGCCTTGATAACCGCGACACCACCGGCAAGCTTTGCGAGGCGCTCTTGGAGTTTCTCGCGGTCGTAGTCGCTGTCGGTGTTGTCGATCTCGGCGCGGATCTGCTTGACGCGACCGGCGATGGCCTCGGCGTCGCCGGCACCCTCAACGATCGTGGTCTCGTCCTTGGTGATGACGACCTTGCGTGCACGGCCGAGCAGGTCGAGCGTGGCGTTCTCAAGCTTGAGTCCGACCTCCTCGGAAATGACCTGACCACCGGTAAGGATGGCGAGGTCCTGCAGCTGGGCCTTGCGACGGTCACCGAAGCCTGGCGCCTTGACGGCAACCGACTTGAAGATGCCGCGAATCTTGTTGACCACAAGCGTTGCGAGGGCTTCACCGTCGACGTCTTCGGCAATGATGAGCAGCTGCTTGCCGCTCTGGATCACCTTGTCAACGATGGGAAGCAGGTCCTTGATGTTCGAGATCTTGGAGTTGACGATCAGGATATACGGGTCTTCGAAGACCGCTTCCTGACGCTCCGGGTCGGTTACGAAGTACGCAGAAAGGAAGCCCTTGTCGAAACGCATGCCCTCGGTGAGCTCGAGCTCGGTGCCGAAGGTGTTCGACTCCTCAACCGTGACCACGCCTTCCTTGCCGACCTTGTCGATCGCCTCGGCGATCAGGGCGCCGATCTCGGGGTCTCCAGCAGAGATGGATGCGGTCGCCGCGATCTCTTCCTTGGTCTCGATCTCCTTGGCTCCAGCAATGAGCGCCTCGATGACGGCAGCGGTAGCCTTCTCGATTCCGCGCTTCAGGCTGATCGGGTCGGCGCCGGCTGCGACGTTGCGCAGCCCTTCGCGAACGAGTGCCTGAGCGAGCACGACCGAGGTGGTCGTACCGTCGCCGGCGACGTCATCCGTCTTCTTGGCGACCTCTTTGACAAGCTCGGCACCGATCTTCTCGTACGGGTCATCGAGCTCGATCTCTTTGGCGATCGAGACACCGTCGTTCGTGATGGTGGGGGCTCCCCACTTCTTCTCGAGCACGACGTTGCGACCGCGCGGGCCGAGCGTTACCTTGACTGCGTCGGCCAGAATGTTGAGGCCGCGCTCGAGGCCGCGACGGGCCTCTTCGTTGAAAGCAATGATCTTTGCCATGTGTGTTTCTCGTCCCTCCCGGACGTCATGCAGACGAATTGGTTAGCACTCGTACTCTGAGAGTGCCAAAGGCAAAATTAGCACTCGACGGGGACGAGTGCAAGACAGCGCAGCGCACTCGACGGGGACGAGTGCAAGACAGCGCAGCGCACTCGCACTTCAGCCCAGCCGCGCAACCGAACAAGGGCGCTCAGGCGAGCTTGACAGCTTCTGCTTGCGGGCCCTTCGCGCCGGTTCCGATCTCGAACACTACGTGCTGGCCTTCTTCAAGGACCTTGTAGCCGCCCATCTCGATGGCCGAGTAGTGCACGAACACGTCCTGCCCGCCCTCGCCGACAGTGATGAACCCGTAGCCCTTCTCAGCGTTGAACCATTTCACGGTTCCGTTCGCCATGTGTTGCTCCTCGCGTGCCTTTGCCCTGCCGCTGCCCGGCGCCCGACCGGTCGCCTTGACCAGATGCTAGTGGAGCGTTTGCACCGCGTTTGAGGGTCGGAGGCCCTCGGAGCCACGATTAAACACAGGCGTAACACGATCGCTACCGGACCGTCACGGTTGGATCGCTATCAGCCTGCCGGAGTGGGTTCAGGGGTCGTTCCAGGTTCGACGACCGGCGGCGGTCCGGCGTCGGCTCCCAGCACGATGGTCAGGCTCGCGCCGGGAAACGTCGCGGGGTCGACGAGCCGAATCTCACCCAGGCCAATCGCAAGCACGAGCCCGCGCGCGACGTCTTCGTTCACGGGATCGCCGTAATACACGAAGGTCGTTTCGATGTCACTCGAAGAGGCTGGCAGGCGACCGCCGATGTTCCACCCGAGCGCGGCGAGTGCGTCGCCGACGGTGGCCTGGAGTCCCGGTGTCGTGGTGCCGTTGAGCACATCGATCTTGATGCCGCGTGCAACCTGGTCGATTGTGGTCGGGTCGGTCACTGGAGGCACGGTCGGAGTCGGGGTCGGCGTGGGGGTCGGGGTCGGAGGCGTCGCAAACAGCGAGATGCCGAGGTCGACGCCGAGGAAGCGGCTCACGCCGAAGAGCCCGCCAAAGACCAGAAGGCCGGTCGCAAGCACGGCCCAGGCGAATCCGATCCAGCCGCGGCCTTTGCGGCGGGGCCCGCGGTGTGCTCCGATCCGTTTGAGGTCGTCAGGGAGGCGATCGAAGCGGTCTTCTCTAAACTTGGCCATAGCTCAGTCACGTGTTTCTTCGGTGTGTGGGCGCCTGCGCTCGCCCTCGAGGATTTCGGTGGTGGATGTTCGGCTCGATCGGGCGGACCTTCGCGCCGCTCGCGACCGTTGCAATTGGCCGACCAGCATTGGGTCGTAGCGCACGGCGGCGGGCGAATCGATCACGACATCCAGTAGTTGATAGTAGCGGGCAGGAGAGAGTGCGAACTCGCGGCGGATCTCATCCTCTTTGGCTGCGTTGTGTGCGCGCCACTCGCGCTCGAACTCAAGCAGGCGGCTGTGACGCGGCGCGAGCGTGCTGGCGATTCCGGCCACAGGTCCTCCCACCGTCGTCTCATCCTAGGGTGAGGCTCTCGCGCGGGCGCTTGCTGCCACGCCTTCGACGCGATTCTCAGGATGGTCCAAACCTGACTGCTTAGGATAGCCTAAGCAACTTTCCGCACCGCCTGTCCGACCGGATTCTCGGTGCGCCCAACGTAAGGCCAGCATGCACCGCCGGTTGTCTTCGTCCGCCTCTCTGATCGCTGTCATCGCCGCGAGCGCGGTCCTCGCGCTGTCCGCGTGTAGCGCGCTGCCCGCGACACCTGGCTCGGTGTTTGTCTCGGAGCCGACGCTCTCGAGTGACCCGCGAGTTCCACTGGCCGAACTCAATTTTCTGGATGACCCGACTTCGTGGCAGGGCGAGTCGACAGCGATTCTCGCGGATGCCTCGATCACCGGCGAGCGCCCAGCTCAGTCCTTGCCAGCGACAGTGACCTCGCGCGACCTCGCCGGTGAGGTCACGGTCACCGTCACATCGACCGAGCGAATCCTGGCGATGGACATCTCTGGCTCAATCGCCGCGACAGTGTTCGGCTTGGGCTTCGGTGACAGTGTCGTCGGCCGCGACGTGTCCACTACCTTCAGTGAGGCTGTCGACCTCCCGGTCGTGACCTCCAGTGGGCATACGGTCAACAGTGAGGCGATTCTCGCCCTGCGCCCGACCGTCGTGATCACAGACGGCACGATCGGACCGATCGATGTTGTGCTGCAACTGCGGGACGCCGGCATCCCGATTGTCTTCGTCGACACCGAGCCGAGCATCGATGGGGTCGGCGAACTCGCGCGCCAAGTGGCACAAGCACTCGGTGCACCCGCGGCAGGCGATGCTTTCGGGGTCAAGCTCGTCGCGGGGATCGAGGCGAAGGTTGCCGAGATCGGTGGGCTCGTGGCATCCAAAAAACCGCTCAGAATGGTGTTTCTGTACCTGCGAGGATCCTCGGGAATCTACTACCTGTTCGGCGAGAGTTCGGGCGCTGACGTGCTCGTCATGGCGCTCGGCGGGGTGGACGTCGCGGCCGAAAACGGGCTTGAGGACATGCGGCCAATGACCGACGAGGCAATGGTTGCGGCCAACCCGGACCTGATTCTTGTGATGACTGGCGGGCTGGAGAGCGTCGGCGGCGTTGACGGATTGCTTCAGGACAAGCCAGCTATTGCGTTGACCGCGGCCGGGCAGAATCGCCGCTTCGTCGACATGGCCGACGGCGAGGTGCTGAGCTTCGGCCCGCGCACTGCCGACGTGCTCGATGCTCTCGCGCGCGCCATCTACGCTCCCGGGCAGTAGCGGCTACAGGCGCCAGGGGCGCGTTCGCGCGAGCAGCACGATCCCGAACGCAAGCGCTGCCACTGGGAAGGCAAGCAGTAGGACCAACGCCCACGGGTTGCCACCGTCACCTGCCGTCACCGGCGTCGCAGAATCTCCGCTGTCGCCAGTTGCTGCGAGCTCGCAGTCGGCGGCGATCGTGATCGAAGCGTTGAGCGGGTCGAACTCCTCCCCTTCCTCGTAGGTGCCGAATGCCTCGGCGCCCGCGGCGGTGAGGGCGGCAGGGGCTTCGGTGATCGTCAGCGTGTTGTCCGTCAGCTCGCTCGCTCCGCTCAGGTCCAGGGTTGCAAATTCGACGCCGGTGCTGTCGATCGGCACGCCGTTCTGTGTCGTACCGGTTACGTCGAGCACGAGGATGGCTGTTGCCGCATCGATGAACTTCAGTTGCGGGTTGGCGACAGTTGTGTTGAGGATGCCACCGTGCCCGGTGAAGGTGATCGCTCCGGGGAAGCTGACCAACCCGAGCGAGTTCGCCGGGTTGTAGTCACCGGCTCCGTCTGGGAAGGCGAAGCTCGGGGTTTCGTAGCTGGCGCCATCCGAGACGGTCCACTCGCCGTTGGCAATCGAGCCGCTGACGTAGCTACGGAACGACTCCTTGAAGCCCCAATCGATCGTCGCGGCATCCACCGTGCAGTCTTCGGCGGCGGTGGCAGCAGCGGCGGCAGCGCTCGGGCTGGTTGCGCCGAAGCTCAGTCCAGTGGCGACAAGCAGACCCGTGAGTAGGGTGAAGAGGGTCAAGACGGTCAAGACGGTGAAGACGGGCACTCTCATGTCTCAGCGACCTGCCCGGTACATCGAGATGTGCGGGATCGTCGCCTCGATATAGGGCTTGCCGAACGGTACGAAGTCGAACTTTGAATAGAGCGGGGCGACGTAGGCCTGCGAGTGCAGCAACATCGCTTCTGCGCCGAAATCCTCGACCACCCGGCGCATGAGCACCTGCGCGAGCCCCTCCCCGCGGCGGTCGGCACGAACGACGACCCGCCCGATTACACGGCGAGCGTCGAGGTGCTCAGGAGTGTGATTGACGAGCACCCTGAGGTAGGCGGCGGTGCCCGCGGCATCCGCAAGCCAGTAGTGGCGTGTTGTCGGTTCCTGGTCGCGGTTATCGAGTTCTTCTTCATCAACCTGTTGCTCGACGAAGAAGACATCGGTGCGCAGTTTGACGAACGAATACAGTTCGCTTGTTGTGAGTTCGCCCCACGATTTGACGACGACGGAAGAATCGGCCACGAGAATGAGTTTAACGCTTTGGAAGACCTCGTCCCCTTCCAGCACAGGAGAAGACAATGAACTACAAAGTGGTAAAGACCGAAGACGAATGGCGCACAGAGCTCGGGCCGCGTTACAAGGTGCTTCGTCAGGCGGGCACCGAACGTGCCTGGACCGGTGCCCTGCTGGATGAAAAGCGGCCGGGCACGTATGAGTGTGCCGCCTGCCACTCCCCGCTGTTTCGAAGTGGCGCGAAGTTCGAATCCGGCTCCGGCTGGCCGAGCTTCTTTGAATCGATCAACCCGGATGCGGTCGAACTGCACACCGACAAGACCCTCGGCATGGTGCGCACCGAAGTGCTGTGCGCCACCTGCGGGTCTCACCTCGGGCATCTCTTCGATGACGCGCACCAAACTCCGACCGGCGATCGCTACTGCATGAACTCGCTCTCGCTGGAGTTCACCGAAGACCAGTCACCGGCTTGAGTGCCCTTGAGGCCATCCGTCGCCGCCGCTCCCACCCTCGGGTGACGGCGGATGCCCCGAGCCACGCAGAACTCCTGCCCCTGGTGGAGGCGGCCGCGATGGTTGCCGACCACGGCTCGTTGCGACCGTGGCGACTGGTCGAGGTGCGCGGCGATGCGCGGCGACGGCTTGGGGAGGCCTTCGTCGCCGCAGGCGGCCTCACCGGGCGCGACGCCGAATCCCTCGCCGCCAAACCGTTGCGGGCGTCCCTGCTCATTGCGATCGTGGCCAAAGAGGTGCCGAGTATCAAGGTGCCAGCGTGGGAGCAAGAGGCCGCGGCATCCGGTGTCGCTCACGCCTTGAGCTTGTTGCTCGACGAGGCTGGTTGGGGGGTCATGTGGCGCACCGGAGGTCACGTGCGCTCGGTCGAGGTGCACGCAATGCACGGGCTTGCCGCGAACGAGAAGCTGTTGGGGTGGCTGTACGTTGGCGGCGTTGAGGAGCGCGAACGACATGACAAGCGAGCGAAGTTTGATGCCGACGAGGTCATCATTGAGTTGACGACGTAGTGCGACGCGTCGCGCCCGACGGGGCGGTGGTCGTAGCGCGCCGAGCCGGGATCGAGGCGATACCAATCGCGACGAGGGTCAGCGCGGTGCCGGCAAGGGTGGTCCAACTGAGCGGTCGTGCAGAGACCGGTACGACAAGATCGAAGACGACGGATGCCGCGAGCTGCCCGGCAATCGCACCGAGCCCGAGCAGGAGTACCCCCGTGAACCGCACGACGATCGCGTAGCCGGCCACGAAGATGATGCCGATCGGCCCGCCCGTGTAGAGCAGCGGGCTGCCCGTCAGCTGCTCAGGCAATCCACTCACGATCGCGTGCACGGCAAGCACCACCGCAAGCACCGCCGCGCCGACCGCGAAGTTGTAAAAGGTCGCCGTTAGCGCCGAACCAGAGACCGCCCGCACCTGACCGTTCACGGCCTGCTGCCAGCCGAGGCCGAGGCCAGCGGCAAGCGGCAAGATGAGCGTCCACGGAGGCGTGCCGCTCTGCAGCTGCGGCGACACCGCGAACACGACCGCGACAACCGCGAGCGCAGCGCCGATCACTCTGAACACGGTGACGGGTTTCGGCCGCATCGTGCCAAGCCCGCGCCGATCGACGACGAGCCCGCTCAGCGTCTGGCCGGTGACCGTCGCTACGGTGAACAACGCCACCCCAAGGATCGCCGCCGTCAGTCCCTGCGACAGCACGAAGAGCGCGCCGGCGGCTCCGCCGAACGCGTACCACCACGGAATCTCCCCCGCGCGAATTGAGCGGACGATGCCGCTCACCCCCCGGCGTGTGCTCGGCACCATGACCGCAATGACCGCCATTAGGACGAACCCGGAACCGAAGGAGATGAATGCCGCGAGGTATCCGTCGTCGAGTTCCGCCCCGAGTTCACCGTTGATCCTGGACTGCAGCGCAACGAGCGCACCGCACAGAACGGCGCCGGCCACCGCCAGCGCAACCGCCGTACGCGAGTGGGTATGGTTATTCACGAGTTCAGTCTCGCCCCCTTAGCTCAGTTGGCCAGAGCACCGCTCTTGTAAAGCGGGGGTCGTCGGTTCGAATCCGACAGGGGGCCCAAGTGTCACAAGGTGCTCGAACCTGCCGAGTGATCACTTTGTGTCGGCCGCTCGTGGGCATAGACGACGCACGGTGACCACTCACGGCCTTATCATGGCGCGCTAGCCCACACTCGCGAGCCAATCATGTTGCACTAGCCGACAGTCACGGGATTGCAGCACGCGCTCTCACGTTTTGGTGGCATGATTGTCCAGCCCCATACGGGCCATGCATTACCGCTGGAGTACACCGTGCCTCGATCGAGGACCATAGATTTTCCCGCCACTATTTCCGGCGGCTTCGGTCGACCAGAGCCAGCGACGCAGTTCGGGCGCTGGCTCTTGCGTGATCGCGTGCAACCGAGCGGCGCCGAGGTGCCAGAGGGAACCGCCGAGACGCACTCGTGGTGGAAGGTGATGTGCCTCACCGGCGTCGACTACTTCTCGACGCTGTCCTACCTCCCCGGCCTCGCCGTGCTCGCAGCGGGCGCGCTCTCTCCGCTCGCAACGCTGCTTATCGTCGCACTCACCCTGCTCGGCATGCTCCCGATGTACCGCCGCGTCGCGAAAGAGAGCCCGCACGGCCAGGGCTCCGTCGCCATGTTGGAGCGCCTCCTGCCGTTCTGGCAGGGCAAGCTATTCGTGCTAATCCTGCTCGGCTTCGTCGCAACATCTTGGATCATCACGATCACCTTGTCGTCGGCGGATGCCACGGTGCACCTCATCGAGAACCCCTTTTTTCCGCAGGCCCTCAGTGGCCAAGCCGTGCTCATCACGATCGTTTTGCTCCTGATCCTCTGCGGCGTGTTCCTCCTTGGCTTCACCGAGGCGGTGAACATCGCCATCCCACTCGTGGCGGTGTTCCTCGTGCTGAACGGTATTGTGATCGTCACGGGGATGGTCGAGATGTTCGCGAACCCGATTGTGATCGGGGACTGGATCGCCGCAATCACGATGGGCGGCGGCGGGTGGAGCGGCATCCTCGTGCCGGCGTTGCTCGCGTTCCCGCTGCTCGTACTCGGCCTCTCCGGCTTCGAGACCGGGGTCAGCATGATGCCGCTTGTCGCCGCGACGGGCGCGACGGCCGAGGAGCGGCTCGGCTCGCGCATCCGCAACACAAAGCGGCTGCTGACCGCCGCGGCCGTGATCATGAGCGCGTTCCTGATCACCTCGAGCCTCGTGACGACGATCCTCATCCCAAACGCGGCGTTCCAGCCAGGCGGTGAGGCGAACGGGCGTGCGCTCGCCTACCTGGCTCATGGGCTGCTCGGCGAGGCGTTCGGCACGGCCTACGACATCTCGAGCATCCTCATCCTGTGGTTCGCCGGAGCCTCGGCAATGGCTGGCCTCATCAACATCGTGCCGCGCTACCTGCCGGCATACGGCATGGCCCCGGACTGGAGTCGCTCGGTGCGCCCGGTCGTGCTTGTCTTCACGACGATCAGCATCATTCTCACCATCGGATTTCAGGCCAGTGTGGATGCTCAGGCCGGCGCGTATGCAACTGGCATCCTGGCGATGATGGTCTCCGCCTCGTTCGCGGTCACAATCTCGGCCTACCGAAAGCACCAGAAGGTTGCGCGGGTCGGATTCACGATTCTCACGCTTGTGATGGGCTACGCGCTCGTGGACAACATCATCGAGAAACCGGACGGGATCGCGATCTCGATGCTGTTCATCGTTGGCATCATCGTTATTTCGTTGATCTCACGCGTTACCCGTACGACCGAACTGCGCGCTAGTCGCATCGAGTTTGACGAGAAGGCGCAGAAGTTCCTCGAGCACACGGTCGCCTTCGACGGCGACATCAACATCGTCGCGCACAAGGTGCGCCCTGGTCTGCAATCGAAATTCGCCGCGAAGGAGCGCGAGCAGCGCGCGTTCATCGCCGCCGGTGCTGACGTGATCTTCCTCGAGGTTGAGATCATCGATCCGTCCGAGTTCGAGGAGGTGTTGCGCGTTCGCGGAGTCGAGATCAACGGTCGCTGCGTGCTGCGCACCCAGAGCCCGGCAGTGCCGAACGCGATCGCGGCCGTGCTTCTTGCGGTGCGTGACGGGTCCGGAGTGGTGCCGACCGGGTTCTTCCAGTGGTCGGAGGGCAATCCCATTCGTCACTTGCTCGAGTACCTCGTGCTCGGGCGAGGAGATACCGCGCCAGTGGTGCGAGAAATTCTTCGCGAGGCTGAGCGCGACCCCAAGCGGCGCCCAAAAATCCACGTCAGCTAAGGCACGAACAACTCGCCCGAGTGGTCACGTTGTGTCGGCATGCGGGTGCGCGCACCGACACAAAGTGACCACTCGCGGGAAGAAGGGGGGACGTGCACGAGAGTGACGTGGAGCGGGAGAAAGGGGAGCCCCCACACACGAGCCGCAACTACGGCGTCGGAGTCGGCGTCGGCGTCGGCGTCGGCGTCGAGTTCTCTTCGACGAAGCTGCCACCGGCAGCCTGCACCACGAACGCCTTGAACGATTCAAGGTCGTCGACCGGGCCCTCGTACTTGAGGCCGTTGACGATGACGGTCGGGGTTCCAGTGACCTTCTCGATGTTGGAGTCAGGGATCGGCCCGTTCAGGGCGCGAGCGCTTGCGGCGGCGACCCAGGTGCGAAACGGTTGGTCGCGCACGCAGGTGGCGACATCATCCGCCGCTTCGACTCCGGCTTGGGCGGCGAAAGCGATGAGTTCATCATCGCTCAGCCCAGAGTTGTTCTCGGCCGGCTGGTTGGTGAACAGCAGGGTGTTGAAGTCGAAGAATTGGTTCGGCGCATAGTTGGCCACGCAGGCGGCCGCGTTGACCGCGCGCGAAGAGTAGCGGGTGCCTTGCGACGCACGGTCCAAGATTGAGATCGGGTGCACCGTGATGGTGGCACCGCCGTTCTCGACAAGACTCGCGATGTACGCGCCGTTCGTCACTTCGAAGGCGCCGCAGAACGGGCAGAGGTAGTCAACATAGGTACGGATGTCGATGACATTGGCACTCGGATCGCGCTCGTTGGCCACTGGCTCCGCCTCCGGCTGTAGGGCTGCGGTCGGCTCGGCAATGAATCCTTGTCCGATCTTGATGCCATCGCTCAGCATGTTGAGCGGGCCAGGGCCAGCCGGGCGGATCGAGTTCACGATGACGACGGCAACGATCGCGAGGATCGCAAGAGAGCCGAGCACGATGCCACCCTGCAGCAGAACCCTGCTGCGGCGGTCTTTCTTTTGCTGCTGCTCGCGCATCACTCGCGACTTCTCACGCGCGGCTTCGCGCTTTTCGTTCTTGCTGAGTCGGCTGTCGCCGCCGGTGCCGTAGCTCAAGGGGTCCTCATTCACATGCTCGGGTAGCGCCTCCCACGGGCTGCGCCTCGAAAAGTGTAGGAGGGTTTACTGAGAATCGCCCAACCGAAGGCTGGATGCCTCGAGCCGCTCGGTCGCGCTCGGCTCAGCGAGACCCGCACCGGGGGTGCCATACTGATGGTCGGCAGTCTCTCGGACTGCCATCCATTCACTACGGATCGTCCGGCACGTACCTGCCGGTGAAGGAGAAATACTGCTATGGCATCTGTCACGTTTGACAAAGCAACCCGCATCTACCCGGGTTCGACGGTTCCGGCCGTTGACGCGATCGACCTCGAGGTCGCCGACGGCGAGTTCCTCGTGCTGGTCGGCCCGTCGGGTTGCGGCAAGTCCACCACCCTGCGCATGCTTGCTGGCCTCGAAGAGATCAACGACGGCCGCATCCTGATTGGCGATCGCGACGTCACCGACGTGCCGCCGAAGGACCGCGACATCGCGATGGTGTTCCAGAACTACGCGCTCTACCCGCACATGACCGTTGCCGAGAACATGGGCTTCGCGCTCAAGATCGCCGGCGTCAACAAGGACGAGCGCGCCAACCGCGTGCTCGAAGCCGCCAAGCTGCTTGACCTTGAGCCGTACCTCGCTCGCAAGCCGAAGGCCCTCTCCGGTGGTCAGCGTCAGCGCGTCGCTATGGGGCGTGCAATCGTTCGCCAGCCGCAGGTGTTCCTGATGGACGAGCCGCTGTCGAACCTCGACGCCAAGCTGCGCGTGCAGACGCGCACGCAGATCGCATCGCTCCAGCGTCGTCTCGGGGTCACCACGGTCTACGTCACCCACGACCAGACCGAGGCGCTCACCATGGGCGACCGCATCGCGGTGTTGAAGGATGGCGTGCTGCAGCAGGTTGGAACGCCGCGCGACTTGTACGAATCACCGCAGAACGTCTTCGTTGCCGGCTTCATCGGTAGCCCGGCAATGAACCTGTTCAACGCCGACATCGTCGACGGTGGACTCAAGTTCGGTTCTGCTGTTGCCAAGGTCGATCGGGAGAGGCTTGGAGGCACCTCCGCAAAGAGCGTGACCATCGGCATCCGCCCGGAAGACGTGCTCGTCTCGACCACCGGCGAGGGTTTGCCGGTCGACGTTGACCTTGTCGAAGAGCTTGGGGCTGACGGCTACCTCTACGGCCACACCGAGGTCGATGGCAACCGGGTCGATATCGTCGCCCGGGTCGACGGTCGCTCGCACCCGAGCGCTGGCGACAAGGTCTTTATCCTTCCGGAACCGAACCACGTGCACGCCTTCGACACCGAAAGCGGTCTCCGCTTAGGCAAGAAAGCGGTCGTCGCCGGCTAGGCACCAAGGCTGATCGAGCCTGTCGAGATCTCTCAGCGAGGTTTCGACAGGCTCGAGCCACTTAAGGGAGGACTATGAGCGGCTCGCTCAGCATCACCGCGGCGATCGTCGACCCTGCGCTCCTCGATCTGCCATGGACGCTGCCGCTCGAGCTCTGGCCGGACGAAACGATCGCGGCGCTCCCGAAGGGTATCTCGCGCCACATCGTGCGCTTCGTTAACCTCAGTGGCTATGTCGTTGCGATCAAGGAGACCTCCGCCGAGCTCGCCAAGCGTGAGTACGAAATGCTGCGAGCATTGCAGCGGCTCGACATCCCCTGCGTCGACCCGCTTGCCGTGATCACCAACCGCACGGCCGCCGATGGTGAGGCGCTTGAATCAGTGCTCGTCACCCGGCACCTGAAGTTCTCGCTTCCGTACCGGGCGCTGTACTCCCAGAGCCTGAGGCCAGACACCGCGACTCGGCTTGTCGATGCGCTCGCAGTGCTGCTCGTTCGGCTACACATCATCGGCTTCTTTTGGGGAGATGTCTCGCTCTCGAACACGCTCTTCCGCCGGGATGCCGGTGCTTTCGCCGCCTACCTCGTTGACGCCGAAACCGGCCAGCTGTACGACGGACTCTCGAACGGGCAACGCGAGAATGACCTCGAGATCGCGCGCATCAACATTGCTGGCGAGCTGCTCGACCTGCAGGCCGGTGGGCGCCTCGAAGACGATATCGACCCCGTCGAGATCAGCAACGGGATCGTTGCCCAGTACAGAACGTTGTGGAAGGAGCTCACGGCTCCAGAAGAGTTTGACCAATCAGAGCGCTGGCGGATCAATAGCCGGGTCGAGCGTCTGAACAATCTCGGTTTCGACATCGAGGAACTCGCGATCAAGACCGACGAGACCGGCACGCAAGTGCGCATCCAGCCAAAAGTCGTGGATGCTGGACATCACTCGCGACGCCTCTTGCGACTCACTGGTCTCGACGCTCAAGAGAATCAGGCGCGGCGCCTGCTCAACGATCTCGACTCGTATCGAGCGGCCTTTAACAAGCAAGACCTCGACGAGGAAGTGGTTGCACACGAGTGGACCGCACGCGTGTTCGAGCCGGTCATCCGCGCGATTCCCCGCGAACTGCGCGGGCGACTCGAGCCTGCCGAGATCTTTCACCAGTTGCTCGACCACCGCTGGTTCATGTCGCAAAACGAGGGCCGCGATGTTCCGTTGGCCGAAGCGGTCTCGAGTTATGTTGACACAGTGCTGCGGCACCGACACGACGAGGCAACGATGATTAACCCGCCGACCGGCGTCTTTACCCAGCCAGTACCGATTTCTGATGAAGAAGTCGACTGGCGGAGCAAGGTCTAATGCTCGGTCGGGTCGCGGCATTCTTCGGCAGGCGACCGTGGGTGGGACTTGTGGTTTGGGGGCTGATTGTAGGCACTGCCGCCGCGACCGCGATCGGTGGGGCGACCGGCGAGACACTGTTCGAGCGTCTGGTGAGCGGCGCGCCGACCGCGACGAGTGAGAGTTCGAGGGCCGACAACCTTCTGACCGGCAATGACGACAGCACGAGGACTGAATCGACGACCCTGTTGTTGCACGGCGTTGACCTCAAGGAACCCAGCGTCGCGGCAGTGGGACCGAACCTTGCCGCGCAACTGGTGGATAAGGCAGCGTCGTTTGTCGATCCACTCGCTGTTCCACTCGCTCCAGACGGCAACCGGCTCGCGGCAGTCGCACCACTGTTCTCGGAGGACGGGCGGGGCGTACTGTACGTTGTCCGGCTGTCAAGCACCGGCGGTGACGACATCGATCCGACGAAGGTCGATGCCGTCGTCGAGACCCTTAGGGAAACTCGCGACTCCCTGCGCGCCGATTTTCCTGACGCAACGGTTGAGGTCGGGTCGACGCGCCTCCTTGTTGAGTCGATCGTGGCTGTCTCGGAGGGAGACCTACAGCGTGGTGAGGCGGTCGCCTTGCCGATCGCGCTCGCGGTGATGCTTGTGGTCTTCGGCGGGTTCCTGGCGGCAGGCATTCCGCTGGTCGGGGCGATCGCGGCAATTGTCGGTTCGCTCGGGGCTCTCTTTGGGTTCAGTCACTTGGTAGACATCGACACGACCGTGGTCAACGTGATCACAGCGATCGGGTTGGGCCTGTCGATCGACTACGGGCTACTCATGGTGAGCCGCTTCCGCGAGGAGTACCATGCCACCGCCCTGCAGCCAGAGGCGGAGGCCATTCCCGCCCTCCGCCTCGCCGCCATCACCCGCACTGCCAACACCGCCGGCCGCACCGTGCTCTTCTCCGGCATCACCTTCGCAATCGCCAGCCTTGGGCTCCTCGTCTTCGAGCCACGGATCGTGCGAGCAATCGGTCTCGGAGCGATCACCGTCACAGTGGTCGCGATTGTGTCTGCGCTGACGCTGATCCCCGCGCTTCTCGGGCTCGCAGGCGATCGGCTGGCCCGGCCAGGAGCCCTCACTCGCTTGCCCCTTGTCGGGCGCCGCATCGCACGCTTCGGTGACATTGCTCCCGCTGAGGGCCTGTTCTCCCGCCTCACCCGCCGAGTGCAGCGCCGCCCGGCCGTGGTGACCGTGCTCAGCGCGCTTATCCTGCTCGCGATGGCGAGCCCCGTACTTTCGCTGTCACTGGCCAACACCGCTTCAGATGCGATCCCGGCATCCGTCGAGCAGAAGGTGTTCGTGACGACGCTCAATGGCGAGTTTCCGGATGCCGCCAACCCCAGAGTCGCGCTCGTGACCGACACCGAGGCAGACGGGGCACAATGGGCATCCGACATCGAATCGATCCCCGGCGTCACGGGCGTGCGCACGACTGTCGAACGAGGAGACAGCTGGCGCACGATCGTGCAGGTTGAACCCGCCGAGGGCCTTAACGTGGTGCGTGACATCCGCGCAGATCGGCCCGACTTCCCGGCGCTCGTCACCGGAACGGATGCTCGAACTCTCGATTTCTCGCAAGCGCTGCTCGACCGCGCGCCGTGGGTAATCCTGATCGTTGCCTTCGGCACAGTGCTGCTGTTGTTCCTGATGACCGGCTCGCTCGTTGTGCCGATCAAGGCCTTGCTCGCGAGCGCGCTGTCTCTCGGCGCGTCGTTCGGCGTGCTCGTCTGGGGTTTCCAATGGGGCAACTTCGCGTCAATTATGGGATTCGACGCTTCCGAAGTGCTCGGCGTCGATGTGATCGTTGTGTTGCTTGTGCTGGTCTTCGGGTTCGGACTCGCGATGGACTACGAGATGTTCATCCTGTCGCGCATCAAAGAGTTCGTGGATGCCGGCGTTGACGGTCGCGAGGCGATCGCGCTCGGTCTGCAGCGCTCAGGACGCATCATCAGCTCGGCCGCTCTGATCATCGTGGTCGTGTTCGCGGGCTTCGCGACCGGCGACCTCATGGTGATCAAGCAGTTGGGCGTCGCACTCGCCGTCGCGGTGGCCTTGGATGCGACCCTCGTTCGAATGCTGCTGGTACCAGCATTCATGACGTGGCAGGAACCCATCATGTGGTGGGCGCCGCGCTGGATGAAGCGCCTGCACGCCCGGTTCGGCCTGAGCGACGCGGAGTAATTGACGTGCGAAGGTGTAACAGCAGTACCGTGTGACCTGTGCCGGTCACAACCGCCACATGAGATCCGCAGCAGAAAGGCAGCACATGGCTATCGCCATCGTCAATCCAGCAACCGGCATTACCGAGCGCGAGTACACCTCGCATACAGCGCACGAGGTCGAACAGCGCATTGCCGCTGCCGCATCCGCTTACCTCGCGCTGGCCGCGACGACGTTTGCACAGCGAGCCGAGTGGATGCGCGCCGCCGCGGACCTCATTGAAGCCGACGTCAACGAGGTGGCCGAGACCATGACCCGTGAGATGGGTAAGCCGATCGCTGCCGCTCGCGCTGAGGCGCTCAAGTGCGCGAAGGGGATGCGGTTCTACGCCGAGCACGCCGAGGCGTTTATGGCGGACGAACCACTCGACAACCCATCGAGCGTCGGTGCGACGCGCGCATGGGCGCGCTACGAGCCACTCGGCATCGTGCTCGCGGTCATGCCGTGGAACTTTCCGTTCTGGCAGGTCGTGCGCTTTGCCGCTCCAGCGCTGATGGCAGGCAACACTGGCCTCCTCAAGCACGCCTCGAACGTGCCGGGCTCGGCTATGTACTTGGACTCGCTGTTCACCCGCGGTGGGTTTCCGCAAGGATCGTTCTCGACACTGTTGATCGGCTCGTCCGAAGTCAAAGCCGTCATTGAAGACAGCCGCGTCGTGGCCGTGACCCTCACTGGCTCTGAGCCGGCCGGCCGTTCGGTCGGATCAATCGCCGCAGCGCAGGTCAAGAAGTCGGTGCTGGAGCTCGGCGGCTCTGACCCGTTCATCGTGATGCCAAGCGCAGATCTCGAAAAGGCAGTCTCAACCGCGGTGACTGCGAGGGTGCAGAACAACGGCCAGTCTTGCATCGCCGCCAAGCGCTTCATCGTGCACACCGACATCTACGAGGCGTTCACCGAGCGCTTCGTTGCGGCGATGGGGGCCATTGTGATGGGCGACCCACTCGATGAGGCGACCCAGGTCGGGCCGGTGGCGACGGCATCCGGTCGCGACGAATTGGTCGAACTGGTTGAGGATGCTCGGGGCAAGGGTGCCGCGGTACTGGTCGGCGGCACCGTTCCCCAGGGCCCCGGCTGGTTCTACCCCCCGACGGTCGTGGCGGGGCTGACCCCCAAGATGCGATTGTGGGCGGAGGAGACCTTCGGGCCGGTCGCCGGGCTGTATCGAGTGAACGACATCGACGAGGCCATCGCGGTCGCCAACGACACGAGCTTCGGCCTCAGCTCTGCCGCGTGGACGACCGATCAGGCGGAGCAAGACCGTTTCGCGCGAGAAGTCCAGGCTGGCGGCGTCTTCATCAACGGCATGACAATCTCGTACCCGGAGTTGCCGTTTGGCGGCATCAAGAACTCCGGCTACGGTCGCGAGCTCGCGGCTGAAGGCCTCCGCGAGTTCTGCAACCTCAAGACGGTGTGGGTGGGGTAGGGCTATTTCGCTGCGCGCATGGGGTTCGGCGGCTAGACGAGCATTCCGACCGGGTTCTCGATGTACTTGACGAACGCGGCTAGCCATTGGGCTGCGAGGGCTCCGTCGAGCACGCGGTGATCCGCAGACAGCGTGACGGTCATGACCGTGCCAACT
>Ga0163144_10005345_pt1 | contig 28515 bp, 22 predicted proteins | sample OliLak19BULKMAT1_FD_123175 | JGI IMG/M metagenome (GOLD analysis project Ga0163144, IMG submission 123175) | Freshwater microbial mat bacterial communities from Lake Vanda, McMurdo Dry Valleys, Antarctica - Oligotrophic Lake LV.19.BULKMAT1 | ecosystem: Environmental > Aquatic > Freshwater >... | reverse complement strand
GTGCTGCGCAACAACGGCGGCAACAACCTCAAGGCGCGCGCGGAAGACCTCGTCACGCCTTGAGACTGCCGGCGGCGCGCGCCAATCAAGAGTATTACTGAAAGCGCCCTGATGCAGGGCTGGGGGATCCCCGAGGCCAAGAGCGACGGCATCCACCAGTGGTGGCCGCGGCGCGCCGCTGGAATGCAAACGCTGGTTACGGCAGGCGCATGCCCGTTTGTTCCCCGGCGCCCTCGTCATACGTTATGGCGGTGATCTCTCCCGCGCCGTTGGCGGTGAATGAGACGGAAATCTCCGCCACCCGGAGGAAAAAGTGCAGCGCGTCTTCCGCGTACAGGCGGAGCGGCGGATTGCCCGCAAGCAGCAACTCCAGGAACGTCCCACTACGGCGAACGCTGACAACAGTATTACCGCCAAAGCTGTACCTTCCCACGCAGCGCTCCATTTCCGTCTCTGATAGCGTCACTGCACGAGGCAGCGTCAGAGGCTCGGCAACACCCTGCAGCACCGCACGCATCAACGCCATCCCGGCCGCCGTCACAGAGTACGCGCCGGTGTTGGCCAGCAGCACCACCGCAACCTGGTTCTCAACGTCCACGGCCATCATTGTGGCTGAGCCAAACGTGGAGCCGTTGTGCCAGACGGTCCCGTTGCTCAGGAGGTGCCAGCCCAGGGCAATGGAGCCGCCTCCGTTCAACGGGTGAAGCGGCAGGTGGGACCGCTGCAATGCGGCCTCCAGCACCGTGTTGGCGCCGCCAAGGTTGGCGCGGGCAAACACCGCCATGTCCCAAATGCTGGACCGCAGTCCGCCCGCGGACTGCAGCGTTGGCATGTCCCACGGCGTGACGGGGACAAGGTCCGGGTCATGGGGCTGCGCAAGGCGCGTGGCCTCCTGAGCAGACAAGGTGACGGTGGTGGAGTGCATGCCCAGTGGCACGGTGATGCGCGCTTTGACCGCATCCTGGAAATCCATCTCCAGGTGCAGACCCAGCGCGTGGCCCAGAAGACCTGTGCCCAGGTTGCTGTACTCATAACGGGTGCCCGGCGTGACGCTGAGCGTGGTGCCCGTCAATTCCGCATAGAGCTGCGTCACCGAATAGTCCGCATACGGATTGGACGCGTCCGACGGTGACAGATTTGCTGGCAGCCTTGGGAGTCCGGAGTGGTGGCTTGCCAGGTCCCCAAGTGTGATCACCACGCCGTTGCGCGCGGGGACCAGCACGCTGGACGGAAGCAGTGTGGAGACCGCGGCGTCCTCAAACAGCGCTTCTTCCTCCAGCAGCGTTGCCAGCAACACACCGGTGAATGCCTTGCTGATGGAACCCAGTTCATAGAGCGTGTTGTCAACGGGCGGTGCCCCGGTCAGCGTGGTGCGGCCAAAGTGGTACAGCTCAGTGACGTCACGGTGCGCCACCGCAACGCTGGCCCCCATGAGCCACCCATCGTTGATGAGTGGCTGCATGATGGCGGACACCTGCGCCTGGTGAACCGTTGTCCCTGCGTCACCGCTGTTCCCCGCATCCGGCTCCTCAACGTGCGCCGCATCCGCACTCTGCGCGGGCTGACCGGCGTCTGACGTTGAGCCGGTCCCGCCCGGCCCGCACCCAACTGCCGCGCACGAACACAACACGAAACCCAACGCGCTCCATCGGTTCCCCATGGTTGCTTCCTCCCAACGCCACGCAGAAGGTGACGCAACCTGCGTGCCGCCGGGCGCTCAACGAGGAGGCGGCGCCGGGGGTGTGGACACCTTGCGTCTGCGTGCATTTCTTTACACCGGGCCACGCAACATCCCCTGCGCCGTAACATCGTCCAGCGGCGTTGAACCAAGCGCAATGGGAAGGTCCCGGGCAACGCCGCGGCCAGCTCTTCAAGCCTGGACATGCCTGATGCGGGCGTTGCAATGCCGTCCTCATCCCGTTTTTCCAAAGACCTTCACCAAGCCCAGCTCGCCCGGAACCGTGGCGGTGGCTGAACACACCACTTCAGGTGTGCAATCCGAAGCCGGACGCATCCATTTTAATGTGTTACATTAAACTGGCCGGACGTCTCCGCTGCGCCCGGGACAGCAGCAGGAGACCCAGCCCCAGAGGAAGCGGGACTGGCGTCCCCCCGCACCCACCGGCCGTGGATGCCGGCAGCGCGCAGTCCTGTTGGCGGCTCAGCAAGTCCGTGGATGGAAGCACTTCATGAAACCGCCGGGCGTCTCGGATCCAGGTTGGCGCGTTCACAAGGTCACGGAAGCCAAAGGACTCCAGCTCTCCAACGGCCATCCAGAACTTCCCACTCCGGTTCTCCGGGTCCCAGGCCACAATGAAGCCGTCACCTCCGGACATGGTCAGCCGCTGTTCAACAAGAATCCATGAGTCTGTCTGTGTGAATGGCTCATGGAACCGGCGCGGCGCGCCTACGGCTTCTGTTGAGAAGACCAGGACGCCCATGCCCTTGGGTACCTGGAACGGCACTTCCTGCTGCAGCGCAGGCAGGCCGGGCGCCAGCACCGCCACCGACGGGCGGTAGCGTTCCAGGTAGTCCAGCTGCGGAGTTCCAAGCTGCAAGAACAACTGCTGGTTTTCTTCCGCGTGGAAAGTCAGCCAGAGCTGCGGCGCGGTGCACGCGGCCTCATGGTAGGTGACCGTGCTCTGGTCCACGTCCTCAAGGCGGAGCGCGTCCCCTTGGGTGCTGTGCCCTTCTCCGGTTTCCGTGGGCTTGTGCGCCCACGCCGGCGCCGTGAGCAGGACAAGCGCCGTCACCATCACGCTGCGGAGAGCCATGCTCTGTCAACAAGAAGCGGCGCGCGCCCGCAGGTTGCAGGCAGGCTCCTGTTGCTCCGCTCTGGCGCGCTCATGGTGCTGATTGGCGCGCCCATGGTGCAAGCCAGCGCTAACGCAGACGCCCATGAAACCCATACTCGCCCTGATGTCCCTGACACTGTTGACCCTGCTTCCCCCGTCAGAAGCGCACGCGCGTGACTGGTTTGTGCGTGCCGGCTCCAACGGTGGAGACGGGTCCCGGGACAAGCCGTTCAATGACCCCTGGCAGGCCCTTGGTGTCTGTGAGGCCAACGACGCCATCCACATCACCGCGGGCAAGTACTACGGCCGCAGCGGCGAGGGCGCGTGGACCATTCCGTTTGACGGCATCCAGCTTCTTGGCGGCTATGACCGTGACTTCAAGGAGCGCGATCCGTGGAAGAACCACTCCGAGCTTCTCTGGGACAAGGATTCCAAGAACTGGCCCAAGGACGCACGCGTCCATTCCAATGCAAAGAACGTGGTCATTGATGGCCTTGTCCTGGACATGAAGGACCAGATTCAATACGCCGACGCCAAGATGACGGGACGCACGGAGAAGTCCAGCGAAGACGCCATCCACATCAGCCAGGCAGCAACCATCCGCAACAACGTCATCATCAATCCCGGAAACTACGGCATTGCGTGCATGCCGGGCTCCACCGTGGAGAACAACCTCATTCTCAACGCCATGGGCTGGGCTGTTTCAATCCCCAGCAACACGGGTGACTTTGCCAGGAACACCGCAACCATCCGCAACAACACCATCCTGTTCACGTGGACGCTGAAGAAGGCGGGTGGGGGCGGATATGCGGGCTCGGCGCTGCACATCAACGGGCCGGCCAACATCACCAACAACATCCTGGCGTACAGTGACAACCACGGCGTCTACCAGACGTACAAGGCTGAGAAGATTGCCGTCACCAACAACATCTTCTTTGCCAACCTGTTCTCCAACCTGAAGTTCTACGTTGAAAGCCGTGACTCCACTGTCGACGACAAAACGATGGACCTGTTGGAAGAGGTGGGCCTGAAGGCGTTTGACGGAAACGAGGTGAAGAACCCGCAGCTGGACCTGGATCCGCTGTGGATGGACAGGTTCTCCAAGCGCGCAGCGGGAACGGAAGGAAAGCTGGAGAAGTCAGATTGGAATGAGGTGCGCCGCTCCTTGGGCCTGCCCATGATTGCCAGTGGCGGCGAGCCTCCAAGTGGCGTGGCTCCGCCCTGGGATTTGGAAAAGGCGCTCAAACTCCTCACGCCCAAGGGTGCAATCAAGCAGGGCGCCCGTCGTCAAAAGCTTGAAGTGAAGTTCCAGGGCGGGGTCAGTGCGGGACCGGCAAAGTCCTACAACAAGACCGTGCTGTCCTCATGGTCCAAGCAGCCTGACAACGTGGACAACAAGGAGATGGAGATGACCGTGGCGCTTGGGCCGGTGGCCAACATCACGGGCATTCCTTCACAATACAAGAAGGACGCGCACGCGGGCGTCTTCCTCCACAATGCGGACGGTCAGGGCGACCGCATCACGGGCTTCTTCAAGACGGGATCCAGCGTTGAGCGCGTGGTCTCCAACCTTCACAATGTGTTCAGCGGCCAGGGCACGCCTGAGCGGCTCTTTGTGGTCCGCGGCATTGCGCACGTTTCAACGGGGCATCCCAAGGCTGCGTTCTACATTGAGAGCGTTGAGCCGCTTGGCGCGCCAACAACGTCAGCGGCGCGTCCGCAGGGCCGGGACTGGTTTGTCCGTGAAGGCGCCAAGGGTGGTGATGGGAGCCGGGAGAAGCCGTTCAAAGACCCGTACCAGGCGCTTGAAAAGTGCGAGTCCGGCGACACCATCCACGTCACGGAAGGTGAATACATTGGCAAACTGCGCGCGGGATACTGGCGCGTGGACACCACCTACATCACGCTGCTTGGCGGCTATGACAGGGAGTTCAAGACACGGAATCCCTGGAAGCACCCGTCGCTGTTCCACTCGCCGGCGGACTTCAAGGGACGGCGCGCCAGCTACACGCTTGAAGGCGCCGAGGACCACACGGGCACGGTGGTCGATGGATTTGTCTTCGATCTGAAGACCAGCAACGTCTACCAGGCCTCTGGCGATCTTGATCATGGCCACTCTGAAAAGCGCCAGCACATCTGGCTGGCACGTCCTCAGTGCGTCATCCGCAACTGCATCTTTGTGAATGGTCCCGAGGGCGCCGTCCGCCTGGGTGCCAGCGGGCAGACCGTTGAGAACAACATCTTCCTCAACCACGTGTTCTGGACGGTGAGGGCGGAGCGCGGGTTCAACACGGACCCAATGATCTTCCGCAACAACACACTGGCGTTCTCATGGGACATCCGGTTTCGACAGGGGCGCGGCTCAGGCGGCAACCTGCTCATCCTGGAAGGTGGCCTGCGCGCCAACGTGGACAACAACATCTTTGAGTTTGCAGACAACGACGCAATCCGCCTCAACGCCCAGGCTTCTGACGTGGAGCTCACGCGCAACACGTTCTCACACAACCTGTGGTCACACGTTCAGAAGCCCTCTGGCTGGGTGTCCGTGGATGACAAGAGCTGGGCGCAGATGGCGGACTTTGGGTTCAAGAAACTTGAAGGAAACTCCCGGGACAGCGCGGCACTGCCGGTGGACCAGAAGTGGTTTGACGTCTACCTGAACCGCACCGCCATGGTGCCCGGCAAGGTGGAGATGAATGACTGGAACCAGCTTCGGGAAATCCTGGGGCAACCCGTGATTGCCACGGGCGGCAAGGCCGGAGGAGGTTTTGCGCCGGTGTATGACTGGCACAAAGCGCTGGCGCTCCTGCCAAAGAATTCAAAGGTGACGTCGGGCGCGCGCGCGGGCGATCTTCCAGTGAAGTTCACCGGTATGCAGCGGGTAGACGAGACGGCCGGTCTCACGTTTGATGAAACGGATTGGGAAACCGCGAAGAACAAGGATTCCTGGGACAAACTTGACGGAAAACGCGTGGCGTTGAAGGTGGTCATCCGCGCTGAGGACAACCAGTACATGCTGGGTGACATCAAGCAGGACCAGTACACGTGTTTCACCGTGGCAGGGCCACAGGGCATGGACAGCGGCGGGTTGCCGTTGCGCGTGTACGTGAAGAAGGGAACACGCTTTGAGCGCGCCGTGAAACAGGCCAAGGGCTACCACACCGGTTCTCCCGAGGAGACCCACCTCATCAAGGGCACCGCCCGCAACAACCGCCAGATGGTGGCGGACGTTGTTGAACGCGCGGATTGACGCCTTTGCCTGTCAGCACATGCTTCTGCTGGCGTTGCTGCCAGATGTGACGCGCCAACCCGCACTGCAAACTGAAGCCGGGTGCTGCACCGCCGCGGCACAAACCGGAAGCCCGGTGCGTTTGCGTTCTGGAGACGCGGTGGGTGTGTGAATCCCCTGAACCGTTGCCGTCATCTCAGAGATGGGCGGGTGAAACGTGTTCACGTGGTGCTTCCTCTTGGCCGGTGTCTGGGTGTTGTGGCCACTCTGCCGCCGCCTGCGTCCGCATGCCGTGAAGCCCAGGCAATGGCCTGGCGTTTCCGTGGTCATTCCTGCGCGGAATGAAGCAGAAGCGTTGCCGCAGCTGCTGCGTTCACTCCGGCAGATGGACCATCCGGCGCTGGAAATCATCGTCGTGGATGATCATTCGGTGGACGGCACCGGTGAGATTGCTCGCAATGCGGGCGCCACCGTGGTGACAGCGCCGCCCTTGCCTGCGGGTTGGAGTGGAAAGAGTTGGGCGTGCCATCACGGTGCCAAAGCGGCGTCCCATGCATTCATTCTCTTCACGGATGCAGACACCGTTCACGGGCCGCAGCTGCTGAAGCGTGCAATGTCATGCTTGCATGAAGACGGTGTTGAGCTGGTCAGCGCGTTGCCGTTTCATCTGACACGCACGTTCTGGGAGCGCATCCAGGGTTCATTCCAATTGATGGTGTTGACTGCAACCTGGGCCGCACACGCCACATCCAACCAGCGCCATTGTATTGGTCAGTTTCTGCTTTTCCGTCGTCAAATGTATGAGGCAGTGGGCGGACATCACCACGTTCATGCGGCGCTGGCGGAAGACATTGCGTTGTGCGCGGCCATCAGGGACGCCGGAGGCGGAGTCCGGTTGCTGACAGAAGCGGATGGCCTTCAGGTCCGCATGTACACGCGCCCCGGTGACTTTCTCCAAGGCTGGCGCCGCAACTTCAACCACGGATTCCGGACTGCAATGCCGGCTGAAGTTGGCCGCGTGGTGGCCGCGGTGGGGTGGTTGTTGGGGGCTCCGTTGTGGTTGCTGTTCTCAGGTGGCGGACCAGAGACACTGTTGGCGGCGGGCAACCTGATGCTGGCGGTTGGCGTTGTTGCTCTTGCCCAACACGGACGCGGTCAATTCCCGCTGTGGTCTGCGCCGTTCTATCCCGTGTTCCTCCTCCTCCACAGCGGGGTCTCCGCAGCCGCCGCCCTGGATGTCCTCTTCCGAAGACCCGTTGCGTGGCGTGGCCGCATCTACGCCGCAGGGGAGCAACCATGAGTCCAGGCATGTGGCTGGTGCAGGCCGTGATTGCTGCGTTCACTGCGTTGGCCATGGAAGGGTGGGCCGCGTTGCTGCACAGATGGATCTGGCACCGCTCTATGTACCGTATCCACAAGACGCACCACGTGAAGGAGGCACACGGGCTGCAACTCAATGATTTGCTGAGCGCCCTGCACGCACCTGTGGCCATTGCACTGATCTGGTACGGCACCGAACCATACCAGGGGCTTGCGTCAGACCTGGCGCTGGGCGTGGGTCTTGGGATGACGCTGTTTGGGTTGGGCTACGTGGTGATCCATGACGGCGTGGTCCACGGGCGCCTGCCGGTTGACTGGCTGAACCGGCTGCCCTGGTTGGCGCGAATCAAAGCGGCCCACCGTGTTCATCACGCGCTGGGCGGCGCTCCTTTTGGACTGTTCAGCGGACCGTGGGCACTGCGCCGGGCCAATGCGCGGCGGCGTGCATTGCGCGCAGCGCCGCAGCAGATGGCGTGAACCGCGGCGTCATTCGCCTCACCAGTGTAACACCATTCATAGGGAGAGACGAACGTGTCCCTGGCCGGAACCCGGCGGCGTGGGCGCGCAGTGTCAGCCGCGGCCCTTGTCTTTCAGGATGTCACCCAGTGTGGCGCGCCCGTCGCTGCTGTTGAGGTACGCGCGGTAGTCCGTGCGTTCCTCCACAGGCTCCGTGGGCTCCTTCAACGCCTTGATGGACAGGGCAATCCGTTCGTTGTCAACGTCAAGAACCATCACCTCCACTTCCTGATCAATCTTGAGGAACTGGTAGGGGTCCTCCACGCGCGCGGTGTCAAACTCCGAGATGTGGCAAAGCCCCTCAATCCCCGGCTCAATCTCAATGAACGCACCAAAGTCCGTGATCTTGCGGACCTTGCCCTTGATGCGCGCACCCGGCGGGTAGGTCTGCGCAATCTTGGACCGCGGATCCTCCTGCAGCTGCTTGATCCCCAGGCTGACGCGTTCCTCCGCCGCATTGACGTGCAGCACCATGGCCTCCACGTCGTCACCTTTGCTGTGCAGCTCGCTGGGATGTTTCACGCGCTGGGTCCAGGTCAGGTCACCAATGTGCACAAGCCCGTCAATTCCGTCTTCAATGCCCACAAAAATGCCAAAGTCCGTGATGTTGCGGACCTTGCCTTTGATGACGGTCCCCACCGGGTACTTTGCTGCAACCAGCGTCCACGGGTTGGCTGCCAACTGCTTCATCCCCAATGAGATGCGCTTGGCGGCCCGGTCCACGTCAAGCACCATGGTTTCAATCTCGTCACCAATGCCCACCACCTTGGAAGGGTGCTTCACGCGGGTCCAGCTCATTTCACTGACGTGCATGAGGCCTTCCACACCCGGCGCCAACTCCACAAAGGCGCCGTAGTCCGTGATGGACACAACCCGCCCCTTCACGGCAACGCCCGGAGTATATTTGGCAGCGGCTGCGGTCCACGGGTCTTCCTGGATTTGCTTGAGTCCCAGGGAAATGCGCCCGGCGGCCGCGTCAAACTTGAGCACCTTCACCTTCAGCTCATCACCAACTTTGAGCAGCTCACGCGGGTGGTTCACGCGCCCCCAGCTCATGTCAGTGACATGCATCAGACCGTCAATGCCGCCCAGATCAATGAACGCGCCGTAGTCCGTGATGGTCTTGACGGTGCCCGCAATGACCGCGCCCTCCTGCAGGTTCTGAAGGGATTCCTTCCGCCGCGCGTCACGCTCACGCTCCAACAGGACCCGCCGTGACAGGACAATGTTGCCGCGCTTCTTGTCAAACTTGATGACCTTGAACGTCTGCTTCTCACCAATCAGCGTGTCCAGGTCATGGGTTGGCCAGAGGGTTGCCTGGCTTCCCGGAAGAAACGCCTTCACGCCAACGTCAACGGACAGGCCGCCCTTCACGCGCGCCACAATCACGCCTTCCAGAATTCCATCCCGGTCAGACGCGGTGCAGATGTTGTCCCACGTCTTCAGCGCCGCCGCCTTGGTCTTGGAAAGAAGGATGGGGCCGCTCAAGGTCTCCCGGAATTCCACCAGCACATCCAGCTTGTCACCAACCTTGACCTGGGGAACGCCGTTGACGGCGGAAAACTCTTTGATCGGGACCTGGCCCTCGGCCGCCTCGCCAAGGGTGACAATCACAAACTCCGGGCTGACACTTTTGACCGTACCCTCGGTAATTTCACCTTCGTTGACGCCTCCCGGGATGCGGCTGGCGTCGAGCAGGGCTTCCAGGGAGGATTCACTCGGCCGAGCGGGATTCTGTCGCAGGTCACTCATGGGATGTTGGCGTCCTTCGCGCGTGTACCCGTCTCGCACGGTCAAGCTGCGTCCGGGTCAAATGGTTCCCACCCTGGGCAGGAAGGCGCGCACCCTAGGAGGCGGGATTTTGCCCCGTCAAGCCGCGCACCGACGGAAGCGCCCGGAAGGTCAGCGCCCAGGCCGCTGCGCTTGGGCCCCGGCTGGAGAGCAACGACGCACCAGCTGAGCGCAAGCGCCCCTGCCGCCCGCGCCTGGCCGCACCGGTTGTTTGGTGACGTTGGCCGGTGATTGGAGCGGCAGATGAAGCCATAAACGTATGACTTTTTGAAGCGTTCATTGCGTGGCTGAAGTCATCGCTCGCCAATCCGGGGATGCCCACCACTGTCATGTCCGGAGAATGCTTCTGGCGTGAGAAGCGCATGGCGCCAGATCCCTCAGATGGCGGCCAGCGGGAATCCGTGCCTGGCCCGCGGCGCACGGAAAGTGTCATACTACGGATCCAGCGCCGTGGAGATGATGGGATTGGCGTTGGTCACCGCGGTGTTCTTGCCCACACTGCCCGTCATCTGCTGAATGGAGTTGAGGTTCTGAAGGCGCCAACGGTGCACGCCGGCGTGAACGCTCTCGTCGTTGTGGTAGATGTAGATGCTGCCGTCCACCTCAAGCATGATGGGAGAGAAGGTGTTTCCGGCGGCGCCGGCAATGGGTGAGAAGCGGTTGAGGCCCGGGTAATTGGGAATTCCAAACTGTCCAATGAACAACCCGTTATCCAGCCAGTGCATCCATTGGTTTGCCTGGCCCGCGTTCCAGAATTCGCCAAAATAGTTGTACACAATGTGCCGCCCCGCGGACATGGCGCGGCTCCCCGCGTAGTTCTGCGCCAGGTCCGCCAGGTTGAACGTGCCGTCTCCGTCAAGGACCAGGGAATCACCCTTGTTGGGTTGCAGCGTGAACGAGCCACCCGGACTGGCGCGGAAGGTGTAGTCCGTCCCGCCAGGCGCAATGCCACCCAGGTGATGCCAGGTAGGGTCATACCCTTCCTGCGGGTTGGCCACAGCGCAGGGGTCAAAGGTGATGATGATTCCCGTAGACGTCTTGGGGAAGAACTCTTCCTGGGCGCTGGATGCGCAGTGGTCCCGGAACGGATTTTTCACGTTCACGGGATTGCGCAATGGCGCACTGGCAACAACACTTTCCGCGCTGAAGATTGGGTTGCCAGCACCGTCAATTCCAGTGAAGTCCCGCTGGTAGATTTCATAAAGCACGCTGGTCTTCTTGGCGTAGCGCACGCTCATGTTCTCATGGAAGCGCGCACCAAAGGCCAGTGTGATGCCCGTGTCACGGACACCCTCCGGCGCAAGCTCAACCACAACGTTGGGACGGTTGTGGTCCGCTCCACTCACCACGCCGTAGGTACGCCCCTGGGGGGTGGTGAAGACGTCATGGAATCCCTTCTGGAGATGGTCCCGGTAATACTCCGGCAACTCAATGTTCCAGTTGCGGGTCAGCGTCCAGGATTCATGCAGCACCCGGGAGTGGTCCACGTGGAACTCCAGGAATCCACTGAAAACGCGGGATGGGTCCGCCCGGTCCGCCGTCATGGAGTAGCTGGCGGGGAGGTACATGATGACGTCACGGTAGATGAGCGGGTTGACCGCCGTGGGGGTTCCGGGGATTTCAAACTTCAGGTTGCGCAGGTTGCCCGGTTCACCAACCCAGAAGACTTCCCGGCCACCCGCGGCTGGCTCAAATGTTATGTAGCTCACGTCAGCGTCATCAAACTTCAACTTGGTGGGGGTCACCAGGGAGCCATTGGCGCTGTTGTAGCCGCCCAGCGCCCCGTGCACCCACTTCAACGCGCCTGTTGTGGTGTCATACGCTTTGATGCGCTGTTCAGTGACACCGGCGTCCACCACCAGAAGCGTTGATGTCACCGGAGAAACCGCCACGGCAATGATCCGCGAAAATCCCGACACCGTGGCAGCAAGCGAGGGAGTGTCACCTGGCGTTGTATAGCGGCGTACCTCAGTGCCGTTGGAGGCAACCCACAGGTCACCGTTGGGGGCCATGGCCATGACAGACGGATTGGGCACAGCAATGGACCCGCCACAATTGCCCGCGTAGGGACTTGTGGTGTTGCGGCACGCGCCCGTTGTCTTGTGGATGATCTTGATGCCTGAGGTCCGGTGCGAAACGTACAGGTTGCTGCCAGTGGTCTCCACCGCCATGCCCTGAATAGGGTCCCCCGCCGCGGACACCTCATCCACCGGGTCCAACACGCTGTCCCACCAATTGCCCGGACCAATGCCATCCCGCCACTGGCTGCCGCCGGGAAAGGTCACCTCAGCGCCGTCACCCGCGTGGAGCCCAATGATGAAATTCTCTGCATGATCAAAGATGCCGGCGCCCGCGCCACCCAGGCCAGTGTTGGCAAAATAGGCAATGGTTCCGTCAGTGACCACGTGTTTGAACACACGTTGGAAATCATCATGGCTCAGCAGCGTCTTCTCCTGCGGAGCCGCCACGTTGAAGCGCGCCATGGCGTGCTGCTGTTCATTGTAGCTGTTGGCAATGTAGCCCACGCCGTCAGGCCCAATGGCCATGGTGGAGATGGTGCTGAACGCGCGGAAGGTGTGCTCCCCCACCGTGTCCACAACGGTGGGCGTGCCACCAAATGTCATGGTCCGCTGAACCAATGCCGCTGCGCCCCGGTTTGATGTGTTACCAATAACTCCCTGCCACTGGTACGCCACGTTGTGCGCAATGACCACCACGCGGTAGGCGCCATCAGCCACGGTGGCTCCAAAATCGTCGGTGTAGTCCCACGTCATGGATGTGGAGGATCCTCCATTGATGATGATGCGGCGCCACAGGGTGCGGACCAGAACTCCGGCGTCCGTGTAGATTCCCGCAGCCGTCTGCACAGTGCGCCCAGCCTGAACGGTCAACTCCGCGCCGGAGATGGTGAGCGTGATGTCACCCACCGGGAAACCTGGGTCCTGGGAACTTGCGGAACTGGAGCTCAGCAATGAGGAGCTTGAGACCATCCCTGAGGTTCCGGAAACACCAGCAGAGCTTCCTGCCGGGTTGGAGCTGCTTGAAGACGAGGATGAAGACGAGGATGAAGACGCAGCCGGTGAATGTGAACTGGCCGCAAGACTTGTACTTGAGGTGCCGGTGGCTGTGCTGGACGCGGTCATCACGGAGCTGGAAGCAACCGCGCCAGAAGACGCTGAGGAGCCGCCCTGCCCTGACGTGCAGCCTGCTGCCACCAACACCATCACCGCGGGAAACCTGGTCATCATTGCTCCCTTTAAACGCGTACGTCCCGCTGCCGTAGCCCGGATGCGCCTGACGTCACCAATCACAGTTTCTGACATGCGGGAGACGGCATGCTGACACCAACGTGGGCATGAAGAGAAATACATTTTATGGAAGTCCGTCTGCAGAAATCTGGAAACGGGTGCAAAATCAGGGAGCAGTCACCGGTGCCCGCAGAATCCGGAAGCGCCGCGCGTCCTCAAAGAAGCCCACGGACACCGCGTACCCAACACTGGTTGCGCCTTCTGCAAACGCGCAGGCACCGCTGAACCGCTGGTTTGGCGCCTCAATCCGGCGGAGAACCCGCACACTTCCATCCGCCTCACGTTCAACGGACGCAGTGTTGAGGTCCGTGATGCGGATGACGTCACAGCCCTGGTACGCCAGCGGCGGTGGTGCATCCCGCGAGACGACAAGGTGCGGCTGCCCGTTGACCAACATCAGATTGGCTGCGTTGACGCGGGGCTGGCCAGCGCCCAGGCATTCAGCGTCATCACCGTGCAGCAGCGTCCCAATGGCTTCAAAGCTCTGCGCGTGGTCCGCAGAGCGCGTCAGGATGATGCGGATGGCAGGGCCAGGCGCAAAGTGGACACATCCCAATGCCAGGTAGAGCGCGCCATCAGGCGCAAACATCGCCGTGGGTTCCGTAAGCACCACACAATCTGCAAACGCGGGATAGGCGCTGATGAGTGCGCCAGCCCCGTCTGAGGAAATGGGTGACGGGCTGTTCCATCCAATCAGCTTCTGCGCCGCGCTCCACGGCCCCTGAGGCTGCGGTGAGGTGGAAAGCATGATGGCGCCGTACTCGTAGCTGATGCCGGCACCGTCCAGAAACATGTACGCGTGGGTGAAGAGTTTCCAGACGCGGTTGGGGTTGGGATCCAACGGATCCAACACAAGCGATGACACTTCATGGATCAATTTGCCGCTGCACGTTCCGCCCGGGCAACGGGCGGCGTCCGACGATGAAATGGTCAGCACCTGCGGTGTGTTGGCCTCTGCCGAGTAATACCAGGTAGCGCCGTGGTCCGCTGAGAGCGCAATCCGCGTGCGAAGTGTGTCCTGCGTGGGCACACTTGTGTACGCCATGGCGCCGCCGGGAGCGTCACCCGGGTACACCAGGGACGGGTCAAAAATGCCCTGCGTGCTGCCCTCATCTCCAATGACAAGGACTTCATTGGTGACGTCTGTCTGCACGGTGGTGGCGGCCTCCGGAACGCTGGGACACGCGGCAATGGCCGCTGACGAGGAAACCGGTTGCGCGGATGAGGACCCCGGCGGTGCAGATGAACTGGCTTCCAATGCTGACATGGAAGACGAGGCGGGACTTTCAAAGGACGATGACTGCTGCGCGCTGGAGGAGGGCAGCGCGGCGGAGCTGGACACCGCCTGCACGCTGGATGACTCCGGCATTGCGGAGACCGCGGATGAAGACGTCAGCGCTGCTGAAGATGCGGCACCCGAGCTGGACGATGCGCTGGACTGGGAGCTGCCGGTGGACGTGCACGCGGGTGCGGAACAGACGCACACCGCAATCAGGCACAGCGTTGGGAAGCGTGTCATGGGGTTCCTTGAAAGTTGGCCATAAGGCATCAGACCCGACCGGCCAGGCAAAGGGAAAGCCGCAGTTCCCAGTCATTCACCCTTGGCGCGTGGGGTCCCATGAACAGCGGCGTCATCCAGAAGGTCCCCGCCCTGCCGCGCCACCAGGGAGCCCGCGCCCGCCAGGCTGACCAGGCCAAACCCCAACGACGACACCAGCAGCGCCGCAACGGTGCCCGCCGCCACACCCGCATCCAGCGCCCGGTAGGTCCGCGCGTCCACCGTCATCCCGGTTCCGCCCAGCACATTGGCGTCCAGGAGGATGAAGAGCGGCAACGCCGTGAGCAGAAGAATAACCGGTGTCACCACCGCCATGAGCGTGAAGGGCGCCGTGACGGCAAGCGCACCGCCGGCCAGCGCCAGCAGCGGAGCCGCACGTTCAGGGATGGTGGGTTTTGCGGCCGCGCGGACCCGCGCCTCATCCCGGCAACACGCGCGGATGTGCGCGGCAAGACGTCCCTTGTCCATCCGGTCATAGACCGCCACTCCAAGCGCGCCGCCCAGCAGCGCGGTGACGGCGGAGAACGTCACCACGCCGTGGACCAGGAGAAACACCACGCCCATCCACGGGTAGCTCAATGAGCCATCCTTGTTTCTGTATGACCATTCACTCTGACCGGCCACCTCTGTGGGCCCGTAGCGCAAGCCCAGCCCAATCCGGTGGGCAACCAGCAGGTACGCGCCACCAACAACCCCCAGTGCCACCGCGGCGCCCGCCGCCGCAATGAGCCCGCCCTCAAGCACGGGTAGCTTCCAGGACTCCTGGTTGCTCTCCACCACCAGGTCCGTCCACACGGTGGAAAGGTCTGACTCTTCCTGGCTGGCGGCCCGCGCACGCACCCGCGCAACACCCTCCGCGTTGGTGCCCAGGCGCTCCGCCAGGCGCGGATCCTCAACGGAGAACTTCAATCCGCCCAGCAGCTGGCGCGCCATCTGGTCTACGGATGCAAGGAGGTTGGGCATTGCCCGCGCCCGCACGGATGCCCGGGAGAGCACCGTCAAGCCTGAGCGGCCCAGGCGCGCGGAATCCAGCACCAACACGCCGTCAACACGGTTCAACTGGATGCGGACCAGCTCATCCACGTCCATCATCTGGGCCAGCTCGGTCATACAGCTTTCACTGTCACATCCCTGGAGCTGCTGACGCATGCCTGCTTCCGCCTTGGCCATCACGTCCGCCCATCCAACCACAGCCAGGTCCGAATAGCGGCTCAGCGACGCACCAAGCACGTTTTCCAGGACACGCGCCTGGCTGGTCACGTCCTTGGGAAGGTCCGCACCAAGCCTGAGACCCAGGACCAACATGCGGCCCGTAGGCGCTGCCGCGGAGTCGGAGGCGGCCGCCAGCGAGGGGATCAACAACGCCGTCAGCAACAACGCGGCAATGCGCTCAGTCCGCATCAAGGGCCACCTCCGGATGGTTTGAAACCTGGGTGACGCGCGGCTTGTCAGGCCACAGCGTCAACAGCAGGGCGGTCAGCGCGTTGGCGCTCAGGGACGTGCAGAACACCGGAAGCGAGCAGACCAGCGCCGTGCCCACGAGCCACAGTGCGGGCCGGCGCACTGCTTCCTGTCCCGCGGTGGTGAAATCTCCGCCCATGAGGCTTGAAAGGGTCACCAGTGCTCCGGTGGACACCAACGCACCAACGGCCAGCGGCGCGGATGCCAACGCAATCACCACGGCGGCCTGGCGCACATTGGCGCCGTTGTCCGCGTCCTCCAGGGCCGCGTCATCCCGGCAGCATCCCCGGCTTTCCACCGTCACCCGGCGCAGGGTCAACGCGTCCACCACCGCCGCCACCACGGCAGCCACGCCAAGCGCGCTGCCAACCACCAGCGCGGAAAGCACCAACGCCCCCGCCACCGCCGCGGGCGCAAACTGTCCCTGGGAAAACGCCATCACGCCCAGGATGGTGACGCTGCACGCACCGCCAAGCAGTGCATTGGAAATCAGGAGTAACACTCCTTCAAACACCGCAAGCCCGGTGCTTTCAGTGTTGCGCTCCAGGATGAATGCGGTCAGCGCCTCAGCCGTTGTTGATGAGGTGTTGGCTGCGCGGTAGGCCGCAAAAGCCTCCGCGCCATCCGTCAGCCCCAGCCGCTCCGCGGCGGGACCAGGCGCCTCAGCGCCCAGCTGCAACGCCATCTCATCTGCGGCGGCCGGCAATGAATCCGCGGCATTGGCCCTGACGGTTCCGCGCGCTTTGACGGCGGAGGAGCTCACCTCCACCACGCTTGCTGTCCACATCACATCCGTCCCCACCGGCAACACCTCTCCCACAACCACCAGATCCACGCCCAGCGCACCGCCCAGCTCCTGGACACATTGGGGACCGTCACACCCAATGCGCGCGCGTTGTTCCTCATAAGAGAGCCCGGCCACAACGTCATCCAGGGTGGTCAGCTGCTGCATTCCGTTGCCACTCAGCGAGACCGCCAGCGCCGCGGCCATCATCCGCCCCAGCTCATCTGGGGCGGGGTGCGCCACGCGCACAGCCACCGGAAGGACTGCAGCAGTAGGACCATTATCAGCGGCGTGCAGCGGAGCGGGTGCAAAGCCAATCAGGCATACGGCGGCCAGCAGGCGCAGCGCGCGCCTCACGGCTGGGATGCGGTCTTGGGGCACGGTGGTTTCCATGGGTTTGGTGGAGCCTGGCCTTGGATCAGAGGTCTTGGCCTTCTGCAAGGCTGACGTTGTCAACGGTGATGGTGGCCATGTCATTGCCCATGACAATGGCAAAACGCACGTAGTCATTCACGGTGGGACGGAATGAGAAAGTGTATGTGGCGGGTGTGGTGTCCAGCATGAACTCCTGCTGCACGTTGTAAATGGTGAACGGCGTGGCGGGTTGCTGGACCAGCGCGCGCACCCTGGTGGGCGCCGTGGCGCGGGCCGTGTATTGGATGATGTAGTCAGGGTCCGCGCGCATCAGGATCTGGTTGGAGGCCACCAGCTGAACATGCCAGTCCGATTCCGTGACCACCGTGACATCAACGCGCCAGCAACAAACCCTGCCTGTTCCATTGGGCCTGACTCCCTTGCGTCATGCAACGCGGAATCTCACCATAGCACGCGGCCGGCTCCTGCTGTGTGTACGCAACCGCAAAGAGGGTGCGGTTGTTTGCGCAGCCCGTCTCAAGCCTGCTTGCAAAGCAGTCCCGCAGATTGCGGCCGAGGTGGGCGTTGGTATGGGATGGTGCGTGGCACCTGAACACGCAGTGCGGCAAAAGTATGACCAAACACGGTTGCACCCGGCGTTGACTGGTGCCAGCCACGCTGGAACCCAATCCCGGACCGGATCATGCCCAGCAAGCTGCACCCCATTGCCCCGTGTTTTGTTTTCAACAACCAGGCCGAGCAGGCCGTGAAGTTCTACGTCTCCACCTTCAAGCGCTCCAAGATTCTGGGCATGACCCGCTACACGGAAGGCCAGCCGGGTGCGCCGGGCACCGTTGCCACGGTGACGTTTGAGCTGATGGGACAGAAGATGTTTGCGGCCAATGGCGGGCCGCAGTTCACGTTCTCCATGGGCCTCTCGCTCTACGTCAGCTGTGACACGCAGCAGGAGATTGACCGTCTGTGGGAAACGCTCTCACGGGGTGGTGAGAAGCAGTATTGCGGTTGGGTGCAGGACCGCTACGGCGTCTCCTGGCAGATTGTCCCGCGCATCCTGGAGAAGATGATTGCGGACAAGGACCCCCAGCGTGGCCACCGCGTGAACCAGGCCATCTACGGCATGCGCAAGCTGGACATTGCAGCACTGCAGGCGGCGTATGCCGTGAAGACGGTGAAGAAGAAGGCGGCGGCCCGGAGAGGGCGCTGAGCGCTGACTCTTCCTGCACATCAGCCTCCAGTGACGTCAGGGACGTACTACCTGGAAACCACATACCGCCTGGTGTGTCCCCGGCTGATAAGAGTCTGACTCAGGGCACCGTCAGGATGTACGGCAGCACCACTTCACGGCCTGACGGGCCCAGCGTGATCTTCACCGTTGCTCCGCTGGGCGAAGCCGCAAGCCGGGCCACGCCGGTGGAAGACGTGGACCCCATGACCTGCTGCAGGACGCCGGCAAGGGGCGTGACCTCAAACAACACTGAAGACGTTGCCAGAGGCTCACCGGTCTCATCCGCCGCACGCACCAACACTGCCACGCCGCCGTCAGCATCCGTCTCCACGCGTGCGGTGGAAGTCAGCGCGCTGGCCAGGCCGGAGACCAGGCCACAACAACGGAATCCGGTGTCCACGTAGGTGGTGGCGGCCAGGTACGGGCCCTCGGAAAAATCTCCATACGTACACGCCATGGAATCCTCATCCGTGGTGAACGCGCCGCCCCGCACCATGCAGTACGTGTTTCCCATGAAGAGCTCACACGCATTCTCCCATTCCAGCACGTTGCCACTGAGATGGTGGATTCCGTTCACGGAGCACTGGGCGTAGGAAAAACCATCATCCGGAGAGCCCATGCTGGAATCCACGCCGTTGCAGCGGGACCCGTTGTAGAGCGAACCGTAGGGAAAGAGTGTGGCGCCGTTGCTGCTGCACGCGCGGAGCCATTCGCTGACGTCCGGGTCATTGGCCCGCTCATACGTGTCACCGTTATGGTCATACAGACCGCCACCCAGTTCACCGCAGAGGTGCTTTCCCCGCGCCGCGCAGAACGCCACGCTGTCACAATAGTCCACAGCCACCACGGGCAGGGTGTCTCCACCTGGCGGAAAAGGGTAAGCGCCGCCGTCAATGTGCGGGGCGTAACTGGTGTTCCACGCGCAGCGCGCGGGCTGGGTTGCCGGGACACCACCGTCTGAAAAAGGGTAATACTCCGCGTTGCTGACCTCAAACTGGTCCATGCAGTACGTGGTTCCGGGCAGGCCATCCAACGCCACCATGCCCAGGAAAATGGGCAGCTCCTTGGCAATGGGGATCATCCCGCCGTCCGCCGTGGGCAGCAGCGCACGCAGCACCGCCTGCGTGGGCGTGATGGACGTGAGCGCACCGGTGGATTGACCCGCGGCATTGGTGGCGGCGGGCTGCTCCAGCGTGGCGTTGCCTGCGGTGATTTCCAGGACCACCAGGACGCCGGGAACGCTGACGCCATTCCGGTCCCGCACCTGGAGTGTAATGTTCACCGTGGCTCCCGCGCCCGTGGTGGGAAACGGCACGCAGCGGCTCATGGCCTGGAAAGTGGATTGCACCGGGTCCGGCTCCAGCGGCACCACCACCGCGCTGCTGGAGGGCGCCACGCTGGAGGAGGATTGCTCGGCTGCACTGGAGGACGGAGCAACAGCGGAGCTGGAAGCCGGCATGGAGGCGCCTGAGGAAACCACCACGCTGGATGATGGCACGGCGGCGCTTGATGACGGTGTCACCAGGCTGGAGGACTGCATCACCGTACTGGAAGACATAGGTATGACACTTGATGACGCAGGTGTGCCGCTGGAAGAAACAGCGCCACTGGACCCCCCGGTGGAAGACGGCGCCGCGGAGACGGCACTGGTGGCAGACGTGACGGATGAGGGGAGAACGCAGCGTCCCGCCGCGCAGACCTGGCCCGGGCCGCAGTCCAGGGAACTGGTGCAGCGGTAGGTGCCGGATTCAGACACGTCAAAGATGATGGGGCACGCAGAGAAAAGCGCCAGCGTGACAACGGAAACGGACGTCCGGAGTGCGTTCATGGAAGCATCAACCCGCCGCCCAGCAGCGCGGCGCCCGCCACGCCTCCAAGCACTGCAAGTGGGAACAACATTGCCGCAACCACCAACGTCACGTTGGCGCCTATGGCCTGCGTGCGCGTGAAGACGTGGGTGCGCCCTGAGGGGTCCGCTGCCAGGTCCGCCGCACGGATGACGGCAAACAAGCCACCCAGCGTGACGGAGACCAGCAGGACGGTGACGCCGCCCGCCAACCCTGCAAGGCCGCCCAGCACCAGCGCGTTCCTGGGTGGCCGCAGCGCACGCTCCGGCGCCGCTGCTGGCTCAATGGGCTTCACAACCACGCCGCTGGCCGGAAAGAGCTCCGCAACCATGGCCGGGAGGTTGTCAAAGACCACACTTTCCTCCGTCCCCACCATGCGGCGCGTGGAGCTTCCCAGCGGGGACGCGGTGCGTGCAGCCACGCGGGAAAGGCTGAGCACGTAGCTGCTCCGGCCCGCCATACCCACCGTCCCGGCAATCAGCTCGTCCGTGTTGAGTGCGCCCGCCAGCTCCGCGGCGCAGCTCAATGAGTCACACCCCATCAGCATTTTGACCTGGTCCACGGAGACCACGCCCTCCAGCTCCTTGAGCGTGAGGAACTTGTAGCCGGGGATCTTGCGCGCTTCTGCAACCAGCACCACCGTGAGGAGCTCTGCTGATTGCCGTGACACCCCGGTCTTGGCCTCCAATGGCAGGACCAGCACCGTACGTTCAGCGGGTGGTGGCTCCGTTGCTGCGGCTGTGATGATGCACACCACCAATGCCAGGGTTGCCATACGTGCCTCTTCAACGTGGTGGGGCTGCGCAAGGTATACGCGCCACCCCGCAGATCAGCCTGAGCGAGTAGCGCAAATCCGTCGCTGTGGCGCGGGTCACGTGCGCTGCCACGCCCACTTTGGCGCAGCACGGCAAGGGCTACAGACGGTAGGCGGCGCGCAGCAGCACCAACTGCTGGGCCTGGTGCTGGTCACGCGGAACGTAGCCGGCAATGAACGGCGGATTTCCCACCGCCTGCCCGCTACCAACAATGTAGTCCTGAATGACCGGCGCCTCCTCAAACATGATGAGGTAGGTGGCCTCAAACGTGATGCCAAAGGCCACGCGGTACATGACGTTGGCGTCAAAGACAAAAGCCTGCCCCGTTGCCACGTCCGGATAGAACGGTGGTGCGCTCTTGCTGGCGCCGCTGGCATCAAACTTCACGCTGGAAGTGTAATACCGCTGGTTCTGGCTCAGCTCATACGCAAAGCCCATATCCAGCAGCAGGGTGTCAAACGCCTGCACACCTGCCCGTCCGCGGGCAATCAATGCGCGGTTGTGCCAGGAGTCCATGGCGGTGATGGAGAGGTCATAGGTCAAATTGTCATACAGGGTGGGATCCCGGACGCCCGCCGTGGCGCCTACCCGGACGTAGTCATCCTGCGCGGGCAGGCTGTTGCCGGCATTCCGCAGGCAGCTCCGCCTGTCGTAATACGTTTCCGGGACGCCCTTGGGGTCCTCACGGTCCCGCGTGCAGACGGCGGCGGATTCATACTCAATGCGCGGAAAGTCCCGCCGCCACTCCATGAAGCCCTCACCGTAGAGCTGCATGCTGCTCTTGGGGAAGATGAAGCCCAGCGGAGAAATCCAGCCCAGCATGCGGGCGCGCTCGCGCTGCACAGTGGCCAGATCCATCAGGTTGTACTTCTTGGGTTCCGTGATGTTGAACAGGTTGGGGGACGCGTTGGCGGACGTCAGCGTGGCGGCGGCGCTGGGGCGCAGCAGGTCAGACTGGTAGAAGCGGTAGGACGTTGCTGTGACCTGGCTCTGGTAGTGGTGCAGCGTGGCGCTGACGCCCACCGGCCAGTCTCCCCGGAAGGTGATGTCTGCCAGCAGCTCCCGGAGCCCAAACGTGGTGGCCACCGCCGGATACCGCGTGATGGTCTTCTCCAGGTCAGACTGCGCCTGGTAACCAAGGTCTATGCTGCGCAGCGCGGCCCACGCGTCCCAGCTTGCCCGCAGGTGGAAGTTGAGCGGGGAGATGGGCCGGAACGTGAACAGATTGTTGATGAGGACCGCATCCACCACGGAGATGGCGGTCCGCGTGGGGTCTGAGGGCGGCGCAAACTCCGTCCCGTTGCGCGCCAGCGAATAGCCCGCCGCCGGATTGAAGAAGATGCCCTGCAGACTGTGATCACTGGTGAACTTGGGGAACCGCAGCGATGCAAACGCGCCCACCGTGAAGTAGCGCAGGTTGAACAGCGTCTGCCCGTCCAGGATGCCGGTGAGCGGTGAGAGCGGACCCGCGGGTCCATCCAGCCTGAGTGCGCTTTGCAGCGGCTGGACGGTGACGGGCGCTGAATTGCCGCCATCCTCCCCGTCCGGAAAGAACCCGCTGAGTGAACGGTAGTCCTGATCCAGCCACATCCGCGGATGCCACATGTCCGGCATCAGGCCGCCAAAGCCGCCCACACGCGCCACGCCCAGGATGCCCACGTCACCCCAGATGCCGTCCACCATGGCCTGCTGCGTGGACGGGATGATGCTGCGCCCCAGCGCCAGGTTGAACTCTTCACGGCGGATGCGGAAGTTGGCTTCAGTGATTCTGTCATACGAAAAATAGCGGGGATGCCGCACACCGGAGCGGCCAGGATACGTCTCATGCCCTAAGATGAACGGCGCGTTGGTGAGACGCAGCGGCCGGTAATACGCGCGCTGCTGCACAAAGCCGTCAAAGTGAACCCCAATGGGCAGGCCGCCCAGTGTGTCCGCATCAATCTGCGCGCCCACCTGGCCATAACCCCATTCAACCTGCAGCGGACTGCTGACCGTGTAGAGCGTGCTGGTCCACACTTTCCCGTCAACAGTGTTGGCCGCCGGCGTTGGGTAGTGCTTGATGGGCACGTCCGGCAGCTTGCGTGCACCGGCCACGGCGGGCACCAGCGGCCAGTGGCTGGGTGTTGCGGTGACGGCGGGAACCACCACCGCGGGCGGCTTGGGGACCTCCACGGCGGGTGGTGCGGGCGGCGTCTCCGCCGTCACGGGCGGGGGCGGAGCAACCTCAACCGCGCCGGGACTCTCTGCAGCAGGCGGAGGCGTCTGGGCCAGCGCCAGGGCGGGCAACATCAGCCATCCCAACAACCACGCAGCACGCGTCATGGCAGGTTCCGCTGGATGTTGCGCCCGCGTGGCCCACGCACCCAGGACACCTGGTTGTGGCACGGCAGGCAGTTGGGCTCGACGAGACCTGAATGAAACACCCGGCCCCGCGGATTCATGAAGTCCTGGAGGTGGCAGCTGACACACTCGCTGCTCATGCCGGAATACTGGTTGGTGCCGTGGCACTGCCGGCAATCCAGCGTGCGGTGAACACCCTGGAGCGGGAAGCCCGTGGTCACGTGAGTGAACGAGCTGGGCTGCCAACCCTGCACGCGGTGGCAATACTGGCACTCACGCAACGCGCCGCCGTGCGGATCATCCTGCCGGTGACACGTGGCGCACTGGATGCCCACACCCGTGAGGTCCGCGGTCTGCCCGTGGCACTTGGTGCACTCCAGCCGCGCATGGTTCCCCGTCAAGGAGAACGGCGGCACGTCATGGTACCGGTCCACCACGCGCGTCCGGAAATCCTCCGTCCCGTGGCAACGGCTGCACGTGGCGTTGGCGCTGATGCCGTGCGGGTCTCCGTGGCAGTCCTTGCAGCTTCCGCCCTTGCTCTTGAAGGACCAGTCCAGCTTGGGTTTCTCGTCAGCAGCTTTGATGGGTTGCTGATGGCAGCCCACACACTGGGACCGCGCATGCGCGTCCGCCAGCTGGAACCTGGTCATGGTGTTGTGGTTGAATTTGGGCGCTCCACCGGTAGGTGTATGACATTTATCACAGGTGTTGCCCAGCTTGCCCGCGTGGATGTCCTGGCCGGCGTGACACGCCGCGCAGTTCTTGTCCGGCACCTGGTAGCTGGCAGGCGCCTTCTGGTGGCACTTGGCGCACGCCACGGCGGCGTGACGTCCCTGCAGCGGGTATTTGGTGTCCCGCGTGTGATCAAACTTCACCAGCTTGAAGGCCATCCCTTCTGTGTGACAGCGCACGCAGTCCTTGGGTCCGCCCAGTGTGCCGTTGTGTTTGTCCTCATGGCAGGACGTGCAGTCCGAGCCTACCTTCAGCTTCTTAAGTCCCTCACCATGGCACTTCTCACAGCTCACGGCCTGGTGCGCGCCCGCCTGCGCAAACGCGTTGGTCAGCTTGTTGTGCGCCGGGATCTTCAGGTTGTCCGTCCCGGGCACGTGGCACTTCACGCAGATGTCCGGCTGCTCATGGAAGCTCTTCTGGTGCGCGTTTTCATGGGCATGGCAGCCAATGCAGCTGCCGTCCTTGAACTTCTCAAACGCGTCCTCTGGCGTGGTCACCTGGTCTTTGGGCCTGGCCCGGTGGCAGGTGGTGCAGGAGACCTGCGCATGGCGCCCCGCCAACTCCATCCTGGTTTCCTTGTTGTGCTCAAACGGAACCGGCTTGTTGAAGCCAGCGGGTGTATGACACTTAATGCACGCCACCGCCGCAAAGCGGTCCACCCCGCCCACCACGTGCGGGTCATCCTTCTTGTGGCAGGAGATGCATTCCATGGACGGGGACGCCGCCGCCGTGGCTGAGTGGCATTTGGTGCACCCCTGCTTGCCATGGCTGAACGTCAGCGGGAATCTGGTCTTGTTGTGGTCAAAGCGGAACTGCTTCCAGGAGGCGTTCTCCTCCGCATGGCACTTCTCACACGTGCGGTTCTCCGCCGTGTAGACGTTCTTGTGCGGGTCCTTGTGACAACTGGCGCAGCCCTGCGGCTTCTGCGCCATCTTGAAGCTCTTCCCACCGGCGTGGCAGCTGGTGCACTTCAGGTCATCATGGGCGCCGCGGAGGCCAAACCCCGTCACCTTGTCATGGTTGAACGTGCGCGCAATCTGCTTGGGTGTGCCCACCGCGCGCGCATCAAATGTATGACACAACGTGCAGTCTGAGAGCTCACGGCGCGTGCTGGTGAAGTTGTGGATGTCCTCATGGCAGGAGAGGCATTTCTGATCCAGGCCAAGGAACCTGGGTGTGCCGCTCTTTGCAAACTTGGCCTTGTGGCAGTCCGTACATTTGGCCTTGGCGTGCGCCCCCTGCAGCTCATACCCCGTCATGGAATGGTCAAATGCGTCCCGCCCGCCCAGCGGTTTCCAATCAATGACGTTGGCTGCGGCACCCTTGTGGTCCGCGTGGCACTTGCCGCAGGACTTCAGGAACTCCTTGCGCGCGTGTACGCCCTTCTTGGCGTCAATCTCTGCACGGAGGTCCCGGTGGTCATGGCAGGACAGGCAGCGGTTGCGGTCCACGTCACCATTGGCTTCTTCAGTATGACACTTTTTGCAGTCCAGGCCCTGGTGGCCCTTGATCCGCACCCCCGGCTCATTGTCAAAAAAGTCCGCATGCGCCGGCCCGGCTGCCAGCAACAGCGCCGCGGGCAGCAGGCATTGGGCCGCAAGACGCAAGGCCCGGGCGGTGATGGAATGGGCCTGGGTGGCCCCTGGACGCACCAGCGTGCTGCGCATGAATGAAACGTGAGATAGTTCACACCTCCGGGCGCAAGCAATGACTGTGGCTGGTGCTTTTCCGACGGCAGGACACCTACATCTCACATATCCAGCACCAACAGCGGGAAGCCTTTCTCCAGCACCGGAAGCTGCCCCTTGGCGACGGGCGCGAAGTACTTGCCAAACTGCTTGATCAACGCGCGCGGCTTGAGGCCCATCAGTACTTCATGCTGGCTGGCCACGTGTGTGAGGCGCCCCAGCGCACCGGCCCACAGCGAGGTCACGCCGGGCAGTGACTGCAGATGGACCTTCAACATTGCCGCGCTGCATTGGATGAGCGCCTGGACCAGCAGCGCCGGCGGCCGGCTCTTGTCCACCACCTGCCACAGCCCTTCCCACGCCTCGTGCGCCTCCCAGAAATACCAGTGGTTGTAGAGGTCCACGCCGTAGAGCCACGCGTCCAGGACGGGCCAGAGGTGCGGCGTCCACTCGGCGTGCGGCGGCGGGCGTGTGTTGGTGAAGGTGTGTCCTTGCGGGTCATTGATGGGATGCGGCTGACCGCTGCCGGGGACGTAGCGGTAGGGAGGGAACGTGTGGGCGGGCGCGTAGCGGACGCGGCCTTTGGAGGGCGGCTCCGGGATGGGCCGGCTGCCGTTGAACGGGTCCACTTCCGTCACCTTGCGCATGGCATGACTGTGCCCTCGCACGCCCTCAACTGCACAGGCCTTCCTGCGCCAGGCTGGCGTGCCCACCCTGCGCCACCACCACGTGATCAAGCAGCCGGATGCCAATGAGCGCGCCGGCATCCCTGAGGCGCCGCGTGAGCTCCCGGTCCGCCTGGCTGGGCGTGGGGTCCCCGGAGGGGTGGTTGTGGACCAGGATGACGCCGCACGCGCGCTCCGCCAGCGCAGGACGGAACACCTCCCTGGGGTCTACCGGGCACCCCTCTTGCCAGCCTTCACTGACGGACACCTCACACAGCAGCCGCTGGCGGCGGTCCAACATCAACGCCATCACCCGCTCCCGCGGCAGACAGGCCATCCGCGGCGCACACAGGGACGCCACGTCTGACGGGGACAACACGCGCACGCGGTTGGGTGTGGGCATGCGGGCCGCTCGCTGGCCCAACTCCAGCGCGCACAGCAGACGCAGCGCACGGGATGGGGACAGGGCGGTCCGTGCTTCCAGCTCCAGCGGCCTCAGCTGCGGAATGCGCCACAGCGGCGTGAGATGCACCAGGCGCTGCGCTCCAAGTACGTGGCCAGCGTCGGCGGATTCACCGTGCAGCAGCACCGCCAGCAGCTCTTCATTGCTCAGCGCGGCCACACCCTCCATGCGGGCTTTGGAGGCGGGCTGGCGCAGGGGTGCACCGTCATCAAGAAGGGTCAGGGCGGAGGCAGGGGCAGCGGCAATGGGGTCCATGCGCCAGACTCCAAGCAACGTGTGCGCCATGTCCTACACGGGGCGGCGCTGTGCGCGGGGTGAAGCGTTCCCGGACAGGTCGACCGGAAGTGCGACAGATCGGATCCGGAAGGATGAAGCTGAAGGATGAAGGTTGAATGCGGGACGGTTATCCTGCCCAAGATGCGACGCCCAAACTTCACCCCATCGCTTGTGTTGACGGGATTCGTGATCGGGACGGCCGCCTGCAGCGGGCCCAACTTCCAGATGACGTATGACCGTTATGACGCGCAGAGCAACACGTACGTCAATGACACCGCAGGTTTTGCCCTGACCATGGACAAAGAACTGCGCGTGTTGACGGATGTGCAAAGCACCAGCGCACGGCTCTTTGACCTGCTGCCCATGCCCAGCGGCCATGAGTTGTCCATGAAGGCCATTGGCCAGGAGATGGGCATCTTGATTGAAACCACGCGCATGTCCCCAAAGACGCCGCTGGAAGACCTGCAGCCGCTGGTATTCCGAGCGTACGAGCCGGCGTTCCGGGACCTGCGCTACCAGCAGGTCAGCCTGGAAAAGCGGGAGGCCCACGGGATTGATTACATGGAATGGGTCTACCGGCTGCGTTCACCGGACTTTGACCGCACGTTTGTGGAAGGGATGTTCCTGCGTGGTGGTTACGCGGTGCGCGTGCGCGCCCTGACCAACAGTGACGCGTATGAACGTTCCAAACACCGCATCAAACGTGTCCTGGCCAGCTTGACCGCGGTGGAAGCAGTGACGTCACGCCAGTGATCAGATCACGCTGCGGCTGTTTCATGCTGCACTGATCAATCTGCTATCTGGCCAGGATGCTGAACGCTGCGCTCCTCCCGTTGCTGCTGCTTGCGCCCGGTGCTCCGGGCAATGACAACAACGTCTTCTTTGACGGCCTCTGGCATGACACGGCGCGCGCGCTCTACCGCCCGGACGGTGAACGCGTGAACGCGCAGGACGGCGTCACAGTGCGGCTGCGCAGCTACCGCTTTGACCTCACCGCGGTGACGGTGGAGGCCTTTGACGGAAGCGCCTGGCAGCCGTTCACCGCGCGGTATGACGTGGAGGACCCCACGTGTGACGGCGCCAACCTTGAGTTTCCCTGTGTGCAGTGGCTGGCCGGCATTCCCGCCAATCCCGCGTTCACGCAGTACCGCTTCCGCGTTGTGGACGGCACGGACAGCCAGGTGGTGAGCGCCGCTGCCACAGGCTCGGGCAGCGTGGTCCATGAACCCGCGGCGGCCGGCATCCTGGCGTTTCCGCTGCCCTCGCCCACCACGGGAAAACGCTTCCACATCCGCGCGGAGGGCAGTGCGCAGACCCTGCAAGTGGC
>Ga0163144_10005344_pt1 | contig 28517 bp, 26 predicted proteins | sample OliLak19BULKMAT1_FD_123175 | JGI IMG/M metagenome (GOLD analysis project Ga0163144, IMG submission 123175) | Freshwater microbial mat bacterial communities from Lake Vanda, McMurdo Dry Valleys, Antarctica - Oligotrophic Lake LV.19.BULKMAT1 | ecosystem: Environmental > Aquatic > Freshwater >... | reverse complement strand
ATTCAATAACGTATAAACACCTTTGAATTTGATGTCTTAAAATAAATGGCAACGATCATCAATGACCGGCTGTTGATTTTTGATAAAAAAAATCCTTATTACCATAGTAACAAGGATTTTTTTGGTGAGCTGACAATTTATCAACCTGTTGGTGATCTCGTAGGGATTCAAACCCCAAACCTCCTGATCCGTAGTCAGGTGCTCTATTCAATTGAGCTACGAAACCATATAATAATAAAGGGTCGTAAATATACCGATTTTCGTTACCCTTCCAAAATGTTCGATGAAAATTAATAGCGTGAAATAAACTTTATTCTGTTGGGCAGCATGATAGATACGGCTGTACCGGTACCATATTGAGACTCTACTTCAATGTTGCCGCCAAGTTTATGGGTAATTTGCTTTGCTATGTACAGGCCCAACCCCGATCCGTTTGTGTTTTCGGTCGCCCTGTAAAACATATCGAAAATCCGCTCTAAGTATTGCACTTTAATACCAATACCGTTGTCTGAAAAGTTGATTGTGGCGAATTCTTGGTCGATATTCACTGATACTTTAATGAAGGAATCTATTTTGTTTAGGTTTTGGAATTTTATGCTGTTGGAAATAAGGTTGTTGAACAAGATAGAAATTCGAAGTGAATCGGATATAAATTCACTGGTCTGGTTGAGGCTAAATATTTTCTGAATACCCGAAAACAACTCTTTCTGTCGCAGAGAGTTGATTTGGGTCTGGTATATTTCTTCAAAATTTACCGATTCGGTTTCTATTTGCAACCTATTGTTTCGGGCATAATTGGTCATATCAAAAATGTAATTATCCATTTTTGAGCCTGAGGTAAGGATTAGTTCGAGGTATTTTGCTTTACTTTCCTCATCACTGTCCATTTTTATCAGATTCACCAGCCCTATTACCGATTTGAGGGGGGCAATGAGATCATGTGATGCTCGATAGATGAAATTATCTAGTTCAAAGTTGGTTTTTATCAAGTCTAACTCAGCATTTTTTTTATCCGTTATATTATTCACAACCGTCAAAAGGAGTTTTTTCATTCCTCTCTTATCTTTCTCAATAATAGATTGCCGCAAGTTTATCCACTCCCAGTCGCTACTATTTTTGCAACGCACCCGCACTTCTATCGAAGAAGGCTGCTTGCCGTACGAACGGTTTACTTTTCGCCAGTACGATCTCATTCGCCTATGATCTTCCTCAAAAAAAAGATCAAAAATTTTCAGTTTTATAAATTCTTCTCTGGAGTAGCCAAAAAAATCATCCTTATTGAGGTAAATATTGTGCTTGATTTTTAGATCTGTCAAGATAATGATGTCGGGCGAAAAATCTGCCAACATCTTAAATTGGCGTTCGCTCGACTTTAGAATAGAGTCGATTCTATGCCTGTAAAGCGTGATTTGAATGCTGGTTTCGAGTTCGTTTTCATCTATGGGCTTCAATAAAAAAGAAAAAGGCTGGTTGATTTTAGAATCAATAATAGCCCCATGTTCGCCATAAGAAGAAATAAAAATAACGGGAATCTGGTAGTTTTCATTGATAAGTTCGGCTGTTTGCACGCCATCGAGCTGGCCTTCGAGAAAGATGTCCATCAACACTATATCTGGTAAATTAGCATCGATTTCGGCCATCGCCTGCTCTCCACTAGGCACTATAGCAGTTATTTGATAGCTTTTTTTTAGCAATATTTGTTCTAGCACCAGCGAAGTGCTTCTGTCGTCTTCTACGATAAGTATTTTAGTGGAGGCCATCAGAAATTAGTATTAGTAATTCATTGCAAAAGGAAATATTTTTACTCAGATTTGCAACCCCATTTGAAGAAATGAAGCCAAGTGCTATCAATTATTCGATGAAGGTAACCAAATCATTGGTCGATAAGCAAGTTTTGCGTTAAGGTTTGATCAATAAGTAATAGAAAGAGAGTTGGCCGAGTGGTTGAAGGCGCACGCCTGGAAAGTGTGTATATCAGTGATGGTATCGGGGGTTCGAATCCCCCACTCTCTACTTGGTTTATTGTTGTAGACATTTTTTTTCAGGCCATTGGAATTTAAAACGTAAAGAAGCCTTTTTTTCATCACGTAGTGTTCAACTCACCCGCCTTTCAATTAAAACACAAATGCTAATTAATCTGGAATATAACCCTTATCTTCCTAGCGTAGTTAAGTGTTAATAAGCGCGAGTGATAGGTCTTTTTTCCAAACTTATTGTGCCCGACTTCAGTTACAAATTTTCAAACTAAAATAATTAAATCATGAAAAGAACAGCATCGGCCCATTGGGAAGGTACATTAAAGGAGGGTAAAGGACATATAAGCACCGAAAGCACTGTGTTAAACAAAACACAATATTCATTCAAAACCCGTTTTGAGGATGGTATTGGCACTAACCCGGAAGAACTGATAGCCGCAGCACATGCAGGTTGCTTTACTATGGCGGTGGGAGCAACATTGACAAAAGGTGGCTTTAATCCAACTTCACTACATACAGTTGCAACCGCAGAACTAGATATGTCGAGCTCCTCAATCACTGGTATTCATCTGGAAATTAAGGGTTCGGTGCCTGAGCTAACAAACGAGAAATTTCAGGAAGTGGTAAAGAGCGCAGAACAAAACTGTATCATTTCCAAGGCATTGAGCGTACCCATTACTTCAACGGCCACGTTGCTTTAGCAATGCACGAATATAGGAATCTTAGTGTTTAAGCTAGATTCCTATATTTTTTTCTATCATTTTTTACTTTTAGCTCTTAACCACACACGTTAGTTTATACAGGTTTTTTTATCGAGCCCTTTTCATCTCCGTTTATTTTAAAATTCTTTTATTCGCATACCTTTGGTGCATACGTTAGCACTATCTTAATTATCCTGCTTTATCATTTGTTTTCAAGGTTTGACTGGTAGTTATAATGAAGCAAAATTGGCTTATTCACAACTTTATGATTAAAACAAACGAACAATATAAGGTTCAGATTTTTATTGTGATAGTAAGCGTACTACTGATGATTGCCAAATTCATTGCCTATACACTTACAGGGTCAAATTCCATACTGACCGATGCATTGGAGTCGATCATAAATGTAGGTGCCGGGCTATTTTCACTCTACAGCCTCATGCTTTCCGCCAAGCCCAAAGATTTAGATCATCCTTATGGACACGGAAAGATCGAGTTTATATCCTCTTCTGTCGAAGGAAGCCTGATTCTATTTGCCGGAGTTTTGATGGTACTAAAGGCTTGTTTCAATTTTGTACACCCTTTTGCGATCATGCGAATAGACTGGGGTATGTATATTTCTGTATTTACAGGGGCTGTCAATTTCGGTGTTGGATATTATGCTGTGAACAAAGGAAAAAAACTAAACTCCCTAGTGCTAAAATCTGGTGGCAAACACTTGATTTCAGATGCCTATTCTACAGCTGGGTTAGTAGTAGGGCTGGCAATTGTGTGGTTTTCCAATATATTTTGGCTAGATAATATTTTAGCCATCATATTGGGTATTGTGGTAGGTGTTACTGGATACAAAATATTTAGAAAATCAATATCGGGCATAATGGATGAAACCGATTATAGCATTGTGGCTCAAATTATCTCGATTTTAAATGGCGTAAGAAGGCATAACTGGATAGATGTTCACAACATGAGAATAATAAAATACGGGTCAAAACTGCACATCGATTGCCATGTAACTATGCCTTGGTATATAAATGTAGAGGAAAGCCATGCTGAAATTGAGGCTATCGAGGCTATTGCTGCTCGAGATTCTGGCCAGATTTTAGAAATGTTTGTACATATTGATCCGTGCGTACCATTCTCTTGCAAACACTGCCAAATTTTACAATGCAAAGTGCGCCAGCTACCATTTGAGGACAAATTGGAATGGAGATTGGAAAATGTGCTTCCCGACAAGAAGCATGGTTTGTAGCATTAAGACGATCTCCACATACGCAAAGTTTGATTTAAAAATCCCTTTCTAGTTTCGCCAAGGGGTAAGTGATTGGCCGAATATGAGTTAATAGAGCTGCCCTTAAGAACAATCAAAAATGAGGCTTTTAGGTATGGGAATACTTCGACAGGTAATAGCCACTGGAGATTTGCCGAAAGCAAGTCTACAGTGGCTATGTTTCATTTCCTCTCCTGTAAAAAAGCAAATATCTTGATTGCTTCTTCTTTAAAACGAAATTCGGCTCGAAAATCCACAAATGACTTCAGATGGTTTGAATCAACGGCTAGGGTATCGGAATACACCGTTTTATCTTCCAGATTTACCTTTACTGGAATTTCGACCTCAAAAGCTTCCAAATAAGCAGCTTTCACTGCATTTGCTATATCAATCATTTTATAGGTTTGCCCTCCGCTGATATTGTAGGTATTGTTAGAAGCTTCTTTTTCAATGAGTTGGTGAATGATATGACACACATTGCCCATCCAAATAAAATCTCTTGGGGCTTGGCCATTTGATTTTAACACGATTTCCTTTTTTTCAAAAGCAGACTTAGCCAAGTCGTTCAGCACCAAGTACCATTTGGAAGAATTGTAATCTTTTGGGCAACCGTAGCTATTGGTCAGCCTCACGATGGTGTAGGGCAATTTGTGCGTAGCATGAAACTGCTTCACATAGTACTCTGCAAATAGGTGGGTAGCCCCGTAGTCATTAATAGGCTCGGTAGGCGTTTGCTCGGTGATTACTCCTTCATATTTGCCATACACCTGGAAGGTGGAAAAGTAGATAAAGTGTTTAAGGCTCTTATCTTTAAAAAACTCTACCAAATTCCTAGTGCCCAATGTATTTACTTCCAATGCGAGTTGATAGTAATTTTCGACAAAGCCGTCATTGGCACTGCCTGCATGTATTACCAACTCAAACTTGTATTCGCTCAATTTATTTTTTACTTCTGCGTAATCTGAAATATCGCATTGCATTAGGTGGTATTTTGCCTTGGTAACTATTTGCCGAAAGTTCTTAGCGAGCACATATACTTCGTAGCCGTTTTGTGCAAAGTATTCAGTAAGCCACGAACCCAAGTTTCCCAGACCACCAGTGATAAGAATTTTAGGCATACGATGTTGGTGATAAATGTTGGATGAGCAATGATAAATAAAGAAAAATGGAAGGCGAAATTATGAATTTTGATTTCAGAAAAAGTAAAAATAACGAGAATTCAATATAATGTAAAGGCTTAAAATTTTATCCCTTCGTAAATTTTATTTATTTCCAGCTTCCCATCCAACTTAGTGAGCGCGGTAATATTGTCGATCACCAATTCCCCTACCACTATTATTTTTATGTAGAAGCATGCCGCACAATTATTTCCAGATTTTCCATGGTGCCTTGCCGCTTTCCCATAGCTCCTGCAGCTTGGTTTTGTCGCGCAACGTATCCATACATTGCCAAAAACCTTCGTGACGATAGGCGTGCATTTCATTGAGATTTGCAATGGCTTCCATAGGTTCACGCTCCCAAATGGTAGCATCATCGGCTATATAATCGATTACTTTAGGTTCGCAAATAAAAAAACCGCTATTAATCCAGCCGCCTTCACCTTCGGGTTTTTCTAAAAATCCGTCTACGGATGTACCATCTCCAAATTCTAAAATCCCATACCTAGCTTCTGGTTTCACAGCCGTTACGGTCAACAGTTTGCCGTGCGATTTATGAAACTCATACGTTTTTCTGATGTCAATATCAGCAACACCATCGCCATAGGTGAGCAGAAAGGTTTCATTGCCAATCAAGTGCTTGGCGCGCTTTATTCGGCCACCAGTCATCGATTGCTCTCCGGTATCGATGAGTGTTATTTTCCAGTCTTCGGTGATATTGTTAAAATATTCTACTTTGTTATTTTTCAGATCAATAGTGAGATCGTTTTGATGTAGGAAATAATTCATGAAATACTCCTTGATATAATAGCCTTTGTAGCCCAGCAATACCACAAATTCATTGAAACCATGGGCAGCATACATTTTCATGATGTGCCACAAAATTGGCTTGCCACCTATTTCTACCATGGGTTTGGGTTTTATGCCCGTTTCCTCGCTTATGCGAGTACCCAATCCGCCTGCCAATAATAATACTTTCATTGCCCCCAACCCCCGAAGGGTAATTTAGTGATCGAAACAGAAACTAACATTAAATATTTTTCCATTGATTATCCATTCATAACAGTGTTTCTTTTCTGCAAAGCCCTTAATCACCCTATGGGGCTTTCGCTGGGTGAAGAACAGAATTTACATTTTATATTTCAAGGCCGTTTTGGTCGATCAATTTTATTGACCTCACCCCATCGCCACGGAAGCGGGGTGGAGAAGGCCTACTTAAACGACATTGTTATATATTTTTCAATTGATTGTCCCTATTCATCACTATTCTAGTCCAAAAGTCTTCTGTAAAGCCTATTCCGTAGCCGAAAAATTGCACTGCTGTTGCAATTACACTCAATATGCCTACGTAAAATGAATTATTTTTTATTGTAGCATCCAGCAATATCATTCCCAAATACCCATAAAGAAATATTTTCATCGCTATGAATAAATATGGATGAATAAATACCGACAAATAACTGAGCACTACAAACAAAATGAAACCCACTGGAACCAGATGGATAAATTTTAAAGACCCTGGAATATGTTTTGAGATGTTGATTCTAGATTTGCCGAAAAATCGCATGTAACGAAAGAAGGTTTTGAAGTCTTTTTTTCGATGGTGATAAACAAATGCTTGTGGAATCAGCGCTATTTTAAACCCCAGTTGCCTGATTTTCAAACTCAAAACCAAATCTTCGCCCATAAACCCAAATGGATAGCCCCCTGTTGCCTCGTATACTTTTCTAGAAAAGCCCATGTTGAAACTTCTTGGATGAAATATGGTAGCTCGCTGCGCCCCTCCCCGCATTCCCCCAGTTGTGAGAAACGAGGTAAGCGAATAATTGAAAGCTTTTTCCATATCAGTGAAGCTTTCATGGCATTTATCGGGGCCACCATAGCAATCGAGATTTTGCTCACGAATGCCTTTATCTATTTGAGCCACAAAATCGGGCTCAAGCAATACATCAGAGTCTAAAATGATAAAGAAATCGCCTTTGGCATGTTTCATCCCATGATTTCTAGAAAGCCCTGGTCCATTATTTCCCGTTGGGTAATAATGTACATCAAGCTTACTTTTATAGCTTTCAACCACTGCATCGGACTTTCTTAATTCCGAACCACTTTCCACCACGCAAACTTCAAAATCTGGAAAGGTTTGTGTCGAAAGGCATTTCAATAAATCTGTGATTTCATCGGGTCGATTGAAAACCGGAACGATAATGGAGTACTGCATTGGAGCGATTAGACCACGAAATTGAGCCAAATCTCATTAATTCACAATTTTATCTTTATTTTTGTCATCATTGCCTTACGAACTTGACGATGAAACCGTCTTTACTCTACTTTTTTACATTTTTCTGTTTTTCGATTGCTCCCAAAGTTTGCTCTTCGCAAGCAAAGCAAGACAAATACCAAACGGAAGACTTTGAAGGCGGGATGCTCAACCCATCTCCTTATCCTGATATTCCGGCCCCGAAAGTTCCACTTTTAAAAATTCTGAAGTATGACAATCGGAACTTGATGACTGGCAATGCTTGCGTACACGAGGAAACAGAAAAAATGGGATTTGAATACCTAGTGGTATGCAATAAAGACCTAGCCGAAACCAATAAATTGTACGTGTTTTTCTACAACTTAGGCACAAACTTAGAGCTTACTTTTAGAAATGGCCCTGGCTGGAAGTTGCGTCTAAAGCAACGCATAGTCGAATGCAGACGGAATTCTTCAGATTTTGTTTGGTAAATATTTCTTCCAGTTTATTTGTCATTTATTTTCTATCAATCCCGTGTTTTTTACTCGAACTGGATAATATTTTTTTTATTCTTATTAACGACCGTTATCACTTTACAACGGCTAATTACGATTCTCTTTTTTGTCGAAAACTAGCATTTCGATGCTACCAGTTGGGATAATGTAGCCAATAAAACTTCAACTACATACATTCCAACTTTGGCAACTACAATGGTTGCTTAGGTGTTTATCATGTATTCACCGTGTGTGCTACCAGCTACTATCATCAAATATTTTTACAAAAATGAAGGGGACTTCTGCCGAATAGTAGAGGGGAAGACAATTGAAATTCCACTTTTCACTTCGATTTCAAGATAAACGAAACGCCCCCTTTGTATCCATCAAAGCCATTTACTATCTTGCCCGGCCCTGAGAGCTTTTTGTACAGAATTTCAATCTTCACGCCTGAAGTGTTCTCGCCAGGCTCCGCATTTTTAAATATGATATCCCCTTTCAAAATCAACTCTTCGCAATCGATAGACAGATAGCTATTTTGTCGTAGCATTACAATGCTTTTATTAGTTTTAGCATCTACTTCAAATTCTACTTCTTTAGCCACAATCTGTGAGTTTTCGAACAAGTTGGCATTGGCAGGAATCAAAAAATGATTATCTCCAAATTCGTAATGAGATGGAGAAAATATAATCATGAACAGCAAGAGTGTTTTCATTTTTGATTTTTTTTAATCTATAAATTTAAGGATTTAAGCCCTGCCTATTATTAAATATCGTTTATTTTTTTAATTGGGTTTGGGTAGTTGCAGCTATATTACCCCATATTGTTTATAAATTCCATTCGCATACATGCACCCTATTTTTTATTGGTTGTAGATTGCAGATTGAATTACGATTATGGAAAATTTATTGGCCGAGCTTAATGAACCACAACGTGAGGCGGTAGAGCACACAGAAGGTCCTTTGATGATAATTGCAGGTGCGGGGTCGGGAAAAACGCGTGTCTTGACTTATAGAATCGCGTATTTGCTCGCTAAGGGCATAGATGCCTTTAATATTCTTTCGCTCACTTTCACTAACAGAGCAGCCCGAGAAATGAAAACCAGAATTGAAAAACTGGTGGGCACTGATGCCCGAAACCTGTATATGGGTACATTTCACTCCGTTTTTGCGAGGATACTGCGGTCGGAGGCGGAGAAAATCGGCTATCCAAACAACTTTTCAGTTTATGACTCTGACGATTCCAAATCGCTCATTCGCAGCATTGTGAATGAAATGCAGTTAGATGACAAGCTTTACAAAGCAAATTCTGTGCTTAGCCGCATTTCAAGTGCCAAAAACAGGCTCATTTCCCCAAATGAATACCTGAACAACGCCATATTAATGTCGGATGATGAAAACGCAAACCGCCCGAAACTGGGTTTGATCTACAAAGCTTATGCTGAACGCTGTTTCAAAGCAGGTTGCATGGATTTTGACGATTTGCTGTTTAACACTTGCAAGCTTTTCCACCTCAATCCCGATGTGCTGAATAAATACCAAAAGCGGTTTAAATATGTGATGGTAGATGAGTACCAAGACACCAACTATGTACAATATCTCATTACCAGGCAACTTTCGGCCATTCACAATAATATATGTGTAGTGGGTGACGATGCGCAATCTATTTACGCTTTTCGCGGAGCTGATATTTCCAATATTCTAAATTTCGAAAAAGATTATCCTGAATTGCATATTGTCAAGTTGGAACAGAACTACCGCTCTACCAAAAACATTGTAAACCTCGCCAATTCGGTAATCAAGCACAATAAAGCCCAGTTGCGAAAAGAAGTATGGACTTCTAACGAAGAAGGAACATTAATTGAACTCGTAAAGGCCCAGTCGGACAATGAAGAAGGGCGTTTGGTGGCTCAATCTTTATTTGAAGAGAAAAACCAAAACCACTGGCGGAATGAAGATTTTGCCATTTTATATCGGACCAATGCCCAATCTCGCGCCATGGAAGAGGCACTACGGAGGCTCAACATTCCCTATCGCATTGTGGGTGGCCTTTCATTTTATCAGCGCAAAGAAATCAAAGATTTAATTTCCTACTTGCGCTATACGGTCAATCATCAAGATGAAGAAGCCTTCAAACGAATAATCAATTACCCAAAGCGGGGCATTGGCGATAGTACGGTTTCAAAAATCGTGCTCACCGCTGTCGACAATGGCGTTACGATTTGGGAAGCAATGCTCAATATTGAAAAATTTATGCCTGGAAGGGTGGCCAAAGCGGTCACCGAGTTTGTGGATATTGTTCGTAGCTTTGAATTGGCTATGCAAACCAAAGATGCCTACGATGCTGCCAACCAGATAGCTCGTGAATCGGGGCTATTGAAGGAACTTCATGATGATAAAACGGTAGAAGGCCTAGCCAGATTTGAAAACCTACAAGCATTGCTCAATGCCATAAAAGAGTTTGTAGATGATAAAGAACGGCAAGACAAAACCATGGGGGCATTTTTGCAGGAAGTTTCACTGCTTACCACAGCCGATGCCAAAGAAGGCGATGAGAACGACAAAGTAACCTTAATGACCATTCACATGGCCAAAGGCTTGGAATTCAAGCAAGTATATGTAGTAGGAATGGAGGAGGAATTATTCCCTAGCCAAATGATGCTGCAATCAAGGTCTGATTTGGAGGAGGAACGCAGGTTGTTTTATGTGGCGGTAACAAGAGCTGAAAAAAAACTCACACTTTCCTATGCCCTTTCCAGGTACAAATATGGCAGGCTGCACAACTGCGAACCCAGCCGATTTCTAGAGGAAATAGACAGCCGGTATTTGCATGTTCTTAAGAAAAACACCCAAGAAATGATGGCTGACGATTACTTTTCAGCCATGACAAAATTGGGCGGCCCAGCTGCAAACATTACAAAAGCTTCATCGCTAATTAAGAAGCCAATAGTAGCCAATCCGATAAAAGAACATAAGCCTTCAGACAATTTCAAACCTAGCAATACAGGCACGTTGCTGGCAGGAATGCGGGTAGAGCATGCCAAATTTGGCTTTGGCGAAGTGGTGGCAATAGATACTGGAGGCAATGAGAAGAAAGCAAACATTTTGTTCGACACCGTAGGCGAAAAGACTTTGCTTTTAAGCTTTGCTAAGTTGATGATTGTGGAGTAGCGCTGATAAAATGCTGAGATAACACAAATTTGGAATGAAATATCAAAATATTAGAGAAGAAGAACTAAAGAATAAGGTAGCAAGCGACTACTTTTGGCTCTAAGATTGCTCTCATAAGTTAGGGCAAGGCAATGCAGAGCTGTTCGTACAATTTTTAACCCGCCTTTATTTTGAGATACCAGATTGTGTGATTGCCGAATTTTCAACTATGAAAATCATTTCTGGCCCACATTTCAATGATTTTAGAAGCTTTTTTAAAGCCGAAATGAGAAAAGGGTTTGTATGTCCCTCATCCTCTTTTGATAATGTAAGGGGGAAGTTTCCGATTGGTTTTATGATTTGGGATACTAGTGTGAAGGAAAATTTTAAAGAAATTAACACCCGCGTGATTAATACTTCAGGAACCGAAGTATCTAATAACTTTTATGTAAACGATTGCAGCGATTATATAAATGATTGGATAAAACCCTTTAGGGCTAATGTTGCCAAGAATCAATTGATTGGGAAATTTCCATTGAAAGGAAATGATTTTCAAAATCAGAATATTATTCAAATTGTACATCACAAAATGGATTATAACATGGAGGCTGGGCAATTTTTAATTAACCAGAAAAATGTAATTTATGCCTGTGTGTACTTCGCTGTTCGCAAATGTATTGAAGCAGACTGGTTAAATGATCGGGATCAATTTCTGGCTCCATCGGCTGGCTGCGAATCGGACCTATTTTTTCAGTCAGATTGTTTGACATTTACCTTGTTCAGTAATAATATGCAATGCAAATATGGCACAAACCACTGGATACCATTTTCAGAGCCAGAAATAAGTGCTAGAGAAAAATTTGAAAGCAACTTTATGGGCCAATATATAGGAGGCAAAATAGATAAAGAAGTTAGCTTTGATTTGTTTAGTAAGGTGGAGAAAAGTGAGCAAACCCCCATTGTGTTTGGCAAGGAATCTTCCTCTGTTTTCGATGCAGGCCGTGAGCTTTGGAAATACTACCATGCACAACCAAAATGCAATATAAATGCTTCCTTTTACGATATAAGAGAGCACTTTCAAGGAAGGAATGATACGGGAAAAATGAATAACAAAAGTAAAGACGAATCTTACAATGCTTTAATCGGTTCGTTACGCGATCAACTGAAAAAACTGGCTGCAATTATAGAGCCCAAGGTATATGCGTATGGGTTTTTGAAAAAATAATAACTAGTACAATACCCACCTCGTAACTTATTCATTACATTGGGGCGTGGGCAACCGCATCATTTAGCAGTATTGCACACAACAGGCTAAATCGTGATTTCGAATGCTATAAGTTGAGAATCCTTTCCATCGTTATCCGTCACTGCTATTATACTTTGTTTATTACCTTGTGTGCCAACGAAGGCTATCGATTCTAATTTTCCAACCAATTCAGGTTCTATTTTCACAATATCGCTCAGATAGTTATTGGTTTTCAAATCAATAATACCAATATACGAGCACAGTGGTTCACCATCGTCTATCTCATTTATAGTGTTTTCCACCGATGCAGAAAAAACTAATTGCGAAGTATTCGCAATCATATCGGCACCTGAGAAGCCCGCCATTAGCCCTCCAATTTTAGGAAGATTGAAAGTGGTGGCAGTATAATTTGGTAGAATAGGTGAAAAGCCATCGAGAAAGCTCAGCAAATCTTCGGTTTTCATGCTGAGCATACTATTGCATCCAGATATATTGCCTCTCTGAAGCAAGTATAAGTTTTCATCATCTGAGGCTATTCCTTCTACATTGAGTTTATGACTTCCTAATTGAAATATTTCATTGCTTAGAATGCTGTAAAAACGAGAGAGGTTTAATGCTGTAACTGCAAATGGCGGAACTGCCTGAATCAAATAGGCATCTTCTCTCGCTGCTGTGGCGCCAGAACCCATAGCTAGTACATATTCATTGCCTTTCAGGTTGATTTTGGTTAATCCTTCCAGATCTTTTTTATATTTTTTCCTTATTCTACCCTCCGATTTAAATTCCGTGGCTGAGTAAAGCTGCACTTTAGCTATTATTTTCCATGCTTCATCCAAGACAAAAAGAAAATTTGAATCATCGCCAATGATAAAAACATAAGGCTTAATATACGCTATGCCCGAAGCTGAAGGAATGGCAGGAATACATTCTATTTTAATTATTTGGATTTCCATTCATTTAAGTTTTTTGCAATCATATAATTCCTGTTGTCCGGGTACAATATCCCTAGTAGTGTCTTTTTTTAAGCCTTTCGTCACTCTAGATAATTCTTGGGAAGCTACCACAAACGAGGGTTCTGCGTGTGAAATGCTTTCCCCCACCTCGTTCTGTGTGTTGATCGCAACTATCATACCCCCTCTTTTTCTACTTTAACAAAGGCGCCACCGCCTTTAGCCAACTTTAGTACCAGCTTGGTAGCAGCAGTTACTTTTTGTGTCGTTATTTTGTACTCTTTAGCTATCTTATTTGCATTTATGCCATCACAAACCATGGTCGCTTTATAATTTCCTTCGCCTAGAAAACTAAGGTCAGCCATCAAGGTACGCTCGTCTCCATTGGTCATCGCGGCTAGGTACCAATTATTTCTGCTCTTTCTTGCTAGGAGTAAATATTCATTGATATTACCATCTAGGGCAATGGTTTTATCCCAAGTTTTTGGTATTTGTGTCAGCAAGCTGAATAACTCTGGACTTTTGGTATATTCCGTAGGCGAATCGCAAAGCATTTGCAAACCAGCCTCGTAAGCGATAAACATTGCCATCTGGTTTGCCCTTGTTCCTTGCACTTGGGGCTGGGCGGTATTTGCCTTAAACTCTCCAGCAATGGTATTTCTAAATCCTCCAGGCGTATAATCAAATGGGCCAATTGCGCCTCTAATAAACGCGCAATGTAAATGGTGCAGTGGCGAGTTTCCTTCGCCTAGTAAATTGTACTCATTGCCCATAACTGCCTCATAATTTAGAATATTTGGATAGGCTTTGTGCAGGCCAGAAGGTTTGGCGCAACCATGAAAATCAACTATCATTTGTCTTTGGGCACAAGCTGCGGCTATTCGTTCATACATCTGGTTAGAAAGTTGGTCTTCTCTATCAAAAAAATCAACCTTTACTCCGCTTGCACCTAGTTTCTTCATCTCGTCTAGATTTTTTTCTAGTCCATTGTAAAGGGTATGTGCCAATGTCCACAGCACTATTTTTACATTTTTTTCCTTTGCCAATTTCATCAGATAAGGCAAATCCATGGTTTTGTTCAGCAGTCCAAAATCGTGTACATGACTCCATTTCCAATCCATTAGCATATAAGGTATTTTGTTCGTTGTGGCATAGTTAATATAGTATTCATAAGTATTTTTATTTTGCCCTGTTTCAAAATCTACCCCTTCTAGATGGAGGTTTGTCCAATATTCCCAAGCACATAATCCGGGCTGCACCCAACTCCAATCTTTTATGGTGGAAGGTTTTGCCAGCTTGTACACCAAATCTTGATTTAGCAATTCTTTATCTGATGATACAATCACCATAGCGCGCCATGGGAAGGTACGAGTGCCAGCGGTAAGTGCGATAAAATCTGCCTCAGTAGTGGCTATGGGCGTGTAATCAAGGTAGCCACCTTGATTAAATGCAGTAGGATATTTCTTAAAAGTTCCGTACATATTGGTAAGCCAGTCTTCCGATTTTCTCAATATTAAGGATGGATAATCTATTACATCTGCCTCTGTAAGCAATATTTTAAAGGTATTGAGCTTAGATTTGGATTGTAAAGCAAGTGGTAAGAATAGTTGTTTTCCTTTGTCTAAGCTATAAAAATCTCTCAGCGCAAATTTGGATTCATATCCTTCATTTTCTGGAAAATAGAAATCGAAATTTTCATTGAATTGATAATCTACAACTTCGTTCACAACCGTAATCTTGTCTTTTAATGTAGTACAAAATCTGTAGGCCATACCATCATCATACACCCGGAATTCTATTGCGTAATTTCCTTCGAAGGTCAATACCAATGCTGTATAATTATTCGCTATTTCGGTAGCTTTCCCCCATACTGGTTTTAAGGTGTTCTCAATTTTATTCTCTTTGCAAGAAATAACTTTTGGCTGAATTCCTAGTGTTTTTTTCCTCAATTCTAAACTTAGCGAAGAGGGCAACGTGATAATTGTTTCTTTGTATTTGACCGAGTAATAAATCTTGTTACCAATAGAAACTTCTACACTGATATCTTTTTTCGGGGAAAAGATTGTGAATTGCTTTTGTGAAAATGCACTTTGCAATATCAAAATTGGCAGCAGAGAGGTGAATAGAATTTTCATTTGAAAGAAGAAAGTAAAACTAGAGCTCAAATATCTAAATATTTTTGTGAGAAATATGAATTGTCCTATGACGCTTTCGATACAAAAAAAATTGATGCCGCACCTTGCTCTGTGTCTCTGGTTGATAAAATTTGTTGAATGGCTATAGTGAGAGTGTTGGTAAAAGAAGCCACTCAACAAAGTTCCGCACCAGCATGCGAAATGGGCAATTTACCCCTATATTTAGTACTCATTACCCATTTATTGATCGCGCTACTATAGATACTATGGCTTACTATCATGCAATAGATTCAAAAAGATACATTTTCGATTCGCTCAAAACTCTATTAGCCAAAGCAACTCCGCTTCGTTCGGGCGATGAATTGGCGGGTATAGCTGCTCAATCGGCTCAGGAAAGAGTGGCTGCTCAAATGGCATTGGCCGATTTACCATTGAAAGATTTTATCTCAAACCTGCTTATACCTTACGAGCAAGACGAAATAAGCAGATTGATCTTTGATTCATTCGACCCACTAGCTTTTCAGCCAATAGCACACCTCACTGTAGGCGACTTTCGCAACTTTTTATTGGCGGAAACTACCACAACCGAAATACTTACAAGCCTCAAATTTGGATTGATGCCCGAAATGGTGGCAGCCGTTTGCAAACTTATGCGAAACCAAGATTTAATAACTATAGCTCAAAAATGCAGGGTAATTACCAAATTCAGAAATACCATCGGGTTGCATGGCAGATTCTCCACTCGATTGCAACCCAATCACCCCACAGACGACCTGAAAGGGATAGCTGCCAGCACCATTGACGGCTTGCTGTATGGCAATGGCGATGCGGTAATCGGTATCAACCCTGTTACCGATAGCATTCAAAACAGCATCATGCTTTTACAGATGCTCAATGAAGTGCGAGAAAGATTGGAAATTCCCACCCAAACTTGTGTACTTTCGCACATCACCAACACCATCAAAATGATGGAAAACAAGGTGCCCGTTGATCTGGTTTTTCAATCTATTGGCGGCACTGAGAAGCTTAACAACAGCTTTGGCATCAACTTATCAATTTTGAAAGAGGCACAGCAGGCAGGCTTGGCTTTGAAAAGAGGTACAGTAGGGCAAAATATCATGTATTTCGAAACTGGACAGGGTTCGGCCTTATCGGCCAATGCACACCATGGCATCGACCAACAAACGTGCGAAGCCAGAGCATACGCAGTTGCCAGAGCATTCGATCCGCTTTTAGTAAATACTGTGGTAGGTTTCATAGGCCCAGAATATCTATTTGATGGCAAGCAAATAACCCGTGCCGGACTGGAAGATCATTTTTGTGGTAAGTTGCTAGGCTTGCCCATGGGCTGCGATATTTGCTATACCAATCATGCCGAGGCCGACCAAAACGATACCGACAACTTGCTCACTCTGCTAGGGGTGGCAGGTTGCAATTTCATCATGGGTGTGCCGGGGGCTGACGATATTATGCTCAATTACCAAAGCACATCCTTTCACGATGCCTTGTACCTTCGCCAAGTTTTGGGCCTGAAGCCCGCCCCTGAGTTCGAACAGTGGCTCAATAAAATGGGCATATTTAAGGGGAACAAAATTCAAAATATTGAAGTAGGAAATCGAATATTAAATAAAATGAAAATTTAGGATAGAAATTAACTAAGCTACCAAAACGATGAATATTTCGGAATTGTGGATATACCCCGTGAAATCTTGTAGGGGAATCTCTTTGAGCGAAGTAGCACTCGACAGTATGGGATTTGCCAACGACAGAAGGTTTATGTTTGTGGATGAAAATCGACAGATGCTCACGCAACGCAGCCACCACAAAATGGCTCTGATCGAATGCTCTATCAACAACGAAGAGTTGACCATAAAGTCGAAAAATTATAGCCAGATCACGGTTTCATTATCTCCCGACAAAGGCTTGGCTTGCGATGTACAAATTTGGTCAGATGTGTGCCAAGCCTTAAAAGTGAGTACGCTAGCAGACCAATGGATAAGCGAATTTTTAGGAATAAAAGCTAGTATGGTATATATGCCTATTGAAACTAATCGAGAAGTAGATGCCGCACACAATAACACTGGAGCCTCCACTTCCTTCACCGATGGCTTTCCTATACTTCTCATTTCTGAAGCATCGCTTGCCGATTTGAATAGCAAATTACAGACCCCTTTGTCTATGAGCAGATTCAGACCTAATCTGGTAATTGCAGGGTGTGTTGCATTTCAAGAAGATGAAATTGCAACATTTGAAGTGAATGGGTTAAAATTTGCGGTAAAAAAGCCATGTGCTAGGTGTGTAATCACCACCATCGATCCGGAAACTGCAGAAAAAGGACAAGAGCCGCTCAAAACGCTAGCCAAATATCGGGCAAGGAATAATAAAATCTATTTTGGGCAAAATGTAATTCACCTAACCAGAAAAGGGCTCTTGAAGGTGGGAGATAACATTACTATAATGGCGTAAAAACACTAATTATGCCTTGTTTTCAATACTGCGACTACATCATCCAAACTAAAATCTTTGGCTTCTAGCAGCACCAAATAGTGAAATAGCAGATCGGCAGCTTCGCCCAAGAACAAATCTTTGTTGTCGTCTTTGGCTTCGATTACAATTTCTACAGCTTCCTCCCCTACCTTTTGTGCAATCTTATTTATGCCTTTTTTAAATAGTTGGCTTGTATATGAATCTTGGTTGGGTTCAAGTTTTCTTTTTTTTATTACAGCAGCCAAATGGGCTATAAATTCAAGGTTATGGGCAGTCGTACTTCCCTGTGGTTTATTTTCTTCAAACCAACAGGTGTCTGCCCCAGTATGACACACAGGCCCCATCGGTTCCGCCTTTATCAATATTGAATCGTTGTCGCAATCGGAAAGTAAAGATTTTACGATCAGGAAATGCCCACTAGTTTCCCCTTTGGTCCAAAGCCTATTTTTGGTTCGGCTGAAAAACGTCACTTTCCCTGTCGATTGTGTCTGGTGCAATGCTTCTTCATTCATAAAGCCCAACATCAATACTTTAGCCGTCTGCACATCTTGCACCACCACAGGCACCATACCATTGCCCTTTTCAAAATTCACTTCCATGTGTTATAATTTGGTGCAAAGTTGCTATTTATTGCCGTTATAGGAAATAAAATGTAGCGCTAGTTGTGTGCTGCCAACAGCAAAACAGACGATTAGGCTTCAAAATTCGCTCGCAATTGCGGTGAATAATCCTCAAAATTAGAAGAAACAACTAAACAATTACTAGTTATACCCACACCATGCCTAAAATACCAACTAGCATTAGCCATTTGGTATAATTGCTCAATTTTGCAAAATCTGCTGATTTATCAGCCAGAAATAGCTGCCGTATTAAATACAAACAAGGGGCAAAAGAGAAAAAGGCAAGGAAAACATATAGTTGAATATTTATCACCAAAATAGAGCCTGCAAGCACAGATAGCGTGAGCAATAAAATAAAATAAAGCATCTGCTTGGTAGCGGCTATACCATATACAATGGGCAAAGTACGGCATCCAAAGAGCTCATCACCTTTGGTGTCTTCCATATCTTTTATTATTTCTCGAACCAGCGTGACGAAAAACGCAAAAAACGCAAAAAACAAAATGGCATTTACATGTACTTGATAAAAAAGAGCAAGCATAGCCAATGATGAAAATGCCAGCAAGGCGATAGCTAAGTTGCCCCAAAGTGCCAGCCGCTTTAGGCTATTGGAATACCACCAAAGTAGCAAGCCACAAAGCCCCATAAACACCGTAACGTTCAAAGTGAGCTTTAAATAGCAAATCGATAGTGCCAAAGTATTCAAAATCAAATGGAGAACGATACCAAACCGCCTGCTGATATATTTGTTCAACACCACCCGGTTGGGCTTGTTAATCATGTCTATTTTTATGTCGTAATAATCATTGATGATATACCCACCTGCAGCCACCATCATAGTGGCTAGGCTCAAATAGAATATTTCGGGCTCCTGCACTATCTCGAGCCAGTTATTCTTATCACCAATTAAAAATATTCTCGCAAAATATTGCATCAGGCCTAGAATAACCAAATTCGGAACCCGAACTAGTCGCAGGAATACATTGAAAAAATTAACCCTGATAAGAGATTTTATTTTATGAATGAGTTGTTTCACAAAATATTATTTTAATTTCGGCTCAACATTTACTTTTTACTTTTAAAAGCATGGGCCATCCGCTAAAGTTAGACAGTATTGACAAAAAAATTTTAGAAATCCTGCAAAAAGATGGCAACATCACCAATGCACAGCTCGCTAAAGAGATAGGATTGTCGCCAGCACCCACGCTGGAACGTGTAAAAAAAATAGAAAATTCGGGTCTGATAAAAAGTTATCATGCCAGAATAGATGCCAACGCCCTAGGCCTTGGCGTTACTACATTTGTATTAATCTCGCTTTCGAGCCATAAAATAGGGCAGATAGACCAGTTTGTGAAAAAAATTACAGCCTTAGACGAAGTGATAGAGTGCTACCACATTACTGGAAACGGAGATTTTCTAGTGAAAATATTGGTCGAAGATATTCCTACTTATCACAAGCTTATTCTTGAAAAACTAACACAAATAGAAGAGATCGGCAACATGAGTAGCATGATAGTGCTTTCCGGCTACAAAGAAAATGCCATTGTCAAAGTAAAATAATCGCCTTAATACATAACAAAAAACAGTATTGTTGACACTATTGTGCTCAGAAAAACCCCAGCTGCCACTTGCCCAAGCGTGTGCTTTTGCAAATAAAGCCTTGCAGCCATCAATGCACCGCTGACTACGATCAAACTGAGAATAGACCACAAGAGTACATCAGCCTTTTTCAGCACTACAAGCGAAATCAAATAGCAGACCATACCCCAAATTGCAATGCTGTGCAGGCTTACTTTCCAGTAACGCGTAATTGCCATCGACACCAACTGGCAGCCAATACTAATATAAAACAATAGCATTACTTCATTATTGGCCCGAAATCTCGAATAAAGAACAAAAGCGAAAATGCTGTAAACAATACTGGTGACAGCTATGCCAATCAGCCTGTCTTCCCTATCATCAAGTTGCCAATTTCGAATGGCACCTGCAAGGTACAACACATAGATAGCTGCTGCTGGCACCAGATATGTGCATATAAACACAAAGGCACAAAAAACAAGCAAAGAGCCTTCTCTTAAAGGAAAGAGCAAAGTTGGTGCTGCAATACTTAAAGTTAAAATGCTAAGGGTGGGAATCAAGATCGGGTGGAATATGTACGATAAGGCTTGGGCAATGAAACGAACCATATTTTGCATCATGCTACGGGATTGATTGGCAATATAATTTAATGAATTGGACTCCAAAGGCTATTCGCGAAATTTCGACCTTATATCTAGCTTTGGAGAGCACCACATAAAACCCACATATTTCATTATCTCTTCGTAACCGTCAAATAGCCTTTGGCAATTTGAATAAAGTACGCAATTGCAGTGCTATTTTTCTTTTAGATTTGCAAATGCTTTCTTAACTAGACCCATGTATTCTACTTATCGATCTGTCGCTCTCTCTTGCGCTTTACTCATCTTCATCTCAACTAAAGGTCAGCCCATAAAAACCTACTTCGATGGCACCCAAATAGTAAAAACCGAAGGTCAACTTTTAGATAACAAGAAAACAGGCCTTTGGAAAGAATATTTTCTGTTGGGTACGCTGAAATCAGAAGCCGAATTTACCAAAGATTCAGTAAATGGAATATGGAACGAATACCACGAAAACGGATTTCCTAAAGTAAAATCAAACTACAAACAGTATGTATTGGAGGGCAAATACGCTTCATTTTTTGCAGATGGAAAACTGGCCTATGCGTGCACGTATAGCCAAGGCAAAACTGAGGGTGATGCCAAATCTTACTATCCCAGTGGAAAAATAAAAGCCACTAAACAATATGTATCCAATGTGCTGGATGGCATAGCATTGGTATATTTTGAATCAGGCAAAATGCAGACCTCGGCCAATTATAAAAACGGCTTGGAAAGCGGAGAATGGAAAGAGTTTTTTGAAAACGGCAAGCCTTCTCTCATAGGTTTTTTTGAAAATGGCAGAGAAACCGGGCTGTGGACAAACTTTTCACCTGTAGGCAAGCCCAATTCCCAGAAAAAATATGCCGCAGGATTGTTGCAAGGCGAATCTAGATTTTACCACCAAAATGGTAAGCTGAAACAAACTGAAATTAGGGATAGCAACAAATTGACAACAATAGGCACTTATTTTGATGAAAAGGGCAAGGAAAAAACCAAAGGAACTTTAGTAAACGGCAATGGTACAAGGTTCATTTACTACCATCCAGAAGGCGGCAAATTTGCAGAATACCTCTACAAAAACGGATTGCTCAATGGCCGATCATTAGTTTATCACCCTAATGGCAAGTTGCAACTGGAACTCAACTATACCAATAGTAGCATCGATGGCCACCGCTTTGAATATTACGACAATGGTTATTTTAAAGAAATAGCCCATTACAAAAATGGCAAACTCTCAGGCGAATATTCCGAATTTTATGAGTCTGGTGCACTGCAGGCGCAAGGATTTTACAAAAACAACCTAGAAGACAGCCTTTGGTGGGAATTCTATGAAGATGGCAAGTCGCTTTCCGATGGCTATTTTAAAAACGGAGAGAAAACAGGAAAATGGTTTGAATTTTACGAATTTGGACAGTTGGCTTCCAAAGGTATATATGCCAGCGACATGAAACAAGGCGAATGGCTTGAATATTACCGCGATTCAACTATTGCTTCCAAAGGCAATTTTGATCATGGCAAAAAAATAGGCCGTTGGTATGGCTACTTTCCCGATGGCGAACTGCAAATGGAAGGCCAGTTCGAACAAGGTCTTGAATCAGGCAGCTGGAAAATATACCACAGCAACGGCAATATTTACAAGCAGGGCGATTTCATTGTAGGCTTAGAGCACGGCATTTGGAACGATTACCATGCCAAAGGCTACCTCGAATCGACAGGGCAATATGTTGCTGGTAAAGAAGATGGGAAGTGGCACGCTTTTGCCGAAATGGGCGATACCATTCAAACTGAGTACTGGGTCATGGGCAAGCTCGTAAACGTAAGCGACTACAAAATCAAAGGCAAAGCCCACCCTAAAGGAACACTGAAAAACGGAAACGGAATACGACTTACCTACCACGACAACGGACAGAAATCTGCCGAAGGCTCTATTAAAAATGGCTCTATTACGGGTTTGTGGAAGTATTTTAATGAAAATGCAACCCTCTCATCAACCGGAGCGTTTGCCGATGGCAAGAAAACTGGCTGGTGGAAATATTACAACACACAGGGAAAATTAGAATCAGAAGGCAGCTACGAAAACGACCTTTTGGTAGGCAAATGGTTTTTCTACAATGATCAAGGAAAGACGATAGATATAAAAGACTTTGTTAAAAACATGCCCTAATAACTGCCGCTTTGCAGCAACCCTGCAACTCGCAGTTGATGTAAGGAAGCGGCTTAGCGAAAAAAATAGCAAAACAAGCAAGTAATGCCCCCTCTAGCTTGCCAAAGCCCATCGATTCAAAAAGGCAAAGCGACAAAATGAACACGATGGTTCAGATACTTTCGTTATTCCAATATGAAATAATGTGCTCGAAAAACTATTTTACAAATGTGTATGCTGGGGTGGAAATGATGATAATTCCACCAGTTTCACTGATGAGTGGTGTCAGCTCAAGCTTTATTTTATCTACATTTAGTGGCATCTAGCAAAGAAATAAGGTACAAGTTATTGGCGGCTACGGCCGCATCGGGGCTGAAACTATTGCTAGGCCCTTTGCCTCTCACTATATCTAAGCTCTAATATCCATTCACACCAGCTGAGTCAAGTTTTTGAGTAAGCCTACGTACGAACGATTTGTCAAATATTATTTCTAATTTTTTTAGCTGTCTGTCGTTTGGTTTTACAAGCACGCAAGCGGAAACATTAGGCTGTTTGCAGCATCAATTAGGCTATTTCCAAAAATAATTGATAATACTGTAATAGGTGGGAATGCCTATCGCAATGTTAAATGGGAATGTGACAGCCAGTGCCATGGGCAGAAGCAAACTCATATTGGCTTGCGGCACCGCCATTCGCATAGCAGCAGGCACAGCAATATACGATGCACTGGCACATAGAATGGTAAACAGTAAGGCATCGCCAACACTTAATCCCAAACCGTATGAAATAAGTATGCCAAGTGTGGCATTTACGAGCGGAACCAATATGGCAAACGCAATGAGGAAAAAACCTGATTTGGCGAGTGCCGACATGCGGCTACCGGCCACCAAACCCATGTCGAGAAGGTACAGTGCCAACATACCCTTGAAAATATCTTTCACAAACCCATGGAGCTCTTTCTCTCCATTCTCACCCGCCAAATAACCTACAATTAGGCTACCCACTAGCAGCACAATTGAGCCGTTGAAGAAAGCTTCGCGAAGCACAGAACCCATGCCGCCACCATGCGATTTTTCTTCAATCAATCCGCCTGTTTGTGCTTCTTGTCTCACAAATTTTCGAATCATTATCAAGCCAACAACAATAGCAGGCGATTCCATTATCGCCATACCAGCCACCATATACCCACCCGCTTTCACATCTTGGCTAGTGAGAAATGATTGCGCTGTAGCGAAGGTAACAGCACTTACCGAACCATAGGTAGCTGCAATAGCTCCCGCATTGTATATGTCTAATTTCAGCCTAAGTATAAAAAAGGTAGCCAAGGGCACTATCACAGCCATTAGTATGCACGCACCCATGATGAGCAATATTTGGGTGGTAAACCCACTATGAAACAGCTCTTCGCCCCCTTTTATACCTATATCGAACAATAAATATAAAGAGAAGAACTTGGCAATAGCAGGCGGAACCTCCAAATCTGACTTCAACCACACAGCAACTAGCCCCAAAATAAAAAATAAGACGGGTGCTGTCAACAAATTGCTTAGTACAGCATCAAAATTCATAATTGTGTATTTTATGGTATAAAAATGTGACTAAAATAGCAAGAGCGTTATGCTTAATCAAGATGAATGCTAATTCGCAAAGATTAAAAAGTATTTCGATTTTGAATAACATTTTAAACATAACTCATTGGAGTAGCGGAGCAAAAAATAGTCCATTAAAATGCTATTAAAATTGAAATTAAAGATGTTCTAATCAATATCTCTCAATATATACTTTAAACAGCCTCAGGCTCAAGGAGAGATTGTTCTTCACAAGAACAACGAGATGCCCTGACTCTAAAAAAATGGTTAATAAGCCTGTCAGCCGGTGTAGACATTTATCTTCTTTCAATGGTCTCGATTTCTGATCAAAGTAGCGGCACGCACAATCTTAACTCAGTTAAGGTTAAATTCACATGCATGTAAGGCACATATTAATACCCAATCATGCAACCTTTTTACATCCTCGTACAACAGCAGTACCTTGTCACTAAAAATTAATTTATCGGTAATTGCCATCCCCATTTACAATGTAGTTTTGAAATTACTGATGCAAGCCGATTGATCAGCCAAGGTTTGCAAATGGGATTAAAAAAAAAGCAGAGATGCTTGAAATCAGCTCGAAGACGAAAATAGGATAGTTGAAGTACGCAAGCTCAGACGAGCAGCCAATTAGTACGCTTTCTAAATCTGTATGCAATGACCCTCACAAAAATTACACCTGCTTAAAGGTGAGCTTTGTTGAGGTGCCAAAGCCTTGCTTACTTTCTATCTGCATAGTGCCATTCAACTTTTCAATCGATTTTTTCACAATAAACAAACCTATCCCATTTCCTGTCGAGCTCTCTGCCGCCCGCACAAATATTTCTGTGACTTTATTTAAATGATGCTCATCAATGCCTATACCGTTGTCTTCAAACTCCAATTTTGTACTTTCCTCAGTTACATAAATCCTGATTTTCAAAAATGAGTAGGGCTTGTTGCTATCATAATACTTGATAGAATTTTCTATGATGTTTTGCATAACAGAATACAGCACCACTGCATCGGAATAAAAATCTACGTACTGCTGTATATTGATGAGAACGTCCATATTCTTATAGTTAGGCAAGTATTGGAGGCTGCTCAATATATCATCAATGATGTTTTGAAAAAATATTTTATCAGTTTTTGCAGATTCGGTCGCTGATATTTTAGATAAATTCAACAAATCGTCAATAAACAGCGTGAGCTTTTCGGCACTCAGTTTTATTTTTTCCAGATAAATGGCAATTGTATCATCCTTATTTTCCGAAAGAGCAATATCGCTTAGGCCAATAATCGAATTTAATGGCCCTTTAAGATTGTGCGTAACCTTATATATTAGGTTAGCATCTATTTCGTTTGCTTGTCCTTTATTTTCTATTTGCATAATAATTACAACGCAAAGTTATACCAATATGAGTGTCTCAGTGTTTGCAATTCCTTCTTTTTTAAATAAAGTATGATTTTATGCATCTCTGTACTTTACAGATTACAATGGATGCTTTTTCAACTCAATTTTTTAGGTTACGAAAAGTCGAGCCCCACGTGGAAACAAGCTGATAGTAAGCCAATTAGCCAATAAGCGAACATTATCATATTGTTAAATTAATTATTTCTGGAGATAATATTTTGACAAGGTAAATTTCTTTGCGTAATATTGCCCATGTAAATTCAACGACAAGGAACGTTTTTACAGTATTGCCCGCATTCACCCGTTGTATTTTTATAAACTACCGTTCAAAACCCAGATGAAAAAATATTTATTACCTAGTCTTGCTTTTGTGCTTTTCCTTGGGGCTTGCAGTACCAACAAAGAAGTAGTGACGCCTCCCAACCAAGTGCAGCTTTTAAATGGAGAAGGTCTCAAATCGCAAAATTTTACCGAAGATCCCGGCAACTTTTTTGATGTAAAGCTTTGGATTTATGCACACTACAACTTCAACAAGATAGTGGTTTCCAGCCAAGTAATTTCTCCTTTCATCGGTCAAGAGGGTGTTGTTGAAACTATAGTGGAAGTTCCTGGTGCAATTGCATTTTCTTCAAATTACACGACAACACTGGAGTCGTTGCGGGTAACCAACATTTCGAACGCCAAGCAAAAATTTATTTTTACAATCACCGACAACAAAGGAAAAACCTTCTCTCGCTCTATATTAGCCACTACTACGTTTTTTTTTGACAACGAGTAAAAGTGGCTATCCAAAATTTTACCCATTTTAATGTTCAATTGTTTTACCCTTTATTTAATGTTTTCTTATGAAAAAAGTTCAAGTTTATTTGATGAGTGCGTTGGTTGCTGCCGCCCTTTTGCAAGGTTGCGGAACCAGAGAAGTGGTTGCCCCTACGGTGACAAATGCCAATGAACATCCAAATGGATTGATTCAAAACAGAATCATCTACACAGTTCATGTTATTTCTTCGTCAGTTATAGGCAACGCTAGAGAAGCAGGATTAGCAAATGCTCAAGTAACTGTAAGCCAAAACGGTAGAGCTTCTACCAAAACAGTAAACGAAAGCGGAATTGCTATTTTTGACGATTTGTATGAAGGTTCAATCACTGTTTTTGTGAAAGCAGACGGTCATGCCTCAATCAATCAAGAATTTTCCGAGGTCGTGGGTATTGTTGATGTAAATCAAAATGGAAACAATAGCAATCAGAACGTCATTCTTTCTTACAGCAACATAATAACGCTCCCACGTTTGAATGGCGCATTGCAAGGAAGGTTTGTACTTGATACCGATGCTGACGACAGGACAAGCCCAGTAGCTGCAGCAGGCTTAAAAGTACGTTTGAAATATGCCTCTACCATAGAGCCAAACGAGTTTTTTGCAACTACAGATTCCGATGGTATATTCAAATTTTTCAGTGTTCCAGGCGTGTCATCTGACATGGCCAATCCAACACTTTCTGTTGAATCTTCATTTACGCTAGGAGCGGGTGAGGAATTGCAATATTTCAAACTATCTGTGCCTGAATTGGGCCCTGTGACTCCAAAACCATTTTCCGTTGGATCTGTTTTTGACCTCGGCACAAGTGAATTGGATTTATCTGCTAGCAAAATATTCTTCACAGGGATCATTTCAGGTTCATTGTTTGGTGATTTTACATTTGTGGACAAATCTAGGTTGAGAGCTGCGTCCAATGATGTATCTTCCGATGATGTTATCGGTACTTTCCCTTTCAGCATTTCTCCACGTTTCAGTTTAGTAAGCGATAATGCCTATACCTTTGTTGGTACAGGCGGGCTGTCTACTCCAGTTGCAAATCAATTTATTGATTCTTTGTATGCTGACCAGTCACCTAACCTTGACACGATTCCTGCATTGGGTTCTGTGGCCTACGGTCTTTACAACAACGAATCATTTACTGTATCAATTATTGGTTTAGGTGGCTTTTCAAGGCTTCCAGCTTTCTCATCTGCCAATTATATAGCTACTGATATTGATTTGACACTTACTATGACAACTATTCCTGGTGGATACATTGGCAAAACTGAGTTTAAAACCACTGTAGGTTCTGATGGCAAATATTCGTTCACAGGGCTACCATTAGGTGCCACTTACGAATTGAAAGCTGAGAAATTTGTAACAGTAGTAATACCTGGAACAGGCACTGAAAAACGTGTTAAATTTCAATTGACTGACAATTCTGCTTATGTAGTAGAGGGTGCTTCTTTTACGCCAATTACTCCATCATCTAATGTTGTAAAAGTATCTTTGGGTGCAACCCAAACGTCTTCTGAAGACTTAGGTATTCTTGAATTGAAATACGGCAATTAAATCTTAATTCCATAGTTTTTTAAAGGCTGCCTCGCAAGGGCAGCCTTTTTGTTGTTTTAGCACCATTCTTGCTGTGTAGTTAAATATACTATCTATAGTGTGCAGCTCGTTTGCCATAAATCCAGTCATATTCCAAGCTTTTTAGAGGTTTTTAAAAAAAACGCTACCTTCGTTCAAAAACTGACGATGCAAGCCTTTTGGTTTTATCTATCCTACCCTTTCATTTCACTCATCGCTGCATTGCCTTTTAAAGCACTATATGTACTTTCAGATTTTTTGTACGTAATAATCAACCTATCAGGTTACCGCAAAAAAGTAGTATTGAACAACCTTAGAAATTCATTCCCCGAAAAACTAGAATCTGAGATTCAGCAAATTGCGGTGGCCTACTTCAAATACCTCTGCGATTTGATTTTAGAAACACT
>Ga0163144_10005343_pt1 | contig 28518 bp, 25 predicted proteins | sample OliLak19BULKMAT1_FD_123175 | JGI IMG/M metagenome (GOLD analysis project Ga0163144, IMG submission 123175) | Freshwater microbial mat bacterial communities from Lake Vanda, McMurdo Dry Valleys, Antarctica - Oligotrophic Lake LV.19.BULKMAT1 | ecosystem: Environmental > Aquatic > Freshwater >... | reverse complement strand
CTCCCGCGCCGCCACCACCCCCGCCGCCCCCAGCTCCGACTCCCCCGCCGGTGACCTCCACCGGAACGGGATGACCGCCACATCACTGCGTAAAGACGTCAATCAAGCTCCAGCCGAAGCCGGCGCAGGGGCGTACTCCTCGACTCAATGGCCGGTCTGGGGCACTACGGCGGCCTTGGTCGTGGCGGGTGATGTCATCGACGTGGCCCTATCGCTGGCCACGGCGGTCCTCATCGACATCGACCGAACGTGCAGTCGCTTCCGCGACGACTCCGATCTCGTCGCTGCCAACAACGCGGCGGGAGATTGGACGACTGTCGACCCGCTGTTGATCACCGTCGTGCACGCCGCGCTCCGGGCGGCCGAGGCCTCCGGCGGGCTGGTCGACCCGACGCTCGGTGTCGTGCTGCGTTCGCTGGGCTACGACGCGGACTTCGACGCGCTGGATGCGGCGAGCGTGAACCCCGGCCGACTGCGGGCGGGGTTCTCCATCAACATCGACGTGATGGCCGCGGTAGCCGCACCGAATGACCCTTCCCACCTAGACCTCACGGCCACCGACCTTGCCCTACCGACGACCGGCGGGCGATCATGGCGCCTGATCGAGACCGATGACGGGTTGGTGAGCGGTGATCCACGAATCCGGGTACCCGACGGTGTCGCGCTCGACCTGGGCGCTGTGGGCAAGGCCTTCGCCGTCGATGCCGTGGCAGCCGCCCTCGCCGCACAGGGTCTGGCCGCCATCGTGAGCATCGGCGGCGATGTGGCGGTTGCCCCCGGCCCGGCCCGGCACCCGTGGCGGGTGGACATCAGCGAGGCGCCCGGCGGTCCGGTGCAGCAGCACCTGATCATCACCGAGGGGGCCGTGGCGACGTCGACCACGACCCACCGGCGGTGGCGCCACGAGGGCCGCATCGCGCACCACATCGTCGACCCGCGCACCGGGCGCCCGGCCGCCGAGGTCTGGCGCAGCGTCAGCGCCACCGCCGCCACAGCCGTGGACGCCAATACAGCGACGACCGCGGCGATCGTGCTGGGTCACGGTGCGCCCGACTGGCTGCGGGGTCTCGGCCTCGCCGCCCGCCTCGTCGGGGTCGACGGCCACGTCGTGACCACCGGCGGCTGGCCCACGGACGAGCTGCCATGACCGATCTGCTGGCCGACGAGCGGCTGGTGTGGTTCCTGATGCGCGGCAGCGGAATCGTGCTGCTGGCCATCCTCACCGCGGCGGTCGTGCTCGGTGTCGTCGCATCGCACGGCGGAGCCAGCCGGCCCGGTGCCGCCGTGGACCGCCGCACCGCCCGCCGGGCCACGGCGGTCGGGCGCTTCGCCCTGACCACGGTGCATCGCGACGTCAGCCTGATCTGCCTGGTGCTGCTCGCCGTACACGCGCTCAGCGCCGCGTACCACTCCTTCGTCGACATCGCCTGGGTCGACGTGATCGTCCCGTTCATGTCCGCGTATGAACGGTTGTGGATCGGCCTCGGCACATTGGCGCTGGACCTGCTGATCGCCGCCAGCCTGGCAGCAGCGCTGCGTGACCGGCTGGGGTCGCGCGGCTGGCGAGCGGTGCACGCCACGACCTATCTGGCCTGGGTGATCGCCGTAGTTCACACGATCATGATCGGCACCGACCGCGAGCAGGTGTGGGCGCTCGCCGTCGGCGTCGGCTGCGCGGTCGCCTTCGTCGGGGCAGTCATCTGGCGGCTGACCTTCCTTCGTCGCGAGCCCACTCCCCTGGTGCGAGAGGAGTCGAGCTGGTGAACGCCGTCGAACCCGTTCTGTTGCCGGCCGGCCCGGGCGGCCGGATGATCGCGCTGTACGGCGGCCCGCTGCTGCTGCGCGGCCCCCTGCCGGTGCATTCGCTGATCGCCCATCGCCGCAGCTGGCCCGAACCTGATGCCCGGCCGACGGTCGATGCGCTGGTCCGGATGCTGGCCCAGATCGACGTGCAGGGCCGCGGGGGTGCCGGCTTCCCCTTCGCCCGCAAGCTCGCGGCAGCCGCCGCGTCCACCCGGACCACCGCCGTCGTGGTCAACGCTGCCGAGAGCGAACCCGGCAGCTCCAAGGACGCCGGCCTGATGCTCGCCACCCCGCACCTGGTGCTGGACGGTGCCGAACTCGTCGCCCGTGCGCTGGGGGTACGCGAGATCCACGTCGTCGTCTCTGGCAACAGGCCTCCGGTGGAGGCGGCGGTCAGCCGCGCGCTGATCCAGCGCGAGGGCATGGTGCACTGGTCGGTCACCCCGACCAGCGGCGGCTTCGTGGGGGGGCAGTCCAGCGCCGTCCTCGAAATGCTCGCGGGTCGCCCCAATCGGCCCGTGACGAAGTGGAGCTCGGCCGCGGCCGGGGATCGCCGGCGGCCGGCGACCCTGCTGTCGAATGCCGAGACGTTCGCGCACACCGCCGCGCTGGCCGCCGTCGGGCCGGCCGTGTACCGGCAGCTCGGCCGGCACGAGGAGCCGGGGACCACGCTGCTCAGCGTCGGCGGCGACGGGATCGTCGACGTGTCGACCGCCATGGTCGGTGAGGTGCAGCACGGCACGTCCATGGTCGAGGTGCTCGGCTCGTTGGGCGGGCCGCCGCCGGCTGCCGTCCTGCTGGGCGGCTACCACGGCATCTGGGTGCCCTGGGAGCTGATGTCGCAGGTCACGGTGTCGCGCCACACCGCGCTAGGCGGCACGCCGGCCCTCGGGCCGGGAATCGTGCTGCCGCTGAGCGCCGAGCGGTGCCCGCTGGACGTCAACGCCGACATCGTGGCGTACCTGTCGAGCCAGCGGGCGCGGCAGTGCGGCCCGTGCGAGGGCGGTCTGCCCGACCTGGCGGCGGCCGCCAGGTCGCTGGCCTCGGGCGGTCCGGAATCGGTGGGTGCCATCGACAAGGTGATCTCGATCGCCCGGATGGTCAACGGACGGGGCGCGTGCTCGCACCCCGACGGCACCGCCCGGCTCGCGTACTCGATCGCCGAGGCCTTTCCCGCCGAGATCGACGCCCACGAGCACGGCGGGTGCCTGGTCCGCAGCCGGGCCATCGGTCGGCGGGGACCCGCCGCGTTGACGGGCGCACCTCGAATGATCAGCCCACGGTCCGACGAAGATGGGGTCGGCCCCGGTTACGGCCCCGAGTCCGGTCCGGCACGGACCGGGGCGGTGCCGACCGAGAGTGCCCGGACAGCGCCGGTACCCGCCGAGACAGGACGCCCTGCGGCCGTACCCATGAGTGGTTGGCGGCTATGACCGATGACCACAAGCTGCGGGTGGACTGGCCGCGGTGCCGCGCGCACGGTGTCTGTGCGGGGGTGCTGCCGGAGCTGTTGTGGCTCGACCCGTGGGGCTACCCGGTCATCGAGGGCGACAGCGTGCCGCGTGAGTTGATGGACCATGCCCGACGCGCTGTCAAGTCGTGCCCTGAACTGGCACTGCGCCTCGTGCCGAGCCGGCCACCCGCTGATCAACGCCGCTAGCCACCGGCCGTCATGACGTCGTGCAGGTCGTAGCCGAGCGGGCGGTCGAGTTGGGCGTAGTCGACGCTGCGGGGGTCCCGGTCGGGGCGCCAACGCCGGAACTGTGCGGTGTGGCGGAACCGGGTCCCCTCCATGTGGTCGTAGGCCACCTCGACGACCAGTTCCGGTCGCAACGGCATCCACGACAGGTCCTTGCCGGCGTTCCATCGGCTGACAGCGCCTGGCAGTCGGCCGGCTTCGTGGGACTGGGCGTCGGCCCAGTCCGACCAGGGGTGGCCCGCGGCGGCGGCGGCGGCGGGCTCGATGCGGTACGGCTCGAGTTCGCTCAGCAGCTCGGCCCGGCGCGCCATCGTGAACGAGGCCGTCACGCCGACGTGCTGCAGCGCACCCGACTCGTCGTAGAGACCCAGCAGCAGCGACCCGACGATCGGCCCGGACTTGTGCCACCTGAAGCCTGCGACGACACAGTCGGCAACGCGCTCGTGCTTGATCTTGAACATCGTCCGCTTGTCCGGCTGATAAGTGCCGTCCAGCGGCTTGGCGACGACGCCGTCCAGCCCCGCCCCCTCGAAGACCTCGAACCAGCGGCGCGCCTGTGTCATCTCGGCAGTGGCCCGGGTGACGTAGACCGGTGGTCGGGCCGGCGCCAGGGCCTCGACCAGGGTGGCCCGGCGCTGCTCGAACGGTTGGCCCATCAGGTCGCGGTCGCCCAGGGCGAGGATGTCGAAGGCGACGAACGAGGCCGGGACCTGCTCGGCAAGCAGCCGTACCCGGCTGTCGGCCGGGTGGATGCGCAGTTGCAGCGCCTCGAAGTCCAGCCGGTCACCGCGTGCGACGACGATCTCGCCGTCGAGCACGCACCGCTCGGGGGTGTTGGCGAGGATCGCCTCGACGACCTCCGGGAAGTAGCGGGTCATCGGGCGTTCGTTGCGCGAGCCGAGCACCACCTCGCTGCCGTCGCGGAACACGATGGTGCGGAACCCGTCCCACTTCGGCTCGACATGGCCGACGTCGGGGATCTCGCGGACCGACTTCGCGAGCATCGGCGAGACCGGCGGCATGACGGGCAGCTGCATGCGGTCGATCCTCCCCCACACTGGTGCCGTGGCGAAGGCGGCAACGGCCGAGACCGTGCGCGTGGCGGGGATCGATGTCCGGCTGACCAGCCCCGACCGGATCGTCTTCCCGGCGCTCGGTGAGGCCGGAGGCCGCAAGCGGGACCTGGTCGACTACTACGGGACGGTCTCCGCCCACCCCAGTGGCGCGCTGCTGGCGGCGCTGCGCGACCGGCCCTGTCACCTGCAGCGGTTTCCGGACGGGATCGACGGCGACGAGGTCTACCAAAAGCGGATTCCGACGCACGCCCCGGAGCACGTGGGCACCTGCCGGGTGACGTTCCCGTCCGGCCGGCAGGCCGACGCGATGCGGGTACGGCACCCGGCGGACGTGGTGTGGGCGGCCCAGATGAGCACCGTGACGTTCCATCCATGGCACACCCGTTGCGACGACGTCGAGCGGCCGGACGAGTTGCGCATCGACCTCGACCCGCAGCCCGGCACCGGCTTCGCGCAGGCTCGCCGGGTGGCGCTGGACGTGGTGCGGCCGCTGTTGGACGAGCTCGGCCTGGCCGGCTTCCCGAAGACCAGCGGCGGGCGAGGGGTGCACGTCTACCTGCGGATACAGCCGCGCTGGGACTTCATCGCGGTGCGCCGTGCGGCCATCGCCCTCGCCCGTCAGGTCGAGCGGCGGGCACCGGAGCTGGTGACGAGCGCCTGGTGGAAGGAGGAACGCGGCGAGCGCATCTTCATCGACTACAACCAGAACGCCCGTGACCGCACGATCGCCAGCGCGTACTCCTGCCGGCGCACCCCGCGCGCGACCGTGTCGACACCCGTGACCTGGGCCGAGCTGGTGGACGTGGATCCCGACGACTGCACAATCGCCACCGTGCCCGGCCTGCTGGACCGCCGCGGCGACCCGATGGCGGGGATCGACGGCGTCGCCCACTCGTTGGAGCCGTTGTTGGAGATGGCCGACCGGGACGAGACGGACGGGCTGTCCGACCTGCCTTACCCGCCGAACTATCCCAAAATGCCGGGCGAGCCGACACGGGTCCAGCCGAGCCGTGCGCGCCCTCCGACCACTATCGTCTAGGTCATGGCTGATACCGCAGCATCATCAACGGCAGCAGCGCCCACGGCAGCATCGCCCACGGCAGCATCGCCCACGGCAGCATCGCCCACGGCAGCATCGCCCACGGCAGCATCGACCACCGTGGGTCGCATCACCGGCCTGCGGTGGTTCAACCTCGTCGCCGGCCTCGTCCACGCCGCCCAGGCCGCGGCCGTGCTGGCGCTGGCCAACGACTTCACGCTGCCCGTCACCGCCAACTACCTGGCGGGCCCGCCCGGCGGCGGCGCGTTCGAGGCGGTCGCACTGTTGGACTCGCCCGTGGGGTTGGGGGTCGCGTTGTTCCTTGCCCTCTCGGCGTTCTTCCATTTCCTGGTGGCTTTTCCCGGCGTGTTCGACCGTTACCGTGACGGCCTCCTCGCCGGTCACAACTATTTCCGGTGGGTGGAGTACTCGATCTCCTCGTCTGTGATGATCGTGCTCATCGCCCAGTTGACGGGCATCGCGGACGTCGCGGCCCTGATCGCTATTTTCGGGGTCAATGCCTCGATGATTCTCTTCGGTTGGCTGCAGGAGAAATACGAGACGCCCGGCGGCGGGTGGGCCCCCTTCATCTTCGGGTGCATCGCCGGCATCGTGCCGTGGATCGCCGTCGTCCTCTACGTCATCTCACCGAACGCCAGCAGCGCCGCCAGTCCGCCCGGCTTCGTCTACGCGATCATCATCTCGCTGTTCGTCTTCTTCAACACTTTCGCGATCAATCAGGGATTGCAGTACGGCAAGGTCGGACCATGGCGCGATTACCTGGTGGGCGAGCGGACATACATCATTCTCAGCCTCGTGGCCAAGTCCGTGCTTGCCTGGCAGGTGTTCGGCGGGACCCTGGCCGACTGACCGGACGAGCCGACCCGGCAAGGGAGGATGGGCCCATGCCCCTCACGCAGATTGCACCCCGCCTCCAGGAGACCCGGCCATGAGGGTGGCGGTGTTCCTCGCCGATGCCGCGCAGAGCAGCCCGGACGGCAAGGCCAGCGCCTTGGGTCTCGGGTGGACCTTCACCGGCTCGCCGACGCCACCGATGACACTCGTCGTCCTCATCGACGTGGACTGGAGCGAGACGAACGAGGACATCCCGTTGACCATCGACCTCGTCGACGAGGACGGCGCGGCCGTCATGTTCGACGTCCCTGACCTCGGCCCGCAGGGCGTCAGCATCAACTTCACGATGCACGTCGGGCGCCCGCCCGGGCACCCGCAGGGCGTGCCGATCCGCTCCACCCAGGCGATCAACCTGGCTCCGATGCCGCTGCCCGGCGGAAAGCGGTTCCAGTGGCGGGTGACGATGGGCGACGAGGTTCACATGCCGTGGACGGCCACCTTCGGCACCAGACCGGGCGAAGCGATTCTCGGTTGAGTGCCCGGCTCCGCTCGGTCACGGCTGGCGTCGGGCGGAGGCTAAGGGGCCTGGCTCCCGGCCGGAGCACCCTGGTTCGGCACGGGTCAGTCGCCGCCACCGCCGCCACCGCCGCCTCCCCCGTCACCCCCGCCATCGCTGCCGCTCCCGCCGTCGCCCCCACCAGCATGGCCGGTATCGCCGTAGTCCTCGGAGCCGTCTGTCGCCAACAGCACCACGGGCACCGACCCATCGCTCGTCGCCGCCGTGCGTCGGTACTGCGTCCGCATGGCGCGAATCACTGTCGTGACAGACTCGCCGGCGATTGCGCACAGGTCATTGATCTGCCGGGCGAGGGCGGCACGGTCCTCGGCCGTGCCCGGGGTCGGCAGCCAGCGGCGCGCGATGCCGGAGACCGCACAGACCACGGCGAACGCGGCGGCGAAGCGATCCGGCTGGGCGCCGGGCGTCAGCGCCGCCGACATCATCTCGACCAGGGCATCGCGCGACGCGGTGTCGACCAGCAGGTAGCGACGCCGTGGGATGACGCCGAGCAGCCGGTGGTCATCGAGTCTGACGCGGCCTTCGGCGACCGCCTGTGAGCGCACGATGGACACGACACCGCGGGCCCGACTGCCGACGGCATCACTCGGATCACCGTCCAGGCCGGTCAGATCGCGCAGGCTGCGACCGGCCAGCAGGTCCTCGATGAGCAGCGATCCGGCAAGGGCGATGTTCATGCCACCGTTGGCCTGCATCCGCCCCCGGTCGTCAAGCGCGGTCACGAGGACATCGGTGGCGAAGCTCATGTCGGGCGAGTCTAGGGGCGGCGGGCGTCGCCGCGCCTGGCGGCCGGTCCCCGTTGACCGCTTCGTTGACGCTGCGAAAATCACGCGGCCCTGTTGACGCCCACCCCTACGTCGTTCGTACCCTGATGACCGGCGGATGCCCGCCGAGGACCGGAGGCGGCCATGTCCAAGCGAGTGCTGTTCGTCCAGCACGATCACGTTTCCCCGACAGGTCTGGTCGGGGAAGCCTTCGCCGATCGGGGATACGACATCGAGACGTTTCTCGTGGTGCCGCAGGAGCACTTCGAGCAGCCCAATGTCGCGGTGCAGTTCCCGGAGTTCGACGAGTACGACGCGCTCGTGCTCATGGGTGCGGTGTGGGGCGTCTACGCCGATGACGTCATCGGGCAGTGGCTGCTGCCGGAGAAGGCGGCCGTTCGCGGTGCGTTGGACGGCGGTACGGCCGTACTGGGACTGTGCTTCGGTGGTCAGCTGCTGGCCGATGTCGTCGGCGGCAGCGTCTCGAAGTCTCCGGCACCCGAATTGGGCTGGGCGGTCGTTCACAGTGACGACGAGGATCTGGTGCCTGCCGGTCCGTGGTTCCAGTACCACTTCGACCGCTGGCAGCTGCCGCGCGGGGTGCGCGAACTGGCCCGGAACGCCTCCGCATCCCAGGCCTTCGTCCACGGCCGAGGATTGGGCGTGCAGTTCCATCCGGAACTCAATGCCGACATGCTGCAGGGTTGGCTGGACTTCGGAGGCCACGCCGACGTCTCTCGTGCGGGGTTGGACGCCGAGCGGCTGCTCGCCCACACCGCCGCCATCGAGCCACAAGCCCGTCGGCAGGCGGCGCAACTGGTCAACGCCTTCCTGGACCGGGTCGCCGTGGCGGAGACACCCGCCAGGTGACCCAGGTCAAGCCGGAGTGGTCGAGGGTCACCGACGACAAGCAGCGATGACCTCGGCGTAGGTCTCCACCGGGCCTTTCGACCACACGTCGTCCAACGCCACGATGACGTGATCGACGCCGGCGCCGCGCAGCGCCTTCACCCGCAGCACGTGGTCTTCGACGGTGCCGGGGTTGGTCGCGGCCGCCCATCGGGCATGACCGGTGGCCGGGCGCCGTCGCGCGACTATCCGCTGCAGCTCACCGGCGTCCCGCGCGACCAGCGCCGTCGAGAGATGGCTGACCTCGACGGCGGCGGGATCCCGGCCGACCTCGCGGCAGTGCCGATGCAGCACCGCCACCTTGTCGGCTACGGCAGCCGGGTCGCCGAACAGGTTGCTCGCATCGGCGTACTGGGCGACCAGCCGCAACGTCCGCCGCGCACCCCCACCGCCCACCAGGATCGGGATCGAGCCGGCCACCGGTCGTGGGTAGCTCATCGCCTCCGGCACCGAGATCCTGCGACCTGTGAACCCAGGGGCCCCCGGCCCCCACAGCAGCGGCAACGCCTGCAGGGCGTCCTCCAGCAGGTCCAGCCGCTCCCGAGCAGGCGGGAACGGCCAGCCGTAGGCGAGGTGCTCGGCCTGGTAGCTGCCGGCCCCCAGGCCGCACCAGGCCCGCCCGCCGCTCAGCACGTCGAGCGTGGCCAGCGACTTCGCCAGCAGCCCGACATTGCGGTAGGTCACGCAGTGCACCAGGCAGCCCACGGTGACCCGGCTGGTAGCTGCCGCGAGGAACCCGAGCGCTGCCACCGCCTCGGGCATGTCCTCCCACGGCCGGCCCAGCTGAGGCAGCTGGCGCATGTGGTCCATCACCCACAGCGAGTCGAATCCGGCGGCCTCCGCGCGCACCGCGACGTCCCGCAGCCGCTCCCCCAAGGAAACCGGCTGCGGCACACCGAAGCTGGACAACTGCAGCCCGAACCGCAACCCGTCCCGCCTTGGCCCAGGGCCGGTCGAACCGCCGGAGGGCAGCGGTCGAGTCGCGTCGGCCGTAGGTATGCCAGGCGCCACCACACGCACGGGTTGCGCGGTGATGACCTGATCGAATCCCTCCGAGGGCAGGCTCGTCAGCGTCGAGGAGAACCGCGTCGCCTGCTGCGAGATGACATCACCGGGCACCCGCCGATCCCGGGCGGCATTGCGGCGGCGAGCCTCTACCGCCGGCGTGTCGACGATCACCGCCACGCACGGCACACCGTGCCGAGCGGCCAGCTCCCGCCACCCGCGCCGGGTCTCGGAGTCCAGACCGGTGGAGTCGATGACGGTGGTCAACGCCCGGCGCAGCCTCGCGGCCACGATCATGTCGATGATCGCGAAGGCGTCGGCACTGGCCGCCTGGTCCGCCTCGCTCTCGCCCACCACCCCTCGCAGCCGGTCGGAGGAGACGATCTGCGAGGCCTCGAAATGCGCCGCCGCCCAACTGCTCTTGCCCGATCCCGAGATCCCGATCAGCACGACGAGGCTGGGATCAGGAAGGCGGATCACGCCCGTCAGGCTAAGGCGGCAGCGGCAGCCACCGCCGGCAACCGCACGGTGAAACGCGCACCGTGGCCCGGTGCCGGGACCGAGGTCACGCCGATCCTGCCACCGTGGGCCTCGACGACCGCGGCCGCGATGGCCAGCCCGAGACCGGTGCTGCCGGCGTCCCGCGAGCGGCTGGAGTCGCCGCGCGCGAACCGCTGGAAGACGGCGTCGACCAGTGCCGTCGGCACTCCGGGCCCGCTGTCGCTGACCTCCAGCACGACGTCGCCGCCCGCCTCGTCGGCCCACAGCCGGGTCGTCACCGTCGTCCCGGCCGGGGTGTGCACCCGGGCATTCGCGAGCAGATTGCCGATGACCTGCTGCAGCCGGGCTGCATCGCCTCCCACGATCAGCGGCTCGCTCGGCAGTTCCAGCAGCCAGGCGTGCCCGGGGCCCGCCATATGGGCGTCACCGACCGCGTCGACCACCAGCGCCGAGAGGTCGACCGGTGACCGCTGCAGCGGGCGACCGGCATCCAGACTGGCCAGCAGCAACAGGTCCGTGACCAGCCCGGTCATCCGAACCGACTCGGACTCCACCCGTGCCATCGCGTGAGCGACGTCGGGCGGCACCGGTTGGCCGGTGCGCCTGGCCAGTTCGGCATAGCCCCGGATCGCGGCCAGCGGCGTCCGCAGCTCGTGGCTCGCGTCGGCGACGAACTGCCGGACCTGCATCTCGCTGGCGTGCCGAGCGGCCAACGACTCCTCGACATGCCCGAGCAGCCGGTTCAGCGCCCCGCCCATCCGGCCGACCTCGGTCCGCTCATCGGTGTCGGCGGCGCGCACCCGCTCGGTCAGCGTCACCTCGCCGGTCGCCAGTTCCAGCTGCGACACCCGCGCGGCAATGGCCGCCACCCGATCGAGCGGGCGCAGCGCCACCCCGACGAGGGCGCCACCGACGGCGATGGCGATGACCACCGCGGCGCCGGTGATGATCGCGGCCGTCAACGCCGTCCGGCCGACCGCGTCGCTGACCGGGCCCAGTGCGATCCCGGCGATCTGCGTCAGGCCACCACCGGCGGGAACCGCCAGCACGCGGTAGGCCCCCAGCTCCGGAAGGTCGACCGTCCGCAGTTCGCCGGCCGCCGACGACGCACCGAGAACGGCCAACTGCTCGGCGCCCAGCACGCCGGTCGAGAAATCCTCCGCGATGTAGACCACGGTGCCGGACCCTTGGCCATCGACCAGTCCGCAAAGGCTGAGGGTCGACTGACCTCGGATGCTCAGGCACTGCCTGGGATCGATGATCAAACGGTCCTCCGGTCCATCCTCCCGAGGACCTGCCGCCCGCTGGTCAAGCGACCGCAGCGAGTCGTCGATCCGACCCTGCAGCACCGAACTCATCACCAGCGTCGTGGCCGTCGTGATGGCCGCCGCGGCCAGCACCAGGAGCACGGCCACCGCCACACCGAGCTGGCGCCGCAGGGTCCAGCCCTCGACGCCCAGGCACCTCATCCGGCGGGTTTGAGCACGTAGCCCGCGCCTCGCAGGGTGTGGATCATCGGCTGGCGACCGGCGTCGATCTTTCGGCGCAGGTAGGAGACGTACAGCTCGACGACGTTGGCCTGCCCACCGAAGTCGTACTGCCACACCCGGTCGAGGATCTGCGGCTTGGACAGCACCCGACGCGGGTTGCGCATGAAGTATCGCAACAGTTCGAACTCGGTGTTGGTCAGGGCGATCGGCTCGCCGGCTCGGGTCACCTCGTGACTGTCCTCGTCCAGCATCAGGTCGCCGACCACGATGGTGCGGTCATCCCCGCCGAACACGGCCCGGCTGCGGCGCAGCAGCCCGCGCAGCCGCGCGACGACCTCCTCCAGGCTGAACGGCTTGGTGACGTAGTCGTCGCCCCCCGCGGTGAGGCCGGCGATCCGGTCGGCCACCGCGTCCTTCGCTGTCAGGAAGAGCACCGGGACCCCGATCTGGGTGTCGCGCAGCCGCCGCAGCACGGTCAGCCCGTCGACGTCGGGCAGCATGATGTCGAGCACGACCACGTCGGGGTTGAACTCGCGGCTGGTCCTCACCGCCGCGGCGCCGGTGGTCGCCGTCCGGACGTCCCAGCCCTCGTACCGCAACGCCATCGACAGCAGTTCGGCCAGGGTCGGCTCGTCGTCGACGACGAGCACGCGGACCGGCGAGCCGTCGGGACGTCTCAGCTGTGCCGCGGCGCCGGGACGGGGCGTGGCTGTCATACCGCGATCATCGTACCCACGACCCGCCGGAAGCTATGGCGTGGCTGTAGGAACCCTGTGAATCAGCGAGCGGCGTGCTGCCGGGTATCGGGCTCCCGAACCTCGCCGATGATGGCCTCGACGAGGTCCTCCAGGAACAGCAGGCCGACGGGCGGGCTGCCGGGATCTGCTACCAACGCGAGGTGGGCTCCCGACTGCCGCATCCGGTTCAGTGCCGCCAAGCCCTCGGTGTCGGCGCGCATCTGCGGCAGCGGCCGTGGGGTGACCGCCGGCTGCTGCCCGGACCGGCCGGTGTCGGGCAGCGTCAGCACGTCCTTGATGTGGACGTAGCCGGTCGGTGTGCCACCGGGCGCAGTGATGGGGAACCGGCTGTAACCGGTCCGCGCCACCAACTGCTCGACGTCCGCCGCGGTCGCGCCCTGCGGCAACGACGCCACAGCGCTCAGCGGCACGGCCAGCTCTCCGACCGTGACGTCACCGACCGAGATGACACCCTCCAGCACCTCGGACTCGTCCAGCGTGCCGTGCTCGACGCTGGTCGAGACGACCGAGCGCACCTCGGCCAGCGTGAACCCGCTCGCGATCTCGTCACGCGGGGTGACGCCGAGCGCCCGAACAATGGCGTTCGCGGTGGCATTCAGTCCGTAGACGACCGGCCGGAGTGCCCGGGCGACGGCGACCAGCATGGGCACTATCACGAGGGCCACCTTGGTCGGCAGCGCGACCGCCAGGTTCTTCGGGATCATCTCCCCGACGATGACGTGGAGCGAGACCACGATGAGCAGGGCGACGACGAAGGCGACCGCATGCCCGGCAGCCTCTGGGACGCCGAGGGCGAGGAAGGCGGGCTCCAACAGGTGCGCCAGCGCGGGTTCGGCGACCGCGCCCAGGCCGACCGAGCACAGCGTGATCCCGATCTGCGCCGTGGCGATCATCAGGGTGACGTTCTCCATCGCGGTGAGCGTCACGATCGCGCTGCGCGACCCCGCCCGGGCCCGCGGTTCGATCTGCGAGCGGCGCACCGTCACCACGGCGAATTCCGCGGCGACGAAGAAGGCATTGCCGAGCAGCAGCAGGACCGCGAGAGCCAGCCCCAGAGCGTCACTCACGACGTCACCTCCGCTTCGCGCGGCTCGGGGATGAAGCGGACCCGGTCCACCCGGCGCCGGTCCATCTGTGCCACCACGAGGCGGCCGCCGTCGACCTCGACACTGTCGCCGACCGCCGGCACTCGGCCCAGCCGGCTCATGACGAAGCCGCCGAGCGTCTCCCACGAGGGGTCCTCGGGGACGTCCGCCGCGGTGAGCTCGGTGACCTCGTCCGGGCGCAGCAGGCCGGAGATGGACCAGCTGCCGTCGGGCTCGCGGGCAGCATCCGCGGATGCCCGGGCGACCAGGTCGTGCTCGTCGGTGACGTCCCCGATGATCTCCTCGACGATGTCCTCCAGCGTGACGATGCCGGCGGTGCCGCCGTACTCGTCGACCACCAGGGCCATGTGCAGGCCGGTGTCTCGCAGCTGCGCCAGCAGCGGAGGCAGCCGCATGCTGGTAGGCACCCGGGCCGGTTGGGTCATGAGGGCGCCGGCGGGCACCTCGCCGCGCTTGTCGAACGGCACCGCGATCGCGCGCTTGACGTGGACGACGCCGACGACGTTGTCGATGTCCTCGTCGATGACGAGGAAGCGGGAGTGCCCGGTGCGCCGGGCGAGGTCGATGATGTCGGAGGCCACATCAGCGCGGCGCACAGACACCGTCCTGGTGCGCGGGGTCGCGATGTCCTCCACGACGCGGGTGCCCAGGTCGAGACTGCGGGTGATGTGACGGGCGGACTCCGCTGGCAGCATGCCCAGCTCGGCCGAGCGACGGACCATCGATGACAGCTCGTCGGGGGTTCGGGCGCCTGGCAGCTCTTCCGACGGTTCGACGCCCATCGCGCGCAGCGCAGCGTTTGCCGTGGCGTTGAAGGAGACGATCAGCGGCTTGGCGACGACGGTGAACACGAGTTGCAGCGGCACGACGACCTTGGCGGTCGCCAGCGGCGCGGCGATCGCCAGGTTCTTGGGGACCAGCTCACCGATGAGGATCGAGAACAGCGTGGCCAGCAGCAGGGCGAGGCCGACGGCGACCGGGCCGGCAGCGGACTCGGACAGGCCGAGCCCCCGCAGCGGACCGGTCAACAGCGCTGCCAGGCTGGGCTGAGCCAGGAAACCGAGCAGCAGCGTCGTGACGGTGATGCCGACCTGCGCGCTGGACAGCTGCGTCGACAGCGTCTTGACGCCGTGCAGCACGGGCCGGGCCCGACGGTCGCCGCCGGACACGGCGTCGGCGACTGTCGGCCGGTCCAGGGCCACCAGGGAGAATTCCGACGCGACACATATAGCTGTGCCCACTGTGAGCAGCACACCCAGGCCCAGCAAGAGCCATTCCACCCGGGATCAGGCCACCGATCGTCGATAGTGCGGTCTACATCGCATCGCTGTCATGGTACGGGCCAGCCGCAGCCGCAGCGAAGAGATCAGCGTGTCAGCTGGGACCGGTAGCTCATCGCGGCCGGGGTCATGTCGAGCGACACCACACCCATGAGAACGTCAGTCCTGTTGTCGACGGTGCCGTGGTAGGCGGCGACGAACGGGCCGTCCAGTGACCCCTCGACGACCTCGACCCGCTTCCCCAACCCGATCATGCCGAAGGACTGCAACCTCATCTCGAAGAGGTCCGACCAGAACGAGGGCACCGGAGCGAATCTCCCCGCGGTCGCCTCGGGGTAGCCGCCGCCCGTCAGATACGAGGCGAGCAGCGCGCCGGCATGGCGTCCCGTGTCCGTGGGAAGGCTCCAGTGCTCGACCCGGCGCGCCACGTTGTCGAACCCCGCATTCGGAAAGCGGGCAATGTCGCCGACGGCGTGCACCCCGCCCACGGCAGTGCCGTCATGGCGCAACGCCCGCAGCGCCGCGTCGGTCAGCACGCCGTCGCTGAGGTCGAGGTCGTTGCCGGCCAGCCACTCGGTGTTGCACAGCGAACCGACCGCCTCGACGACCACAGAGGCACCCAGCACGTCGCCGTCGCTGAGGCGGACGCCGCTCACCCGGTCCGCGCCCAGCAGTTCCTCGACGCCCACGCCGAGCCGGAAGGACAGCCCGCGGGCTTCGAGCCGGCGCTGCAGCTCCCCGGCCACCAGTTCACCCAGCGGCCGGATCATCGGCAGCGGGTCCAGGGCCACGTTGGTGACGTGGCAGCCCAGGCCGCGAGCGGTGGCCGCCACCTCACAGCCGATGAAGCCGGCGCCCAGCACGACCACCTCGGCAGCCGGGGTGAGCACCTCGCGCAGCGCCAGCGCGTCGTCGAGGGTGCGCAGCACGAAGCGGCCCACCTGCGGGCCGGGGATCGGCAGCCGCCGGGGCCGCAATCCGGTGGCGGCGACCAGGCCGTCCCAGGCCAGCTCCTCGCCGCCGGCCAGCGTGACGGTACGCATCAGGAGGTCGGCACCGATCGCCTCCGCACCAAGGCGCCATTGCACGTCGGCGACCGACTTCCGGCGGCGGTACTCGAGAGTGGCGTGGTCGACGCCGCCGCGAAGCGCCTCCTTGGACAGCGGGGGGCGGTTGTACGGCAGGTGCGACTCCTGGCTCAGCACGACGACGTCGCCGGAGTACCCGGCCGAGCGCAACGCCTCCGCCGCGCGCAGGCCGCCGAGCGAGCCACCGACGATGACGACCCGGCTGTTGTTCATCGCGGTGTCACGGCGCCGGGCGTCAGCCGAGCGAGATGGCCTGGACCGGGCAGACGTCGATGGCGTCCTCGACCGCCTCCAGCTGGCTGTCATCGGGGTCGGCGTCGTACTGCAGGTCGCCGTTGTCGTCGAGCCGGAAGACATCCGGGGCGGCGAAGACGCACTGCCCGTGGGTCTGACACTTGTCGAAGTCGACGATGACGTGCACGGCGGGCCTTTCGGTCGAGGTCGTTCTGGTGGCGTTCTGGTGGCGGTCGTCAGGAGCGTATGGGAGCGCGCACGCCGCGCAGTTCCCAGTCCCCGCCGAGGGCGGTCGAGCGGACCTCCTCCGAGGCGGTGGGTTGGGCCCCGACATCGTCCCGGATCGGGGTCGGCCCGGCGACGACGGTGTTGCGCAACCGGCCCAGGCCCTCGACCTCGACCTCGACGACGTCGCCGGGGCCGACCGGCCGCGAGTTGGCCGGCGTGCCTGACAGCAGGACGTCGCCGGGGAACAGCGTGATGGTCCGCGCGATGTCGGCGACGAGGTAGTGCATGTCCCAGGTCATCTCGACCGTAGAGCCGTCCTGGCGCAGGTCGCCGTTGACGAAGGTCCGCAGGTACTTGTCTCGGAAGTCCCATCCGGTGACCAGGCCCGGTCCCAGCGGGCACAGCGTGTCAGAGCCCTTGACCCGCAGCATCGACCCGGCATCGGTGTCCCGGAAGTCGTGCAGGCCGAAGTCGTTGCCGATCGTGTATCCGGCGATGTAGGCCGGGGCGTCGGCGGGCGAGATGTTCCGGCAGGTGCGGCCGATGACGATGGCGATCTCGCCCTCGTAGTTGAGCCACTCGCAGCGCTCGGGTCGCACCACGGCGCCACCGTGTGCGTTGAGGCTCGACGTCGGCTTGTGGAAGTAGGTGGGGGCGGCGGGCAGGGTGACACCGAACTCGGTGACCCGGCTGACGTGGTTGAGGTGGACGGCGATGATCTTCGTGGGGACCACCGGCGGGAGGTGATGGGCCTCGGCCACGCCGACCACCCGGCCGTCGCCGGCGACCAGGTCATCGCCGTGCCGCTCGACCTCGACCACGGCGCCCTCGAGCAGGATCCGGCGGAACTCGCGCGTCACTGCTCGCCCCGCCGACCAGTCCAGCCCGCGGTCGGTCGGTCGAACCAGATGTGCACCTGGCCCGTGCCGATCGAGTTCTCGTACTCCCCGTAGCGGCGGCCCGGCGCCGCGCATGCCCGCTCCCCCAACGCGCCGATCATCATCAAGTAGTGGGCGAACCGCGCCTCGGGCTTGAAGCGGTAGAAGTCACCCATCGTGTCGAGCACCCGGGAGTGGTCCCCGGCGGCGAACCACTCGATCCGCTCCGCGTCGGCGGCCGCGGCCTCGGGGGTGAAGATGTGCTCGACGCCCGCGGCCTCGTGATCACGCAGCTGCCGCAACGGCCAGAAAGTGTGGCTGAGCGCGCCGCTGGCGAGGAGCAGCACCTTGCGGTCCACCTCGGCGATCGCGTCGGCGAGCGCGCGGCCGCAGCGCAGGTTGTCCTCGGTGTCGGCGGTCTGGCACACCGAGACGGAGACCCACCGCTTGCCCAGTCCCTCGCCGAGGAACTTCCACAGGTTGAGGGTCGCGTAGAAGATCGGCAGGTGGTGGTCGTCGATCGGCGTGATCCAGGTACCGTGGGCGGCCGCGTGGCGGCCGTGGGAGTGCGCCAGCTCGGGATCGCCGGGGAAGTCGTACAGGATCCGCTTCATGCCCCGCGGCAGTTCCTCCGACGTGAACAGGCCGGAGCGGTGATCCTGCGCGGTGACGACGTACTCGACAGTGGTGGCCCAGTGCGAGTCCAGGACGACGACCGTGTCGTAGTCGAGGGTCTCGAACACCTCGCTGCGCAACTGCTGCAGCCCGCTGACCAGGGTACTGTCCTCGCCGTTGTTGAGCTCCCGCCGGACCGCCTCGGGCAGCATGATCGTCGGGACGTGCGCCAGCAGGCCGGCGCCCACGATCTCGCCCATCAGTCCTCGCCTCCCTCGCGCCAGCCGGTGGGCGCGAACACGGTGTTCTTGACGTCGCTGAAGAAGTCGAAGCTCCAGGTGCCGCCCTCGCGGCCGATGCCGGAATTGCGGGAGCCGCCGAACGGGGCTCGCAGGTCCCGCACGTAGAAGCAGTTGGTCCACACCGTGCCGGCGACGAGTTGTTCGCTGACCCGCTCGGCGCGTTCGCGGTCACCGGTGACCAGCACGGCCGCCAGCCCGAAGTCAGTGCCGTTGGCCAGGTCGACCGCCTCGTCCTCGCCGCTGAAAGTCTGAAGCGTCAGGACTGGGCCGAAGACCTCCTCGGTGAGGATCTCCGCGCCCTCGGGGACGTCGGTGAACAACGTGGGCCGGTAGTACAGCCCGCCCAGGTCGGTGTTGGGGCCGCCGCCCAGCAGCAGCCGGGCGCCGGTGGCGCTCGCGCGCCGGACGAAACCGTCGACCCGGTCGAGGTGGTCGGGGTGGATCTGCGGGCCGATGTCGCTGGCCGGGTCGCGAGGGTCGCCCTGCCGCAGCTGCGCCGCCCGCTCGACGAACCGGCGGGTGAACTCCTCCGCGACCCGGTCCTCGACCAGCAGCCGGGTGCCGGACAGGCAGACCTGGCCGGCGTTGTCGTACTGCTCGATGGCGAGCGTCACCGCAAGGTCCAGGTCGGCGTCGGCGAAGACCAGGAACGGCGACTTGCCGCCGAGTTCGAGTGAGATGGGCGTGAGGTTGCCCGCCGCAGCGGCCGCCACCAGCTTCGCGGTGGGGACCGAGCCGGTGAACGAGATCCGGTCGACGTGCGGATGAACCGTGAGCGCGGCGCCCGCCTCCTCGCCGAGGCCCTGCACGACGTTGAGCACACCGTCCGGCAGCCCGGCCGACGCGGCGATGTCAGCCAGTAGCGAGGCGGTCAACGGCGACCACTCCGACGGCTTGAGCACGACCGTGTCACCCGCTGCGAGCGCGGGCGCGATCTTCCAGGTGGCGAGCATCAGCGGCGCGTTCCACGGCGAGATCAGCGCCGCAACCCCCGCCGGGTCCCACGTCACGTGGTTGCGGTGGCCGCGGGTGTCGAAGTCGGGGTGATCGAGGCTCAGCAGGTGGTCGGCGAAGAACCGGAAGTTGTGGGCCACCCGTGGCATCACGCCGCGGCGGTGACTGCGAAGCAGGGCGCCGTTGTCGGTGGTCTCGACGATGGCGAGGTCTTCCAGGCGGGCCTCGACGCCGTCGGCGATGGCGTGCAGCATGCGGGCGCGGTCGGCGCGCGGCGTTTGCGCCCAACCGGGAAAAGCGGCCCGGGCAGCGGCAACTGCCTGGTCGACCTCGGCGGCGCCGCCCCGGGCGATGCGGGCGATGACACTGCTGTCGATCGGTGAGATGTCCTCGAAAGTGTTCGTCGAGGCGACGCGGCGGCCCCCGATCCAATGCCCCGAGGCGATAGGCACCCCGGCAACCGTCACCCGCCCGTCGACAGCGGCGTCGGTCTTATCCGCCGCTGTCGCGACGCCGGTGTCGGTTTCGGTGTTGGTGTCGGTGGGGGCAGTCATCGACGAGCTCCTCGCAAAATCGTTAGGGACCGAACAATAGGCCGGGCGACCGAGGCCGTCAAGGACGTCTCGCTGCCCGCCCGGCCCTGGCCCATCAGGGTGAATAGTTCGATTCCTCCGACATCGGACCGGGAGATTCCCTACGATTTGCCACGTCGAAGGAGAAACATGTCCAGAGGTGCTGCCGTTGTCGTCCGCCCGTTGGTCACCGTCGCGATCGCCTGCGTGGTCGCCACGGTACTGGCCCTGTTCACTGCCGCCCTGCCGGTTCAGGCGGCCGAGGACTACACGCTCGTCGTGTCGACCAACGCCGACCGCAGCGGGTCGGTCCCGTTGCAGGGCCAATCGCTGCCGGCCACCGTGTACATCCAACTCGCCGTGAACACGTCGTCATCGATCACCCGGGTCAACTTCTTCCTCGACAATCCGGCCGCCACCGGCACGCCGAGGCGGGTCGAGGACAACCCGCCCTACGACTTCGCGGGGGCCGTCGGCGCCGACGCGAAGCCACTGGACACCCGAAAGCTGACAACTGGCAGCCACAGCATCACGGCCCAAGTCGTGCTCGCCGGCGGCGCCAGGACCCTCGTCACCTCGACCTTCACCGTCGGCGGCACGCCGACGCCGACGCCCACACCGACACCCACACCGACACCCACACCGACACCGACACCCACACCGACACCGACACCGACACCCACGCCCACCCCGACGCCCGGCGCGTATTCGATCGCCTTCAGCACCTCCCCGGACCGCAGCGGTGCCGCCCCGCTGGACGGCGCCGGCGTCGCGGGCACGATCTACGCGTTCCTCACGCCGAGCACCGGCATCACCACCACGGGAGTCCGGTTCTTCCTCGACAACACTGCAGGGACAGGGACCCCCTTCCAGGTCGAGAAGATCGCTCCGTACGACCTGCGCGGCGGGACCGCCGCCGCCGCCAACGGCTGGAACACCTCGACGATCAGCGCCGGCCCGCACACCATCACCGCCAAAGTCGCCACCAGTACCGGCACCGTGACCGTCCAGGCGGCCTTCACCCGAGCAGCCCCGGGCCCCAACCCCACCTGCGGCGTCCTGCCGTGCAGCCAAGTCAAGATCGCGGCGCCGTACGCCCTGGACTTCGACGGCGACGCGGGTGGCCTGGACGACACGACAGGGATAGGCACCGGGTTCACATTCGTGTTGCCGCCCGCCAGCGGCACCGGCTACCAGGCGAGCAGCCTCGACATCGACCCAGGGACAGCCAACACCCTGGCAGTGGCGGCCGGGCCCGGCGACGTGCTCGGAAACGACCTGGTCAATGCCGTCGGAGTCGGTATCGACGGCCAACGGCCGGGCGTCAGGGCGTCGACCTCACTGCCGTCGTTGCCCTCGGCCACCGGCGCATTCGAGAAGGCCGGTCTCTGGTTCGGCTACAGCCAGGACGACGTCCTGACGTATGTCGTGGAATCGCTGGCCGGCGGGGCCTGGCGGCTCCATATCCGGGCCGAGCAGGGCGGCGTCGTCACGACCGACCGCATCGTCAACATCACCTACGCTCCGGGCACGCCCATCGGGTTGTCGTTGACCTTGGATGCCGCCACCACGTCGGTGACACCGCGCTACACGCTCGGCGGTGGGTCAGCCGTGGCGCTGCCTCCGGTCTCGCTGGCCGGCGAGTTCTTCTCCTTCGACGCCGCCGGCATCGACCCTGCCTTGGGCACCCGCTCCTTCGCCGGGATCATGGCCTCACGCCGCTCCGGACCCGCCACGACCTTTACCTTCGCGGACTTCAGCGTGCTGGAGACCGCCGCCCCGCCGGCGCCCACGAGCGTCGAGTTCACCAAGATCTCCAAGAGCATCAGCAATCTGACATCGCTGGCATTCGGGCCCGATGGGAAGCTCTACGGCACCGATGTCCAGGGCGGCGTTCACCGGATCACCATTGCGGCTGATCACACGGTGGTCACTGACGAGAAGTTCACCGTCCTGGGTTCCCGGCTCGCCCTCGGCGTCGCGATCGACCCCGCGAGTACCCCGACCAATGTCATCGTGTGGGTCAACCACTCCTCGCCCGACCCGTCTGCCGGTGTCATCCACTCGGGAATGGTGACCAGATTGTCCGGCCCGAGCCTCGCTACCCGGACAGACGTGATCACGGGGCTTCCTCGATCCTTCGCCAATCATGGGCCCAACAGCCTGCGATTCGGCCCTGACGGCAGGCTGTACATGCTGATGGGCGGCAACACCGGAGCCGGTGCGGCCAACACGGCGGCGACGGAGTTCAGCGACCGTCCCGAGCAGGCACTGTCCGCCGCCCTCGTCGTCGCCGACGTCAAGGCGCCCGGGTTCGACGGAACCTGCACCCCGCCGACCTTCACGGCCCCCGCACCCTGCGATGTCACGATCTACAGCAGCGGCCTGCGCAACTCCTATGACTTCGTCTTCCACCGCAACGGCAGCATCTACGCCACCGACAACGGGCTCGGCGTGGTCGGGACGTTCCCGCCGACGCCCACCCCGCCGTGCAACGGTTTCGGGGACGTCCGAAAGGTGTCCCAGGGCGGCAACAACCCCGGCACCCAACCCGACGAGCTGAACCGGCTCGTGCTCGGCGGTTACTACGGATTCCCCAACCCGGCCCGCAGCGAATGTGTCTTCGGCAACGGCTCGCTGCAGGGCGTCGCACCGCTGCCCAACTACCAGCCGCCGATGTTCTTGACCGGCAACAACAAGTCCAGCAACGGCATCATCGAGTACACGAACAGTTCGGCCTTCTGCGGTGCATTGGACGGGCGGCTGCTGTGGGCCAACTACTCGGTCGGTGACGACATCGTGGCGGGGACGCTCTCCGCAGATGGCACGTCGGTCACGTCGACCCAATCGATCGTCACCGGCTTGTCGGACCCGCTGCCCATCGCCCAGCAGGCTGACGGCACCATCTGGGTCGGTGAGTTCGGCCGCGACCTGCTGACCGCCCTGGTGCCGAAGACCACGACGTGCTGGAGCAGCGCCACTGCCGTCCCAGGCAACGGCGTGCTGGACGCGGGTGGCGCGGGCGTGGGGAACTCGCTCTACGTCATCGGAGGAAAACGAGGCTCGACGTACACCAATGACGTGCTTCGTTACGACAGCGGCAGCCAGGCCTGGTCCACCCCGACTGTCAAGCCCGGGACCCCTCTGGAGAATCCCGCCACCGCGGTCATCGGGACCACGATCTACGTCTTCGGTGGGTCCACGGCGCCGTTCTCGGGTGCCCTCAGCGAGGCCAGGTCCTTCAACACCGCCACGGGCGCCTGGGCGACCCTGCCCGCCATGCCGCAGGCTCGCGGCGGAGCCGGTGCGGCCGTCGTAGGGAGCAAGATCTACGTGGTCGGCGGCCTGGACTCCTCCGGCGCCTCGCAGTCCTCGGTGCAGATCTACGACACGGTGGCCAACACCTGGTCGACTGGGCCCAGCCTAGCGACGGCGCGAGACAACCCGATGGTCGCAGCGGTGGGCTCCACCGTGGCGGCCATCGGGGGCCGCACACGCCTGGCTTCCGGCACCACCGTCAACGGCGCCCTGGCGTCGGTCGAGGTGCTCACCGCGGGCGCCACCAGCTGGTCGGCCGGGCCCGCGATGCCCACCGGCCGCCGAACCGCGACAGCAGGAGTCGTCAATGGTCGGGTCATCGTGGCCGGCGGGGAGGGTGCGACCACCGGCTCCGGGGTCTTCGCGGCGACGGAGGCGTTCGATGTCGCGGCAGGAACCTGGGCGACCCTGGCGCCCCTGCCGACACCGCGCCACGGTGCCGCCTGGGCAGTCGTCAACGGCCGACTCCACGTCGCCGGCGGCAGCGCCTCCGGCGGCTCGGTCGCCAGTCCCGCCCACGAGGTCCTTGCCCCCTGAACACCCCACCGCCATATCGACCAAGTCCGGCGAAACGGCCGCACCGGAGGTCACTGTGTCCACAGATGGCAGCCGGAGTACGGGTCAGGGAGCGTCCAGTTGTTCGGCTCGGGCGGTCAAGCGCCGCAGGGCGGCTGCCAGGTCACGCTGATCGGACGGTTCGAGCACCTCGCACAGCCGCGCCTCGTGCTCGTTGAACCGCGGCACCAGCTGCCGCATCAGGCTCGCGCCCGTAGTGGTCAAGGACAGCAGCACCCGGCGAGCATCATCCGGGTGGGTACTTCGTGACACGAGCCCGCGACCGGACAGCGTCTTCACCACTCCAGTTAGCGTTGCCTTACTGATCCCCGACTCCGCGGCCACGACGCGGCTCTCGTCCTGCCCGGCGACCCAGATCACCCACAGCACAACCCACGAGGTCCAGGTCAGCCCGGAGTCCAGCAGGACCGTGCGCTCAAAGTGGTTGCGCGCCGCCCCGGCCGCCCGGTAGAGATTGCTGATCACCGCCATGGCGTCCGGCGCCACCTGGAGCCCACTCGCTGCAAGGCGGGCCTCGGCCGAGCGCTCCGCCGGGCGGCGGGCGTCGTCCACCGTCCCCGCCGGCTCGTCGCTCCGGCGGGTCGCCAGTCGTCGGCCGCCCATGCGCCTGGATCGTATCCGCCGCGGGTGGTTTGCGTCCGAACGACCTTCGTCGGCCCGGAAGGAGGCGGGCCCTGTCGGCCGGGACAGTGGATCGTCGGCTGCCACGAGAGTTCCCATCTGAACGATCGCGGTCCGGCCCGGCGAGGAGGTCCCGGTCACCGCGATCCCCAGGCATCCCACCGACATCGACACCGACACACGGATCCCGGCGACATCGTGGCCGTCAACCGCGACGCCGAGGCGTTCTCGTCCGAAGGCGGCGGACTGCTGGCTCGAAGTGGTTCCGCGCCTCCGCGGCCGCCCGTTTCAGGTGGCTGATCACCGCCATCGCGTCATGCGAGACAGTGATCCCAACGCCCCTCAACCGGGCGTCAACGCCGCGTTCGGAAGGTGGAGGCCCGCCGTCGACGAGTCCTGAGGCTTCATTGACTCCGAAGACATGTTTTGTTCGGCCTTTGTTCACCTCCGCTGCGCCAAAAGGCCGCAGTGCCTCTTTCACGACCCACAGCGGGCCCTCACTGGGCCCTCACCCAGCCTGGTTGCCCCCTGCTGTCTGCCCAAGCACCGAGATCATATCGGGCCTGGGTGATTTGTCACCGAACGACCCCTGCCCGGAGTGCAGGGCAAGGCATTAGTCTCGTGCTCACATAGGGCGGAACGAGACCAACGGGGAAGGCCATGATCGTTCATCGGCACGCGCGGGCACCGGCAGCATGGATCGGAATGGTTCTTGTACTTGGAGTCCTGAATGGTTGGGTGAGCGGCCCGCCGTCGGCCACCGCGGCTACGCCGCCACCGGAGCCGTCGGTCGCCGGCAGTGCGACACCCGCTCCCCCACCGCCCCCGGCGTCCGCGGCTGCCGTCGCGCCCTTGGCGGCATCGGATGTCGGCGATGCGTGGTCGGCCCCGGACGGCAGCAGTGGCACGGTGGTGCTGGGGCCGCGGTTGCCAGCCAATGGGACGGTGCCCGGGGCGGCGTGGGTGTAGCGGTCGAGCGTGATGGACCTGACGAAGAACGACATCACGATCACGAAGACTTTCTCGGTGAGCGCCGCGGACGCTCGCCGGACGTGGATTCTCACGGTAGCCGCCGACAACTACCAGACATTCCGGTTGAACAATCGCGAGGTACACGCCACGACGACCCTCGACGTCACCGCGGTTCCCGTCCGGTTGACGCCCGGAGTCAACACGGTCTCCGTCGACGTCACCAACGCCACCCAGGCCGGTCTGCCGGCGAGCAGGAACCCGGCGGGCATCGCCTGGTCCATCACCGAAGCGCAAGAACCGCCGATCGGGGAGACGACGAGTTTGTCGTCGGTGACCCCCGAATGGGGCGGCGGCTTCATCGCCAACGGCGCACAGGCGGTGGCGTTCCCCCGTCCGCCGGCTGCCGCCTCCGGTGCTGTCACGAGACCGGCAACAAGGGCCCGCGTCCTCTCGGGGCCGAACGCGGGGTTGTCGGTCGCATGCGTGGTGAGTCTGCCCTGTTCCCCGCCGGCGTACCTGAGCAGCACACTCCCGTCCCCCGCGATCCTCCCGCTGCCGGCACCCACGGCGGCGGGAATCGACGTCATCGAGTTGCACACGGACACCAACGGGAACGGGGTCAAGGACACTGGCGAGCCGGTTCGCACCGTGCGACGAGCCTGGCACGAGAGCAATGATTATCACGCTTTGGGGGACTCCTACTCGGCCGGGGACGGCATCGACAGCTACGCCACCTCAGGCGGGCGGAATTACAATGGAGCGGACTACAGCTCCCTGTCGAATCTTGCCTATCCGAACCTCACCCGAACCCCCGTTGCGGTCCCGCCCGGTTTCAGCTCCCGACTCGCGCGTCTGGCCACCATTCCCATTGGATCGTTCCAGTTCTACGCCTGTACCGGCGCGGTCACTGCGGAAGTTCTCGCTGATGAGCAGGAGTTGCGAGGGCCGCCACCCCTGAGTCCGCGGCCTTCCCAGCTGTCGCAAGTCACCGCCGGCGTGGACTTGATCACCTTCACGATCGGTGGCAACGATTTGGGCTTCTCCGACATCCTCAACTTCTGCGCCAGCGTCCCGGATTGCACGACCAAGACGATGCCGGCGCCGTTCAACGAGCGTCCGTTCGTGTACTTCGAGCAGCAGCGCGCCACGGTGCAAGCGCGTGTGGAGGACGTCATCCGGCGGGTCAAGCAGGCGGTCCCCGGCGCGACGGTGGTCGTCATGGGATACCCGGAACTGTTCGGCACGATCGACGGGTCCTGGAGTGCCGCGAACTGTCCCTTGACCAACCGGTACCTCGGTGACGCGTTCGCGGCCGCGGCAACCGGGTCGGCGAACCTCGACGCGACACTGCGTGCCGCCACAGTCCGGGCCGGGGCGTGGTTCGTCCCCGTCACCACTGCGTTCGCCGCTCACGGCGTCTGCGACACCGACAAGTGGATCATCGGAGCGGAGAACGTCCTCCCAGAACGACTCTTCTCGTCCTTCGGGGTCAAGGCCGACGGCCCGTATCACCCCAACGCCCGGGGTGCCCGCGCCTACGCCGACCTGCTCAACGCGTTCCTGCGCGAAAGTTCAGCGACGGCGCCCGCAACACGCGCGCGGGGCTGCCGGCCAACCCCACGGCAACCGCCCCGGCGATGGCCGGGCCACTCAGTGCCGACCGTTCGGTCGCTGCCGCCGCCGTCACGGCCCCGCCGGTCTACGACCTGGGCGCCTACGAGGTCTTGGGTGCGCCGGCCGATGCATGCGCGGCCGCCACCCCCGGATCAACGGTCAACGTCCGTGGCGCCGGGTGGGCGCCTGGCAGCACTATGGCGGTCGCCGTCGATGACATCCCGGTCGGTGCCGTCACCGCCGCCGCTGACGGCACCGCAACCAGCAGCGTCACCCTGCCCACCGGGTCCGGCGACGGGTACCTGGTCAATTTGACCGGCACCGGACCGGAGGGCAACACCGTGGTCCGCCTCGTGCTATTGCAACGGGTCCCCACCATCTCCCGCTGCGACATCACCGCCCCCACGGTCACGATCACCTCCCCGGCCGACGGCGCCACGTACACGGTAGGCGAGTACATCGACACAGTGTTCACCTGCACCGATCCCGCATTGCGCACGTGTGACGGCACCCCCGTGAACGGCCAAGCCGCCGACACATCCCGGGTCGGCACCTACACCGTGGAGGTCTTCGCCGACGACACCAGCGGCAACGCCACCACCGCAAGGGTCACCTACACCGTCGCCGCGCAGTCCCCTCTGACGGTCCTCCCCAACGCGGAGACCAGCGCACTCATGTCGGCACTTGCCGCGGCCATCACCGTTGACCTCGACGGCGACCCCGCCACCCCCGACCAACCGGCAGTGAGCGTCCCCGTGATCACCGGGCCCACCATCACCGTCAATGGCTGCACCATCCCGACCCCCGCGACGGACACCGATGCCGCCCTCCTCCTGAGTGGGCAGGCGTACCAATCCCGCACCGGCCCGGCCCCCGCTCAGGCGCCCCAATGCCGCCCCGCGGCAGTCACCACCACGCAAAGGCCATGACCCGCTTACGAGTCCCCGGGCTTCCACACCCCGCGCGATCCTTCCTGGCCGCTTCGGGCGCCGCCTTCGGGGTTCTCGTCCTCGTCACGGGTTGTGTCGCTGACGAGTCCGGCCCCCCCAAAGACCGACTCGGCACTCAACGCCCCATGCTCCAACAGGTCACCACCGACCTCGGCCTCCCAGCCGACCTCACCCCCACCGACGAGGAATTCGGCGGCAGCCAATGCAGCCTCAGCGGCTGCCCAACCCTCAAATGGATCTACCCCCAGGACACCCCCTACACCATCACCACCTGCGAAACCTGGGCCGACACCCTCGAAGCCGCCGGATACACCATCGGCGCCGGATACGAGGGCGCCCCCAGAATCTCCGAGAGCATGCAATCTGGTGGTATCGAAAAATCCCTACAACCCAGGTGCAGCGTCAGAGCGCAACGCGAAGGAGACGACTACGTCTTCCGAGTTGCCATGCAAGGGTTGACGGATTCGGCCTCCCAGTGGGAGATCCAGGCAGTATGGCTCTACGGCTGACAACTTTCGCGGCGGTCACGCTCGCCACATTCCTCACCGGCTGCCGCCAACGAGTCCAGCCCGCCCAAGGACCAACTCGGCAATCAACGCCCCATGCTCCAACAGGTCACCGCAGACGAGGACGCCGACCGCGCCACTCCCGACATACCCGCCCTGCTCATCCCACAACCACCGACCGACCATAACCATCGACGGGAGTACCGTCCCAACACCCGCCACCAGAAT
>Ga0163144_10005342_pt1 | contig 28518 bp, 23 predicted proteins | sample OliLak19BULKMAT1_FD_123175 | JGI IMG/M metagenome (GOLD analysis project Ga0163144, IMG submission 123175) | Freshwater microbial mat bacterial communities from Lake Vanda, McMurdo Dry Valleys, Antarctica - Oligotrophic Lake LV.19.BULKMAT1 | ecosystem: Environmental > Aquatic > Freshwater >... | reverse complement strand
TAAAGTTAATGATAAAAACTATAAAATACTGTCCAATTATATAGATGATTAGTGGGATGTTTTATCAATTCTCATTACTACGATTTAAAATTTAACAAATAGGGTAGCAAACACAGCTTGGTTGGTATTGTATATTTTAATTAAATTAGCAAAGTAATCGCATTAAACCAATTTCTCTGCTAATAAACTGCTAGAAACAGTGAAAGATTAATTTTTAAACAAGCTTTCTAAAATATCGTACGACCTCAACTCCCCAAAGTCAGAAATGTGCAAACGGTAATAAATAAGCAGTTGTTGTAAAATCATTTTTCTTTCTGCGCCCAGTAATTTTATTTGGTCATAATTTTTTAATTCTGGTTCAATAATGGCTCGCAATTTTATTGATAGAAGCTCGTTTAAAAAATAATTGTGCGCTGGGCGTTCTGAAACAAACAAGCCTTCTTTTAAATCGAAATACTTTTCTGTCGATGAAGTTGGGTAGCAGCCCAAATATTTAGTTAGCGCCAATAAAAACCATATATTATGATTCGCTAAAGGCTTATCGGTTTGATCGAGGTCGATGAAGATTTCAAACAAAAAATCGAAAAGCGCTTCATTTGTTTCGTGTTCTTTTACGATTTTATTTAATATTTCGAGATAAAAAATTAGTAGAGAACTTTTAACGATATTAAATGGCAAATCTTCGTAAATATGCGCAAAACTGCATTCACTAATGCGCAGTAAATTTGCATCTTGCTTGTGATAAACTACCATATCTAATAAGTTGCCATGCTGGTAAAGTGCCGATTTCGACTTACCCTTCAACGACCGAACCCCATTAATAATATACGATTGCACCCCAAATAATTCGGTATACGCTTTTATAATAACGCTCGACTCGGCATATTTAGTAACCTTGAAAACAATTGCGCGGGTTTTGTGCAACATGGGGTAAAGGTAGTTAATGTTGGGTGCTTGGTGCTATAAATTTGAAGCGTGTCGCTACAATAAATGCAGGTTAATCAGCATAAGGTCTTGTCAAATGTTCTGACCAAAATATTTATGGTTTAAAAAATCATTAATATTCCATAATGATTCAAAAATAATTGCTGGGAATTTACTTGGTTAGTTTTAAAAAATAACGAATCGAAAATCAAACGAAAGGTAGAAATTATTTAAAGCGCTTATTTATTTGACTCAGACAAAACGCCTTTATATTGTTTATCGTACCGCATATAATCATTTACAATTGCGGTGTCTTCTGGATTCTCGTATGCATTCACCGCTTTTTGAACATATCGCTCATCGTTTTTATGCGTTCCAAATAATTGGTAAATTCCATAATTACTGCTCACCAGAAATCCAATTGTAATGCAAAGTGCAAGAATAGAGCGCATAAATAGTGGTTGTATCCAAATTAGCAATGTGCTTTTATCATCAGCTTCTAATTTGCGGTAGTATAACAACAAATAAGCCATTAAGCCAATGCTTGCCGATATAGATATTACTAAGAGTTGCTTGTCCATTTGCAGCAACAATGTGCGCGCCATTACTGCCATTACGGTTAGTGAAATAGACCATAAGCCGAATAAATAAATTAATCGCATTATGCGGCCAATTCTTGCTTTATCTAAAAATACCAAGATGCCTGAAGCAAGATAATAAAATGAAAGTGTTCCAAATAATATCATACTCATCCGTTCGCCATAGGTTGGCAAATTTGGTTTTAGAAATACCATTAAAATAGTATTGCCAATAAGCAAATATTCAAAATATTTAGAAAAGAAATTTTTCAAGTTTATCCGTGGTTTGTTGTTGCAAAATTAGCTAAAATTATTTCAACCCATTGCTTGGGTATTATTCTTTGTTGTTACTATCTATAATAATTGTGACAGGCCCATTGTTTATTAAATTAATTTGCATGTCGGCGCCAAATTTGCCTGTTTGCACTTTTTTATTGGTTAATTGTTCAAGACTAGTTACAAAATTTTCATAAAGCGGAATGGCTAAGTCAGGTTTGGCACTGCGCATAAACGATGGGCGATTACCTTTTTTGGTAGATGCAAATAAAGTAAACTGACTAACCACTAAAAAAGCGCCATTTACATCCATTGCACTTAAATTCATTAATCCATTTTCATCATCAAAAATGCGTAGTTGTGCAATTTTTTGAGCAAGCCAGGTAATATCATCTTTAGTGTCGCTTACTTCAATGCCAATTAAAATAAGCAGACCTTTGTCAATAGACGCAAATACATTATTATCTATTATTACACTAGCAGCAATAACACGTTGAATTACTGCTCTCATATTACCATTTTTTTGCTGCTTTTATTTCTTCATGAAATGTTACGTAGCTAATGTATCTTGTTGGTGAAAATTTACCTTCTTCCAATAATTTTTTGATGGCACAACCATCTTCATTTATATGCATACAATCGTTGAATTTACAATTATGCATCTCTTTTCTAATTTCAGGAAAATAATGTCCAACTTCATAAGCGTCAATATCTACCAACCCAAATTCTTTTATGCCCGGGGTGTCAATAATAAATGAATTTTTATTCAAGCGATACATGTGCGCAAATGTTGTAGTATGCAATCCCTTTTCAGAATATTTAGATATTTCGCCAACGCGCAAGTTCAAATTTGGAAAGATACTGTTTACTAACGAAGATTTACCAACGCCAGAAAGTCCAGTTATTAAAGTGCATTTATTTTCAAAAATGGCATGTAGCTTTTCCAGGTTCTCGTTGGCCATTACTGAAGTGGAAAAACTTTCGTAACCAGCTTCATTATAGCCATACATTAATTCTTGAAGCAGATTATTATCTTTTTCGATATACAAATCGTGTTTGTTAAAAATTACTTTTGCTGGAATACCATATACTTCACTAGTAAGTAAAACGCGATCAATAAAGCCGTGTGCGGTGCGCGGCTGCCTGAGTGAAGCAATAACTACAGTTTGGTCGATATTTGCTGCAATTACATGTTTGTATTCCTTTTTATGTATATCGCTTCTTACAATATAATTATTGCGTGGCAGAATTTCATAAATGCTATAATTATTTTGTTCATCTGCTTCAACCATTACAAAGTCGCCCACAGCTATTGGGTTAGTTTGTTTTTTATTATCTAAACGAAATTTACCTTTTAAACGACAAATAATTATGCGCTCATCTGATAACATTACATCATAAAAATTTCCTGTACTTTGAACAACTGTTCCGCGCATTGTGTAAAAATATAACTAGTTTATTAAACCCGAAGAAAATAAGTTAAGCAGATGGTAAAATTGGGTGCAACCGCAAGCCCCAAATAAATTAAACAGTAACTGAGTGAATGGCAAAGGCAATTTCTTTGATTAAAGAATTATCTTTTTCAATTGCGTTACCCACTACAATAATATCGGCACCGGCATTACAATTTTCAAATGCTTTTTCGGGCGTTTTTATGCCTCCGCCAACAATTATAGGTAAGTCGGTATGTTTATGCACCGCCGCAATAACATCGGTTGGAATTGCGCGTTTTGCACCGCTGCCTGCATCCATATAAATGAGTTTCATCCCTAATAATTCGCCAGCCATAGCTGTGCAAGCTGCAATTTCGGGCTTGTCGTGTGGAATTGGATTCGTATTAGAAATGTAGCTAACCGTAGTTGGTGCGCCACCATCAATTAAAATATAGCCTGTTGAAATAGCCTCAATACCCGATTTTTTAACATAAGGAGCAGCCAAAACCTGGTTGCCAATAAGCAGTTCTGGGTTGCGACCGCTAATCAATGATAAAAATAATAGGGCATCCGCATTTGGATTAATTTGTTGAATGCTACCAGGAAAAATAACTATCGGGATATTCGTATTGTGCTTCAGCGTTTTGATTGTAGTATCCATAAAATCGCCTGTAACCAAACTCCCGCCCACAAAAAAGTAGTCTACATGGTTGGCATTACCCAATTCCACCAATTGGTCCAGCGCTTTGGCATCAACCTCATCGGGGTCAATTAAAACGGCAAACTTCTTCAGTCCCTTGCTGTGATCAGCTGCAATATTTTGGTATACCAGGTTACGCATGTTAACGGATAAGGGCAAAAATAGGGATTTTTGGTGATAGCAACGCAGGAGTGAGCCCAATAAACCATTGAAGCATCAACTTTTTTCACGCCAACAAAATAGCTTCCTGCTTTCCACTCCAACTCCTCAGCCGCAGAAAAAGCGGCTTCCGGGGTTTACGTCCCTATTGCTATCGGGATCAGGGCTAGATGATGCTAATTCGATGCTATTTGATGAATTAAAACAGCCAGTGAGCAAAATTGAGCAAGATTTAGGTGTTGAGATTGGACTAAAATTTTGTTCAATTTACAAGTCCAAGCAGGGTTCTTACCATATTAAAAAATAATAAATCCGGTAAAACCCTGCGACTATAGGATGATACGCGTTTATGCAATAGGAACATCATAATAAAGTAAATAATTTGTCACCGGATAATGGCCTTGCTCTCCAGATAAATAAAATTTAGCCGAAGAATGCCTGAAGTCTTCTGCATTATTTACAAATCCGGCTTTAACTGGGTTATTATGCATGTATTTCAATTTTTGTTGAATAAATTCACTGGTATAGCATTCCTTACAATCGAAAGATTCTGTAAATATTTTATGCTTAGACCCTTTTTGCTTTTCGACATCACTTACACCTTCGGCCAATACGTTTAATTTTTCTTTCAGGTTTAATTTCTTTAGTCTTTGCACAATTGCATAAGCACGAAATCTTTTGCCCTCCGAAATTAAGCGGTTAATCGATTTGCAGTTTTCGTTTAATTTTAATAATAAATGCAAATGATTTGGCATTATTACATAACCCAAAATATAATTTCCTTCTTTTTTTAAAATGTCGAACCAATTGTAGATGTCATCATAGAGATTTGTCATTTCAAAAAGTGGTAACCACTTGTAGTAAGTGAATGTAATAAAATAACTTGTATTGGTTTATTGATGAATAGTTTTTACAGACACACTGCTAAATAATAATTATATTGGGAACAATCGCAGGGTTTTGCCAAGAATAATTATTTATACAGGCGGCAAGAACCCTGCTCGGACTTTTGAGTGAGCAAGATTTTGGTTTTTAAATTTGATTTAAATTTTGTTTAATCAAACAATTTTGTTCAATCATAAAATAAAAAACCCGTCGACTTATCAACGGGTTTATACAATATCAATTTTTCATTCAGTGGCACTGCACTTCTTTTTACTTCACTTCAATCAACTGTAATTCACAATTAATTCTTACATCTTCACTCACTAATACACCACCTGTTTCCAATGCTGCATTCCAGTTTAATTTAAAGTCGGTGCGATTAATTTTTCCATTAATGGTAAAACCTGCTTTTGCATTGCCCCAAGGGTCTTTCATTACACCACCAAATTCAACATCTAATTTAATGGTTTTTGTTACATCGCGAATGGTTAAATCGCCATATAATTCATAACTGCCATCTTTGTCGACATTTTCAAATTTTGTTGGTTTAAATGTAATTGCAGGATATGCTTCTGCATCAAAAAAGTCATCGCTTTTTAAATGGGTATCACGTCCTTCGTTGCGTGTGTTTACACTTGCGGTTTCGGCTGCAAATGTAATTTTTGCAGTCATAAAATCTTCACCTGTTGTGGTTACATCGATGGTGTATTTTTCAAATTCACCGCGTACGGTTGTCATCATTAAGTGTTTTACACTAAATCCGATAGTTGAATGGGTTGGATCTACCACCCAGTTTCTTGTTGTTGTAGTTGCTGTACTCATTTTTGTTTTATTTGTTTATTTAATTAAATTGCATTGGAACTTCCATAACCAATATTTTTGTGTTTTGTTCGGTAGAAGTTAATTTTAAAGAAGTTACTTCCCAAACACCATAACCATCTCGTTTATTTAATTGCTGTTCATCAATTGTAACAGCACCGCTTAGCACAAAAAAATACACACCATTTGCATTATCTTTTAACTGATAAGTGCAATTAATATTATTTTCGAAATTGCCTAAATGAAACCATGCATTCTGGTGTATCCACACACCGTCATCATCCGGGTTGGGCGATACTATTTGTTGTAATTTATTTTTGCTGTCGGCTACATTTAGGGTAATCTGATCGTAACGCGGCGCAACATTTTTTGCATTGGGAAACACCCATATCTGTAAAAATTTTACCGGTTGGTCGCTGTTTTTATTGTATTCACTATGTGTAACTCCGTTACCGGCGCTCATCACTTGAATGTCGCCGGCGCGAATTACGGTTTTGTTACCCATACTATCCTGATGTTCCAAATCGCCTTCCAATGGAATTGAAATAATTTCCATATTATCATGAGGGTGACGGCCAAAGCCCATTCCAGCGGCAACGGTATCATCATTTAATACCCTTAATGCGCCAAAGTTTGCGCGTTCTGGATTATAATACTGCGCAAAACTGAAGGTGTGATAAGAATCGAGCCAGCCGTGGTTTGCGTGTCCGCGGGTGTTTGCCAGATGTAATACCGTGTTTTTCATAATACCTCCTTTGTTTAAGTTGATATGCGAACAGCGCAATTTTTTGCAATATGTATGTATATACATACAAAATTTGAAAAAAGTTCATTTTAGGCATTCAATTGCACATTTTTTTTGATTGTTATCACTGAAGTTATAATTGATACCTTTTCATAAACTCCCCCGCACTGATTACCGGCACCACCGCATTTTTATAATCCTTTGGGTTACGGGTAATAATGGCATCGGTAAATTCAGTTTTGGTTGCAGCATTATGCAGCAAGGCTTCTTCTAGTTCAGTGAAATTAGAATTAAATGCCATTAATACATCCTGTTTATTCATTTCAACAATTTCAACAATTTGTAATAGTTGTTGCAAATGTTCAACTGCTTTTACTTTGCCTATTTCTTTTCGCAAAAAATAATAACAGGTAATAATACTTTGCATACTGATAAATGCCTCCAGTTTTTTTGTTGCACATAATACCAAAACCTGCTCCGCATAATCGCCAAAAGGTTTTCTCCCGAAATAAAAATCGAGCAAAATATCGGTATCTATAAAAACGGTTTTCAACGAGCGGGTTTATCTTCTTTGTTTTTAATTAATTCTTTATAAGAAATTTGTTCAGGGTATTTCCATTTAATGATACCTTTTGATAATAAAATTACTGACGGTTTTTTATCGTTTGTATCAATGGTTTCATACAAACGTTCAATGTAATCTTCAAACAAAGCAGATACAGAACGCTTTTGAATACGACTAATTGCACGTGCTTTTTTAATTACGTTTTTATTAATACTTAAAGTGAGTTTTGTCTTCATTATACGTAAGAAAAATAAAGATACGTATAATTTATTTCATTTTATACCTATTAAACATCTCTTTTTGCTGTATCCAAATTTTTTTATGAAATGTTTTCCCCATTTTATATGTTTATTTCAACATAAGAACACAGTACGATTCATCAATCATATTATATAAAAATATATGTGTACAAACGCATTGCAGTGTAAACAATACAAAAGGTCGTTTATGAACAGGGGGGTGGAAAAGTGGTACTTGTTTGTAAACAGTTTAATGTCCTACTTTCGTGAAACCTCTCGCCGAAAAGTGGGAGGTTTTCCTGTCGATAACCAATTACCAATTTACGAACCGAAACGAATCTGAATTAATTTATGGCCAGCGCTAAAAAACAAAAAGCAGGGTTAAAGTTTAACCGCTACTTTACAAAAGAGGGAGTGAGTCCGTACGACCAGTACGACTATGAGCTGCGTGCTTCCGTTATCCGGAATACAACCGGGGATGCAGTATTTGAAATGTATAATGTTGAAGTTCCAAAAGAATGGAGTCAGGTAGCAACTGATATTCTTGCGCAGAAGTATTTCCGCAAGGCAGGTGTTCCGCAAGCCGATGGTTCTTTAGGAAGTGAAACATCTATTAAACAGGTTGCACATCGTATGGCTGACTGTTGGATGCAATGGGGAAAAGAATATAGGTACTTTGCTTCAGCTAAAGATGCAGGTATATTTTATGATGAATTGGTATTTATGCTTGTTGGTCAACTAGCTGCACCAAATTCACCGCAATGGTTTAATACCGGTTTATATTCAGCTTATGGCATTAAAGGAAAACCTCAAGGGCATTATTATGTTGACCCAGTAACTGAAGAGCTAAAAAAATCTACTTCAGCTTATGAGCGTCCTCAGCCTCATGCTTGCTTTATTTTAAGTGTTGATGACGATTTAGTTAACGCTGGTGGTATTATGGATTTGTGGACTCGTGAAGCGCGTATCTTTAAATATGGTTCAGGTGTAGGAACTAACTATTCCAAAATTCGTGGTGAAGGTGAAAAATTATCAGGTGGCGGCACTTCAAGCGGCCTAATGAGTTTCTTAAAAATTGGTGATGCAGCGGCTGGTGCTATTAAATCAGGCGGAACAACACGTCGTGCGGCCAAAATGGTGTGTTTAGATTTAGATCACCCAGAAATTGAAACGTTTATCGACTGGAAAGTAAAAGAAGAAGATAAAGTTGCTGCCTTAATTGCTGCAGGATATTCATCTGATTATGAAGGTGAAGCTTACCGCACAGTTACAGGACAAAATTCAAATAACTCGGTTCGTATTTCTAATAAATTTTTCAAAGCGTTAGAAGAAGAAAAAGATTGGGAATTAATTGGTCGCTCTAACGGTAAGGTAATGAAAACCGTTAACGCGAAAAAATTGTGGGAAAAAATTGCTTACGCTGCATGGCGTTGTGCTGACCCAGGTATTCAATATGATACAACAATAAACGAGTGGCATACTTGTCCTAAATCAGGACGCATTAATGCATCTAACCCATGCAGCGAATATATGTTCCTCGACAATACTGCATGTAACCTTGCATCAATTAATTTGCGCAAATTTTACGACGATGATAAACTCGTATTTAACGTAGAGGCATTTGAAAATGCTTGTCGCATTTGGACTGTTGTATTAGAAATTTCGGTATTAATGGCGCAATTCCCTTCAAAAGAAGTGGCTGAATTATCTTATGAATTCCGCACACTTGGTTTAGGATTTGCCAATTTAGGTTCTGTATTAATGGTATCAGGCATTCCGTACGATAGTGATAAGGCTCGTGCTATTGCAGGTTCTATTTCTGCAATAATGACTGGTATTTCTTATAAAACATCTGCTGAAATGGCCGGCACATTAGGCACATTTAAAGGATATGATTTAAATAAGGAAGATATGATGCGCGTAATGCGTAACCACCGTTATGCCGCTTACAACGCTTCAGAAAACTATGAAAATCTAGAAATTAAACCGATGGGTATCGACCAGGCACTATGTCCTGAGTATTTACTCAAAGCAGCTTGTAACGCTTGGGATGGCGCCTTGCAATTAGGTGAACAATTTGGTTACCGCAATGCACAATCAACTGTAATAGCGCCTACAGGAACAATTGGTTTATTAATGGATTGCGATACTACTGGAGTTGAACCGGATTTCGCTTTAGTTAAATTCAAAAAATTATCGGGTGGTGGTTATTTTAAAATCATTAACCAATCTATACCGTTGGCATTGAAAAACCTCGGATATAAAGCCCAAAGCGTTGAGGATATTGTAAATTATGCAAAAGGAACAGGTACATTAAAAAATGCGCCTTCCATTAATTATGAATCTTTAAAATTAAAAGGATTTGCACAAGCAGAAGTTGAACATGTTGATTCAATTATGGCTGCAGCGTTCGATATCAACTTTGCATTTAATGTTTACACATTAGGCGAAGCAACAATGGAACGTTTAGGTTATAGCGCTGAGCATTATACTGAGCAAGGATTTAATTTATTGCGCGCTTTAGGTTTTTCTAAGGAAGAAATTGAAGCAGCAAATAATCACATCTGCGGAACAATGACTATTGAAGGTGCACCGCACTTACAAGAAAAGCATTATTCAGTATTTGATTGCGCAAATAAATGCGGAAAAACTGGTGAGCGTTATATTCACCAATACGGACACGTTCGAATGATGGGTGCTGTTCAACCATTTATTTCGGGTGCCATATCAAAAACAATTAACCTTCCACACGAAGCTACAGTTGAAGATATTGAAGGTTGTTATATGATGAGCTGGCAATTAGGTTTGAAAGCCAATGCATTGTATCGCGATGGTTCTAAATTATCACAGCCCTTATCAACTAAAATCGATTCGAAAGAAGAAGTTGAAACACCAAAACATGTTTGGACTTCCGAAGAAGTTTTAGAGGCCGCGCGCACAATTATTATGCAATCAACCGACACTATTTTCAAACGTCAATTGTCACGAGTTGTTGAACGCAAAAAATTACCAGCGAAACGCGATGGCTTCACTCAAAAATCTAAAATAGGTGGTCAAACTATATTCGTCCGCACAGGTGAATACGAAGATGGTACGTTAGGTGAAATCTTTATCGATATGCATAAAGAAGGTGCTTCTTATCGCTCATTATTGAACTGCTTCGCGATTTCGGTATCCATAGGTTTACAATATGGTGTTCCATTAGAAGAGTTTGCCGATAAGTTTACCTTCACCCGTTTCGAACCAAGCGGACCTGTTGATCACGCAAATATTAAATTCAGTACTTCTATAGTGGATTATGTGTTCCGATTATTAGGATTTGAATACCTAAACCGCACCGACTTAGTGCATGTTGCACCGGAAGATTTGAGTCAGTATGAAAAATCTACTCAGGATTTATCAACCGAAGCCAATGGCAACTACCCGGTTACCGAACCGATAGCTGAATCTAAAGCAAAAAAAGACCAGGCAACTAGAAAGGCCACTGCCGAAAAATACGAAATTGTTGATGCTGCTGAAGCTGCAAACAGATCGTTAATGGGCGATGCGCCACCATGTCCGAAATGTGGTCACACCACTATTCGCAATGGCACTTGCTACAAATGTCTTAATTGCGGCGAAAGCTTAGGATGTAGTTAAACTGAAATCATTAAAATACAAAACCGTCTCAACTCGAGGCGGTTTTTTTTGTGGGATAAATAAGCCTTTAAACAAATTAATCAATAGACATTAGTAAATCAACCAAACTATTGATTTAGTTGGGTTTAACCTGAATAGCAAACAATTTGTAAAGAGCATGTTTCTGGCTGGAAACATATTATTTTATTGCAATATGTAAGGTATTATCACCTTCATTGCTTAATCTGGGTTAATACTGCCCTGTGTGCTGCCGAATTTGACTGGTTATAAAATCTATCATCGCCTTTTTTCCGAAAAGTAGTAAACCTTTTATATTTATTGAGTACTTTTGAAGACGTTTGTATTAGAGGCTTTTTTAATATCACTCACATATTACAACATTGGGGGTACTGCTACCATAAAACTGACTTCATGAAATCAGCAACGCGGCAGACATGGAAGAGCCGAAAGTCAACCTTTTCTAAAGGGATAAAAGCACCGCTTTTTTTCCAAATTTCGAGTATGGTACGGCTTAATTTAACATGCAAGCTTAGTAAAAGTAAAGTAGTAATTTGAAACAAAAAAAAGAAATTTATTAAAATGATGACAGTACAATTATTTTCATTTTCTTGCCAAAAAGTTTTAACATTAAAGAATAAAATGAGGACTTGCAAAGTTTTTATGTTATTGGAAGATAATGTAGAAGACCAACTTTATTTCAGCAATGCCTTAGCGGAAATTGATATATCTAACTGCAATATTGAAGACAAGAAAAGTAAACAAATGTTTATACTATTAAATCATGCAAATCAGCTTAGCGGTTTAAGTTTTATTGCCAAAAACATATTGTTGAGGAGTGGACTTGAATGTTTAGATAAATTTAAATCACATGAGTGGAAAAAAATATGCTGGTGAATATTTACACCGTTTCCAAATATAAAAAGCAACTTCACCAACTAATAATTTCAGTAATAAAAAATGCTAAGCACAACAAATATTCTCATTAATTATTTTTCCTATCAATGACTACACAAAAAAATGACGCTCAACCGCCTGCTACAGTGCAGAACTTTCCCATTGTTGGCATTGGCGCAAGTGCAGGAGGACTTGATGCCTTTAAAAGTTTGCTCAAGGCAATACCAGAAGATTCGGGAATGGCGTATGTGCTGGTGCAGCATCTTGACCCTTCGCACGAAAGTATTTTACCGGAAATTTTACAACGAGTAACAAAAATTCCAGTGCATGAAATCACCGATGATATTCATCTTGCACCCAACCATATTTATGTTATTCCCGCCAACAAATTACTTATCTCAACAGATGGTGTATTGCAGCTCAGCGACCGCGAGAAAAAAATAAGCCTTACTATTGATATTTTTTTTACATCGCTTGCCGAAGTGCACAAAGAGTGTGCAGTTGGTATTGTTTTATCAGGCACTGGTAAGGATGGAACACAAGGCTTGAAAGCTATTAAAGAACATGGAGGCATCAGCATTGTGCAAGACCCCGGGTCCGCTGCTTACGACGGCATGCCGCAAAGTGCGATAGATGCAGGATTGGTTGATTTTATTTTACATCCCGAAAAAATTCCTGCACAACTTTTGCAAATCAATAACTCATACAAAACCAATCATTTTTTTATAGATCAAAACGATTTACCTAAAGATGATGAATCTGTTTTTAAACAAATTATTTCAATCCTTCGCCAAAGAAGTGGAGTAGATTTTACCCATTACAAACAACCGACATTTCATAGGCGCATTGCGCGGAGAATTGCAATTGCAAAAAAGAAAAACCTTGCAGATTACTTAAAACTTTTGCGCACCAATAAGGCTGAACAGGATGCACTTTTTCAAGACGTGCTCATTCCGGTTACTGCTTTTTTCCGCGACCCGAAAACTTTTGAAGCATTAACTGAAACTGTTTTTCCTGCGCTGTTTAAGAACAAAACCGTAGAAGATAATATTCGTATCTGGATTGCAGGATGCTCCACTGGCGAAGAAGCATACTCAATTGCTATTTGCTTACATGAATTTTTAGGAGATAAGTTATCTAATACCAAAATTCAAGTTTTTGCAAGTGATATCTCCGAGAAGTCAATTAAGAAAGCGCGAGCAGCAATTTATACTAAAGCCGATGTAGAAAAAATAACTGCAACACAGCTCAAGAATTATTTTATAAAAAACAATGGCGGTTATGAAGTGAGCAAACTCATTCGCGACATGTGTGTGTTTGCACCACACAATTTTTTAAAAGACCCGCCATTTGCAAAGATGGATATAATAACTTGTCGCAATGTGCTTATCTACATGAATACTTTCTTACAGCAGAAGGCATTAACCACTTTTCATTATGCGCTTAAGGAAAATGGATTTCTTATTTTAGGAAAATCTGAAACCATAGGTGCATCTTCCAATTTATTTGCACCGTTAAGCAAACACGAGAAAATTTATTCGCGTAAGGCCATTCCAGGGCGGTTTATGCATGTTGCAACAGAAACTGCGTACCTGAAAAACATAAGTAGTGAAGAAGGCCTGCCAACAACTAACAAATTTGTGAACAAACAAGAAGCTGGTCAAGCCGATTTCAGAAAAAGTGCAGAGGCTGTCATGATTTTGAAATCTCCTTCAAGCGTGGTAGTGAATCAACAAATGGACATCGTTCACATTCATGGTGACATAACAGCTTTTCTTCAGGCGCCTCAGGGCAAACCAACGCACAATCTTATTAAAATGGCGCGTGAAGGATTAGCCTTCGAGTTACGCAACGCAATTCACAGAGCCTTAAAAGAACAAACATCTGTTATTAAAGAGAATATTCCTGTAAATACCAATGGCAAACAACATTTGATTACGATAGAAATTATTCCGTTAACCGATACTATTGAGCCACATTATTTAATTAGGTTTGAGAAAATAATTCCGATTGTACAAGTTGAAAATTTATCTGCATCATCTAAATCAAAGGCAACTCAAACTCAAAACCTACAATTAGAAAAAGAACTTTCGCAAACACGGGAAGACATGCGATTCATAACCGAAGACATGGAAGCTGCCAATGAAGAACTGCAAAGCGCCAATGAAGAATTGCAAAGCAGCAACGAAGAGATGCAAAGTTTGAATGAAGAATTAGAAACCTCAAAAGAAGAACTGCAATCAACCAACGAGGAACTTACTATCGTAAATCACGAGTTGGTTGACAAGCAGGAACAACTGAACGCATCACACTTTTATGCAGAAAGCATTGTTTCCACTATTCGCGAACCACTCGTTGTACTTGATAAAACACTCCGCATAAAAAACGCCAACGCGTCATTCTACAAAATATTTAATGCAGAAGAACACGAAATAGAAGGAAAATTGTTTTATGAAATACAAAATAAGCAGTGGGATGATCCAATGATGAGATCACTACTTGAAAAAATTCTGCCACTAAAAGAACGGCTAGTTGACTTTGAAATATTGATTAAATTACCTTCGCTTGGTGAACGCCATTTGCTAATGAATGCATTGCAGATTATTGGCAACAATACTTCAGAGCAATTAATGCTACTCGCCATAGAAGATATTACCGAAAAAGTGGTTAACCTCAAGAAGATTGAAGAAAGCGAAATGCGCCTCAAACTTGCATTAAAAGCAAGCGCTAACACTGCTTTTGCTCAAGATGAAAATCTAAAGTATACTTGGATTTACAATGCAATTCCCGAGTTTAATGCGGTGAATCTTTTGGGGAAAGATGATAGCGAAATACTTGAACCTGAAACGGCAAAGCGGCTCACGGAGCTGAAAAAGGAAGTACTTAATTCAGGCATTGCGTCAAAATCAGAAGTTGTAGTCACTTTTGATGGTACGAATTCAATTTATGAATTAGTGATTGAACCAATTAAAAATAATATGGGGAAGGTAATTGGTATTTCAGGGGTTTCAAATAATATTACCGAGAAAGTAGTTTCCCACAAAAAAATTGTAGCAAGCGAAAAACGTTTCAGTAATATTCTGTCACAATCGCTTTTGGCTATTGCCATTTTAAAAGGACCTGAAATGATAATCTCTTTTGCCAATGAACCAATAATTGCTATATGGGGTAAAGGGAAAAATATATTTGATAAACCCTTGCTTGAAGTAATGCCCGAAATAAAAGACCAACTGTTTCCTACAATGCTTATGGATGTTTATTCTACGGGAGTAGCTTTTGCAACAAATGAAATAAAAACCCTCATCAAACGTAACGGAAAATTAGAAGAATGTTATTTTAATTTAATATATCAACCCTACAGGGATGTGGATGATACCATCACAGGTGTCACCGTGCTTGCGACGGAGATAACCGACTATGTTTTTGCAAAAAAACAGTTAGAGGAAAACGGAAAACGATTAGTTGAATTGGCAGACTCATTAGAATTGAAGGTAATTGAACGAACCGATGAACTGCACAAATTGAATGAGGAATTAAAACACACCAACAAACAGTTAGACCAGTTTGCCTATGTAGCAAGCCACGATTTACAAGAGCCGTTGAGAAAAATTATAACCTTCTCTACACTATTAAAGGACAAATTTAAAGATGGATTGAGTGCAGAAGTGAAATCCTATCTCGATAGAATAGAGGCCTCTTCTCTGCGCATGTCAACGCTTATTCGCGACTTGCTCAATTATTCACGCTTGCTTCAATACGAAAAATTATTTGTGCAAACAGATTTAAATGAGACACTAAAAAGCGTTTTAAGCGATTTTGAATTACTCATTCAGGAAAAAAATGCCCAAATAATATTCGATGAACTCCCAACTATTGAGGCAATCAAATTGCACATGAATCAACTTTTTTATAACCTCATCAGCAATGCACTTAAGTTTTCTAAGGAAGATGTACCACCAGTTATTAGTATCACATCACACAAACTTTCAGAAAAGGAAATTCAAAAATATCCAAACTTAAATCCGTTGTTAACTTATGTAAAAGTAATTTTCAAAGACAACGGCATTGGATTTGACCAACATTATTCTAAACAAATATTCGACATATTCCAACGTCTTCACAGCAAAGACGTTTTCATAGGCACAGGCATTGGCTTAGCGCTTTCAAAAAAAATTGTTGAAGACCATCATGGCGAATTATTTACATTGGCCAAAGAAAACTTGGGTGCAGCGTTTCATGTTATACTTCCAATTAAACAACTAGCATAAATGAAGCAAATTTTCATGATAATTGATGATGACAAAGAAGATAGGTTCTTTTTTAGAGAAGCATTAACAGAAATGTTAAGTTCGGCAATATGCCTTGAAGCAAAAGATGGTGTTGAAGCACTTCAGCAATTACGGCAAACGGATCAGCTACCCGATTTCATTTTTCTTGATATATATATGCCGCGAATTGATGGGCGGGAATGCTTAAAGGAACTTAAAAAAGATGAGCAACTCAAAAGCATTCCGGTAATTATGTATTCCGCTTCAATTACTAAGCAAAATATAGATGAATTTCACAAACTTGGCGCATTAAGTTGTCTAAAAAAACCCAACAAAGTGAATAAGCTTCCCAAAGAAATTTTACAAACAATCGGAAGGCCTCTACAACTAACCTAATGATTGATGAAACTGAAATTAACTGCTACTATAACCCGCCCTTGATTGATTTGCAAATGTCTATTGATTAATTTGGGTTGAACTTGAAAAAAATAATCTTTCATAATCATGGCTTTTCCTTACAACATTTAAGTAACAAGTCCTATTTCAGCTGAAAAAAGTTGATTTTATCGCAAAAATAGATACATTTGAGAGCATGTGCAATTTGTACGTTTGGTTTCAGCAATTTCATTTTGGTAAGGAACCACATTAAATAAAACCCTGATTATTTTTTTAAAACATTTAATAAAATATAATCCTCAACATTTTTAATTCCCAGAAATACACTATATCAACCTTTGGTTTTTAGTGCTGAGCATTTCTTGATAATGCTTTTATTGCAACCAAACAACATCATGAATATAAAGAGTGACCCCGAAAATGATAAAAGAAAGTATTAAAGCCACGTATCCCATTGAATTTCCACATTCATTGGATGTTGAAAATATTTCACAAATAATACACGCAAATCAGCAAAGTGGATTAACTGAAATGGAAGTGCAGAAAAGAATTTTAGCACATGGGTTAAATGGCTACAAAGCACAAAAACAAAAAAGTATTTTTTTAATCCTGCTTTCGCAATTAAAAAGCCCAATCGTTTTATTGTTAGTAGTAGCTGCTGGATTTTCATTTTTTTTCGAACAATGGATTGAGGGTTTTTCTATTATTGGCGTTTTATTTATAACAACAGCCTTGGGGTTTTTTATGGAATTACAGGCACGCCGGTCTATGAATGCCTTAAAACAAATGGATGTTAGCGTTTCTAAAGTATTAAGGGATAACTCAGTAATTGAAATTGCTTCCGAACAGATTGTTCCAGGCGATATTTTACTTGTAGAAGCTGGCGATATTGTGCCTGCCGATGGTCGCATATTTGAACTCAACCAATTGGAAGCAGACGAATCTGCACTAACAGGCGAATCGTTACCAGTCAACAAAATATTGCAGGCACTTGAAAAAAATGTAGGTATCGCCGACCAGGCTAATATGATTTTTAAAGGCACTGCTATTGTAAAAGGTAATGCCAAAGCTATTATTACAGGCACAGGGCTTTATACTGAATTAGGCAAAATAACATCACTTGTAGAAACGGCAAAACAAAATGTTACCCCGCTTGAGAAAAAGCTACAGGGCTTAACTAAGAAACTGATCTGGATTACGGGGGTGTTTGCGCTTATTTTTATTGTTACTGGAATTATCCAAGGTAAAGAAATGTACCTGATTGTGGAAACAGCATTGGCGCTTGCTGTAGCCGCAATTCCCGAAGGGTTGCCTATTGTTGCCACCATTGCATTAACCTATGGAATGTTGCGTATGGCTAGAAAGAATGTATTAATTAAAAGATTAGCAGCAGTGGAAACACTCGGGGGCATCAACACAATATTTACAGATAAAACCGGTACACTTACTGAAAACAAAATAGAAGTCAGTAATCTTACAATTTTTGATGAGGAAATAGTTGTTGAGCAAAACAAAATAAGCACTGAAAATAATAAAACGATTATAGATAAACTTCTTCTAATTGCAACACTTTGCAATAATGCAGTCTTAAATGATAATGGAAATAATGAAAAACAGTTGGGCGACCCATTAGAAATTTCCCTATTGCAATTTGTAGCAGATAATAAAATAGATGCTGTTGAAATAAACAAGCAATATCCACGTGTGGCAGAGGAGGCATTTAGTTCTGAAACCAAATTAATGGGAACGTTACATAAAACTGAAAACACAAATTTTGTAGCAGCTAAGGGCGCTGTGGAAGTGCTAATAGAAAAGTGTACTAATTACTGCAAGCAAGATACTATTGAAAAACTAACTGATGCGGAGAAAAAAATATTCTTACAAAAAGCAGAAGCAATACAGGCTCAAGGCACAAGAGTTTTAGCATTTGCCTTCAAGGAAGGAAATGCTATTACAACTGATAATTTTTTAATTGATTTAACCTTTGCTGGTTTTATCGGATTTTATGATCCTCCACGAATGGATGTAGTTGGTGCGTTGCAATCTTGCAGAGATGCCGGAATAAAAGTAATTATGATTACTGGCGATCATCCTGCAACCGCTCTTAATATTGCAGAAAAAATAAAATTATCCGACAAAGAAAATATCGTTATCAATGGCAAAGAATTGGATAGTAATCAATCCGAAAATAAATTGTTTGCTGCAACCATATTTGCAAGAGTTGACCCAAAGCAGAAATTGGATATGGTGAGCCTTTATCAAGATAGGGGCGATATTGTAGCCATGACTGGTGACGGCATAAATGATGCACCAGCACTAAAAAAAGCAGATATCGGAATTGCCATGGGCTTAAGAGGCACACAGGTAGCTAAAGAAACTGCTGAAATGGTGTTGAAAGATGATTCCTTTATTTCTATTGTTTCGGCCATTGAACAAGGTAGGGCAATTTTTCAAAATATTAAAAGGTTTTTGGTGTATTTGCTTTCCTGCAATTTGAGTGAAATTTTCATCGTTTTTGTTTATGGCTTATTAAGCTTCTCCTTCTCAATTCTTCCTTTGCAAATTCTGTTTCTCAATTTAGTTACGGATATTTTTCCCGCATTAGCATTGGGTATGGGCAAAGGCAATAAACTTACCATGAAAAATCCTCCTCGTAATCCATCGGAAGGTATTATTATTAAAAAAGATTGGATTAATATAATCGTATACGCCTTGCTATTGGCATTACCAATTATGTTGATTAGTTGGTATTGTAGCTATTATCTCGATTACGAACCAGCAATTTGTAATAATATTACTTTCTTTTGTTTGGCATTATCACAATTATGGCATGTGTTCAATTTATCTTCACGAAAAATTGCATTTATAAAAAATGAGGTTACGCGTAATAAATTTGTTTGGTATGCCTTGCTCCTTTGTGTAATAATTATGGCAGTTTTTTACCTAATACCTCAACTAAGAGCAATACTTGGACTCCAAATACTTAGTGCCGAAGTGTGGCTGATAATAGTTGTTACAAGCTTTGTACCTATATTGTTAATACAATTATTAAAAAGAGGAATTAAAATTATTGATTGATTTGTAAAACAGATAGCATCTAAATTATATGTTTAGCGCATTATTCAAAATACTATGAAAATTATCTTCAAAAAAATAACCCCTTAATTGCAATTGAACGAATAACCTTTTGGCGTAATACGTTTTGCCCTGCATCGACAAAACAACACACCGCTTTAAAACAGCGTTAGGTTGTATGTAATGCGAAATGGTTCCCATTTGGACTGTTGTGTAATATATAAGGTGATTGTTAAATGGTGAAGGAGATACGCTTATCCTGCAGCGCAGCAAATATATTAGCAGTGTAATTCTCATCATAATTGTTATCTAAACATCCTCCCTTCCGTATAACGGGAACCGCAGGCAATACAGTCCATATTGTAATGCACTTGTCATAACAAGCTAAAATTGCCAAAACACTATACAATTATTTTCTAATCTCCTTTGCTTTGCCTTAATTTGTATCGAATTCACTGTTATGTTCAAATTATCAATAACCAGTTTAATTGTAACTGCGATACTGCTAAGTTCCTGTTCTACAAAAAAATCGACTCCGGAATCGGTTGCCATCGAATTTTATAATTTGTTATACAACCAACACAATCTTGAAGCAGCAAGTGCCTTAGTTACTGATGCCAGCAAAGATAAATTGCGTAACGATTTTAAATTTATTGAAGGTGCGCTACAAATAATTGAAGCATCGGAACCAACAAAATATGAATATCAGGCTGAAGAAAATAAATCTATCATAAAAAATGATTCTGCTTTTATTCATGTTTGGTCATCATTAGACAGCACTTCGATGAAAACATTATTAATTCGAATAGATAATAAATGGCGGGTAGATTTCAACTACACTTTACCAGTTGATGCATTTAATGAAGAATTAATTAAAGAAGTACTTTTAGAAATGAAACAATTTAGCGACACTGTTGAAATTGCTAATTAATAACAATTAAAACGGATTGCCATATGCTGGATTATCTACAAAGGTTTCATCTGTAAGTGTTTTTAGGAATGCAATAATTGCTGCTTTTTCTTCAGCCGTTAATTGCACACCACCTTGAAATGAAAATTGCATAAAATTATCGGTGAATTGATTTTCGTTTACTGATTCAGAATAGAAATCTAAAACTTCTTCTAACGTTGCAAATCGCCCGTCGTGCATGTACGGAGCAGTTAATTCAATATTGCGTAACGAAGGGGTTTTAAACTTTCCGTAATCAACAGTATCACCAGTAACATCACCATAGCCGTGATCAAGAAAATCGAAAAAACGATTGGCATCATCTAATCCATTATTGCGATATTGATAATCGGTAAACAATCCACCATTTATACCATGGCAATGGAAACAATCACCACCATCCAATGCATTAAATAATTCGTAGCCTAGTACTTCTTGATCAGTTAAAAATATTTCGCCTGCCGATGCTTTGTCGAAGCGGCTGTTACCACTTGTAACAGATTTAATAAATTGTGCAATTGCCCTTCCGGTTAATTCATCATTAATTTCAGTTTCGCCAAAGGCTTCATAAAATAATTGAGGATAGAATTCGCTACGGTTTAATTTAATTATTACATTAGGCAATATTTCATGCATTTCTAATGGATCTACTATTGGCATTAATGCCTGTTCTTCTAACGTAATTGCGCGACCATCCCAAAAAAATCCATTTTCAGACGGTTGATAACCTAAATTATAAATTGGCATTGCATTGCGTTTGCCTGGCAGGTAATCAACACCAATACTCAATGCAACAGTATCAGAAAAAGCGTGTGCAACACTATGGCAACCTGCACAACTCAAGGTGCTGTCGGCAGATAAAAGTGGGTCATAGAATAGCTTGCGGCCTAATTCAACCCCTTTTGCAGTTAACGGATTAGTTGCGAAAGTTGGCAGCGGTGGAATACCCATTGGTTTTTCAGCAGTATATGGCGTGGGATCGTAAACCCACGCTTCGGGTCCGTCGGTTATATAAGGGTCTACATCGCAGCGCGTTAATAATATTAGCGCAGCAAAAATGCAAAGCATTGCAAATCGATTTTTCATAACTAATGGTAAAATTAGAAATTAAATATTTTATATCGTTTAAATGTATCCATCAATTGTCAAATTTTAGATAAACTTTTATTCACAAGTTTTTTTGCAATTATTCCGCAAGTTCTGAATTGTTTAGGAGTTCATCGTCGGTAAGTGACAATAAAAAATTGATTAAATCTTGTTGTTCTGTAATAGTTAATGTGAAGGGTTGAATTAATTCGCTTTGGTTTTCATAGCTAGTGCCACCATTTTTGTATTGCTCAATTATTTGATTCAATGTTGCTACTTCGCCGTTGTGCATGTAAGGAGCTGTTAGCCCAATATTGCGTAAACTTGGCACTTTAAATTTACCTGCGTCTTCGTGCAATAATGTAATACGTGCACGACCAGAATCGCTGCTGTAATCTGAAAAGTATCCATTGTTTTGATAAGTATAATTTGTAAATAAATATCCCGAATGACAGCCACTGCAATTTAATGCGGGGCTAAAAAATAAATTCATCCCATTTATTTCAGATGCATTTAATGCTGAATTGTTTCCTTGATGATAATATTTATCGTAATTTGAATTTCCACTAATAATAGTTCTCTCAAAAGCCGCAAGTGCACGTGTAATGCCAAAAGGGTCGGGGCCTTTCCCGAATACTGCTTTAAACTCAGTAACATAATCTTGATTGGCACTTAAACGATCAACTAATAAAACCATATTAAAATCCATTTCAAAATGTGTTTCAATAGGAACGTAAACTTGTGTTTCTATGGTTGGATTACCGCCATCCATTAACATTTCAGGCGCCCAAGCGATATTGGCTAATGAGGAAGTATTTCTAAAGCCAGTTCTGTTTGCCACGCCAGTGCTTATAGCTATATTATCGCTAAACGCAAATGCTTGTTTATGGCACGAACCGCACGAAATAGTTGAGTCAACAGACAATGCTTTTTCGTAGAATAATTTTTTTCCTAATGCAATTTTTGCTGCATTTAATGGGTTATCATCTGGAATTTCAGGAAATGCAAAACCAGCGGGTACTTTTAGCACATATGCCGCTGGTTCTTCAAGAATTAAGGTATCTTTTTTGCAGGAAATGAGTAAAACTCCCACAATGAATAAACATACATAATATGTTGTACTCGAATTCGTCATTTAATATTCAGGTGAAAACATATTAAATGTATTCTCATATAAAATATCAGCAAGCGCTTCGTTGTCTGTTACGTGCGTTGTATTGTCATTTGCCATATCAACACCAGTATAAAAAGTATCCCAATCAACTTTTAAATGCACAATATTTTCATTTCCTTGCCCAATCGTAATGGGATAATCAATTTCAATTGCTGCTAAATATCTGTCGCTGCCTAGGTGCATTTCAAATTGCCCTTCAGGATCGGGCATGCCATCCGCATCGCTGTCAACTTCACCATCTATTCTCATAAAGATGTATCCAAAACTCCATCCCCAATGCATACTTGGAAATTGTGCGCCAAGCGGATTGCCTATTGCATATAAACTGGGATCACCATGGTTTGTAATTGAATCAATACCAACATTAAACCTGATTTTGGTATAATCGCCAGTTGGCAAGTTGCCAATTGTATATTCCTCAACATCGGGGCTAATCAATAAATAAACTCCAGGAGCTGAAGTTTCTGCGCCTGCCGCATCTACCAATTTTATTTCGGAAACATAAAACTGCACCAAATTTAAGTTGGTGGCAACGCCATTAATTGTATGCTGTGTTTCCTCTATAAACTCAGCACCGCCAATATATTGATGCATGTGAAATTCAACGGCAAAGCCGCCTTCAGCATACAAACAACCCATGTCAGCCTCTGCATTTGGGTCGAAATTGGTGGCAGTTTGATCCATACAACCCTCTTTTTTTGTGCAAGAGCTCAGCACAAATATGGTTGCAATGGCAGTAAATACAATTAGGTGATGCATTCTTTTCATACGCTATAGACTAAAAAAATTGATAAAAGTTCAAACTAATATGTAAAGATAACCGTTATAAACCCGTAATCAGTCACTTTTATTGCTCTGAAAAGGGCAATTTGGTCATTTTGAAGTAAAATTGATAACTTTGTATCGTTGAAGCAGATGTTTAAAAATATGGGTATTTACGGGTTGATGGTGATTTTGTTCACCACATCAACTGGATTTACGTTGTTTACGCATTTCTGCTTTATGAATGGCAATCAAGAAGTTTCGCCTACTAAAATTGATTCTTGCTGTGCAATTGAGCTACCTAAAGCAGAAACTGAGTTCAGTTCAAATTGTTGCAATGATGAAACAAATTTCATCAAATTCGATTTTCAGGCATTTGCTCAGCGCAATATTATTCTTGATGAATTACCACCTGCTATTGAATTAGTATATATAGATTTTGTCCCTTCAATAGAAAAAGAATTACCACAACATAGCACTGGATTACCTCCTCCAAAATCTGGTAGGGAAAGGTTAATCGAAATACAACTCTTACGTATTTGATTCATTACAAATAAATGTGCTGTTGTTCACTAAGTGAATGACCATTTTTTCATTTATTAAAATCTAATTGTAATGAAATTTTCAATTTTTAGTTTTATAATCATCGTATTTTCTTGTAATTCAATTTATAGCCAAAAAATTTCTGGTCATGTAATGACTAATAACGATAAAGGCGAGATGATTAATTTATCTGGTGCAAATATTATTTGGTTAAATTCAAATATTGGAACTGTAAGTGAAACGGACGGAAGTTTTTCGCTTGAGCGCAATTCCGATTTACAAAGGTTTATAACGGTGAGTTACATTGGGTATGTATCTGATACAATAGATGTGCAGGGTAAAACATCTGTGCATGTTATGCTTGAGCCTGCTACTGAATTAAAAGCAATTGAAATTGAGGGCAGCAGTGGGGGCAGAAGTATCAATACCATTAATCCGATAAATATTGAAACACTCAATAAAAAAGAGTTGCTAAAAGCAGCATGTTGCAATTTAAGTGAGAGTTTTGAAACAAACAATACTGTTGATGCAGAATTTAGTGATGCAATAACCGGAGCCAGAACAATTAAATTACTTGGATTGGATGGTGCTTATGCGCAAATTATGGTAGAGAACATGCCTAATGTTAGAGGATTGGCCTCATCGTACGGTTTAACGTTTATTCCAGGTCCGTGGATAGAGAGCATTCAAATAACAAAAGGTCCTGGTTCAGTAGTTAACGGATATGAAGGCATTACGGGTGCCATAAATACAGAAATTAAAAAGCCGTACGACATTGATGATGAAATTTTGCTAATTAATTTATTTGGAAGCAATTCAGGAAGATATGAAGCGAATGTAAATTATAAGCATCTGTTTAACGAAAAGTGGGCTACCGCTTTACACGCGCATACGAGTCAGATGCATAATAAACTTGACCATAATGCTGATGGTTTTATCGATGCCCCGTTAAACGAAACGTATGCTGTAATGAATAAATGGAATTATTTTTCTGGTAAAAAGCACGAAGCGCAATTAGGTTTTAAATATGTTTCGTCAGATTTAACTGGAGGTCAGGTTTCCTATAATGAAAATTTGACGGCTGATGTTGATAATGGTTATGGCGTTAAAGTGAATATTGAACGGTTTGAAGCGTTTATGAAAAACGGATTTGTTTTTGAGCGACCGAATACATCAATTGGAACTATTGTAAATTTCGCAAAGCACAAACAGGAATCAATGTTTGGATTAAACAATTATGCAGGTGATGAAACGTATGCGTCGGCTAATTTTATTTTTCAATCTTATATTAAAAATACCAACCACGCAATAAAGGTAGGAGGTAGTTATTTATATAATAATTTTGATGAAACATTCGATTCAATTATTTATTTAAGAGAGGAATCTGTTCCAGGTATTTTTAGTGAGTATCAATATAAATCGGGTGAAAAATTAAGTTTGTTATTTGGCCTGAGAGCCGATTTGCATAATTTGTATGGTGTTTTTGTTACGCCGCGTGTGCATTTAAAATACAACGCATTTAAGGCAACAACCATACGCGCATCGATAGGTAAGGGATATAGAACTGCAAATGTTTTTGCCGAGAATACAGCACTGCTAACTAGTAATAGGTCTTTATTTATTTCAGAAGCATTATTGCCTGAGGAGGGATGGAATTATGGCATCACTGTAATTCAACCTTTTAAATTGAATTACCGTGAAGGTACTTTTACATTCGATGCATATAGAACAGATTTTGTAAATCAGGTTGTGATAGATATTGATGCAAGTGCCGATTCAATTTTAATTTACAACTTGAAAGGTGATTCCTATAGCAATGTAATACAAGCTGAAATCAATTATGAATTATTAAAACGCTTAGCAATACGCACTGCATATAAGTTTATTGATGCAAAGGAAACGTTTGGTGGCGAATTACTCGAAATTCCGTTAACGTATAAGCATCGCGGCTTGATAAATATCGCGTATGAATGGAAGCGTGCGGGTTTGGTTTTTGATGCCACTGCACAATTTTATGGTAAAAGTCGCTTGCCTGATTTAACCGATAACCATGCAGCGCATGATTTTGCTGCAACTTCTCAGCCGTATACCTTATTTTTAGGTCAAATTACTAAGCAGTTTAAAAAATTGGAGATTTATATTGGTTCTGAAAATTTTGGTAACTACACACAACATCAGCCAATAATTGGATATAACGATCCTTTTGGCTCAGATTTTGATGCTTCAGTAATATATGCTCCACTTATGGAAAGAAAATTTTATGGTGGATTAAGATTAGTATTTAATTAAAAAAATTAAAACAGTATTATGAGAAAATTATTAACGATTATAGGCTTTCTGGCAATTACCGGAAGCCTGTCAGCCCAAACAGAGGGTAAACAATATGTTGAAATACAAACATCTGCACAATGTGGAATGTGCAAAGCTTCAATCGAAAAAGCAGTTGGCAATGTTGAAGGTGTTAAAACAGCAGATTTAGATTTAGAGACAAAAATTATTGGCATAAAGTACGATGCTGCTGCAACCAATGTTGAAGCCATTCGCACTGCCATAACTGCAATTGGTTATGATGCAGATGCCGTTCCTGCTGATGCTAAGGCATACGAAGGATTGCATTCTTGTTGTAAGAAAGAATAAAAAAAGTAAACTAATGTTTAATAGCTATGCGATTTTCGTATAGCTATTTTTTTTGCCCTTTCGTGCGTTGCTTTTTTTCTTTTTGCTCTTGTCGATTCAATTTTGATCCAGATAGCGAATATTTTATTGGTATATTATACCAAGTATTGGCCACTATGCCATCAACATAACCCGGCGTCCAGTTAGGCATTTCGGAAACAACCTTAATGGATTCTTCATCGCAACCGGCGCCAATTCCGCGTAATATTTGTACACTGCTTACTTGCCCGGTTTTAGAAACCATAAATGAAACATAAACAGTGCCTTGCACGCCGTTATCTCTCGCCAAGATCGGGTAACTAATACTTGTTCCAAGATATTCGTATAGCTTTTTGGTTCCACCTGGAAACTCGGGCATCATAAAGTATGGAAAATGTGATGTATCAGCTCCAATAAGGGTATAGCATCTTCCAGTCACTAATGAATCATTTTTATATAAATCTTGTCGTTTAAGTTGACCTGTATTATAATAGGTTTTCAATGCTCCATTCAGCTTACCTACTGTGTAATTAATAGTGTGTTTTAATTGTCCAGATGTGTAATATTCAGTTGCTAAACCTGATTGAATTCGGTTCGGAATATTCGAATAATTAATTACACTTATTAATGTATCGGTAATGGTGTATTTAGAAATAACTCCCGAACCGGTGATAGTATCCAAGTAATTAAGTACTGTTTTATAAGTTGCCTTTACGGCCTCAGTTTTTTCCCAATCATCATTGTAGTAGTTTGAATCTGTTTTTACATATTGCGCTTGTGTTTGTGCAATAAACAGTGTAAATAGTATTGTAACTATTGTTTTCATTTTAACTGGAATATTTATTAATACAAATATAATAAATATCAAATACTTTAACCAAAATTAATCAATAGACATTAGCAAATGAACCAAACTGTTGATTTAGTTGGGGTTAACTTAAATAACAAACAATTGGAAAAGAGCATGTTATTATTATGGAAAATCTAATTTTATTACAAATTTAAGATGTTAGTAATTCCATTGCTTATTTTAGATTTAATTTATTATTTAGGTTATTTTAGTAATTTTAAGGTTACTGAGAAGTTAAAAAAGCAATTAGTTTTCCAATTGGCAAAATAGTGCTATCTTTTACCAATAACACTGATTACATTAGCAGCATTAATTTACTTTTTATGCGTTATCCATATCAAATTAAAAGCTACGAAGCATATAAAATTGCACATGCAAAGAGTTTAGAAAAGCCAGTAGAGTTTTGGGGTGAAATTGCCTCTTACTTCCTTTGGCGTAAACATTGGGAAGTTACCCTCGATTGGAATTTTGTAGAACCACATGTGCGTTGGTTTATGGGTGGTAAATTGAATATTACTGAAAACTGTCTCGATCGACATTTAAAAGAAAGCGGCAACCAGCCTGCAATAATTTGGGAGCCAAACGACCCAGATGAAGCGCATCGTGTTTTAACTTACAAGCAGTTATATGATAAAGTTTGTCAGTTTGCACATGTGTTGCGCAACAACGGCGTTAAAAAAGGCGACCGAATTTGTATTTATATGGGGATGACACCAGAGTTAGCAATTGCTGTATTGGCTTGTGCGCGAATTGGTGCTATACACTCGGTTATTTTTGGTGGATTTAGTGCACAAAGTATTGCAGATAGATTGCAAGATGCGCATGCTGAGTTTATTATTACAAGCGATGGAGCATATCGCGGTGGAAAAGATATTCCTTTAAAAAGTGTAATTGATGATGCATT
>Ga0163144_10005341_pt1 | contig 28528 bp, 28 predicted proteins | sample OliLak19BULKMAT1_FD_123175 | JGI IMG/M metagenome (GOLD analysis project Ga0163144, IMG submission 123175) | Freshwater microbial mat bacterial communities from Lake Vanda, McMurdo Dry Valleys, Antarctica - Oligotrophic Lake LV.19.BULKMAT1 | ecosystem: Environmental > Aquatic > Freshwater >... | reverse complement strand
CGCGCCGGCACCCCCGTTTCCGGATCCACCCCGGCCTCGACTACGACGGGCTTGATGGCGATTGCGATCCGATCGCCACCCCACTCCTTCTCGAACCTCTGAATCTCCAGCATCTGATTGCGGCCATTTCGTGACTTGGTGGTCGGGGACGTCAGAATGAACAGCGGCAGCGTGTCGACGAACTCAAACAGGTTCGTGTACTGCCCAGGCGTGTTTGCGATGAACGCGTCAAAGAGAGTGAGTTGTTCAGCGCCGTCGGGCGGTCGCTTGCGTAACTCAATCTCGTACCGACCTCGATCGATATCTGACTTCCGTGGCGCTTGCTTTTGGGGTGTGGAGCTCATCGGGAACTTTGCGTGAAAACCGTGTGAACGCGGTACTCGCACCGACAATGAAGGGGAAGCGGGTGCGATACGCGGGGGAAGCGCGTGCGGTACGCGGGGGAAACCGATGCGTTTGCCGCGCACGACAGCGCACGACAGGGGGAAGTGGGTGCGTTTCCTGTCTTCGGACGGGGGAAGCTGAACCGTTTGGCAGGGAAGCGGGTGCGTTTGCTGCTGCGAGGCAGGGGAAGCTGGTGCGTTTGGTTCCCGCGCACCGTCCAAAAGGGGAAGCTGATTCGAAACCCGGGGGAAGCTGATGCGATACGATCCTTCACTTACAATCTAAATATTTATTATTAAACGATTTACGGAATCCGTCCCCTCGCCTACCCTTCTTCCTAGTTATCCTATACTCCTTATAATCCTGTCGGCACCAGGCAGCTGTGATGGGTTCGCGGATCGAGGATTTAATCAAGAATCGACACCGCAGCAGGTGCGAGCTCAAACGAGTCTGCGAACCAAAGATGCAACGCAAGGCCAAGGCAGCGAATCCGTCCGGTTCGGAGGGATTTTGGTTCGGGATCGAAAGGGTCGAAATTCCGAATTGTCTGCGTTAAATCTCAATCGGTGCCGGTATCGCACCGGCTTCCCCTGCCACGTTCGTTTTAAGGGATGGCCTGCCCTGGGACGAGTTGGCGCAAGAACGGGGGAAGCTGATGCGTTTGCGGCGTCTCATTTCCTTACAGTGTTCCCAGACAGCGGGGAAGCTGGACCGAAACTGAACGCCCAACACGTTTGTTGAACGTGCTTTCCGGTTTCGCACCCGCTCCCCCACCCTGCGTGCCATCGCACGTGTGAATATGCGCGTGAATGCCGGGGGAAGCGGGTGCGTTTGCTTCGTAGGAAAGCCAATCCATTGGCTTTGCGTGTGTTCGAGTATCGCACCGGCTTCCCCAGTGACCCACTCGCCGCGCCTGTTCCGCACCTCTGCGTTGGAGGCCCCGCCGAAATCAACCCCGTCGGACTTGCTCTCGTGAGCGGCTTCTAAGGCGGTTTCGCATCGGCTTCCCCTACTCACGTGCCTAAAGATCAACCTTGGCAGAAATTCATCCTACTGCTCGCTGCCCAACTCGTTTGTTGAACGTGATTTCCGGTTTCGTACCCGCTCCCCCACCCTGCGTGCCATCGCACGTGTGAATATGCGCGTGAATCCCGGGGGAAGCGGGTGCGTTTGCTTCGTACGAAGGCCAATCCATTGGCTGTGCGTGGGTTCGAGTATCGCACCGGCTTCCCCGGAACCGTGCACTCGATCAATCCTTGAGTGATGCGGCGGAAGCCTTCTTCGCGTTCTCCAATTCAAGGCGCAGCCGCTCGTTTTCCCGCGCTAGGTCGTTGATTCGCTGGACTTGCTCAGTGACCGTGCGCGTGAATGTATCGAGGTTCCCTTTCAGGCTGACGTCCGCTTGAGTTTGCGCCTCGAGCGCCTGTTTCTGCAACTTCGTCAGTTGCTCAGCGAAGTCAGTTTGCAGGCTTCGCAGTCGAACTGCGGAGGCTTCCTTCGACTGCTCCATCTGAGCAGTCATCTGGTCGGCCTCGTTTTGGGCATGCAGCCAGAGCGTGGCGAAAACACTCGCACTGATAGCTACGAGTCCGAGGATTGCCCATGCCACCCTGGCTTTTCCCTTTGATGGCTGTGGTCTTGGAGTTGGGATATTTGCCCTAACCGCCTGCACCAACGCCATGCCTAAGGCGACGTCCGCCTTGTTGGCGAAGTTCACCCGCTTGCAAAGGGTCTCCGCTAGCTCATCAGGCAGGCTGACTGCCGCAGAAGCCAGCCGAACGAGGGCGGCGTCCGAGGCGTTATCGATCGAGTTGCGGGCGAGAATTTCGTCAGTGGTCATAGGCGGGGCGATCAGATTCCGAGTTTGGCTCGGATCTGCTCGAATTGAGTTTCGAAGTGCTCGGCGCAATCTTCGGCATCGAGGCGGGCCCTGCGCGATGCCCCCTCGAACGCCGCGAGCTGCCGGAATGTCAGCCGTTGATTGGGCTGCTGGAGCTCAGTGACGAGAGGCCGACCCCGGTGGAGGAGCGTTAGCGACGGAACCTGTTCAACGAGTTTCTGGTTCAGCATCGAAAAGTCGGTCCCCTCACGCAGATTCCTAATTAGGACGACATTCCCGAGTTTGAGGAGGGTTGGCGCAGTTAAATTGAAGAATTGGGCACACTCGATGTCAGATGCCTGAACCGGAACGAAGAACGTGAACTTGAATTCGGCCCCACGAAACGGCTGCAGTCCGCGGTGGTCCCGCCCCCACATGAAGAATGACTGGAAGGCCGAGGCTCCAAAGTCGACAATGAGGCGGCGGCTCTCTTGGGGAGTCTTGGGGATGAAGTCCCACAATGAGTCCAAGGGCGAAAGCGACGGCCGATCCCGATTCGACGCTTCGTCGTGCACGATCAGTGCCAGTGTTTGCAGGTCGACCGGTTCCGGCCGCCGGTAGAGCGTCTGGGTGAAGTTCGAGCGCTGCTCGATTTCCACAACGGTTGTTGGATGCGTCGACCCAAGGTACTCCGCGATGAGAGCGGCCGTCAGACTCTTCCCTACCCCACCCTTGTCATTCGCCACTCCGATGAACTGCCGATCTGCGGGCTTCAAGGCCGACCTCCTCGCGTTGCGGCTTGATGGACTTGTTGCAGTAGAGGAGCATCAGCGAATAAATCATCGATGATCCCTCCCTCGTTTGGCTCTAGGACGGCTGGACGGACCGGCGATGGGCGGACGGGATCCTCAACGGACACTCGCGTCACGGGCACTCTGGTTGGAGCCGGATAGCCTGAGGGTAGTACTTCCACTTCCAGTGCCCCTCCCCTCGCCTTCGCCTTTCGCTTCCCGCGCTTTTCCTTCGGCATGAGTCTTCCCCGCGAAATGTGGTCCATGGCCGTGAGGAACGATCCGCTGGTCTCCCATCCCACTTTGTCACGCCAGACATCCCGGGCAACGGTGTTCAGATCGGCGCCCTGCTCCTCCATCGCCTTCACGTAGGCCACCGCACGCTCAAGGGTATCCTCGTTGCGATCGTAAATTCTGCTGAGTGCCCGGATCGAAGCGCCGCGCTTAAGGTAAGCGGAAATCTCGTCCCGTTTGACCATTGCGAGCACGAACGAGCACGTCCCGAACCTGCCTCCACGTGTGTTTGGCATTTCTCGAGAACGCAGTTATCCGATTCTTCGGCAAGGCCAAAATGTTGAAACCGGTATTCAAACACTCGCCATGGCACGCATTCACTCACCTAACGTTTTACTCGAAACAGGCGTTCAAACCGGCATTCAAACACTCATATCAGAGTCGTCCGGAATCACCTCAAGCAATAGGGGGTTGCTAGCTGGCGAGCATTAGGCGCGTGGTAACACACGGGGCCAAACACTCGCCCAAGCACCCAGTGCGGAAACCAAGATCATGCATAACACTGCGTGTCCATCCCAGTCCTGACACCCGTTCATACACTAATTCGAACACTCGCATCAGCACTCGCGATAACACCAAGGCCGACGCTTTGGCACACCAAGGGGAACTACCCTTCCGCGTTTGGGCGCATGTTTGATTGCGCGTTCTGATGGGTGTTAGCGAGCGTGTTTCAATGAGTGTAAAGATTGCTCTGATTAGGATTTACCTCTCATATTACTGGGTGTTTGCGCGAGTGTTTGGCTCGGTGTGATTCAGGACAAGCCATCGTAGGGCCTGATAACGCGTATTGAAACACTCAGTCAAACGCGGGAGCTTAATTGCTCTAAGTAACGAGATAGCAAATCCTGTAACGCTAAGCGTTTCGCTGAGTGCTTATCGGTTAAGTCTTTAGACGTCAACGTATAATGAATCACCATTATCACCAACTCCGCGCGTTTGCCTGCGTGCCATTACGAGTGGTTGAACGGGTGCGATGGGGTGGGGGAGTGCAAGGTGGCTACGTGACTCCGATTGGTAGCTTTATCCCGCGGAATTTCTGCGGCCAGGCCAAATCGAGCGCTTTCTGCTCAGGCACCCCCCGTTCCGACATCCACTTCAAAGCCGTTTTCAGGTTTCTAATCACACGTTCCAGCACGTCTCGGGAGAGCACGATTCCTGCCCTCGTTTCAAATCGGAAATCGCCGACTGGGGGCAGGTGATGGCCATGTTCCAAGTAGGCCGCCAATACACGGTGGTTGTCGCCAATTTGACGTAGAACATTCACAAAAATGGGCGCGAATTTCGCCGTGGAACATTCCATCAGCAACGCCACTGCAGCTGTCCGGTTTGAGCCAAGCGCAGTCGCAAGTTCCGATATTACCGTCTGTTGGATCGCTGGTAACGGAATCTCGATAACCGAACTGCCTCTGGCTCTCTGCCGCGACCTTTGCTGTCGCTTTCTCAAGGCCGCCCCTCCCGGTTCGTGTGACATGTCACAGACAATGTCTTCCGTCTTGCAGTAGTCCACTGCAAAGGCCGACCGACCGCGGCCGTTGGTGATTTTTCCGTCCGCTATCTTGCGGTGTGCAGTTCGTCCACCTTCACCTCCACACTGGTTACAGCCTGCTCGATGGTGCCTGCCGGATTAATTCCCTGATGGAGCGGGTTGCCCAGCTGGGTATGCCGGCGGTTGCGATCACCGATCACGGCAATCTTTTTGGCACGGCCGAGTTTGCCGCCGAAGCCGTCAAGGCTGGGATCAAACCTTTGCTTGGTTGCGAGGCGTACCTCACGATCGGAAGCAATCGCGTGGCCGACCCTTGCGGGAAGATTCACCACATGGGGCTGATCGCGCAGAATGCGGAGGGCTTCCGCAATCTTAATGCGCTGATTTCTGATGCTCACTTGCACGGCTTGTATCGGAAGCCACGCATTTCCCTGGACTCCTTGGCCTCACGCTCCGCGGGGTTGATCGGTTTTTCCGGCTGTCTCCAGGGTGTAATTCCACAGCGTTTGCTCGCCCACGATTGGGCGGGCGCCTGTGAGGCGGCGGAGCGGTTTGTGGGCATCTTCGGGCGCGAGCGCTTTTTCATCGAGGTCATGGACCACGGGCTGGTGGAGCAGGGGAGGATCCTCGCTCCGCTGCTCCGTTTGGCTCGGGAATTCCGCCTTCGAGTCGTCGCAACCAACGACGTACATTATCTTAAATCCGAGGATTCCGGCGCCCATGACACGCTGTTGTGCATACAAACTCAGGCACGGGTCACTGACCCAAATCGGTTTCGGTACCCGAACGCGGAGTTCTTCCTGAAGAGCGTCTCGGAGATGGAGGACAGGTTCTGGGATCTTCCGGAAGCGCTCACCAACACCCTTCGGGTCGCCGAAATGGTCGATTTCAAGTTGCCGATCGGTGAGCACCATCACCCCCGGTTTCCTTTGCCGGAGGGGTCGGACAACGACGGGGGTGGATTCCTCCGGGACCGTTGTGTGGAGGGCTTGGAGCACCGGTACGGGTTAAGCCCCTCAACGGAGCTGGTCGCCCAGATGGACTACGAGCTGGGGGTGGTGGCGAAGACCGGCTTCGTCGATTACTTTCTGATCGTTTGGGACTTTGTGGCGTGGTCCAAGGCCAACGATATCCCGGTGGGGCCGGGTCGAGGCTCCGGAGCTGGATGTCTTTTGGCCTACCTCCTGGGGATCACCGAAGTTGATCCAAACCGGTTCAAGCTGTTCTTCGAACGCTTCCTGAATCCAGACCGGGTTTCACCGCCGGATTTCGACATCGATTTTTGCATGCTTCGACGGGACGAGGTAAAGGCCTACGTCCTTCAGAAATATGGGTCGGACCGGGTGGCTGGCATCATCTCGTTTAACACCCTGGGACCGAAGATGGCGGTTCGAGATTGTGCCCGGGCCCACGGTTTGTCCCCGATCGAAGGCGAACGGTTGTCTGGAATGGTGCCTGACACGTGCCCTTCGCTCGAACAGGCCCTCCAGGAGTCTGCGGACTTGCGGGGAGAGATTCGGACCAATCCTGCGGCCGCCCGCATCCTCCTCGATGCCGTCTCCTTGGAAGGTCTGGTGCGAAACGTTACCCGGCATCCGACCGGAGTCATCATTGCCGACCTTCCCTTGGAGGGACGTCTGCCCCTGACGATTCAGGAGGAATCCACGATCACTCAGTGGGACATGAACATCGTCCAGAGGCTGGGCTACCTAAAAATGGATTTCTTGGGACTGCGCACATTGACGGCACTTCGGGACGCGGAACGGCATGTGCAGCGGCGGTTCCCGCAGTTCAACCTCGCCGAGGTATCGCTCGATGATGCGGCAACCTTCGCTCTTTTGAAGCGGGGTCAGACTACGGGAGTGTTTCAGTTGGAGTCCACGGGGATGCAGGCCCTGTGCAGGCAATTGGACGTGTGTTCGATCGAGGAGGTGGCGGCACTGCTTGCCCTCTATCGCCCGGGCCCCATGGCGTTCATCCCGGATTATCTCCGAGGCAAGAAGCAGCCGCGGACCATTCGATATCCACACCCGGTGCTGGAGTCCGTGTGCCGCGAGACCTACGGCGTCATGATCTATCAGGAGCAGGTGATGGAGGCCGCCAAACTGGTGGCCGGGTACTCGCTGGCCGAGGCAGACCTGCTGCGACGCGCAATGGGGAAAAAGGACGCCGCTGAGATGGCCAGCCAGAGGGATCGCTTCATCAGTGGCGCGTACAGTTCGAATGGGATTGTTGAACGGGAGGCGATCGCGATCTGGGTCATACTAGAGAAGTTCGCCGGCTACGGCTTCAACAAATCACACTCCGCCGCCTATGCGCTCCTGAGTTATCGGACCGGATATCTTAAAGCCAATTTTCCGGTGGAGTTCATGGCGGGTCTGCTGACCAGTGAACTGGGGAACGGGGAAAAACTGGCGGTGCTCCTCACTGAGTGCGCTCAGTTGGGTATTCGGATCGGTGCACCGGACATCAATCGTTCGTTGGTCGGGTTCACGCCGTTCACAGGCGAACGGATGATCCGATTCGGATTGGCCGGAATTCGTGGGATGGGAGCTGTAACCGCCGATGTCATCGTGGCCGAGCGGAAGAGGGCAGGGGACTTTCAAAGCGTTCGTGACTTTGTTTCTCGGTTGGACCATCGGACCGCGAGTCTGCGCTGCTTGGAAACTCTGGCACGTTGCGGAGCGCTTCATTCGATCTACCCGGGACACCGAGGCGCCCTATTGGCATCGCTGCCCACCGAGCTGTCCATGGCAGAGGCGGAACGAAATGCGCGCCGCGTTGGCCAGTCGTCATTCATCGACGAGATCGATGCTGGCCAGAAAATCCCTGATGTTGATGACCTGAGCGTAGCCGCGAGGCTCGGGTTCGAGCGCCAATATCTGGGCGTCTTTATTTCGGGGCACCCGCTTGACCGGTACGGTTCAGCCGAGGCGCCGCTGGTCACTCACACCACCGCCGAGGTTCTGGATGCCCCTGCCCAGACTGTCTTCCGGCTGGTAGGTGCACCTACGCGCATTCAGCATCGCACCGATAAGCGGGCAGGGCGGCCGTGGATCGCGTTCACGCTTTCCACCCGAGATGGGGAGGTGCCGATGGTGATGTGGGCCGATCCGGCCGAGGAATACGGATTACATGTCCGGGAGGACGAACCGGTGGCGGTCGTAGGCCAAGTGGTCCGACGCGAAGACCGCGTCACCATCTCCGCCTGCGAGGTCTATCCCCTGGACGCGGCGCTGAGTGAATCGATCCGTCGGGTCGTGATCCACGTTGACCCGGCGCATCCGGAGCGGGAGGCGATCGCTGACGGGCTCGAATCGATCGCTGGATCCGAATCGGGATCGGCCTTCGCGGTGATCGAGGAGGGGGGACGAGAACTCCTCTCCCGTCCATGGCGATTCAATGCCGAGTCCCTGGCGAGGATCAAAGCGCTCCCCGGAGTTCTCCGTGTCGACCTCGAGGCGGCGGTCCTGAAGCGAAACGACTCCCGGCGCCGGTTCTTCCAGCGCCACGCCAGCTGAAAAAACCGCCCGCTATCTTTACCCGTAACAACAAAAATCTTATGGCAACCACACCTGTTAAGGCATCCTCGTCTGGACTTACCCTCGAGTCCGTCCTCGCTGGCATCGGCAAGAAATACGGATCCGGCTCCGCTTTCGTTCTCGGTGAGAACAAAAAGATGAAGGTCGAGGTCCTCTCGACCGGCTCGATCGCGATCGATGTCGCGTTGGGCGTCGGCGGTCTGGCGCGCGGTCGCATCTTCGAGATCTACGGCCCTGAGTCCTCCGGCAAGACCACGGTCTGTTTGAGCGTGATCGGTCAGGCTCAGCGAAACGGCGGTCTGTGTGGATTCGTCGACGTAGAACACGCCCTCGACCCGAAGTACGCCCGCACCGTGGGCTGCGACGTCGATAAGCTGGTGGTCTCCCAGCCAGACGACGGCGAAACCGCGCTCGGCATCGCCGAGGACTTCGTCAAGTCCGGGCTGTTTGAAGTCGTGGTGATCGATTCGGTGGCGGCCTTGGTCACCAAGAAGGAACTCGAAGGCGACATGGGTGACACCACCGTCGGCCTGCAGGCCCGCTTGATGAGTAGCGCCATGCGCCGCCTCACCGCGGTCGTCAGCAAGAGCAAGTGCATCGTCATCTTCACAAACCAGATTCGCGAAAAGATCGGCGTCATGCACGGATCGCCCGAGACCACCCCCGGTGGGCGCGCGCTCAAATTCTTCGCTTCGGTCCGCATCGACATCCGCCGGATTGGCAAGATCGACTCCAAGGACGCGGTCACCGGCAACCGCACCAAGGTAAAGATCGTGAAGAACAAGTTGGCGGCCCCGTTCGTCGAAGCCGAGTTCGACATCATGTATGCGGAGGGTATCAGCAACTCCGGCTCGATCGTGGACTACGGTATCCAGTTCAAGCTCCTGGAGCAGAAAGGCTCGTGGATCTCCTACAAGGGAGACCTGATTGGGCAGGGCCGAGAAGCGGCCCGGCGGTTCCTCCTCGATAACCCGGCCGTCGCGGCCGAGCTCGAGCTGGCCATCAAGAATAAGAACAATGAAGGAGCACAGCTGGTGGAGGTGACCGCTCCCCAGGCTTCGGCCGCCCAGACCGCACTGCCCGTCCAGCAGGAACTGATCGACGAGTCGGCGGGTTGATCTGCGACACAGGAGCCGGGCGCCATCGCCTCAGTGGCGGTGGGAGCCCGGCAATCTTGTACCTGCAAGCCCAAATCTTTTTCAATATGACCTTCGTTCGAGGTACAATCAGCGAGAATGTTTTCGCGCAGCCGCCACCCACCCAGACTGAGGCCGAGGCACTTAATCGGCGCAGACAGTCCGGCGATACCGAGGCTCGAGATCTGTTGATCCGAGGATCGACCCGCCTTGTTGCCCGTGCCGCGAACAAATTCGTGTCCTACGGAGTGGCCATGGAGGATCTCTTCGGAGCCGGCATGGTGGGACTGACCAAGGCGGTCGATACCTTCGACCACGAGAAAGGGCCGTTTGTCGCCTGGGCCAGCTGGCACGTGTCCATTGCGATCGCGGACGAACTGGCGAGGATCCGCTACATGGTGGCGCTCCCCAGGCGCGCATGCACCGACCTTTTTGAGGTAAATCGAGCCATCTCGTCCATGAAGACCGTCGAAGGGGATTCTCCTTCGCTTGGAGCAATCAGCACGAAGACCGGACTCCCCCGAGGACGGGTACTCAGCTTGATGACCATCGACCGGACACCCGTGGCTCTGGATGCACTTCCACCGGGTGCTTCTACAAGCCAGGATACTTCGGAGACGCTTCGGCTCGGTGACGTGGTGGCGGATCCGAGTGGCCAGCATCCAGGCGAGGAGATTGACCGAAAAGAGAAATTCGAGTCCTTGCGGCGCCACGTGGCCGATCTCGAGCCCAAACGCCGAACGGTGATTGAACTAAATTTCGGCATGAACGGACCTGCTCTAAATCACCGCGAAATCGCAGTCGTGCTCAAATTAAGCCCGCGGAGGATTTCACAATTGGCCCAGGCCGCCATCTCCCAACTCCGAGGCCAGGTTGCAGCCTGAGCCAAATTCTGTTCTGCTCACCGTTCACGATGTCCACCCTTCCACTCGTCTCCGTTGGCAAAGAACAAGGTTACGTCTTCCGGGCACAGTTCCCGGGAGCGTTTTGCTTTGTTCCGGCCGGGTCGGTGACGGTCAAAGATGTGGACGCCATCCAGATCCATCAGGGACTGTACGTTGTATCGGACTGGTCCCGGCGAAACCTGTTTCTCCAACCCACCTGTGGGGCCGGCGCTCAGCTTTTTCCGGATGAATCAGCCCCGGTCATGGACCTCACCGAAACGGGTGTGCCTGAGTTTCTGCAAAAGGCCACCCGCTTGTCCGTCCAGCGAGCCTAGACCTTCGCCGCCCGATGGCCCCGATCAACAAGCCCTCACTGGTCGCTCGCATCCGACGCGAGGTGCGGGAGGCCGTCGGGTGCTTCAAGCACACGAGCGAACGGACACTTTCGTACCTGGAGGACCACGGCCTGTCCCTCTATTCGGGGCCGAGCGATCTCGTCCTCTTCGAGGTGTATCAGGATCGCACCACCAGCGGCGTTCTGCTCACCCGAGGCGATATTGTCATTCCCGGGAGCGAGATATTGGCCACGTTGCCTACCTCCAAGCGGTACGGGTGCCATTTCCTTAAAACCTTCACCTTGGCTTCTCCACCGCTTCGCCGCGGCGAGACACCGCGAATGGAGTTTGAGCGCACTCTCGAGGTGATCGAGGCCCTCGGACCTGGGCGGGGCTCGTATATCGAGCCGATCGCCTTTGGTCCCCTCGAGTACCGCTCCCGCGCGATTCCGGGCGTCACCTACGCCAGCCAAAGCAGCTTCCGGAATTTAAGCTATGAACACTCGATCGAGGTCGGCTCCCACCTGGATCCCACGGAAGTCACCGAGATGGCCCAACGCCTCTACGAGGCAGATGCCCATATTCGCGCGCTTCACGAAAAAGGCTTTTCCCATGGAGACCTTCATCCCGACAACATCATGACCGTGACCGATCGCGACGGGAAATCGTGGTCGCAGATGATCGATTTTGCCTCCGCAGTTCCGACCTCCGGCTTTTCCGAAACCAAGCTCGCGGAGTTGCAGTTCGATGATCGCATCGAATTCCTGCGCGAGATCGCGCTGCTGCAGATTGCCCGCGGTCAGACCTTCGATCATCCCATGGCCGTGGAGTCCCTCGACAAGGCGGATGACCTGTTTCCAGACGAGATCGCTGACCGCGCGAGAGCTGTCGGCGGCATGGACCGCTGAGGCGAATCCGTAGCTACGCGTAGGTTGCTCGCGATTGCGGCGGCGGACAATTTCGGGCGCACGGTTCAATTGCGGCCAGACCGACCGCGGCCAGGACATCGTCCTCTTTGAAGAGCCATTGACCAGCGGATACGAGGAGGCCGTGATTTCTGTCCCATCGCATCCCCTTGGATTTCGCGAGGTCGATGAACCAGTCGAGGAACGCCGGGGTGCAGGAGGTCTCGAACAGGGTGGGGTAGTACCCACCAGGCACACTGGTGAACAGCTCGTGCGTACCTTGCTTTGCCAGATGGAGCACCATGGGGAACCCATTCGCCAACGATAACTGGATACGACTCGGCATCACCGAGCCCACCGTGCTGTGGCGTTTCACCCGGTCGAGCAGTCCTTCGCGATCGGCCGGCAGGCAGACCAGTTCAAGCAGCCCTATGGTTGGCAGTTCCATGCGGACCTCGCCGGTGATGGCGATGCGATCACAGAATGGACGGAGTTCGCAGATCACACGGTCTGCCAGGGTGCGGGCTTTGGTAAGAGGGATGTTCACAAAGAAAATTGGTTTCGAAGCTCGTCCACCTTGGTGAAGAACTGGGCTTCATATCTCAGAAAAAGGACCGAGAGGGACGCTTCACTTGTGGGCAGACAGGCCAGCTGGAAAGCGTCGACGATGAATCCGCAGGCGTACGCGTAGGCCTCTTGAAAGGCTTGGGTGGCGGCGACCTCCAATCCGTCCGCAAGAAGCGCGGCGGCATTGGGGGACAGGCGACTGTCCTCACGTGAAACGGTGAAGTTGAGCCGGCCGTCCAGCACACAGGTCTTCGCCTCCAGGAACGGACCAATCCGGCTAAGGGTTTCGCGACAGTATAATGCAGGATGCACCGTGATCGGATCGAACTGCGGATTGATGATCAGCGGGACATTGTTTCCAGCGAGGTCTGTCGAGAATCCCTCCCAAACGAGGTAGTGACACTTGACGCCATACAACTGCAATCTAGCTTCGGAAAGGGCAAGAATCGGGTTGCCCGGGGAGCAACAGCCTAGCTCCGCCCATTTGGCGGCGGCCTCAAACTGCGCGGTCGTGGGTTCATTGGGCATCCCCCACAATAACACGAAAAGTGTGCTTTCCCTGTTATTGTGGGAAGTGTCCCGCATTGTCGTCATCGCCGAGAAGCCCTTTGTCGCACGCGACATCGCCCAGGCCCTCTGTGGACCCACCTTTAGGGAGGGGCGGGACAGGCATGAGGGACAAGTGGGTCACGATTTGCTCCACTTTTCGTGGGCCAATGGCCATATCGCGGAACTCGCTGATCCGGAAATCTATAACCCGAACTGGAAGGTGTGGTCAGTCGCCACTTTGCCGATTGTTCCGACGGACCTGAATTTCCTCCTGGAAGTGACCCAGCCCACCCGGCTCCGCGCGATCGAGAGCGCCATTACGGGGGCCGACGAGGTGGTCAACGCGTGCGATGCCGGTCGGGAAGGGGAACTGATCTTTGACGAGATCGCCCGAATTCTGGAGTTCGGTCGGTGGCCTGAGGTCAAGCAGACGCGGATGTGGATCTCCGATACGACTCCCGGCGGTCTGCGCAGGGCCTACGAGGATCGGATCCCCTCGGAAACCAAGCGGATTCGACTCCTGCGCGAAGCGGCCCGGGTGCGTTCCGAAGCCGACTGGCTGTGGGGAATTAATCTCACTCGATACGCCACCCTCGGTCTGGGTGGCGTCGCCAGTGGAGCGGATCGGCAAACTGTCCACATCGGGCGGGTGCAGACCGCGCTGCTCAAGGCGGTGACCGACCGTACTCGAACCGTCAGAAACCACACTCCAGAACCTTTCTACCAGGTCGACCTCACGTGCGAAGGCTCTGGCGGCAAATGGCAGGCGAAGTTGATCTCACATCCCGATGAGCAGTTTGGCCATCGCGACATCGACTTCCGCAACGAAGATCACGTACGCGAGATGGTCCGACATCTGGAAGCCACCACACCCCAAAAGTGGCAGGTGCATGACGCCCCTTACGAAGAAGCGCTGGAGTACGCGCCACCGCCCTTTCGTTTGGTCGACCTGCAACGGTCCGCTTTCCGCATTCACCGCTGGACGGCCCAGTACACCCTGAGGGTCGCCCAGGAACTCTATCTCCGCCACAAGGCAATTTCGTATCCGAGGACCGATTGTGTGTATCTGCCCGAGGAGATGCAAACGGAGGTCCTGGAACGACGTCGCCGTCTCTGGAACGATTGGGGTCAGCGCCGCTTCCCGGCCCTCCAATCCCTTCCCTTCGACGAACAGGCTGAGTTCTGGTTCAACACTCGAAAGGTCAAGGATCACTACGGCATCATCCCCACCGGACCCATTCCACCCGTGATGGACTCTCCCGGGAAGATTTCGGACGCGTACCGGCTTTGGGAACTGATCGCGACCCGATTCCTGCATGCGTGGATCGCGCCGGCCCGAACCCATGTCGCCAGCCGAATCCTGATCAGGGAGTACAAGGGCGGTCAGCAACTTCGCGGTATTCTCAAGACCAACCCGGTGGTCGCCCCGGGATGGCTGCTCTACGAGGAGGCCACCCTCGACACGAGACGAACCTCCCCCCCCTTGAGAAAACGCCTGGAGGAAAAAATCATGCCTCCTTGCGGCCCAATTGGTCGGGTGACGCGGGCCGACGTAAGGCTCTGCTCCACCTTTCCGCCCGACTATTTCGACTACGATTCAATCCTTCACTTCATGGTCAAACACGGTCTCGGAACCAGTGCCACCCGGGCTGACGTCATCGAAAAACTGCTCGATCGCCACTACCTGGTGCAAAGTACCGCCGGAACCCTGTTCTCCAGCGACGAGGGCTCACGGCTGGTCGACCTATTGGAGATGCAAGGAGGGGGCGAGCTCATGGATGTTCAGATCACCGCCTTTTGGGAGCAACGGCTTGAGCAGATGGAGCGGTCCACCCCAGATCGGTTGCCCAGGGAGGTTTTCCTGCGCAACCTGGTGGAGCAAATCACCGGACTAGGAATCAGGCTCGTGGCCGAGATCGACCAGGAGTCCGTGGTCTTTTGCCCCAAGAAGAACACACGTGTGGTGTTGGTTCACGGCCGGTACCAGTTCGACGGCTATCCCGACGCACCAACCATTGAGGTTTTCTATGGCCGCCGGATGAAGGCCTCCGAATACCGGGATATCCTCATGAACGAGAAGAAAGGCGGCGGACCCTACCAAGGTTTCATCTCGACCCGATCAGGCACCAGCAAGGTCTTCTCGGCCTGCGTGCTCTACAACTCCCGAACCAAGAAGTTCGTCCTTTCCTTCAAGCGACACCGCTGAAACCGATTGGCTGGCGTTTCGAATAGACACTTATACCCAGTTGGCTGTGCTCGCGTTTTTCGTGCACGTGCATAATTGTGACAGTCCTTGCTCAATGCCAACCCCTTCTCCATCGACGTTGCTTGCGCGGATCCGGGAACACCAGGATGACTTCATCCCGTTGTTGAGTCTCTCCGTAGCCACACAGTCACTTTACGGGCGAGTGTTGAGCGCGATTTTCGCCTACCTCAATATCAACGCGATCCAATCGAGGGCCGGTGTCAGCAGGGCTCGCCTCCACAATGCTCTGATTCGGATCGATGAGGCGCTCAGTCGCAGGGTGGATCCAGCCGAAATTCTGCTGTTCAAGGAATTCCCGCGTGGACCGCGCCCGAAGTATTCTGACGAGGTCCTTCTCGCAACGATCCAGTCTGTCGGTCCCGACGGGCGCAAAAAGACCATCAAACAGATCGCGACGGAATTGGACGTGAACCCAACGACCGTGGTGAGGACCCGGATTCGACTCCGCAGTTTTCTACGGACCTGATGGCTCGTGATCGAAGCCGCTGCCGAGTGAGCCAATATCGCGAATGAGTTCGCGAGCCCGGACAACGGGATCGTTTTTGGCGGCCTCTCGAACGGGGAGGGGACTGGCCTTTTGCTTCGGCGAACCCCGCTCCTTCATCCGCGCTACCAGTTCGGGAAGATTGGACGGCGCCGGGAGCGGCCCCGAGTGCACGGCGGACAGCAACTGATCCGCGTAGGCGTCGAACATACCGCGTGTGATCACGGACCGCTCCTCCATGTCGGTGCTGGCCTTCGCGTACGCAATGAGAGCCTGACACTCAGCTCGACGTTCCAGTGGGGTCGGGGCCTTCAAGATCTCTGCAATCGGCAGGGTGTCTTCCCAGGAGGCCGCGAGATCACGCATGTCTTCCCGCGTCAGGCCAGATTGCGGACTATGCAGGTAGCACTCATCCGGGTCCTTTGCCCACGGAGTGGCCGGCTCCTGGACGAAGACGGAATAGCCACGCTGAACTCCAATCCGAGCAAAGGCACCCATCTCCCAATTGGTCGCATTTGTGTGATCGACAATGATCCGCGGAGCCGAACCGGCTGCAGCTCGCAGGGTGTCCCCGCAGGCCAGTTCGTAGGCGATCCCCATCCGATACGGCGAGAGAAACGGCTCGTTGACTCCGGCAATGGGAGTGTCCGTGGTGACGACGATGGCGCCGGCTGTCTTGGCCGCGAGCTCAGCGGCCAGGCGCGTCTTTCCGGAACCAGGAAGGCCGCGCAGGAGAATCAAGTCTTTGGTTTTCAAGGGGAAGTTATCGATCCAGCGTTTCCTCGACGAGCGCGGTGTGAATGGCCTGGCACCCACCCCGTTCGATCAGCCCGAGTTCTCGGCGAGCGGACAACGGCAAAGTATCCGCCTGTCGAGCACGCACTTCATTGGCCACAAACCCGATGCTCGCCTCCTCCACTTCCACCATCGGAATGGTGGAGGGGTCTATGCCACCGCGTTCGATGGCCATCCCTACGATCGGGTTGTTCTCAGGGATGGGCAACCCGCAGCGCACACAGGCCGAAAAAACCTTCTGGGTCACATCCCGGTAAAGCCGGTCCCGCTCCGATTGGGGTTTGGCCGGATCGCGGTTCCAGCACTTATCCAAAACGGCAAACAGCACGTCGGAGGCGTCGTGCTTTGGCATGCCCTCGGTCCGCGGGACCGGGTTAACCGGCATCACGCGGCCGGTATTTAGGATGCGAAGGACGCTCCGATCGGCGGGCGCAAAACAGTGAGTCTCGCGGCTGCGGACCAGATCCTCGATCAAAGCGTCATAGCCCCTTTGAGGCACACGCGAGTATTCCCGCAGCACCCCGTCGTGGACGACCTCGGCAACGGCCGACCTTTGGCGAGATGGGATAATGTTAAGATGATTGGCCATGGTGAGTGTCCTCCTCAGAGCAACCCTTTGAGCGTTTCGATCAGTTCGAAGTCGGCGTACGACGCACTTCGTAGGCCCACCGCCACCTTTGCCTGTTCGCGGGTGAGAATCAGCCGCATGATGGAGTCAGCGGCAATCTCGCCCTCCCAAGTGCACTCCAGCGCCGGGTCATGTTTAGCCATCCGCGTAAGCGGCGACTCATTCTCCGTCAGCTTGACAAACTCGCGATCGTCGACGTCGACGATGATCCTGTCCGTGTTGTTCGGGTCGATGTGTACCTTCATGTGTCTCCCACTCTAACAGCATTTCGGAAGGTTTTTGAAAAAAGACGGGGATCGCCGAGCCCCCCTTCCGAAACCTGGGATTTGGTCGAATTGCTGTGGCGTGAATCCTCAAACTGAAATCACCGAACGCTTCGTTTTTCGGACGAAGAACGCCATCGGCGACGCTGACAAGCTCCTGCTAGACAAAGGACTTGACCCTGAATTTGCCGAAAGCCTGCAGCTAGCACGCGATTCGACGAGCTTCCATCTGGACCGCGGTAACGCGCGCCAGGTCTTCGATGAACTGAACATCCTCATCGATCGGCTTTGGGAAGAACACCGCCGGAAAGCCGCCGGTTGAGCCGGCGCGTCTGTGGTCAAACCGCCAGCCGGCGAAGCAGGTTTTCGTGGTACCAGCTGTGCAGCTCGTCGATGCACGGGTGTTGGAATGACCTCCTGACCGTGTCCTGGTAGACTTGATCGAGGGCGTTGTCCCGCAACCCCGCGACAATGCAGAACTCGACCATCCAAGGGGGCGACTGGGCGATCACCTGCATGAAGTGCCCGAGTTGATTGCCGGCAAGATCGTCTCGCAGGATGTGGAATGCCCATCGGGGATTCACCACATTGGCCAGGAGGGGTGACCACACCGATGCATCGACCTGCCGATCACGGAGAGTTCGGGCTGCAAGGTAGGCGTACTCGTCGCTCGACTTCAGCGATTCCAGCAGGGAGGCGTCCAGGCACTCACCAGGATGGGACTCCAGGAAGCAGTACGACCAGGCGGCACCTTCGTACTTCCGCCCTATCGAATCCGCTTGGATGTCCTGGCGCCGGAGGTCGCTGTGCTCGTCTGAACCGAGACTCCTGATCAGACGATTGGGGTCGTCGATCATACACTCCAGGTATGCGCCGTCCGCTTGGGTTTCACCGCCGGCCGCGCGGCGACGCAGACCAAGAATCATCTCGGCCGCTTCGGAATGGGCGAGCAATCGAGGTTCCAACGATGTGACCAGCTCACCGAAATTCTCCACCAAGACGCGGAAGCCCACGACGGGTTGATCGAGGATGCTCTTCACGTCAATTTCCCGGAGGAGGGCGTCGACCAGCATGGTAGAGACGACCTCTGGATACCACTCGAGCTTTGCGAGAAGGGCCTCCGGGAGTGCTCGCCCCTTCGATCTGGCAACGAAGACCCCGCGGTACAAAACACGCACGGTTTCGTTTCGCTGATAGGTGTTCTGGATGGCGCTCGGGAAGTCCAGCAGCCCGGCAGGAAGATAGGTTTTCAAGCGAAATTGAACGGTTGAGGTTAGAGGAACTCGGGGCCTTCCGGAGCGTTTCGTTCCGAGAGCTGATCGATCTGAAGGAGCAGATCAGAGGCACGGTCCTCGGTACGCCGCTTTTTCGGCTTCGACCGAGTAATCGACGGGGAACGCAAGGTTTCGAGGAGCACCCCAGTGAGGAATCCGTCCTTGCCCGCATCGTAAGCATCGAGGGCCTTCAAGCAGGCACTGGCACCGAAGCGCGCGGACTTCTGGATCCACTGGTGAGCCACGTTCTTTACTTCCACGTGGAGCGCCTCATTGCGGAGCTTGAAATTGGGCTCAATTCCAAGACGCGAGCAGAAGAACAGGTAATCATCGCGGCGCTCAGCGTAGCAGAGGGACTCCGGCTCCGCCTGTGCCGTCCAAACATCGGACATGTTGATATTTTCCCGGGCAATCGACATGTGGCGCCCGAGAGGGTCCCTCGGGTCAATCCGCTCCCTTGGCTCCGAGAACAGTGTCATCTGAACCGCATCGGCGTGCAGCTCTTTCGCAAAGAGTGAGGGGAAGTCCTCGGCACAGCGGTGCGCGTACTCCGCCTCCTCTGCGACCTCGATCGCCGCACTGATCAGTTCCGGAAACCGGTGAAAGAGCGTCTCCTTCGAGGGGTCCCACTCTTCCGCCAGGTCATCGAAAAGGATGTCTTGGTCCTGCGGGTTGAATTTGGACTTCAAGTGCCCCAGCAGGTCGATCGCTTTGGTACGAATCTGATTGGGGATGTCCCCGGACCTGACGGTCGACGTCGAAGGCTGAACCATTGAGAAGAATGCCACCTCGGGACGATTGGGTGAGTGGGCCATGCCCTCATCCAAGGGCTGCGTCCAATCGGGACGAATGGCATACTTGGCTGAAATCTCCGAGCGCAGACGGGTGCGCACCTCTTGGTGAAAAATCTCCAGAGACTGGCTCAGCCGGCGGCGCGAGACGGATCCAGGCTCTTCTTCCGCAATCGCATTGAGCAAAAGTGCGATCTGGGTGCGCAGGCCGGCCATCTCCAATTCCTCAGGTGCGGACGTATCGAGGTCATCAAGTCCGACAACCCCCTCGGCATACTCGCCCTTCTCCAATGCGGGAGTGATCGCCTCGGACGCGGTCAACACTCCGTTCAGACGAGTCGACCGCACGGACCCGCTCCGGGAGTGGCGGACCACCTCGCCGTCGGAATTGATCTCGATCATCTCCTCACCAAGCTGGTCCAGGCTGACGTCCTTCCGCTCGGCTTTCTTCTGTTCATAGTAACCCTGAATGATGTGTCCGACCCGGCCCTTGATGAACTGCCCCACATTCTCCTTTTCCGGGTTCCATTCCTCAAACCCAGCATACCTCGACGTGCGCTTCGAAGTGAGGGGGGTCCCATGTGTTGATGTATGCAATCGGGATGCAACGTAGTGCAGGCCTTCGTCGCGGCCAATTTCCTGACAGAGATAGTCGAGGGCGTGGAGTTCACCCTTGGAGGTTTTCGGACGGCAGGACTTTTGGATCAGCTGGTTCGGATCTTTGGCAAAGGCTTGATCGAGAGCACCCTTCAGAAGTGAGACCGCCATTTCCTTGTCCGCGGGTGGCGTCAGCTTGGTCTTTGCTCCGAGCACATCCGACAAGAGCACCCAATCGGGTCGTTCGATGTCGGTCACTTCACCAAGAGAGTGTTTCCTCATGCTCCACCCTAACAGCTTTTCGGCATCCTTTTGAAAATATCTAGGGTGTTTGTACAGACATGACAGACAGCGGGTTGCGTGATTCCCGATCCCAGAGCTTCCTTTTTCCACAAAAAGGCCGAATTCCTGTTATCGTCGTAATTACGCACTAGCAATTTTCCGCACCACCTTGCCTCCCGATGAACCAGTTGCTCCAACCCCCCCCCACCAGAACCGCGAGCCCGGCCGGAAAAATGTTTCATGCGCACAACATCGCCGACTCCCGGAAGAACTCGGACGTGTTGTCCTGGAATCGGGAGCACCTGAGCCTCTTTTACGCAGGCCAACTCCAATTGTGTCGGACCCTGTTGCGGATGCTCCACCCCTTCCACGATTACGCGACGAGGCAACTGGAGTTGATCGAAACTGACCGACGTGCGCGCGCACTTGGGATGGAGATCCCGGAGTCCGCCGAACAGTTGGGTACTGTGGGCCGCAATGGACGCCGCAGTAATAGCATGTCCGAAGAGGGCCTGATGGCGGTGCGTGTCACCTGCGAATCCCTCTCTGCTGCACGCGGCACGCCCGCTTTCGAGCCGCTCCTGGAAGAAAAGACCAAAGAACTGATCGGGAAAGCGGGATTCCGACTTCTCGACGACGTCGCCACCTGCGGAGAAGGACCGTTCAAAAAGACGTGCGGACTGACGACGGGGGAGCGTATCTCCGGCCGTCGCGAAGTCGGTCGGCTGCTCACCCACTGCCGGGACCTGCGCAGCCTGATCGCCAACCAGAACCAGCGCCTCATTTTTACGGTCATCAGTGAGGACATCAGCCTTCCGCATGGCTTCACTCCAGACGAACTGGCCACCGTAGGCTATGATGGTCTTCTCGAAGGCATCGACCGGTACGATATAACCTGCGGCACCACGCTTTCCACCTGTGCAGGGCCCTGGATCCGCCTCCGTGTCACTCGCGCCTGTAACTTGCAGGGGAATACCATTCAGGTTCCCGAGGCCGTCATCGCCCAGGTCCATAAACTCAATGGGTTTGTCCGGGACAATCCCGAGGCCAGCGAGGCCGACATGGGCAAATTCATGGGGCTGCCGGTCCCGAAGGTCCGTCAGCTCCTCGCCATGCCCAAAGTGGTGAACCCATCACAATTCACTTCGGATGGAGAGGAGGTCAGCGACGACGGACTCCTCGCAGCGGATCCGAACACGACCACGACTTCAATTTTGAGCGAAATCGATCGCGCGGAAATCACCCGAGTCATCGACGGCATCTTCAGCGAGATGAACGCGGTCCAGCGTCTGGTGGTCAGTCTGTTTTACGGTTTTTCAGGCGTCACGGAGTCCTCAGAGGCGATGCTTTATCGCCTGACCCAACTGTCGCAAACGGAATCCAAACGACGTATCCAAATGCGGCGAGGTGTAAAACCGAGGCGCTTCATGAGGATCGAAACCTATGACCAGCCCATCGCTTAGCGGTCGCATCGGGCCATCGGCCAGTTTCGTCCCCATCAAGATTCTGAGCAACCCCATCTGTTGGGTGGCGGCGGCCATGGCACTGTTCTCGTTTGTGCCTGCGATTCGCATCGCACTCTGGTCGGCCCTTTCAGCGGATCCGATGCTGCAGCGGGTGCTCATCGGCTTCCACGAATTCCAGAAATCCCTCCATTTCGGCCCCATCGCCCTGACGGTCATTGGGCTGATTGTGACTCGTGCGTTGGTCTGGTTTTCCACCTCTTCATACCGAATCGAAGGAGACTTCCTCTATATCAACAACGGCATCCTGGGAATGCTCGGCGGAGGTTTCTTCCAAAGTTTCACCAACACCGTAGCGCGGTCCCTCATCATCGATTGCGACATCACCCGCAACCCCGTTCAACTGCTTTTCGGATGCGGTACAATTTGGATCAAAACGGCCGACAATCTCGTTACCCGGCTGGACCTGGTTTCGCGCCCCGTAACTATCAGGGACGCACTGTTGAACGCCAGCGCGATCAGCAAGGTCCGGATGATTGCCACGGTCTAGGTTTGAATCTCCCCACGGCTAAAGCCGGGGGATTGCGCCGCGTCTGTGGTCAGCGATCCAGGTCGAAATTCTCTGATCCGCCACGCTCGCCATCACCGAGCATCTGGTCGTCGATTTCGGCGTCGTTGATTGGTGGACGATCCTCGTCGCTGGACGGAGCAACATCCCTGGTGCCTTTTGTCGGCACGGTGATCTGGCGTACCTTGATTTCCTTTGTGATCTCGTCGAGCTCGATGGTCACCTGCACGACGCCACTACTGCGAAGTTCATCGGTGACCTCATTCCATCGCACTCCGGCACCGGAGATCGTGCTGAGGTGCTTGCCATTCGAGTCCACGATGTCCATGTAGTCGCCTCGGGATGACGACCCCCCTTGTCGCAACGTGGCAAAATGCCGCGTCACACCGTCCGGTACCAGTTTTTCGGACTTTTGATCCTTCTCGGACGGCGAGAGCTCAGGCGAGGGGCACTCAATTGCTCGATCCTTATCAACCAACTCGAAATAATCTCTTGCGCCGGCTGCCATTTGCTCGTCGTCCACGACACGACGAATGGGGGCCTCCCCAAGGGCCTCGATCGCGAATCTCTCCCCGTCGAACAAAACACGGGCGCTCCTTCCCGTCTTCACCTCCTCCACAGCGGCGATGATTCGGGCCCGATCCGCCACCTGAGCAAATGCCTGGTCCAATGCGTTGCGGTCACCCTCCGGTGGCTTGACCGCCAGGACCTTCTGCGCGAGAGAGCACGCGATCCAGCTGAGGTCATCACTTTGGGCGAACTCGCGTTCCCTCAGTTCGCGGAGGAGGTGAACTTTGCGCGCCTCCAACGCGACCTCTGCCAACTCCAATTCGTGGGCTGCTTTTTCGGCCGCCTGCTTCCTTTCGGCCACCGTGGAAAATTCCATTCTCACGGCCTCTTCCGCAAGATCTCGCATTTCGTCATCGCTGACCAGGGAGGCGAACTCGTCTCCACCGTGGGCTGCATACGCGAGGAACATGCGGCCGTTGAAGAAGACCTTTGCTGGGACTTCTTCCACGTCACTCGGACCGCTCGCGAGCGTGGAGCCGGTCCCGATGTGCTTCCATGCGCGAATTGCCTCCTGCGCGATTCGCTGGGTCTCCGCGGGCAATCCGGACATCGGCGCGAACAATCCGTTATCCACCACCCATTGGGTGACCTTCTCGAGCGTGGCATTGCCTGGAGGATTTTCGCCCGACGACGGGACCTTTGTCTCCTCGAGAGCCGCAAGAGCCTTCTCATATTCCGTGTAGGCGGACTCCGAGACTCCGGCGGTATTCCTTTCGGGGGCCTTCTCCTTGGTTTTCTGTTGGTCGATGTCCGCAAAATACTGCGTGAGGTACTCGATCCACTCGGGCGCCGCGGTCGACTCGTACTGGATGTCACCGGGCAGGCTGCTGGTCGATCTGACGGCGGTCTTTCCATCGAAGTAGACCTCGACCGATACGTCTGAGCCATCCTTGTAGGAAATGAGTCTGCCACGATCGGCGACCAGGGCGAATGACCCCGACACCGTTGGTTCCATTCCGATTTCTCGCGCAAGGGTCTGACCGAATTCGACAGTCACGGGGTTGCAGCCAGACAACTCACTCATGGCTTGGGCCTGCTTCTGATTTCTTTGCTCCTGGACCCATTCCCTCCGACGGGCGAGTCCATGCGCATTCACCGACTGCTCGTTGGTCAGCTCCTCGGCACGCTTGATCTGACGAAGCGCTTCATGAAGGAGCTGCTCGTCCGAGGTTTCGCCGGCCGCGTGACCAGAGCCGCGACGCGCGGTCACTTGAAATCCATCATTGGTGAGTTGCACCACGTGATTGTCCATCGATGGCCACACCCGCGAAGGGTCAACGGGCGGGGGGGTGTCCACCTCCCGGACATTGGTTATCATAATCGCCTTCAGTCCGGTCGCGTTCATCTCCAACGCAAGCGCCGTGTGCTTTGCTTCGAGTTCATCCCGCCTGGCGCACCTCTCCTGCTGGTACCTCGCCAGCCTCTCCATCGGACCGATCGAGGAAGGCTTCGGCGCGACTGCTCCCACCTTCGGAGCGGGAATCGGTACAATCGCGCGGTTGCAGATTTGCGCGAGTCGTTCCGTGAAGTCCGGAACCACATCGATGTCTTCCTCCGAACCCCTCTGCGTCTCGGTGGGACTCAGTCCAGTTGCGCTGATGGACAGAGTTGCTTTCACCCGACGCTCCTTCGATTCCGAGGACGTGGGCTTCACCGTCGCAAGAAACAAGACAGCCCCCTTGCCAGGCATTCCTGCAACGCTGAGCGAACAGGGTTCGGACTTCTGATCTACACCCAGAGATGCCAGAAGTGCCTTTTCGTTCTCTTGGATGGCTTGTTTGGCTGCCTTCTTTCCTTCCGCCGACAAGGCCCACTCGCCAGTCGGCTTCCGGGCGAGTAACCCCACCGTGTGCTTGGCCGGGGCGGTCTTGTCCGGCACCGACGGGATGATGCGTGCCAAAAGATCCTTCAAGGTTGGCTCATCACCCGCGAACTTGAGCGGTGCCGACCCAAGGAATCCGACAGCGATCTCCTTCTCCGACACCCGGATTCGATTGATCCCGGGAGGCAGCACCGACTCCGGCGCCTGGTAGTTGAGGCCAGGCACAGCCGGCTGATGTTTGAATCGGCCTTTCGGCGCAGGCCCATTGATGGAGGGCGGCGGTGCGATAAAGCGGCGAGCCCGCAATTCCTCAAGGGTGGGGGCGGGGAGATTGGATCTGGTTGGATCTCCGATGGGTCTGTCGCGTGCGGCGAGCGGCTCGTTTGACACACCTCGCCGAAAGAGCTGGTCAATGATCGAGCGGGTGGTGGCAGGCTTTGGCGGGTTTTTTGCTGCGGCAGCACTCATGCTGCCCGCCTTCGCTTGCTGCTCCCTGCAGAGATATTCGCTCAACTTACAGAGCGCCTGATGGGCCTCCATTTGTGCTTCGGTTGCCAAAACGCGATGGATGGCACCGTTAACCCGGAATTCGAATCCGTGCACGGGGCCTGAAATCTCCTGAAAGTCTGTGAGAAGCTTGTCCACCTTCCACCTTAACAGGTTTTCGGGAGCCTTTGGCGAAAGTTCTGCCAGCACCGCCTCCACTACCGTTTCGTCCGAGAAGGGGTCTCGATTGCCGCGCTCCGCAATTTTCCAAAAGCTCGAAAAAGCTGTTACCGTGGGGGGTGCAAGAGAACCTAGAACTCATCGCAGTCGATCCCACGGCAGTGTATTTCCGGGGCGGTCACGCTCCAGAAATGACCTCCGAGGAGCTTCATATTCTGCGTAATTCGATTCGCATCAGAGGCTTGAGGCAGCCCATTCGGATCACCTCTATCGACTCCTGTCGCTACCGAATCGTGGACGGTGAGCGGCGAATGGTGGCGATCCTCAGCCTCCTCAATTCGGGCATCATCCTTCGGCCCAGCACCATCAAAGGCTACCTCGTCGAATTCGACAATGTCTTCGAGGAACTGATGGATCGTTTTGTCTGCAATTTGCACCGCGGGTTCGACACCCGGGACATGCAGCGGGTCTTCCACGAGGTCATGGAAGCAGGCTCCCGCCCGGCTGATATCGCTGCCTACTCAGGCCTCCCCCTCAACGTTGTGACTTCGATCATGGAAGGTTCAGGGGATCCTCGCAGCAGCACCTCGATGGCGACCCCGGTGCCGTCCTACACCGCGATGCAGGAATTGATCTCCGAGGTCGAAGGGATCCGCGCCAGCATCCGCGGCGGCCCCCGCCTGCTCCAAGTCCTTCGCACCGCTTACGACTACAGCCTCGGGATCGTGCCCTTGGACGACTGCATCACAATCCTTCAGCGCGCTACCGATGAATGACCATTTTCCAGAAACCAACAACACTCCCGTCATGCGGATCCGCTCGGACTTCGCAGACGAGCTCTGCGCTGGCGACCTCCTGATCGCCGCGCACGAACTCCTCGATCCAAGCAAACCCTACAAGCAGCCCCGATTCATTGGCTTCTACATCTCGAAGCAGAAACAGTACCTCACGGACGGCATCCTCAATGCCGAAATCACCCCCTGCGGTCTGATCGAAGATCTGGCCCGCCGGCTCAAACGGTTAAAGATTTGGTTTAATCTCGATGTCAAGATCGATAGCACCGGCCTCGACCGAGGTCAAATGGTGCTCTACGACCGCACCAATGGAGACTGCTACCTGGTGACCGTGCGCGAAGCAGTTGGCCAGCTCCAGTACCTCAACAAGCGACGGCCGTCCGCGCGGTAGACCAACCGATCCCTGCCTTGGAGCGGACAGCCAGCGAACATGTCGTCCCCAGGTCGCCCATTATCTTTTTGGCGATACGGACAAAAAGTAACGCAGCAAAAAACAAAAAACCATGAATGCACCAACGAATACGGGCAGCGTCGCTGCCGCCGGAACAAAGCCAAACCAGAGCATGAAGGCGGGGTACATCTGCCTCGCAGTCGCCTCGTTTTTCATCCTCGCCCTTGGCGGCGTGGGTTGGCTCATCGCCGCACCACTGTCGCTTGCGGCGCTCGTCCTCGGAATCGTAGGACTGACCAAGGGGAACACCACCAAGGGGGTGATCCTGGTGATCGCCGCTTTTGTGGTGCCTATCACCATACAGGGCGTGCAGATTGCGCTCACGGTGAACGCGATGACCGAACGCCTATCGCGCTGAGGACATCCTCGCTCGCGATTCTTCGCAACTGAAGGCGGCCAGCAACGGATGCCGCCACCCCCTGCGTGAACGAACCGACTAGTGGGGGGTCGCGGCCTTCCGCACCTGCGATCAGCGGCTCAATCCCTGTCCTTGCTCATGCCAGCGATCGGCTAGCGCAGGATCGCCAACCTCAGTTGAGGGCTTTGATGAAGTACCGAAATCCCGGAAGCCCGGTGATGATCGGATTGACCGTCACGTTCGGCAAATACCGAGTGGCTCCCAGGGTTGTTGTGAACAGCTTGATTGGCCCTGGGGACGGGGTCGAAAGGTGGTTCCCCCCGAAATTGAGATAGATCGTATAGGCATAACTGGCGTCCGCAGCCAGTCCAAGATAACCGGCGGGCTGGCCCGAAGGGGCGGTCGCGAAGGTTGCAGCAGTCGCGAAGGTGCTCCCGTTCGCCGAGGTCAGCAGGGAGGAAGAGCTAACTCCGAGGTACGAACCGCCGGGAGAGCGGTGAATCCGCAAAGGTGTGCTCACAAAGGTTCCGTCCCAAAAGACGTATCCAAAGCTGTAGTTCGAGCCCACGTAAATGTAGCCCGCAAAGGAGCCGGGGACGCGGCAAAGCAGGCTGTCTTCGATCCAGTCCATGGATGTGGACACCAAGTTGGGGTTATTAAAAGTGATGGTTCTCCAGACCGAACCGTCATAGACCCTCGGGTAATAGCCGGGCGCGTTGGTCTGGCCATTCATCTCGAAGATCCGGCCGCCGTTGCCCAGACGCGAGTAACTGGGGGTGGTCGATCCGCTCGCGGCAATGTTAGTGAAGGATGATCCGTTGCCGTTGGTGTAATGGTAGGTGTAGCTCGTCGTGCGGTATCCCCACAGGGTTCCGTCGCGCGACGGGCTCAGAATGACCCCAATTGACGGAACATTCGCAACGAAGGTCCAAGTGTTAGCCGACGGATCGAAGAGGTATACGTCACGGTTGGGATTGATGCCGATCACCCGGTTCGAGAGAATGACCTTTTTTAACCAACCGCCGGGAAGTGCCGTCATTGCGGTCACGGTGCCCGTCGCCAGGCTGATGTAGTTGAAAGTCCAATTACCGGCCATAAATGCTTATCCGCCACAGATCGAGTTGGTTTCATGGGACGCGGACCCGCAAGCGCCTGAAATGGCCTTGGTGGTCCCGTCGACATACACGATCTGGTACGGGGGGCTTATCGTAATGCACCCGACCACCACTGGTTGCACGGTGCCGTCCCCGGCGGATTGGTAAGAGAGGAGCACCGTACTGTTTATGGCGTTGGAGGCGTTGAGCATGACTTTCCCCCCCGCTTCCGTCCACGTCGCCAATCCAGAGGCCCCCGACCAGATCGGACGGTCGCTGCCGTCGAAGCCCAAAAACCGACTTCCTGCTCCCAAACCCAAATCAATGGTCAGGGAAATCGGGTTGGATAGCCCTCCTGCGACCAACGTGGCGTTGAGGTCTGGATAGGTGGTCGGGTTGAAGGCTTGGCCTGCGCTTTGCCCATAAAAAAGAGCGGGACAACGTCCGATTTTTCATATAACGATGATGGGGATGAGCCCTCCCATCCCCATCAAACAACGCCTCGCCCAACCCGACAATATCGCTCTCGTGCGCCAATTGCTCGGCGTGAAACCGGCGCCTACCCGCACTCATCTCACCCAGCAGCTCTGCCGGCGCCTCGACCTGCGCGACCCCAAAGGCGACTGGCAAGTCGCCACCACCGCCAAAGCTCTGCGCGAGCTCGAAGCGG
>Ga0163144_10005340_pt1 | contig 28528 bp, 25 predicted proteins | sample OliLak19BULKMAT1_FD_123175 | JGI IMG/M metagenome (GOLD analysis project Ga0163144, IMG submission 123175) | Freshwater microbial mat bacterial communities from Lake Vanda, McMurdo Dry Valleys, Antarctica - Oligotrophic Lake LV.19.BULKMAT1 | ecosystem: Environmental > Aquatic > Freshwater >... | reverse complement strand
TAGGTCTTTAGCCTAGTGGTAGTTCACTCTCTGATATCCGACATAATGCTTCCATGACAAATGAAAACTTTCTATCAGACCTAACTTCTAAGATACAACAACTTTTTGGTCAAAAGCAAGAACAATCTACCGAGAAGAAATGAGTCGAAGATCTGCAAATCCAACGCCTAGACCTATGCAGAATTAATATTGATCGTCGTCCATATTAAGGTCTAACCAAAAGAATACCCAAATGATCAGCGAAAAACAGAATGTGGCAACAAGCAATAACGCCATGTTCTAAGGCAGAGATTCGAACTCCAGCAAACAGGTTCAAAACCTGTCGTCCTACCGCTAGACGACCCTAGATTATTGGGGGACACTATCCACGCCCCTATTGTAGGAGTTGGAGCAACTTTTTGTCAATTGGTTGAAAGGGTACTCGTGGTGCTTCAGGTAAAATGGTCGTTTCGTGAGGAACGAAGTGCCGATGCCAATGCCATTGTGTCTGCCTAGGTGTGTTCTCTCTCGTCATAACAAAACAGGAACCGAACGTCTGAGTGTATGCTTTGAGTATTTGTTTATTGACACTCATAAAGCTCGACTCTTCCTCTTGGTCAAACTCTAGTTCTGAGTGTATATGACGTTTAGGGAGGAGCATTAAGTGGTTCTCGACGTAGGGGAAGGCGTTTACTACAACAAAGAATTTATCGAACTCGGCGACTATCTCACCTTTTGCAAAGTGATTACAAAAGACGCAGTTTTGAGAATCACGAGACAGCTCTTTATCTACTTTAAAGTACATATTACCGTTAGACGACCCTAGATTGTCTTGCAGACGCTGGTTGTTGCGGGGCAGTAATTCGTGCTCTAGCCCACTGCTTCATCTCAACCATCGTGGAGGCACCACTACACCTTTTCGGAATTTAAAAGCCCTCAGCTAAGGCTTCACGTCATGCTAATACATGTGTAACTCTTTTTTAGTTCACTGTCAATGTACTACCGAGGGGATTTGAACCCCTGAACTCCTGAATGAGAATCAGGTGTCATAGGCCGCTAGACGACGGTAGCTTAAATACAGGCAGGTTAATGCTGTTCTCTAGTTGAGCGACTCGACTTACATGGGATACAAGTGAACGTATTCCAATGCCTTCAAAGGAGACTTACCAGAAGGTACCCTGGTCTCCACTCAACATCAAACAGTGCCAACATAGGACAGCTGAGCTTATCCGAAAACAAGCGAGCTTCATCCTATTTACTTTTATAGTGTCTTCATCTCTGGACACCGCCTGTGATGTGTACTGCCTACGGGGTTCGAACCCGTACCTGAGTCGCTGAAAACGACCAATCCTTCCAATAGACGAAAGCAGCGTGTGTCTCTTTTGTAGCAAGACGCAAAACCCTTGTCAAATAGAACACAGTGGGGTATACTCTGTTACAAAGTAGACTTAATTCATAAAAAAGGGGTTCTATGGCAACCGAACGAGTTGGCTTGGGTACTGAGCACATTATGAAAAAGATTGAAGCAGGTATAATGCCTGATCTACGAAGGGTGAACATTGCTAACGGCAAGCAAGCGAGAGTTGTTCGTATCGTTGATTATGTCGGTTACGATAAACCTTGCGTAGCAAAGTTCTGCGGAGGAGAACATAAGGGATATTCTTTTGAAGAAGCCCAAATGCTTATCAAGGAAACCAAGCTCTACTACAAAGAGCTACAGGAGGCGGGAATTAGGCTCCCAGTGAGCCAACGTATACAACCAGTGTCTTGCCCAGATGGCTCGTGGCAGATTGTGATGATTGACGAGCATGAAGGTGACGGCGAGGATTTAAAGGCAAAACTACTGAATGGTTATGCGGTTGATGAAGAACGACGAGTCATGTTTAAAATCCTCGACTTTCTTAACAAGCTCCCAGACGGAGAATCGATAAACCCCAATATTACATGTCCAACTAAGATCCTTGGAGACTTTAAACCAGATAACTGGGTTCTAAATGGAGAAGAGATTGTTTTGATTGATTACTTCGGACCCAAGAGATGGGCTGAGGATGGGTTGGTAACACCCTACCTTCCCAAGATGGACGCTCTCTTAACTAGGGAGGCAATCACATTCTTGTGCGGTGATCGCCGTGGGCAGTTTGGTCGCATTATGGCGATGGCAGAAAGAACCTACCCCAAGATATCTGATTTCGCAATACATAAGGGATTGGCGATGCTAAAGCACGACCACCCAGAGGCGTACCCGTGGGTTAAAGAAGAAGTTGATACTGGTTTCCAACGCATCGATATGATTTATCAGGTACGACCAGAGTTTTGGAGCGACAAGGTATGATCGGCCTCAAACCGACTATCCCTCTGGAGAGAGGCGAGTACCTCGAGTGGTCAAAACTCCTCCCCGACAAAGGCTGTATGTTGTGCGATTGGCAAGATTGGCAACTCGTCCTAAAGGAATACAACAACTGGGTGTGGGTCTATTCGTGTGCCCCGTACAAGAAGTGGAACTCAATGCTAATCCCTAAGCGACATATAGAATATATGCACGAACTCACGCCCAGCGAATGGCAGGATTTCTCGTGTATCATGCAAGAAATGTATGGGGTATTCCACACAATTAATGATGAGTCGGAATATATTTGGCTTTGGAGGACACGAGATAAGAATTTTGACAAAGGAAACACAAAGAAAAAAGGCAAGCGATTTTCACACTTGCACGTCCACTTTATGCCAGAGGCGAGCCGCTGGATCGACCCTGCTCTTGATCCGCAAGCTCACGACGAAAAAACTTTCCTCAAAATGGTAAAAGCTGTGGGAGAATATGGCACCAGAAAACCAACTCACTAGAGCAGAATACATGGAGTGGAGAAAGAGTAACACTGGCCCCGACATGTGCTCTTTTTGTGATGAAGACAAGCAGATCGTCTTGAAACGCTACGAGAAATGGACGTGGATAGCAACACTCGCTCCATACCGCCCGATGCACACAATGTACATGCCCCACAGGCACATAGAAACAATCCAAGAGCTGACAGCGGGTGAGTTCTTGGAATTCCAACAGATCCACAACGAGGGGCGAGATGTCCTGCGGGGATTGGGGCACAAACGCATAATTGATATTTGGAGGCAACGAGATGATCGACTTCACAAGTCGGGGGCATCAAACGCTATGCACCTCCATATCTATTTGATAATATATAGACCCGCCCGCAAACCACCTTGTCTTCAGCGGGGTGGTTAGGGCGGATACTTGACAAATAATTTCTACTCGCCTATAATCAAGTTATGAGAACTTACGACTTCAAATTAAGACCCAATAAAGAGCAAGCCAAATATTTGGATAGTTTGTTGTTGGAAACAAAATGCTTGTATAATAATGCCTTGCAGGAACTGATAGAACATTATGAAACTACAAATAAATACCTTAATCGCTTTTCACAGGACAAAAATTACAATAAGCAAACATATCCTAATATCCCATCTCAATTTGTAGATACAACACTGGACAGATTGCATAGAAGTTTTGCTAATTTTTTTAGGGGGTTAAAACAGGGTAAGAAAATAGGATTTCCTCGTTTTCAATCATATAAGAGATGGTCAAGTTTTGCTTTTAGGGATTATACACAAGGCAAAATAAAACAGGGTAAGTGGTATATTTCTAAAACAAATGGGATTAAAGTAATACAGCATAGGGATATAGAAGGAACACCAAAATTAACAAGATTAGTTAAAAGAGCCGATGGTTATTATGTTCAGCTTGTATGTGAAACAGGGGTTATAAAAACTAAAAAAACAAACAAGCAAGTTGGGTTGGATTTAGGATTAAAATACTTTGTTGCTGACAGTAACGGCAACAAAATAAATGCACCAAAGTTTTTTAGAAAATCAGAATATAAACTTGTTAAAGTTCAAAGAGTTTTAAGCAAACGAAAAAAAGGAAGCAAGAGAAGAAATAAAGCAAGACAAATTGTCGCCAAAAATCATTTAAAAATCCAAAGACAAAGAAAAGATTGGTTGCACAAATTAAGCTATAAATACGCAAATGAAAACGATGTAGTGGTTGTAGAGAATTTGAATGTCAGTGGAATGATTAAAAATAAACATCTTGCGTTAAGCATAAGCGATGCAAGTTGGCAAACTTTTGTAAGTATGTTGGAGTATAAGTTGCAAACACTTTCCAAAATACTCATAAAGGTAAATCCCGCATACACATCTCAAATCTGTTCTGAATGCGGGGCGATTGTTAAAAAGTCGCTTTCACAAAGAACTCATTATTGTCCAAAATGCCTATATGTAGAGGATAGAGATGTGAACGCAAGTAAAAATATCTTAAAGAAGGGGTTGGTTCAATCCCTCGGCGAGAATACTGCAATAGCAGGTTCTGTGACCCGAGAAGCCACTAGGTCTTTAGCCTAGTGGTAGTTCACGCCCGATACAGAGGACATGCTGAACAGCATCTTGAGTGAGGGTGCATCTGATCAAATCCACTTGAGAAGACTTCGAGAAGCAGTTGAATGAGCGTAGAGATGTGCCACAAAACTGCCTGTTGACGTGTTTAATATACCCATGTTACACATAATATAACAGCAGCGACAGTAAGAGTTCCATCGCTTCGGGTGCAATCAAGACACTCTTCTGAACATTCTCTGTTCCATAAATTAATAATAAAAATGAAAGGCTGGCGGCGAGAGTAAGAATTTCATCGACTTTAATCGAAATGGCGTAAGTTCGAATCTTACTGTGGGGGGCAACTTCCACATAGCTTAGTGGCAGAGCATTTGTATATTCTTCTCAATTTACCCCAGACTAACCCCTATGTCACGTTTTAATACTGCGACAAAAACAGCACAGCCAGATACTGTAAACCTAGCAGGAGGTCTAGCATATGCTGAATCCCCCAAGCTTGAGTTTGCAGGACTTCTGTTGACCTCCATGTTGAAAGATCAGTTCTACCGCAAGGCAGACGACCAACTTAAACGTATCCAAGAGCTTGCACTACAACTCGACCCTAAATTCATAGCCAAGACAGCCATTTACGCACGTCGAGACAACCATATGCGATCTGCGTCGCATGTTGCTATGGGGGAGTTGTTCCGCAAGGTGAATGGTAATTCTCGTGTTTCTGGTGAAGAATGGGTAAAGCGGGCATTAGAAAAGGTAATCATTCGCCCAGATGATGCCCAAGAGATCTTTGCGTACTACGAGTCTCAGGTAGCCGATACCAAAGCACACCCCAACCAGCTTCGCAAAGGAGTTGCGTTGGCTCTCGACAAGTTTGATGAGTACCAGCTTGCGAAGTACCGTGGCGAAGGCAAGGACGTTTCGCTCGTCGATATAGTTAATATTGTTCACCCAGGTCCTAAAGATCTTTACGGCAAGGTCGTTAAGGGGACATTAAAGAACTCGAAGACATTTGAATCAAAACTCTCAGCCGCTGGTCAAGTTGTAACTGAAGGAAAAACAGAAAAAGAGATTGAGTTAGCAAAAAAGACCAATAAGAAAGAAGCATGGGGCGAACTTTTGTCCTCAGGACAGATAGGCTACTTCGCTCTTCTTAAAAACTTGCGTAACATCTTGGAACAAGCACCAGAACACCTAGACACTGCTCTAACGCTTTTAGTCAATGAGAACCGTATCGAGAAGTCACGTATTTTGCCATATCGCTTCATCACTGCCTTGATGGAAGTTGAGGCTTTGGGTGGGTCAGACGCTCGCAAAGTAGCTGTCGCTATTGATCAGGCTGTCGAGATTTCTTGTAAGGTTGCCACCCACTTTGAGGGGGAGACACTGGTTGCTATCGACGTATCAGGGTCAATGGGAGGCGTACTACAACGCATTGCAGGTTTGTTTGGAGCGGTTATCGCTAAAGCGAACAACGCCGATGTTCTACTATTTGACGACAGAGCAATACCTATCAATTACAACCTACGAGATTCTGTATCAACACTAGCTAAGTCTTTTGGTCTTTGTGGAGGCGGAACCGACTTCAATGTCATCTTCCAAGGTGCACAAGAAAAATACGACAGAATAATCATCTTGTCAGACATGCAAGCGTGGATTGGAAACGGTGCACCCCGAGGATCATTTGGCGACTACAAGCGAAGAACTGGTGCGAACCCAAAGATTTACTCGTTCAACCTACAGGACTCTGGTACAATTCAGTTCCCAGAGCAGAATGTCTATGCTATGGCTGGATTATCGGAAAAATCACTCGATATAATGGAGAAGCTTGAGTTAGATAAAAACGCTCTCGTAAACGAGATTGAGTCTATCGAGATCTGATACTAGAGGGAAAAGATGCAGTTAAAGCTAGAATACTCTCTGGTGAAACCAAAAGATCCGATCCTCTGTCAAAAAACCCCCAGACTCACCAAGCCTGGATTAGAGACAATAATGGCCTACGAATTCATAATTTGTAGCCAAGGAAACCCACTTCTTTAGAGGTGGGAGGAATTGGCTTGCTTCCTTTCTTAATATATGATAACATTGCTCAACTGGCAACAGTCAACTTGCCAATCGTAGCCCCGCAGGGGAGTTACAAGCCCATCGGCTTTAGCCGTGGGTAGTTGACGGTAGAGCTTCTTAAAAAGAACACCCAACGATGGCTGGCTTTAGCCGCCCCACAAGTTGGTTGCCCTCAACGGTTCTTTGTCTCAGACTTTGTTTTATTGCAACCAGGGAACTACGAGTGTTTTATAAATCCACGAATAGAACGTGTACCTACACGACCGAGCTGGTACAAAGAAGAGAGTTGCGTTTCTTTGCCCAATATCAAGGTGCGAGTTCCTCGTTGGAGAGAAGTGGGGCTTTTCTATACAACCCTAACGGGTGTTGACAAGTGGGTCCATCTGCAAGACATGCAAGCACGTTGTGCTCAACATGAGACTGACCACGTGAATGGGAAGCTAATAACTGATTATGTCGAGCCAAGGAGCTTGATTGAGATAGCGTGAATGACGTTTGTCGTAACAGCGTTTCCTAACGCTTTGTACTTTTGGCTGTCTGATATCACTTCACCATTCGCCCCATAATTGCACCAAGAGTCAGGAAATCCCTGAAGTCTGGAACATTCTATCGGTGTAAGCCTACGGATAGCCATATCACTCGTCATGACTCCGTGTCTGTCTTGGGCTGTTAGTGTAAATGACGGTTCGCCGTCTTCTTTAAATCGTCGTCCGTTCTGTCGCTTCTCGGCTCTGTCAGGGGTTAGGACGGGAATGGCGATAAAAGGTTGTCTCAAACCGCCCTGCATTGTGTTTAATGTGGGACTTACACCTTCTGGATCGTACACTCTGTCGTTTGAGTGGACAGGATCGTTGAGCTGAATAATTGTCATCCCTGAGTGGTTTCCACCAGAGTGTCCACCGCCAGTGAGTGTCCGAGTAATTGCGGTTTTTGTTGACTTTTGCTCTGTAGAATACGTGTTAATTTCGTAGGAGAGAGGAAATACTTCGGGTCTGGATTGATTTCTAAGATGTCCGACAAAGAAGACCCTCTCCCTGTTTTGGGGCACTCCGAAGTTTTTACTATTAAGAACTTGCCATTGGACATCATACCCAAGGTCGGCAAGAATCCCAAGGATTGTCTGGAAAGTTTTTCCTTCGTCATGAGTAAGTAGGCCTTTGACATTTTCAAGCAGTAAATATCGGGGTCTTTTGTCTCTGAGAATCCGAGCAATTTCAAAGAAGAGCGTCCCTCTGATGTCTTCAAAGCCTCCACGCTTTCCTGCAACAGAGAATGATTGGCAAGGGAAGCCCCCAACGAGCAGGTCGTGGTCGGGGATTTCACTGCTTGGTACGGTTGTAATGTCTCGGAGATCGCACTCTCCGAAGTGTTGTTTGTAGATGCTGTTTGCATATTTGTCCCATTCGTTGGAGTAGACGCAACTAAAATATGGTACCGTCCCTGCGTCTCCGTCGCCGAGATCGTTGGTGATATCCCCTTCGGACTGTAAACTCTCGCTGGTTGGCTCCACGCCCTCGACAAGCTGGGTGTTGCATCCATTCCTTTGCGAGGTGTCCCTATTCCGAAAAGAAATATTTGCTCGTTCGAGTCCAAGACGGAATCCTCCTATACCTGCGAACAGGTCGATGTATTTTATCTGGGCAGACATAACACTATGTTAGACACTATGAGTCAGGCCGTCAAGTAGTGCTTTTAGGTGTATAGTCGATCTCGCAAGCTCCAGCAACACAAGCAACTTCTTGAGAAGCTGTTGTTGTGTCACGCTGTTCATAAAGAGTGATACGAGAGAAGTCCACGGTCGATGGGAAATCAGACGCAAGCTCATGGTAGACAGTTTCGCTGATCTCTTCATACGGCATTTGGCTATATTTAGCATCGCTCGCTGGTAAGAACGACATTCCACCAATCCACTCCTTATGGGATACAACCCAGTCTGTGACCTCCTGTAGTTCCTCGGGGTGGTAGGTAATTGTGCAACTCGGGTTGTGCTCAGTCCAATGCTTCTTGACCATGAGCCAGTACTCACATTGTGTTAACGCTGATCTTCCCCCTTTAACGATTGCCCCCTCTGGGCTGCTAACTGGAAAGCTCGCCACCCAAGTGATCGCATTCTCAGCAGTTGAGCCATTCTCAGGGTTAAGGGGGATCCCTGCGTCTTTGAGCACACTGAATAAAGGACTCGTTGCCCCGACTCTAACACGACGGATATAGTAAGGAGCCCATCGAGCATGAAGACCGCTTGAACAGTTGAAGAGAGTAGAGGAATTTCCTGAAGGCTTGACACAAGTAACAGAGGCCGATTGATTGACTCCAAGTCGTTTGGCATAGAGGGCATTTGTTTCCACTGCGTGTGCTTTTAATAACTCCATTATTGAACCATCATCGTTGACAAGCAAGGGGCAATCGAGCTGTCCGTTAATGTCGACACCGAGCAGTCTTTCCTCTAAACAGTTATCCACCCAACTCTGGCGAAGCCCAGGGAAGTGAGTGGCCATGGATTGGATTGTGCCGATGATAGTCGCTACCTCAACCTTCTCTTTTAGCGACTCAATGGTGTCGTCTACACGAGCAATAGTGATTGTTAGGTTACAGAACTCGTATGGACGCAAAACTATCTCTCCACATGGATTTGTTCCGAAAATAGCCTCTTTCCTGCGTGTTGGCTTAATCTGGGTTGCGTTGTGTCTACTAAAGATTCCTGGCTCACCTCTAGCCCCATCATCCATCTCTTTCATTTGTTGTCGGATTGATTTGTCTGAGATACCTTCTGGCCAAACAGCACTATTGTTTGCGTTCCAACGAATAGATGGGAAGTCATACCCGTTCTTACAATTACGCATCTCATCATTGTCATAATCGAATAGAGAGATCATAGCCGTTCGTCGCACACCTCCGCTAACAGCGGCTTGACCGACTGCACACATAATGTCGTGGCACTCTAAAGGAGTAAGTTTCCTGCTTTGTGCATTTAGGATCGTGGTTCGAGCGAAGTCCAGAAGGTTACGCAGAGGGTCTGGACCGCTAGCCTGACCTCCCTTGACTCTTAGAGGAGTACCTGCGGGACGAATTTTGGAGTAGTCAAATGTAGTATCTATACCTTTGAACCATCCGTCCAAGCCTACCCGTAAGGACTCTGCCCAACCTTCGGTAGTGTCGTCGATTGCCACATACATTGATGGGCCGACCATTGTTTGTTTTTGGACGATTGGCAGTTGCTCAATAAATTTCTTCTCAACAGAAAAACCTACACCGCAACCACACATGGAGATAATGAGGCCCTCTACCCAAGAGTCGATAGAATCTATCCCCATAAAGCTACAATTATAGATACAGATGTTGTTCCGTCGAGCTGCGTCACCTGCCATTGCGAGCAATCGCATACTGGGTGTGGCCTTCATTTCTAGGATATAGTGACGGATACGGTCATACTCTGTCTCTGGGAGTTTGTTTTCTGAGAGTTCTTTTAAGTAGTTAGTAGCACGGTCAACTGTTTCAACCCATGTTTCTCTTCGTCCCTTGTCATAGTCGTACCTAGAATATTTGTCGTAGAATTGGAAAGCTTGTAATGGTGTTGGAAAGTATTTGATTGATGTGTTAAAAGCTTCACGAACGGTTGAGGGTACGACAGAATTAGTGATGGGGGGTTATCTCCTATGTAGCGAATATGATCGGGATTTTTATACAATAACACATGCCACAGGAGGCCTGTCAAGGAGTCTTTACAAGGCTGTAATCGTGTGCCACCCCCGAGACTCGAACTTCTCACCCAACACTTAGAAGGTATTTGCTCTACCCATTGTTCTAAACTTCCATTTTTTGGAAGACCCAAACTTCTTCACAACTTATCTTCAACCATTTGTCAGGAGTCATTAAGAAATTCACCGCATTTTTAACACCTGAATCTTCTTTCGTGAAATCATGACCTGACATTATTCCGCCGACCTTTAAATGCTTCGACCAACAGTTAATATCTTCAACGACTGAGCTGAAAGAATGATCACCATCGATAAAAATAAAGTCAAAGTCTAAATCTAAACCGCAATAACTCCATTCTCTGCTAAAGCTCTCCGACTTTTCTCTTACCATTGTGACATTTAAGTCTTTAGTATTTTCTTTCGCCTGCTTGCACTCGTCCACATCAACCGTGAGCAGCATTTTGGGTTTTGTATAGTTTGCAATGAAGCAAGTAGAAGCACCATTATGTGTGCCTATCTCTATACCAACCCAGTTAGGGGGTAAAAGATCTAACCCCCTTGATAGCTCTATCGCATCGACCTCCCTCCAAGAAACATCAAAACCATGACCTTGTTGTTCGAGGCATAACTTTTTCCACAATGCTTTTGCTTTATCTTCCATAACACAATCTAACCACTTTCGACTACTGCTGTCCAGTAGGCACACTAGATACAAAAAGACCTCCACATTGATGGAGGTACGAAAAAATACTAAATACCCAGATCAGATCTGTATGCCGATGTCTTGCGACGGGCGAGATCTTAGCGATCCAGGTATCAGTGAGCGATCGGAGAGATTCGAACTCTCGATTTGTTCCTTGGAAAGGAACTGTCGTAGCCACTAGACCACGATCGCAAAGGAATATTGTGGACGTGAGGTGACTCGAACACCCAACCTTCTACTTGCAAAGTAGTTGCACCGCCAAATTGTGCTACCCGCCCAGATGACAAAGTATACGTTACACTTTCTGGTGAGCCCTGTCAATATCTAACTAGTGTACCACCAAGGAACCCAGAATGGAAGAAGGGAGAGTCTTCTTGGAGGAGAAAACGTGCTACACTGATGCGTCTGCTACGGGATTCGAACCCGTGATCTCCTCCGTGACAGGGAGGTGCCTTGATCCTCTAAGCTAAACAAACATATTTGGGGTGATCGGGGGAATCGAACCCTCGTTTTTTGCTTCACAGGCAAAATTCAATCACTCTGAACTGATCGCCTGCTTTTGGGTTGTTTGGTCTTTGCATATTATTCCTCCTCTCTACTCGATAGCCATGCAAGAGCGGTAACAATCCAAACGATAACATCAACCAATGATCCTGCAAACCCATTCAACACAGCCATAACTACGCACGCTGCTATAGCAAGCTCGCTGTTATTGAACTTTCGTTTGTTGAGATATCTAAAACCAGCCCACGCATTGACTGCAAATGGTAATGCTCCCCAAAGTAAACCATCAGCAATCGGAATGAGTAGCACAATCAAGACTGCAATCAAGACGCTGATGTATGACATCACTTTCAAAAAAGATCCATTCATATATTTCTTTCTGCCCTTCGGCTCTTTAGTATTTTATAGTTTTTTGCGGTCTTCGTCCTCTTGAGCCTTCTTGAGGGTGTGAAGTCGCGTGGCTTCTGCTGCTTCTTTTTGTGCCTGAGCATCTTTGTAATAACCACTATACCACGAACACCATCACCCCTTTGGAGGAGAAAACGTGCACCAGCCCAAGGAGTCGAACCTTGCAAGACAGCGTTTGGAGTGCTGTCACCGCCCAGCGGTGCTGATATAAAAGTGTACCCGAGGTCTGTAGCAGGGCCTGGTAACGCTCCAGGCCTGTGAGCTTATGAGACTCACGTGCACTTTACACTACCCCGCATGGAGTATTGGGAAGAGACTGCTTGGTGGCAAACCAGAGATTTGAACTCTGAATCCCCTGATCCCAAATCAGGTGCCTTGCCAATTAGGCCAGCTCGCCATATACCTGTTTTTGTGTCGGGGTGTGTGCCAAACAGTGAGCATTAACTCCAATCTAGCATACCATCCACACAACGTCAAACATGTAGAGACTCCCCCTTGTCAAACAAGTCGGAAGAATATAAAGTATATATACTTTACTGTCGCATTAAAAGGAGATCCGCATGTCAGGTTCTATCGGAAAAGCTATCTTAATAGGAAATGTAACTCGTGAGCCCGTAGTCAAAACTACAGGGACGGGGAAGAAAGTCGCCACATTTGTCGTAGCGGTGAACCGCATGAAAGAGGGCGAGGCTGACTTTCACAACGTAGTGGTTTGGGAAAAGCTTGCAGACGTTGCTGAAAACTACATCCTCAAAGGGACTAAGGTCTTTGTAGAAGGAAGGTTGCAAAATCGATCCTACGATGACAAGGAAGGTAACAAAAAATACATTACCGAAGTCATTGCCACGGAGCTAACATTACTCGGGACTAAGCCGACAGATACATCTGGCACAGACACGACCCCACAAACAACACCAAAGCCTGATGCCCCAGTATCGGACGACATTGATTTTTGAGAGGCTAGAATACAGAGACAGACGAAGGCACTTGCAAAAGTGCTTTTTCTGTTGCAGTTCACAAACAAAAATGATCTGTGATCAGGATAGGCGAGTCGTCCTCAAGCAGCGAGCAAAACAGGCCTAACCTTATCGCAGATCACTTTTAGGTATTAACGTTACAGCTTTTAGTATCAGGGATCTCTGTAATCAGACTGTCAGTTGTCAGAACCATTGAGGCGACTGAAACGGCATTCTCTAATGCTAGTCTTGTTACTTTGGCTGGGTCTAAAACACCAGTCTCGTAGAAATCTTCGTACTCCTCACTCTCGACGTTAAAACCTGTTGCAGGATTTGCGTCTTTTAGGATTTTCTCTAGCATTTCTGCTATCTCTTTTTCGTCATATCCTGCATTTATTAAAATCATTTTAGCAGGTTTAGAAAGCACATCAAGAACCAATTTATAGCCTAACAATGCGTCTTTCCTTGCTATTGCCCTTGGATTGTCACGCAACTCCCTTCCAATTCTTAACAGGGCCACACCACCACCTGGGAGGACACCTTCTTCAACAGCAGACTTAGTGGCAGAAACAGCATCAATCACTCTTTCTTTCTTTTCTTCCATCTCTACTTCTGTCATAGCACCGACCTTAATGACTGCAACACCCGAAGAAAGTTTTGCTAATCGTTCTTTGAGTTTCTGTTGTTCAAAGTCCTTGCCATCGGCACGTTTAATCTCTTCTTGAATTTGTTTGATCCGATCTTGGATATCTTGTGGTGATCCACAACCACCAATAATTCGGGTAGTGTGATCGCTTGACACTACCGAATCAGCTTGACCTAAGAGGTCAACATTAACTTCGTCAAGAGACTTGTAGATCTCCTTAGAGATGTATGTTCCTCCTGTTAAAACTGCGATATCTTGTAGAAGTTGTTCACGACGTGCAGCAAATGCGGGAGCAACAACTGCTAAGCATTTCAAGTTCCCGTGGAGTTTGTTGAAGGTCAGAGTACGCAAAGCATCGCCGTCGATACCACCACAGATAATGACGAGATCCACACGATTTGTTCCCTCGTTCCATTTCTTTAACCAGCGAAGATCTCCGCCAGAGATGAGATCGTGATCTGTTATGAGTATATATGGACGATCAATGTGTGCTTCCATGCGTTGTGCGTCTGTGACAAATGAGTTCGAAACATAACCCTTCTCGAACTCCATGCCGTCTTTGTATTCTACTTCGATGACATGCTTGCTTCCATCATCGACCGATAATATACCGTCCTTACCAATACGTTTCATGGCAGTGGCGATAATCTTACCTACAGCAGGATCCGCTGAAGAAATAGTTGCGACCTGTTCGATCTCTTCGTTCGTAGAAATTTCTTTTGCAAGAGCTTTGATCTTGGCAACAATGTCTTCCTTCGCTAAATCCATACCTTTTTTTAGTGTCATAGGGTTGACACCCTGATCCATCAACTCTAAACCCTGCCCAATCAACGATTGAGCGAGAAGAGTTGCTGTGGTTGTTCCATCACCAGCCTTGTCGTTTGTTTGTGCGGAAACCTGCTTGACTAGTTGAGCACCCATGTTCTCAAATGGATCTTTTAACCAAACCTCTTTAGCAACTGAGACACCATCATGTAAGACTACGGGTGGAGCCCATGTACGATCTATGGCGACATTGCGACCCTTGGGGCCGAGTGTTACCGTAACTGTCTTAGCAAGAGCGTCCACGCCTCTTTTGAGGGCTTCTCGTGCCTCTTTGCCGTATGTGATTTGTTTTGCTGGTGTCATAAAATCTCCGATTCAGTTGCTAATACGTCAGCTTCGTTAACAAGTAGAAAAGATTCAATGGGGACACAACGCATGAAGTGTACGATCTGGTTCTTAGTGACCAGAAGATGTTCTTCAAGGTTTGGGTTTCCTTCTAAAGGAAGGGCTACAACAACCCCTTTGCGGGGCTTGATGGTGGAGTCTATCATTACGAATCCACCTACCTGTTCTTTTTTGTTTTCTTTTATCTCCTCTACGAGTAGATTTCCCATTCGTGGATTGATCATAGTTTATATACTATGGGACAACCACCCTCCGTGTCAAGCCTGAGGAGTGACATGACCTCAAAACAGGGCTTGTTGTTTTGACTGGTTGCTTTTTTAGCAACAAAACAATAGCGAACCCCCAACTTTAAGGTGTGTGCCATGAAAAATTGATCGTAGAGTCGTGGGGTGACTACACAGTCGTGGGGTGACCCTTCATCCGACAAAGCGATAACACAAAACTTGTGGTTAGTTCGCTCTACGACTTTGTGGTGGATATCTATGGCAACTCCCGTTACATGCACCTCTGAGGGAGCTTTGGGAGCCTCCAAAAACAACGTCACAGGGAAAACCAACAATCTTGTTTTTCCTGCTATGAACTCTGGGTAGTGTTTAACCGCAAAATCCTCAAGATCGTGAGTCTTGCAAAACCAAGTATACTTTAGTTCCTTGGTTTCATACTCAACAACAATGTCTTCTCTTGAGTCGATGGCGGAAACAAGGAAGCGAACAGAGATGCCTAGCCCCCACGTTCCTGGTGGCCAGTTGTATCTCTTCCAAGCAGAGAAGTACGGACTATCCAGTTTTAACGTCTTGAACTTTCCCATTTTTCACCTCCAGTGTTGCACCCCATAATTGTTGCTCTGTTCGTAGAATATCACTCTCTTCTTCGAGTGCCGCTTTGAGAATTGCGGCGTAGTTGATGAGGTCGAGCAATGTGTCTTCAAGCTTCTCGTCGAGAACTTGAACTTCTTTCCCCTCTTTCATGAGGTTCGAGATTCGAGCAAACTTATCTGCCATACGAACCAGCATCGCTCGTTTGTAATCTACGACTCCCAATGCCTCTATAACTTTGAAGTTGGAAAGAGCATCATTAGTAGTTGCGTAGTCATTGTTCTTCTTTTTAACGATCTCAACCCCAATTTGGTACGTTCTCTCCATTGAATTAATCAACCCTTGTCGAGTTAGCATATTGTCCCCCTATCAAACAAAAAAACGGTAAAAAAAACACAAACAAAAAGAGATTAAGCACTCGACGCATCTTGCCCTTCCTCTGGTATCTTAGACAGAAAAAGGTAACGAGCGATCACAGCATCCCTTGCAAACCGATCAGCCCTATCTTTCGGGGTGAGATCCGTAGTACTTGTGTGCATTAGACCTAGTTGATACTCGTTACCTAGTTTGTCTGTTAGCTTGTCCCTTTTGTCTTTGGAGACAATAGGTGCTGTCCACACTTTAGCCCCATCGACACGACCTGTCAAAATATTCACATTGGTTACTGACCAATCCTCTAATATCTGCATTACTCCATCCTTCCATCTTCATAATAAAGTTTAAACGAGCCAGTTTTCATCGGCGGTGCCGTCTTGTTTTTGTCGATTTTGTAATGGACGACCTGACCAACAGGTTCACCCTTCTTCTTGCCATCATCAGTGATGAAATCCTTATCCCGTTTTAGCTCGATCATGATGGATGAAAAGAAAGACAGGGCTCTCCCACCTGGGACTGTGTTCCCAAACGCCCCCATTACTGTGATGTTTGTGCGTAGCTGGTTAATGAAAAGGATAAGTGTTCGTTCGTTCAGGGCATTTAAGATCGGGAGTCCTTTAGAAAGAAACCGTGCCATAAGAGCGATAGTGTCCTTGCCGAAGTCCTCTTCCTCAAACTCCTTTTCGCTTCTCATTGATGCAACTGAGTCAACCACAATTATCCCAGGCTTAGCTTTCAATAGGCTACGGATCATTTCAAACACCCGCTCTACAACCGCTTCTTGAGAGACACCAAGCTTATCAACGTTCACACCGAGCTTTTTCGCCCACTCCTTGTCAAACGTCCCCTCACAGTCGAACCAAAAAGCCTCAAGACCCTGAGATTGAGCGTTAGCAACGAGCTTTTGTGCCAAGACTGATTTTCCTGAACTTTGTAATCCGTAGAACTGAGCTATACGCCCGAGAGGGATACCTCCACCTAAGTCAATATCAAGCTGGGGGACACTCGTGGAGAGTTTATCCTCTAGGTGAGCAAAGTCATCAAGTTTGCCTACTGTCCCTTTGCCGTACTTCCTGTTGAGTTGTGCCATGACCATTAGCAATGTCGGATCTTTTATTTCTTCTTCTATCTGTGTTTCTTTTTTACTTGGCATATACTCCCCTTATCATTTTGACTATCGATTCGTAACATAAGTTGTGAAGGTTGAAGCGGTCAGACTTCCTCTGTCTAAACGGCAAGTGAAAAACGCAAGGGAATATAGGAGCGGTGTTGGTGCGACAAAAGTCACACTCTATTACGATTTCTCCCCGCTCTTGTCGTGACACTTTTTCCTCTTGAACCTTTTGGTGGACGGCTCGGGTTGAAAGCCCATCTCCCGCAGCCTCTTCCAGAAGTTGAAACCGTTGCTCTGTTGAGAATTCTTTGCTCGATTCCGAGTAGGTGTCGATGTATGAGGCTGCAAGGTGCGTGGAAAAGGGAACGAACTCCTCTCTTTCCTCGGGTGGAAAAGCACGAGCTACCCGTACATAGCTAACAACCGTCGAGCGGGGTTCGTCTATTTGTTGTGCAAACTTACCGAGAGATTCATATCCGAACTTTTTCGATAAAGCAAGCAAAGTATCTGCCTTGTGCCAAGACACATTTGCAGACACTTCCGAAAGCCTTTGATAGTATGCGATAAAATCTTCCCAACTTTCAATAGTTGGAGGGAGTACAGGTTGGGCAGTTAAATTATTCATGACCTTAATATACACCCGTGTGTCCAATGTCTGTCAATGGTTAAACTTCGTGTTCCCCAAGATTGATCCTGCGACCATGCAATTGTTGCCGTACTTGCTCTATCCTACGTCGGGTCGATCTGTCTTTTTCGGAGTGACAGGCTTCTGACAGACGCTGAATATTTTCTGGAGAGTTAACCTGTTGATGGCTCCAGTATAGAAGTTTTGCAATGCCCTTTGGCGTGAAGTGATCTCTTGTGTTTCCAACTCCATTGCATCCCTCAATATGATATGGAGCTTCGCACGGTATCTCATTCCTTGCCATTGTACCCTTTTTGCTTGTACCAAGTCTCAAAAACCGTATCAACTAGCATTCGTGGGTACCGACCACCCGCATATTGTCTGATCTCTTGGGCTGCTTCGTGGGGAGACAAGACACCTGACCGCCAAGGGACAGGATTACGCATGCGATCCCATTCGTCTGCCATCTTAATAATAGAGGCTCCCACAGTTATGTCTTGCCCCTTAAGCTCATCGGGATAACCTGTGCCATCAATCTTTTCATGATGTTGTCGTATAAAGCGTCTTATGCGTATCGGAATTTGTTGGGAAACGGCGATCTTTTCAGAGTCGATTGGGTGCAGTCGTAGTTCGACCTTAGCCTCTGGGGTAAGTACTCCTGGATACCAAAGTACCTCGGGATCACAGAATACTTTTCCTACATCATGCAGGAGAGCTGCTACCCTAACCTCTTCTAAGAAGCGACCTGTTAAGTGCCAGTGCGTCCCTAGTTCTGTTGCGACTTCGGCGACACGGCGGGAGTGGAGAACGGTTTCATTGTCTAGGCGGCGAACAGGGCCAGCGTAAGTGACTCGGTGTTCTCTTTGCAATATGTCGTTTGCCCTAGATTCTAAATTCATAGCCACCAGTATGCTGGGAACTCCTTTGGACAATACTTGCAAAGGCACCCAGCGTAGTCGTCTATTTCATAGTACTTGTGTATTCCTAAAAAGCAAAGGAACTTCCTGTACCAATATTTCATAGTGCTATGAAACCAGCTATGGGTCCTCAAGTCAAGCGTCGGAAACGTCTCATAGGAAACTCGGAGTGTTCCGCTGTGAACCGATTTGTGCGACCTTCGGCAATATGTTTAAGAAGCGTGTCCCATTGCGTGTCCCAGTACGGCACACCCTCGCTAGTGAGTAGCCGTCTTCGTTCAAACATCATTTGATATGCTTGCTTGTTGTCACGGTACTGCTGAAAGATGTCACGCATGTCAGTGCCGTGAATGTAAGCAAAGTGGTGATCTTTACAAAGGGCGATAAGGTTATACGGGTTGTTTATTTGTTCAGGTTCCCAACCGAGCCTTCTGGCAGCCCATGAATATGGAACGATGTGGTGGACATGGACTTGGGTGAGAAGTCGTCGTCTACCACATCGGTCGTAACTATCTGCTGTGAAGTGCTTGGGGAAGTTGCACCGATTGTCGTCTCTGTCTAAAATCCAAGTACGTTGTTTCTTCGTAAGCTCGACACCACGACGCTCCATCTATGCTCCTAGAAAGACCTGATTTCTTAAAAGCGGGTAAGACCCCCTATTAGTTTCGAATTATTTGTTGCTTTTCCTGCTTCGTGGAGCCACTTATCGATGAATCTCCCGAGTAATGTTAGTCCCAAAACAACTGCGGTTCTAACAGGGATTGTGTATGCAAAGACCCAAGCTTGGATGCTTACTGACTCTGGAATTGCTGTTGCCTGACTGAGTGTCTCGGTTATCATCCATGACACTAAGAATAAAGCAAGCCATCTTCCAGATTCCTTCACACCTTCCCAAAACGGTGTATTAGCCATTAATTCTTTCACCTCCTCGTACTCCCGTAACGAACTTACCAATAATAGATAAAAGCTCTCCAACTGTTCGTGGCTGTACGATTACTTCTTTAGTTATCTCTACTTCTTTTGTGATCACTGTTGGCTTTTGGTTTTGTGCTGCTTTGAGTTTAGTCGAGAGTCCGTCTCGCTCTGTTGTGAGATTTGTAACTGTTTGTTCAAGCACCAACCTTGCTTGTTGAGCGTCTGCGTTGTCTTTTTGAGCAGAAGAAACTCCACTCTTGAGGTCTTCCACAGCCCTCTTCACCTTGTTGCCGAGGTCTGCGTCCATGCGGTCGAAATTAAATGTGTCTGCAACGGCATCTGATTGTGTTGCTTTTTGAACCAACTCTTTAAACTTATCGTTTGTAATGTTTACTGTATTTGCCATTTCTGGTTCTCCTTTAAATGCAATCGCCATACTAATAACTCTATCCACATCAAGCGTACCTGGACATTGCGTTGCTTTAATCTCCGAGTGCTTAACGATGTGTTGTCTGTTTAATGGTATCCCATTGCGTGTGCAAATGTCCAAAACGAGACGTGCTGACTTTTCGTAAGTAGATTCTGCAATGGCAAGGCTGGGGCCACCTTGGTGTTCTATACCTACTGAGCGTAAGTTGAACTGGAAGTTCCCTGAGTGGTAAGCGGTGTCCTCCTCTTTAACGTATTGGTGGATTTTTGTGGGGCCAACTCCGTAGTGAGCTGAGGCCACCCTTTTTGGATCTTGGAAGGTTGCGTCAGCAGCGGAAAGCGTTCCTACAATCCAATGCAAAACTACACGGTCTATTTTTGTGTTGCGGCGACCAACCTCGTAATTATTACTGTTAGCACCTATCCATTTAATTTCCACTCTTCACCTCTTCCTCTACTCTATTGTAGAATGTATTAACGACTTTTACTTGAGTCCCCCTTGAATAATGAATGCCGCCAATGCCCCAACAACAGCCGTTCCGAAAACGCCAAGTACTGTGTATGTGAAAGTCAGTGCTGGTTTGACATAATCTCGGGTTGCGTATTCTCTTTTTACATTACCGATAGTTAAATCTAATTCGATGAGTTTACGCTCTGATTCTTCTTTGTATGAGTCAAACTCGATGAGCCGCAGGTAGATGGTTGATGCCAACTTCTGTTCCCCACGCATCTCTTCGAGAGTTTTCTTCATATACTCGATATTAGTTTGGATAGTAGCGATTGCGGGGAGAATTTCTTCCACCGACATGTTTTTATAGTTGAAAAGGCTGGATCTAGGCATATATTCACACAAAAAAAGACTCCACTATGTCGTGAAGTCGTAATGGCGTTGTTCGCCAATAAACGATGTTATGTGTTTTTATTAAAGCAGACTATCGGGTAACATGTCAAACTAACGCAGTGCAATTCTAGTGACAGGCTTAATTTTGACGGGCTTGTATTCAGAAATTGTGAGTGATGGGGGCTTGATTGGGGTACCACTTTTTATAGAACCTCTAAGGGACCCACTTTTGATAGAACTCATCCTCGCTCGTGAAGGAGATCTTAATCTAGGGAGCTTAATAGTCGGCACACGACCTATGCTTGCAGTTTTGATGGTGGCAATCTTAATCTTCTTATCCTTCTTACCCTTCAGAAGACCTTTGCCAATTTTGTACTGCTTGATAAGATCTTTTAGATGAGAAGCTTGATCTGTATCTATTGAGCCTTGTTCAAGAGCTTTGTCGACTTTTCCATTTGTCAGCCGACCAGCTTCAATATACTTCATAGCTTGAGCGTCTTGAGCATCACCCTTTTGTGCGTAGATGTCCTTGGCAATATAAGTAGACTCAACGTCATCAGGAAGCTTGGAGAGGAGCCACATGGTCGAGTCTGTGTAGTCCAGTCCTAGTTTTGTTGCGTTTGCCTGTGTTGGATTCATTGACCAACGATCAAGCTGGAACTTCTTCTTCTCATCAGCCTTCAAAAGCGAGGCAATATCTGAGGGGTTTGCTTCTGCGTATGCTGAGGGAATGAGTGAGCCAGAACTTGATTGTGTTGTGGTATTAGGTGTTACAGATGGGTCAAACAATTCATTCACTCGCATTGCATCAGAACGATCAAGTAATTCTTGTTGCTTTGTCTGTAGTTCCTCTATTTTTAGATAACCTGCGTCTTCTGGGACATCGCCACGCTTGATTGCAGACCTTACATCTCTTACTTGAAAGTCGATCGAGTTAGCTTGTTTCTCAAATGACATAGCTGCTTCTTCCTTACTCTTCCTCTCGCCCCCCATGAACCGACGAACAACTGGCATTCTGTTAATGTCAGAACCTTTAGCCTCTGGGGCGGTGTAACCCATGCTTTTAAAAGCTGGATCAAGAGCACTTGTTGTAAGCTTTGCAATACCAGTGCCATACCCTTCGATCGTGTTTTGTAGTAACGCAGGAGATATATTTAATCGCTCCCCCAACCATTTATATGTTGGGCTGGTGTAAGAATTTGTCTGGTACTGTGCTGGAAGTGCTGTTTTGTAATCAGGAACAATGTCATACCCTGTGAAGAAGTTTTTATTCATAGCCCCTTCAATTACTGGTTTCATGGTTGTTGGTATCATCACATTCGCAACAGCTCCGAGCGGACCCAACTTAAAGTTAAGATCAACTGGAGAGAACCCCGCAACAAGTGAACCGACGGCATTGGCGAACTGATTGCTTCCATCCTCTGCTTGATAACCATCTGCAAACGCTAGGAAAGATTCAAGTACGTTTGCAACCCGACCAACGTCACCTTTAGGAATCTTAAAGTACTGCAACCCCCCGTACTTTTCTATTGGTGTGTTGGAAACCATTATGATAAAGTTCTTATCTTTCTCAGATTGAGGGATAACGTTTTCGTCGTAGTAAGCAGGGAACATACGATTCCACCCATATGTTGCAATCGCTGGAGCAATCGTTATCATCCCAATGCGAAACAGAGCTCCTTTGGGATCTTTCTTAACCGTTCGTGCAAGACGATCAAGACCTTGAATACGTGCATTCAAAAAAGCGTACAATGTGTTGAACTCTGGAGTATAGTACCCGCCACGTCCAAAGTTAGCTGATGCTTCTTGAGATGCGTAAGCTCCCGCCTGAAGAGCGTTGGCCTTTGTCATACCATTATTCAATGACTGGTTGTAAACTTTCTCAAAAGCAGCAAGACGTGTTGGTTGTTCAGAGAATGTACCAAGATCCTGAAGTGTTGTTAGCAATGCTCGTGGAATATCTTTAGGTCTTTTGAACAAAGCACCCCCATCCTTAAGGAAACTAACACCCATTTTTGCGAGAGCAGCAGGGACACTCTTAGAGCGTATTGGGAGCCCCTTGCCCGAAGTTGCTTTTCCCAACTCCAAGTTTTGGAAGTGTTGGTCGACTGTAGTTCGAGAAAGCTTGCCTCCAGCACGAAGCCACATGTCGTATACCTCGTCCTTCTTAATATAATGAGCAACACCCCTAACATAGTCGATTGGGTTCACGCCAAAATTGACGAAAGCAGATTGTAAATCACGAGCAATATTAGGAATCATGAAATCTGGGTTGATGCCTGTAGCTGTCGCTCGGAATACCTTTGTTCCACGGTTGAGAATCTTGGCAAGGCCTGACATTTGTCGCTCTGTCAATCCTCTCAAAGACTCTGCAACAAGAGGATCGACCTCCCATGCCTCTTTAACTCCACCCTTTAGGCGGTAGATGACGCTTTTCCCACGAGTTGAAGCGTCACGAGCAAGTCGTGATTCGTCGTAAAGAGATGATCTCGTCTGGTTAATTTGATCAAGTACACTCCGATAGTTATCAATATCTGCTAAGACTTTTTGAGTTTTATCGTCTAAAGTACCGAGTCTCTGTTTAAATCTATTCAAGGTGTAATCATCCATACCGATGAGTTGTTCTATCAAACTCTTCGCTCTTTTGCCAGAGATTTCTCCTGTCATATCGGGAAGAGTTGACTGACGAGCCATTATGTCGATACTCTCATTTGCGTTAGATTCGGATATTTCTATGAGGTTTTTAAGTATCGAATCGACTGTTCTATTGCCAAATTTTTCGTTTTGTTTGACCCTATTAAGCGACACATTGATGCTCATGAAAGCATCTATCGCCTCTGAAAGTTTGGGTTCTATTCTAGCGATCTTCTGTTTAAGAGCCACAAGTCCCTCTGGTGTGGTTTCGGTTATCTTTTTAACTACTTTTCGGACTTGCCCCGCAGTGAGGGGCTTCCCTTTTGAGAGGTTTTTTGTCACTGATTGTTCTAGTTTTAAGTCTTTCGCTAGTTTCGACCCATCGATATCAGGTTTGGTGTAAGCATCTATGCCCTTCTGGTTGAGAGAGTTCAACTCTCTAAGTAGAGTGTTAGCTTGTTCTTTACTAAACCGCCTAACGTCTTTTAGGGCTGTTATGACAGGCTTCATATCCTCTGAGCGTAGAAAATCCTGCTGAATTACGTCTATAGAACGATCTAATTTGCTTTGAAGCTTATCGTTGCGTCGAAGGATGTTATTTTCTTCTGACACTTCATCTTTGACCGATTTTATCCCCTCACGCATTACGTCGTTTTTAGTCTTTTCAAGCCTCTTGCCAACACGAGTCAAGGACTTCATTGTTCTCTCAATCTTATTCTTTAGAGGTTTAAGCTCCGCAAGATCAGAGAATATCGACTGTCTTTTTATCTTGTTCTCAGCAGAAGTTATTTGTGTTGCTTGTCCAACAGCGGATAGGTTGTCTACGGCTGCGGTGGCAACTTTATTACGCTCTACGGCAGCTTGAATGCTATATGAATCAACGATTGCTGACTTTATCGGGTCTTTAATCTTCTGGGTTCCGCCCTTAACAGTAAGGAATACGTCTTGTTTTGACATCGACCCAGGAGAACCCAAACTAGCATTGTTCTTAATAATGAAGTCATCGACATCCTCCATAACACGGTCGAAGTGAACATAGAACTGGTTACGATCCAGCATATTTTGTGCATGTTGTGGCGAGATAACACCAGCATCGACAGCCATCTGCGTTCCTTGTCGGTGGTATTCGTACCACTCATCGAGGAAGGTTTGGAGTTTAGCCATCTTCTCAGGACCAAGCTTGTTAGCTAGAACATCTAACCCATACTTAGCGTTGTCCACGTTGTCTACATATCCAAAAGTTCCACGAGTTCCACGTTCTATTGTTCCAAGGTCGATAAGAGCTTCTCTTAGAGCGTCGACACCAACCTCTTTTTCTGCTCTCTTGATGATCGGGTAGAAGTCTTGCTGAAGTCGCCCTTCTGTTTTTGAACCAACACCGTACCACCCAGAGAGAGTACGACGCATGGCTTCTTCATCGCCACTATTCTTTCTAAGCGTTCGAAAGATGGGGTCGAACTTATCCACAGCTGCGTCATATGCTTTTTCAATAAAAGAGCGGGTTTCTGCGATAGTTGCTTGGATGCTCCTAGGAGGTTTTTCTGCTGCTATCTGATCAAGTCCAGGAGACTCACTAAAAGTCTTATCGGGCTTGGGGATAGTAGGTGTTTCCTTGACAGGGATAGTTGGTTCTGTAGATCTCAATACTGATTGAGGATCGTCTTGAAGTTGCTTAGAAAGAAGCTCAGGGTCGTCCACAAGCTTCCTACCAGATGATGACTCATCAGCTAAATCGTTTATCATTTTTTGAACTCCAGCGAAGGTGTCAGTTCCTTCGGGGACTGAGGTGTCTGGACGAATCATCTCCTTATTGAATACAACTGTGCCATAGGCAACGTCATCTGCTCTGATCCCGTCGTAACCGAGATCTCCTGCGTGTTTTTTCATTACCCAACCAAGGGCTGCGTCTCCACCTTTTTCGTCAAGTAGCTTGTTGAACTCATCTCTGTTGAGGCGAATTGCATCCTCTGTAAAGTCATCGAGTGTTCTTCCAGGACGCAAATCGACAAGTTTAGCTTTTTTGTCTATAACAAAGCGTTTAACGTCTTGCCCGTACCTCTCAACAACAGATGGAGCTTCTCCGAAGTAAGTCCCATCTCCCAGAACTGAACGACCATCAGTAGAGTCAACGGCTCTATAGACAACTTTATCCACACCTTCTGGAACTGGGTTAGGATTAACCTTTGCTTGGACATCTGGTGTTAAGTCAGGGTTACGTCCGACAGGTGATGTTACTGTCTTCATATCAGCACCCTCAGCCATTGGACGGAAGAGAGACTCCATTGGTGCTTTGTAGGGATCATCAGGAGACATGTTATCCAAAATGTACTTGATAGTTAAAGCGTCGTTATTCCTTGCAGCTTCTTCGAGTGCAATCTGGTGGTTCGGTCGCATATCAACAGGGACACCTGCTGGAGTTGGAGCGTCAACTAAATCTATGGAGCGAGATGGTGTTCTGGCTTTGACTCGAACCTTTCCGTCTGGTTGAAGAACTTCCTCTGAAAACTTAACGTACTTTCCTGTTTTCTCTGCTTCATTGGCAGCACCAAGAATCATTTTACCTATATCAGTTTGATCAAGGCGTTGTTTTTTTACTGCATCACGTAGGGCAGTTGGCGACCAGCCTGTGCCAGGATCTTTTGCCTTGTGTATTTTAAAGAAGTTAAATGCTCTCTTGTCGTTTAAAGCCTTGTTGAGTCCTGCCCCTGTAGCGTAAGTGGCACCAGATAGAGTTCCCCCAGCGACGGTACCAACAGCTCCGCCAATAAGGGTAGAGGTGCCCACGTTTTTAGTGTAGTCTACAATATTCTGTGTCTCACGATTCCCCTCAAGGCCACCCTTGAGTCCGTAGGCTAGACCAGTTTCCAGTCCTTCCTTGGCACCAATTTTTGCGACACCAAGTGATGTCTTTAAGATACCTTGTCCTGCCTGTTTTTTCATGAGGGCGGCTGTTGCTGCTTTCGCAGAACCAAATTGTCCTAAAGTTGCAATGGTCAGCGGAAGATCCTGTGCTTGTGCAAGATCACCCATCGCTTGTTGCCATGTGTAACCTTTCGTCCCCTTCTTTTCGAAGTATTTCTGATATCCCTGTGCTGTGTTTGCGGGTGAGTTGACTAGAGATTCGGGGATCGACACAGCGACCCGACCAATATCATCGAGAACCGATTTTGGGTTGTCTTTGATCTTTTCAGTCCAATTAAACTTAGGGATAGCATTAACAGCGGTTTTAACAAGGGGGTTGCCAGCAAGAGAGTTAAGATTTTTATTTGAAAAGATTATATAATCATTCCATAGATTACCCATTTTAGCATAAGGGGCAGCTAAAAACTTACCTGCCGAAAAAGGTATGCTTTTGGGTTGGCTTGGTTGACGGCTTTCATCTTGAGAGAAGGCATTTCCAAAGCCTTTAGCTGTTTCAACCACAGCCTTGCCAGCATTAGAAGCAGCCCCACCAAACCAATCAAGAGCATCTTGGAGTGCATTTTTATTTTTAGCCATATTACCTTAGTTTAAACAAAGAGAGAAGCGTACTCATCTGTCGTCCTCGCCGACGGTGCGAGTGCTACCCCAGATGATTGTGCTGGGTTTTTCCCAGAAAGCTGTTGCAGTTGGTCCATTGTGTTGTAGAAAACCTGCGGTACTTGAGACACATCGAAGTTATCCTGCTGAACATTAGCTAACTGTTGGACTGACCATTGAGCAAGATTTTGTCGGAACGACTGATCTTGTGCCTCTATCTGCCTTTGCGTAGCCATTGTTTGTTGTAGAAGAGCGATCTTGGCGTTTGTTTTATTTTGTTCTGCCTCACCCTTCATTTGGTTGATCTGATTGAGCTTGTCTCGAACGTTCTGAGAAATAGTGTTCATTGCTTGGTTCTTCCAAGTAACAAGTTGGTTCTTCTTGTCATCAATGTAACGAGAGAGTTTAACACCCTCTAAAGCTAACGCCCGTTCTCCAGTCAACTTCTGTTCACCAAGATTGCCCTCTACCTCTGCTTGTTTGTTGGCAAGGAGCTGTGACATAGTTTGACCTGTTGAGTTACCAAGTCCGTAAAGGTTGACAAGGCCACGAAGCCGTTGAGCGTACTTCTGGGCACCCTCGCCCGATGAACGTCGGAACGATTCCCAGAGTTGACGACCTTGCTCTTCAAGGTTTGATTGCTCGGTTGCCTTCTGGCCATCCAACTGTTTCTCGGAATCTCCATACTGGCTTCCGACAAGTGCCATATCCTCACCTCTGCCTTGGTTGATTGATTGTTCCATGCGACCGAACCCATCCATAGCTGATCTGTACGAGTCATCTAGCATCTGGTTGAATTGATCTGACCCATTGCCGTTTTGATCGCTAGGATTCCAGCCAACAGGGATATCCCCTTGACCGCCCTGAGCAATCCACGCATCTCTTCGAGAGTTCTGTGAACCAGACACCCTATTGCCCGTTGGAGCGGTAGACCGACGAGTGGTCGTTGCTGGTGGTTTTGTTGTTGGTGGCGGAGTTGTGGTGTTAGGTGGGGTGACAGGCGTATTAAGTGTTTGTTGATACACCTGTTCTGCTGCTTTAAGCTTCGCCTTAGCCGAACTACCGTCAAGATCTGACCCATCTTGATCTGTATTACCAGAACCCGCTTCGTTGCCTTGGAATATATCTCTAAATCTAGCGATATGTTCTGTTAAGCCATAGTCTGGGAGCCCCCCCCAATGACCTGGGTGCCCACCAATGATTTTGCTTGCCATATATTATTCCTAAAAACGGTTAGAAGATCTTACCGCCCTTTTCTTTCTTGGGTTTCTTCTTTTCTCGTCCACCCTTGTCTTTACTTTTTGCCATATAAAAAAGACCAACACTATTAGGTATTGGTCGTTAGTTTCCCTTGTTGGGATTAAAAACTTTGTATGTGTTGATTAAATCAGTTTCGGTTTTAAAAGTCAAAAATTAGTCTCACATCATCTGAGCTGGATTAGGACCCATAGATGGTGCTGGGGCGGCTAGGCTAGGACTCGAAGATCCTGTTCCTTGCTTCGTTTGATCCATGTCAACAATCTTAACAAGTGTTTGAAGGATTTGTCGGAGCATTTGAATCTCTTGCGGCTCTGTTGCTTCGGCTAAAGCTCCTTGCATTGCTTGCATTGCTTGGATAACAAACTTCGAAGTTCCTGGGTTTTGTCCACGTTGTGTGGCATCAGGAAGGGGTTTGCCATCAGGGCCAATCTTCGGACCTTGTGGAGCACCTTGAGTCGCCATCATAGGGCCTGCGTCCATGTCTGGCATACCACCACCACCACCTTGTAATTGCTCAAGTATTTTTGCAAATGGGTTTTCATCCCCGCCTTGCATACCTTGCAT
>Ga0163144_10005338_pt1 | contig 28541 bp, 27 predicted proteins | sample OliLak19BULKMAT1_FD_123175 | JGI IMG/M metagenome (GOLD analysis project Ga0163144, IMG submission 123175) | Freshwater microbial mat bacterial communities from Lake Vanda, McMurdo Dry Valleys, Antarctica - Oligotrophic Lake LV.19.BULKMAT1 | ecosystem: Environmental > Aquatic > Freshwater >... | reverse complement strand
CGTTGAAGGCGTTCTCTTAGTTCTTCTAGGGCTTGGCTTTGCATATCAGGGTTACGCAATTGCGAAACCCACTCTTCATTTGTACGGTCGGTGGTCATTATTGCGCCTTTATACGGTGGGTAGTCATCATTGCGCTTTTGTACAGTCGGTGGTCATTATTGCCCCTTAAACGATGCCCTAAGCACAAAATGCCCCAGCCGAATGTCGTCTCCATCGCGCAGAATACGGGGTTGATTGGCAACCAAGCGTTGACCATTTAAGTAAGTGCCGTTAGCACTGGCTAAATCAATAATGTGCAATGCCCCATCACGGCGCACAATCGAGGCGTGCTTACGCGAGACACCCTTTTCTAAACCTTCAAGGTCTTCAAGGTCAACACCGGGCTTGTCTTTAACATCATTATGACGGCGACCAATGATGACTTCTGTGAGTGTTGCTGCATCAAAAGAAAATCTTTCGCCACCTTCTACCACTTGTAACGTCAAAGAACCGTTAAAGCGTGCCGAACCCCAGCGTGGAACACCTTCTTCAAAGTCGGTGTTACCAAGCGCGCGCGTAGCTTGTTCTTTGGTTAAATCAACGAGAGGTGTTTCACACTTAATGCAAATGAGTTCCCCATCGCGGTTTTGATGTTGGCAACTTGGACAAATAATCACTTTTTGGTCTCCAGAAATTGATAACCCTATACTTGCATATTCTAAACTGTATTTGCCACTACCGCAATCACTTATTAGTTCTTATAGTTCTCAAACAAGGGTTGTGTTATAATCGCGATGCGAAAGTGTCGCTAACTCTGGAGTCGTTATGAATCAATCACAACCCCCCAAAAGCCCACCCGAAAAGGAACCCAAAGAGGGGATGCCACAACCCTCACCGTTCAATAACCCTAATGCACAACGCATCACGGCGATATTGGCATTTTTGGTGTTGGCTTTCTTCTTATTTATGTTGTTTAACCGTCCCCCCACTAGCAGTAACGCCATTTCCTTAAACCAGCTTGCCAATGAAGTCGCCGCTGGGCGTGTGGCAAGAGTGATAGAACGTGGTGGCGAGGAATTGTTCATTGAATACGTTAATGGTGGCACAGCCCAAAGCTATAAATCCGCTTCACTCGACCTCATCGAAACACTAGGGTATCGTAGTGTGCGCGATGTCCCCTTTGAATTTGTTCAACAAGCAGGCGATAACAGCCAAGCCTTCCTATTGCAAATTTTGATTGGCATCGTGCCGATTGTCATCATTGTGTGGTTCTTGTGGCGCATGATGCGCTCTGTACGCGGTAGCCAAGACCAAGCCATGAGCTTTGGTCGCAGTCGCGCTCGCGTTAGTCGTGATATGGAACGCCCCCAAGTGACGTTTGAAGACGTGGCAGGCGCAGACGAAGCCAAAGAAGAACTGAAAGAAATTGTCGAGTTCTTAAAAGAGCCCGAAAAATTTATCCGTTTGGGTGCGCGTGTGCCAAAAGGCGTACTGATGGTGGGACCCCCCGGTACAGGTAAAACCCTTATGGCGCGTGCGGTAGCAGGCGAAGCAGGCGTACCCTTCTTTAGCATTAGCGGTAGCGAATTTGTAGAGATGTTTGTGGGTGTAGGCGCAAGCCGCGTGCGTGATTTGTTTGAACGCGCCAAAGCAGAAGCCCCTGCCATCATCTTTGTTGATGAAATTGATGCTGTCGGCAGACAACGTGGCGCAGGCTTAGGCGGTGGACACGATGAACGCGAACAAACCCTTAACCAAATTTTGGTTGAGATGGACGGCTTCGAGAACGATACCAACGTGATTGTTGTTGCTGCCACCAACCGCCCCGACATTCTAGATGCTGCGCTCTTGCGCCCAGGACGTTTTGACCGCAAGGTCATCATGGACAACCCCGACGTAAAGGGACGGCAAGACATCCTGATTGTTCACTCTAAAGGCAAGCCCATTGCCCCCGATGTTGACCTAGAAGCCGTTGCAAAAATTACCGCAGGCTTTAGTGGTGCAGACCTAGAAAACTTGGTTAACGAAGCAGCTATTTTGGCAGCACGTCGCAACAAAAAGCACATCACAATGAGCGAAATGCAAGAAAGCATGGAGCGCGTAGTGATGGGGCCCGAGCGCAGAAGCCGTGTCATTAGCCCCGAAGAAAAGCAAAAAATCGCCTATCACGAAGCAGGTCACGCCATTCTGTTCCACGTGCTAGAGCATACAAACCCCGTTCACAAAATTACCATTGTCTCACGGGGCAATGCGGGCGGTTATGTGATGCCCTTACCTTCTACGGATACGATGTTGCGCTCTAAAGAGGAATTTTTAGACGATATTACTGCTGCGATGGGCGGGCGAGCCGCCGAAGAGATTATCTACAATCAGCTGACCACAGGCGCAGTAAGTGACCTAAAGCAAGCCACACGCATGGCACGCATGATGGTAACGCAATTTGGCATGAGCGATAAGCTGGGACCGCGCTCTTATGGCGGTAGCTCCGGTCCCATTTTCTTGGGACGAGAGATGGGCGAATCACGCGATTATAGCGAACACTACGCCGAAGCCATTGATGACGAAGTGCGAAGCATCCTACAAGGGGCTTATGACCGCGCCCGTACCATTTTGACACAATACAAAGAAAAGATGGAACATCTGGTAGGCATTTTGATGGAACGCGAAACGCTTGATAGCACCGAATTTGTTGCCGTCATGCAGGGCGGAACAGACATCGCCTAAGCCCCATCATCTTTTATAGACACGCATAAAAAAGGGACAATTCATCGTGATGAGTTGTCCCTTTTGCTTTTGTGCAGGTGATGACCTTTAGGGCTTAATCACTAATCGGCTTTGATAAACTTGTTCCACCATTCCACCATTTCTTGAATACGGCGGATGCGATGGGTGGGTTCACCGCTTCGGCTAAGTTCGTGTCCTTCTCTTGGAAAGCGCACAAACCGCACTGTTTTTCCCATACGGTGTAAGTGCGTGAATAATTGCTCGCCTTGTTCAATGGGAACACGGAAATCATTTTCACTGTGAATAATGAGTAAGGGTGTGTTCATGTTTTTAGCATACGCTAAAGGTGAACGTTCCCACAAAAACGCGGGGTCTTCATAAGGGGCAACGCCAAATTCGCTCTTAGCAAACGTGGGAATATCGGTTGTGCCATAAAAACTCGCCACGTTGTACACGCCACGTTGCGTTACTGCGCTCTTGAATACGTCCGTATGGGCAATTATCCACGCCACCATATAACCGCCGTAGCTTCCGCCTGTAATTGCCAGCCGTTCTTTATCGGCGATGCCTTGCTCAATGAGGGTATTTACGCCTGCCATGATGTCTGCCATAGCAATATTACCCCATTGATTGCCCAACGCCTTAATAAATGCGTCACCGTAGCCTTCGCTACCGCGTGGGTTGCAATAGAACACCACATAGCCCTGTGCCGCGTGCGTTTGCCATTCGTGCCACATGCCGCGCTCGTGATGACTCCACATGACGTGGGGACCCCCATGAATGTTGACGGCAAGCGGATAGGTTTTTGCTTCGTCATAGTCGGGGGGCAGGATGTACCACCCCTGTATTGCCACGCCTTCTTCATGGGTATAGCGCAGTTCATGGGTGGGTTGTACTTGTACTTCGTCTAGGAAGGCGCGGTTGATGTCGGTTAGGCGCGTTAGGCTTGCCTGATTAGCGTGCGAATAGAACAGGTTACTGGGGTTTTCGCTGTGTGATGCGGTAACCGCAATACTGCCGTCTTTCCCTGCGCTAATACCCGTAATAAACAAATCGGGGGCAATCAGCAGGTGTGCGCCGTCAAAGTCGGGGTGTGCCTGATAAATATGGCAGCGTCCTTCGGTTTGGGCAACCATCAGCACCGCGCCCTCGCTCGTCCACGCATGAGGGGCAATTACGCGGTCAATGCTGGCGTTTAGCACGCGCTCTTTGCCTGTTTTGATGTGACACGCCACCAGTTGAAACAGTGAAATCGCATCCGTACCGCTACGACGATTCATGGTGAGCCATTCGCCATTGGGTGAAATTCCCAAGTCCATTAGCGTGTATTCATCGTCCAGCAGGCGCGTTTCTGTGCCGCTTACAAGGTCAATCTCAAACACGCTTCCCCTACGCCAATACTCATCACCGCCTACTTCGGCAATGCGTGTGCTATATAGGCGGTTGCCATCAGGTGACCACACAGGCGCGGTATAGTGTGCGTCTATGTGGGTGACGCGCTTTGCCACTTGGTCAGCAATGCGTACTGTGTAAATTTGCGAATAGCGGTTGTCCAAGTAGTTTACGCCCTCACGATAAGGAATGTGCGTAATAACCATAGGGTCAAAGAAGGCGTTGCGTTCTTCTGGGGTGGCGCGTTTGGCTGTGCCTGCGTCCTCTTGGGTACGTTCTTCGGCATTCATTTTGCCCAAAAACGCAATCAACGCGCCATCTGCCGACCATGAAGGCTGGCTAACGCCGTTGATATGGGTGGTGATGGGGTAGGCTTCGCCACCGCGTCCACTCATAGGGAGCAAGAAAAGCTGTGGAAAACCAGAACGCCCCGATACAAACGCCAACGCATCGCCCTTAGGCGACCAACGCGGCTGACTGTCTTTATTGCCCCGTGTTAGCTGAAGGGGGGATTGTTTACCTTCAATGTCTATCAGCCAAATGTTGGTGGTGTAGTTGTTTTCTGTGGCGTTGGGTTGGGACTGTACATACGCCACATAACGCCCATCGGGGCTAAGCTGTGGGTCTTCTAAATGCTTGATTTGGAGCAAGTCTTGGGTAGTGATTAGGCGTTTTTCGCCCATAATGTCTAGTCCTTAGGTAATTTCGGTACGCTGTATTATAGCGGTTTTCATCGCAATACCCTATAACCGTTGTATAATAACCCGTAGTAACCCAACACAAACAAAAAGACAAACCCGAAGAATAAAGAATAGGAAGAAGAACAGCATCCTATGGCACAAAGACGAGTACAGCAGGTCTTTAGAACACAACGCCCCAATGAAAACGTCTTGTTGATTACCCGCCGTCATTGGTGGGCATGGGTGCGCTGGCTTTTCTTGCCCATTGTTGCCGTCGTGGGCTTATGGATTTTAGCAGGGGCTGTCCCAGTATTGGCGGGCGTTTTGGTATTTGTATCGTTGATATTTTTTGTGGCTTGCACGCTGTATCTGTATTTAGAGTGGGCAAATGACAGCATCATCATCACCGACCAGCGCATTGTCAGAATTACACAAAGCATTCTGGGGTTTAGCCAGCGTGTTAGTGATATTAACATTGCCAGTATTCAAGAAATTAACGCCGAGATTCCGCCGTTTAACCCTTTTGCGTGGATGTTTAACTATGGCTATATTGAGCTAAGAACGGCTGGAGAAGCAGGCAACATCTCCTTACAAATGATACCCGACCCCGAAGGCGTGCAAGACCTCATCCTAGACGACTTTCGTAACCTAAAAGATTCACGCCAGCAACAACACCAAAACAACACAGAACGCGATGTGCAACAATGGATACAAGGGGGAAACACGCCCCAGCCGTTTCAGCCCTTAAACCCACCTTCGGTGACCAGCTTGTCCCGTTTAGAAACACCGCCATTTTCGCCCTTCACCAGCCATTTTACGCTTAAAGATGGCAGTACCGTCTTTAGGAAGCACTGGTTTGTGTGGTTTCAGGGGGTGTTTGTGCCTCTTTTAGTCATTCTTGGCACAGTGATAGGCTTCTTTGCGTCACTTGCGCTGGGCGTGGGAGGCTTGGGGAGTGTGGTTTCTTTGGGCGTGTTTATCATTGCGGGCGCGTGGTTTTACTGGGCAGATTGGGACTGGCGGCACGATTATATGATGGTTTCACACGCCACGCTGACCATTGTCCACCAACGCCCGCTTTGGCTACAAAACGAAAAAGACCAAGTGCTAATGAAGCAAATTGATAACGTTGTGGCAGAAACCAGTGGCTTTTGGAACAGAATTTGGGGCAAGGGAAGCGTGCAAATTGCCCTCATTGGCAGCAACACTTATAAAGAATTTAGAGATGTACAAGACGCGCTCTTTGTCCAAAGCGAAATTATGCGTCGTCAGGGCATTGCAAAAAATCAGCAAACCCAAGACCTAGTGCAAAACCAACGGCAAATGATGGGCGATTACATGACGACGTATCATCAAATGACAGGCGCACCTAACACGGCACAACAGCCTCCACAATACGAGCCTGCCCGACCCTTTGCTTCGTCATCACAGGATGCACAGCGTCCGCCGATTGTGCCACAATCACGCCCCAACCTGTCACAAGGGCGACCCTATTCGCCCCCCGTACAGCCGCGCCCACAGGGGCAACAGCCCCAACCGTCACCCTTTGGCACGCGCCCACAGGGGCAACCGCAACAGCCCCCTCAGCAACCGCCATTTGGCGCACGCCCCCAAACAGGGCAAGCCCCACCCCTTAGCACGCGCCCCATTCGCCCATCAAACAAGCGATAGGCTATTTAAGGGGGCGTTTTTGGGCGGCGTGTAGGGCAAATTCGGCTAGGGCGTAACGGTCTTCTTCAGAAAGTTGCGCCCTAGCCAGCAAATCGGGACGGCTTTCCCATGTAACGCGCAACGATTCACGCCTGCGCCAACGGGCAATCTCGGCGTGATTGCCTTGTGTTAGCACTTCTGGCACACTTAGCCCCCTAAATTCGGTGGGGCGCGTGTAGTGGGGGTGTTCTAGTAAGCCGTCGGCGTGGCTTTCGTTTTGCGCCCCATCTTCCGCGCCTAGCACACCGTCTAATTGGCGCACAATGGCATCACTAATAACCATAGCAGCCAGTTCGCCGCCCGTGAGTACATAGTCCCCAAGGCTAATATCATCAGTAGCCACCAATTGGCGCACGCGGTCATCAAAGCCCTCATAATGCCCACACAAAAAAATGATGCGTGGGTGTTGTGCCAATTCTAGGGCAATGTGATGGTTAAACACGCGCCCCTGCGCCGATAGCAGAATGACAGGGCAAGCCTCTTGACCACGTACCGCTTCAACGGCACGCACTACCACATCGGCTTTCATCACCATGCCACCGCCCCCACCATAGGGCGTATCGTCCACTTGCCGATATTTCGTTTCGGTGTAATCGCGTATATCATGGGTATTAAACGCCAAGATGCCCCTATCACGGGCTTTCCACATCATGCTGTGGTTCATAGGCGCAAACATTTCTGGAAACAGCGTAAGAACGTCTATTTGCATAGGTCAGGTATCCGTTAAAATACAGGGTGTTTTAAGGTGGCTTGCATTATAGCACACAGGAGAAAACCGAGTGAAATGGTCTTTTTGGTGGGTTTTAGTGGTGTTTAGCGTGGCGGGGTGCAATTTAACAGCAATGCCCCCGACACCGCTTCCCACGCCCGATTTACCCCAAGTAGAAATCCTAGACCCGCCCAACAATCGCCAAGTGGTTGAAGGCGTGGACTTTCCGATTGATATTTTAGCGCGAGATGCCACACAAGGCATTTCGTTGGTAGAGCTGTATGTGGACGGCGAAAAAGTGAATAGCGCAACGCCCTTCACCAATCCCGCCGAGCTAGTCTTTAGAGTGGAGATGAATTGGTTGGCGCAAGGGGTGGGCTTGCACGCCATCGAAGCGATAGCGTATCGCCCTAACGGGCAACAAAGTGACCCCTTTGTCATTACCATTGAAGTATTGGCGAAGCCATGAAGCCACTTTTGGCATTGATTTTGGTGTGGGGGGTGGCGTGTACATCCATAGATGCCCCCCCTCCCACGCTTGCGCCCTCGTTATGGGGAACAATTTACCCTATCGCAGAAGCCCCCCAAACGTTTGCGCCGTCTCTTATCAGTAACCCCGAAAACGACAGTGTTCTATTGGCATGGACAGCCCCCGATAGCCAAGAGGTGCGACATTATGCTTCTTTATTGCCTACTCGCCCCACCATTCTTGCACTCAATGCCAATGCACCGTTTTTGTATACGTTGTTGCCCGCCACCGCCACACACACACATCTCTTTTGGCTAGATAATGACCGCGACAGCAACGAGGTTCGCCTATTTACGGCACTCATTGGCAATGACCTAGTGGCTACCCTAGACTCCACACGCCTCTCTGGGGGGCGCACACCCACCTATAGCGCAATCAGCCTAAGCGATGGCACCGTGCGCGTGGTATGGAGCGAAGGGGTTATGGGAGCAGAACTCCTGTATACCACCACGCTAGACGCACAAGGACGCAGCACGTTTGCCCAACGTATCAATAGGGTGGCAGGCGCGCATCCTGCGCTTACCCGCGCCAATGATGGGCGAGTATGGCTGTTTTGGCTGGATGATGGCGCACTATGGCGAGCCTTACTAACCGAAGAACAGCCCCAAGAAATGTTTCTGCTAGAGCGCGTGGAACGCCTATTAGATGCGCCTAACGTAGATGAGGGAGAACGGCTAGAAGCCTTTAGCGTTGCCCAAGATAGTGCGCGGTTTTATGCCTTTTGGCAAATTGTAGGGCGTGAGGGTGTACCGAGCTTACAAGTGGCTAGTGGAGGCGTGCTGGCTTCAACGTGGAATCACCCGCGCTCCGTAGGCATCAGCGTGCTAGGGGGCAATGTGCAAACGGGCTTTAACAGCGGGGCGGTGAATGGCGCAATTTTTGGGGCGCAACCTGTGGGGTGGGGAACACCGCTTGAGGGACAACATCCTGTGCTGCCGATGGTAGCAACGCTAGGCGAGGACTTGGTGATGCTGTACTGGCGCAATGGCGAACCGATTGGCGCACAGACCTTGGCAAAAGTGGGCGTTTTATTTGGCGCACCCACCCTTACCACAGATGAGAGTCGGCATTTGTGGGTGGCGTGGTCACAGCCCAAAGATGCCACCACCGCCACCCTCTATCTAACTGGCACGCGCCGTTAGTCTTTGGCTTTTTCGCTTGCTTTTTCGGGCTTCCAAACATCGTCGGTGCGGTCTGTGTATAAAATGCCGTCCAGGTGGTCAATTTCATGCTGGAATACGCGCGCAAACCAACCATCCGCTTTAATGCGAAAGTCTTTGCCATGGCGGTCTTGCCCCGTTACCACAACACTTTTATAGCGTTCTACTTCACCCAATAAATTAGGCAAAGACAAGCACCCTTCCACACCCGTAACCAGTTCACGGCTGGCTTTAATGATTTTGGGGTTGGCGATGGAGTAAATAACACCGGCATGTTTGCCATATTCTTTGCGGTCTTCTTCGGTGGTATCGGGCATGCGCACAATAATCAGGCGTTGGCTTACTTCTACTTGAGGGGCAGCCAAGCCTATACCGGGCGCATCAAGCAGAGTTTCTATCATATCGTCTACTAGGGTTTGAAAGTTTGCGCCAAAGTCCATAACTTTAATGGCTTTTTTGCGTAAAACGGGGTTTGGGGGGGTAATGATGTGCTTAAGGCTCATAGAACTGTGCTTTCGTTAGCATAATCGGGCGGTGATGAGCTTATTATAGCCTTACACGCCCCCCCTATAAATACCAAAAGCCACCGAGGGGCGTGGTGGCTTTTGGAAAGAGGATAGGCTTTATCAGAAGTGACTACCAACTTCTGCCTACACTTATATTGTGCCACTTTGCACAATCTAGGCGTAGTGACATTTGGCATACATTTAGGGTGATAGACGGGTTGACTTAGTCGTCTTCGCCGTCATCGTCTCCACCAGAGTAAATGCGTACATGGCGGCGCGGTTCGTTGCCAAAGCTCTTTGAAATCAGTAATGCCTCACGCGCCATTTTATGCTGTTGACGGCGAATGTGCGATGCCTGAGGGGTAAGGATAATAGCTTCCTCACCGTTGCGAATGTTTTCAATCGCCTTTTCCATCTCAAGCATCGCCATCCCAAAAGGGTCGTTTCGCTCCTGAAGGTTAAACACATCAATCAGGAAGTTTTCCATTTGGCTCACGGTGTTTGCCCGCAACACATAAATGGGCATCCCCCGCCGTTCTGCATCCAAAATTTGCTTGGGGCGGTTACGATAGTATTGCTTCATCGTCACCACAGCATTGGCTTCGTTAAGTTCTTCCGTCACAACTAACGGCACGCTTAGGCGTTTGGAGGCTTGTAAGAGCCTGTTCTTTGCCACGCCATAGGCATACACAGTCATCAAGCGCAGTTTTTCTCTTACGCCTGGGTCTATCACCATGTCGGTTTTGTCCTCTGGTAAGTCGGGGTCACCTTTTACCAGTTTTGCCGATGGACGAGCGCGTTCGGGGTCGTGTCCGTTGTGTGTTCGTCCGTTGCCATTACGCCGTCCCCCACTATTGCTAGAGGGTTGGGGCATATCTCGGGCAAGCGGGTCTGCGTTCATGCCCTTTGCCACGCGGCTATCAGCTTCTAGTACCTTCTTTTCACGGCGGATTTGGTCGTTTTCATCGCGTGAGCGTTCTTCAACCATTATTTGCCGTCCGCGTAGCATCAAGTCCACGTCTATCGACACATCCTCATGCACAATCATAATATGACGGGTTTGGATTTCTACCAACACCTGAAAGGTTGGGGGGGCGCGACGCTCTAGGACGGTTTTTTGTGTGTTGCGCCGTCTTGCTTCTTCATCGCTTAACGTAACGCTTTCAATACCCCCCACAAGGTCGGAGAGGGTTGGGTTTAGCATTAGATTTTCTAAAGTGTTACCGTGTGCCGTGCCAATCAATTGCACGCCACGCTCGGCAATGGTACGGGCAGCTTGTGCTTCTAGCTCGCGCCCGATTTCGTCAATCACAATCACCTGTGGATTGTGGTTCTCTACTGCTTCAATCATCACTTCATGTTGGCGTTCGGGGTGCGATACTTGCATTCTCCGCGCCTTGCCTACCGCAGGATGGGGTACGTCACCATCACCCCCAATTTCATTAGAGGTATCAACAATGACAACACGCTTTTCTTCGGCAAGCACCCGCGCCGTTTCTCTTAGGAGCGTGGTTTTACCCACACCCGGCGCACCCAACATCAAAATATTCTTGCCACTTTTGACGAGTTCTTCGATGATGTCAATTGTGCCATACACAGCGCGACCAATACGGGTGGTTAAGCCCACAATTTCACCGCGTCTGTTACGCATTGCGCTAATACGGTGAAGTGTGCGTTCCATCCCTGCGCGGTTATCTGCGTCAAATTCACCAGTACGCGCGGTCATTGAGTCAATGTCCTCACGGGTGATTTCTTTGTCAGATAGCTCAATTTCGCCAAAGGTATAGCGTGCGGTGGGCAAACGCCCCAAATCCATGATAATTTCCAGCAGTTCTTGCGTGTCGCCAAGTTCTTCCAGCGCATAGTTAATGTGCAAAGGCAATACGCGCTTTAGAACATGAATGTCGTCTGTTATGCGTTTTTCCATAGACGTTTGTTAGTCAGTCCTCATCATAGGGCTGCACCGGTGACCAGAAGGGGGGCGCAGCGTGTTTTGCGGTTTCTAAGTTACCTTGCATTTTTGTCCGCGCAAAGTTTGCCAACCGCACACCTGCGGCAATATGGCGCACCATCACGGCTTGTTCTGCAAAAGGTGTAAAATTCATGTCGCGCATCACATCGCCTAGCCAACCTTGATAGCTTCGCACGTTCACAAAAATCGGCACTTTACTAGCGCGTGCCATTCTGGCAATGGCACTGGTTAAAATGTCGCGTGCTTTCGGCATCATGTTTGGGTGAATAAAGGGCAACACATACACCCCACTTTTACCCTCACTGTAGGCAATATAGGCTTCCACATGCCCTTCACGGCGATACACCAAGCCCTGCATCTCGGATGAGGGGGTAGTAACAGACTGTTGAAGGGTAGGGATGGTGTGACAAATTAGCGACATAATGCCAATTTGGTCGTTTCCGCATTCTTCCGTCAGAGGCACTTGTTCTTGTGCATGTACGGGGTCATGCCGCCAAAGTGTTTGGCGCATGTAACAGGCAAAACGCGCTTGTCTCATCATTTCAAACAGGCGGTCATCTGTATTTACTTCGGCAATCAGCGCGTGTGCGCCGTGTTTGCCCGCTTCTTTTGCCATGGCATCTAGCATGTGTAGTAAGATGCCGTCGTCGGCTAAGTGGTCTAAATCGGGTGCAAGATAAAGCAGGTGCGCGTTTACATCTTCTGGGCGATAGCGAAACTGCCCCATAAGCTGTTCTTGGGGGCTACGCGCCAGTAAGGTATACGTTCCACGATTAAACAGAATGCTTGTCCAATAGGCACTAGATGTTTCATATGCATCTTGTGTAATGCCTATGTCACTATCCAAGACCACCCCATGCCCACTTAAACGCCGTAAAACGGGCAAGTCTACCAATGTGATAGGTCTGGTTTCGGTTGTCATCGCGCTACACTTTCTCCAATGGCGCGTTAATTCGGTCAACTATAGCACCGTTACGCACCTAATGCAATTTACCTGTTATAACACCCGTCCGCCTGCTTCGTTATTCTAACCCCACAAGAGAACGCTCTGATATTACGCCTCTGGAGGGGGGACAGGCAACGCATCAACGGCGGTATTCTTCCACTTTTGCCCTTCTTCAATGAGCATTACAGGAATGCCATTACGAACAGGATATTTATTTCCACTGTCGGCACACACCAACCAAAACTCTTTAACCAGTTCTAGCCGTCCGGGGTCATCGCCTTTGTCGGTATATTGCACCGCTTCGGGGCATCGTAAAATGGCAATAAAATCTTCGGTTAGGTTCTTTTGGCTCATAAGCGATTATTCCTTAACATGGGTAATGTCCTTCTACCTATAAAGTATAGCCCGTTCTTGACAGTATCGTCAACACGGGTATTATATACCCTTTGTGACCCGTTGTGAACCCTCTGTATGGACGAAAAAAGGTTCTTAGTATATGATAGATGGCATAAGTCGCTTTAGAAGCTAGGAGGCAGTTTTTGGAACCCATCGATTTGGCAAAAATGATTGTAGATATTGTTGAGGAACGTAAGGCAGAGGACATCGTGTTGCTTGATTTGCGCCCTCACACCGTTTTGGCAGACTACTTCGTAATTTGTACGGGTAATAGTGACCGTCAAATTCGTGCTTTGTCGGATTACATTCGTGAAGATGTAAAAAAGAACACGGGCAAATTCCCGAAGGGCATTGAAGGCACGCCCGAAAGTGGCTGGATTTTGATGGATTATGGCGATGTAATTGTGCATGTCTTTAGTGAAGACCAACGCGATTACTACGACATTGAATCACTGTGGGGCAATGTATCACAGGTCGTCGTTAGTATTCAGTAGGGCAATTCGTGCGCTAAAGCAACCGCGTTAGACTGTTCATCGTATCATCACCGTACCATCGGCAAGGGCGTAGTTTACGCCCTCGCTCGTTAGTCAAAGGGCCCAAAGAAATACCACTCTAGAATACGCCGTGTAATCGGGGCTGCAATCGCCGAGCCATCCCCCGAATTTTCAATAATCACAATGGTTGCAATTTCTGGGTTTTCACGCGGAGCATACGATGCAAACCACGAGTGTGGCGGTCTTTGCCCGCTAACCTGTGCCGTGCCTGTTTTCGCGCACACCCCCACATTTAAGAGGGGCGAATTGCGGAAGATGTGTGATGCAGTGCCGTATCGTTCGGTGGTTACTTCGCACAAGCCTTGTTGAATCATTTCTAGCACTTCTTCTTTTACATCTAATGCGCCGTTTTCTTCGGGCGTTGCAACAGAAGTACGTTGGTCTAAAATGCCCCGTTGTAACACCAATTGCGGGCGGTAGAGCGTACCACCATTGCCAATTGCCCCGTAAAAGCGCACCATTTGTAACGGGGTTACTTCTACTTCGCCCTGCCCAATTGCCATACTAACAGAATAAGAGAATGACCACGGCAACCCACGATTAATGCGTATCCAGTCGGGGTCGGGAATCGTGCCGCCTGCCTCGCTTACATCACGCAAGCCCGTTACACTGCCAAACCCAAAACGCCGCGCGTAGTTTGGCAACAAGAAGGGGTCAACTCTGTCCATCTCTAGCCCCACTTGGTAAAAGAAGGGGTTACAACTATTAGCGAGTGCGCCCGCAATCGTCATGCGCCCATGCCCACCTGCCAGCCAGTCATAGCGAACATCGTTGCCCTCTTGCCAAATGCCACTACAAAAGTAGGTTTGGTTCATGGGGTAAATGCCACTATCAGCCACAGCCAGCGCATCAATGCTTTTCATAATGCTACCGGCGGGGTAAATGCCCTGTGAGGCACGATTCAGTAGGGGGTTGGCAGCACTTTCGGCGATTTGCGCTTGCACATCATTGGCAACACCACGCCCTACTGCTGGGAACGGGTTTAGCGCGTTGCCCTCATACGTGGGATAGCTGACCATTGCCAAAATTTCGCCCGTGTTCAAGTCCATCACAATAACCGCCGCGCCGGGTGAGGTTTTTGCCCACGATTCGCTGCTTTCGCTGTACGCTTCACCCAATGTTTGCAACACATACTCTTGCAAATCGGCATCAATCGTTAGCCAAAGGCTTTCGGGAATAACGGAGGTCGCTTCTGCCAGTACCCTTAGGCGTGTGCCGTTAGGCGCGTATAAGGACAATCGTCCACCGGGCTGACCCCTTAATACCGTATCCCAGCTGCGCTCAATGCCCGCCTGTCCAATGATGGTTTCGGCATTAAAGCCCAAGCGCACCAAGTCGGGAACTTGTGCTTCGGTTGGGAAGCCCACATTGCCCAAAATATGCGGCATGAGAGAACCACGTAAATATCGGCGAATGGCTTTTTGGCTAAAGGTCGCCTTACAATCCGCAAGCAATCGCGCTTCTTGGGGCAAAAAGTCGGGGGGTTCTAGCGTGCCAACGGGTATTACCCAGTTCACATTGCCCGCGTTTAGTTTATTTTCAATCGCGTCGATGGGTAAATTAAACGCCGTTGCCAGCGTATTGACGCATAAGGGGCGGTCGGGAATTTCTTGCGGAATCACGTTTACTTCTACAATAATGCCGTTTTGGTCTGCCAAAATTGTGCCGTTGCGGTCATAGATATTGGCACGTCTTGGCACACTCGATTCAAAGCGCAAGGTTGCGCCATCGCCCATCTCGGGGAAAATATCGCCCAATGACCACGCCACACCCCATGCGTTGCGTGCGCGGTCTAGCGTTAAGCGCAAGTCGCGTGCGGTATCTGTAAATGTGCCTAAAATATTGGTCGTAAACGTTACATCATAGCGAAAAACAACCATGCGGTCGCTTTCCCTAAACAAACTCACGGGGATAATTTCTAGGTTTTGCAAGGTAATGAGGTTTTGTGAGTCTTCATACAGCTTCTTAAACTGTTCAAACGGGATGGCTTCTTGGCTAGAAAACGACAAGAGGCTATCCATGGTTACAAAGTCTTGTTTTTGCCACGCATCTAAAAAGAGGCTGGCGGCAAATTGCGCCTCCTCTATGGCAATAGAAGCGGTTGGTGAAGGGGCAACAGTGGGTAAGGGGGCAACTCTCGCCGTACTAGGCGCACATCCCACCAACGCCAAAACACAAAGTAAGCCGATTAGTACATTTCTCATCCCAAAACCTAGCTCATTCTTACAACAGTTGATTTTCTATTATAGCCTAATTTAGGCGGATTCATGAGAGCTTGTGAAAAAGGGTGTGCAAATCTCTAAAGCGCGTTATCATATAGACAGGTTTTAACCTAATCGTCAATCCTTTTTAACAATTACTCAGGAGCGTTTCATGTTAAAGAAATCCGTGATGCTTGTTTTAGCTTTACTGGTATTGTCTGTATCAGCCGTTTTTGTTTCTGCACAAGACGTGCCAGATTTAGGCGGGGCTACCGTCACCGTTGCTATCGAAAACTTGTACCCTCCGTTTAACTTCATTGATGAAACCAGTGGCGAAGCTGTTGGTTGGGACTATGATGCCATTAACGAAATTTGCGCTCGCCTAAATTGCACCCCCGACTTTGTAGAAACGTCTTGGGATGGCATGATTAACGCCGTTTCAACAGGTGAATTTGATATGGCAGCCGATGGTATCACCATCACCGTAGACCGCTACGAAGTTGTTGACTTCTCCATTGGTTACGTTCAATTGGCACAACGCCTCTTGGTACGTATTGACGAAACTCGCTTTGATACCGCCGAAGAATTTGTTGCAGACCCCACCCTCACCATTGGCGTACAAAGTGGTACCACCAACTACCTTACCGCCGAAGCCCTTGTGGGTGAAGAACGCTTGATTGTTTTAGGTGAATTTGGTGCTGCTGTTCAAGCCCTAATTGCCGGCGACGTAGATGCTGTGGTCATTGATGATGTGGCAGCCGTTGGCTATGTGGCACAAAACGCCGAAGCCCTTCGCATTATTGAAGACGAACTGACCTCTGAAAAATTGGGCTTCATCTATCCCAAGTATTCCCCCCTTCGTGAAGCCGTTGACCTTGCGCTAAAAGCAATGATTGCCGACGGTACACTACAAGCCCTCAACGAAAAATGGCTACAACCCAGAGTTGAAAACTAATTAAGCGTTGTTGATGTTTTCTGTGGGGAGCGTAAGCTCCTCACAGGAACTTGGTGATAAGGACACCCCTTCATGAGTTCTCGTAACGAACCACCCTCTAACGACCAATTACTGACCAATGACTTTTTAGAACAAGAAGAAAAAGCCAAACGACGCGGTAACAGCCGTTTTTGGTTAAGGGTTTGGGGCGTTTTATATCGTTCTCCCCTGTGGTTCTTGTTATTTATTGCCTTATTTATATCTCTGCTAGGTTCATTCCCCACCGACCCCGACTATGAAAAATCGTGGAATTACATACGGGGTGACCATGTTGCTTATTTAGCCGACATGATAGCGTGTTTAGGGGCAGAAACCTGCAATGTGCGGGTAGACCCCACGACACTAACCACCAATGGCATTACGCTGACGATTTACTTGGCAGTAACATCGTACATTATGGCAATTATCATTGGGCTAGTGATTGGCATTATCCGCGCCAACCCGCCCAAGCCCCCCCAGACCAATAGTAAGCCACTGCGATGGGTAAGCTCTTTCATGCGCCTCATTTTGCATAACTTGGTCACGTTTTACGTAGAGTTTATGCGTGGTGTGCCGTCTATCGTGTTTATTTTGGTGGCGGCGTTCATCATCGTGCCTACCCTGCGTGACTTTGTGAACACGCAAATTGTCCCTGTTCTGCAAACCATTAACCCCAACGTGGGCAATTGGACAATTCGCGCCCTAGACCCCGGCACAGGTATGATTGCGCTTGCTATGATTTATGGGGCATATTTAAGCGAAATTTTCCGCGCAGGCATTCAAAACGTCCCCAAAGGACAAGCCGAAGCAGCGCGTAGCCTTGGCATGACCTATGCCCAAACCATGCGTCATGTGGTTGTACCGCAAGCCATTCGCGCCGTTATTCCGCCTTTGGGGAATGACTTTATTGCCATTATCAAGGATACTTCGTTGCTAACCATCTTGGGCGTAAACGAAGTAACACAATTAGCGCGTAAGTGGACAGGCTCACAATTTACCTATTTAGAAACGTATTTTGTACTAACGGCGGTTTACTTGGCAATGACCATTACAGGCTCACTCATTGTTCAGTGGGTAGAACGCCAACTTAAATTACACGAGCGTTAGGCGGAAACATGCGACAACGGCTATTAATTGCGCTTAGTTTTATTGGCAGTGCGGTACTGCTGTACTTGGTGTTACGCGATGTGCCGTTTGAACAAGTCATCACGGGGCTTCAGCAAGCAAACCCCTTTTGGGTATTTATGAACTTTATTGCCATCACGCTGGGCTTGTTCTTTAGGGGCGTGCGGTGGTGGGGCTTGCTTGGGCGAAAATTACCCCTCAAGGACGCTTTTTTGCTTCAGGGCGTTACGTTTATGCTGAATCAGTTGCCATTGCGTGCGGGTGAAATTGCACGAAGTGCCATTGTCACGCGCCATCGCATCCCCTTTATGACAGCAGTCACTAGCATTGTTGTTGAGCGTATTCTTGATTTGCTCTTGGTCGTGGTCTTTTTGGCATTTGCTCTTACACAAGTGCCTTCTGTCCCTCCCGAAGTGGGAAGTGGGGCAACACTGTTTGGGGGCTTGGCATTGTTGGGGTTTGTGGTGTTGCTTATTTTGGCGAGTGTTCCCCAAACTGCCCACAATATTCTTGATACCGTGTTGCGTGTTGCGCCATTTTTGGGCAAGCTCCCCCTTAAAACCATTCTTGCTAACGTCCTTACAGGCTTAGAACCCCTTACACACTGGCAAGGCTTCTCGCATGTGGTCGGGTGGACGCTCATTAGTTGGACGGCTTCCTTTAGCTCATTGTTCGTGCTAGTGTATGCGCTAGACATCCCCAACGTTAACCCACTGATGGTGTCTTTATTGGGCGTGTGCCTAACGGCATTAGGTCTGGCATTACCTCTTAGTGTGGCTTCGTTGGGCCCCTTTCAGGCAGCCCTTATTTTAACGGGGGAATTGCTGGGCATAAATAATGTGCAAGCCGTTACGCTTGGCTTTTTGTTTAATGGGCTGGCGGTATTGGGCTATATTGTGTGGGGTGTTATCGGGATGCTTTCACTGGGCTTGTCCTTTGGTGAGCTATTTACCCAAAACGACACTACAACCCCCAACACAAGCGAACAAGATAAAGCATTATGAGCCACCCTAGCCCCCAAGACAAAACCAAAAGCATCCTATGGGCGCGTGACCTTTTTGAGCAACACAATTTTTATGTGCTAGACACCGAAACAACGGGCGTGGGTGTCAACGATGAAATTGTGCAATTAGGCATCGTGGATAAAAACGGTCAAACCGTAATGAACACCCTCATCAAGCCCACGCTTCCCATTCCTGCGGGCGCGTCTAATGTGCATGGCATTTATGATAAGGACGTACAAAACGCGCCAACTCTGGATGATGTGTATGTGTCGCTGTCTAGCACATTGGCGGGGGGCGTTGTGATTGCGTATAACATGGATTTTGACTGGCGGATGCTAGAGCAAACGATAAAAGTGTACCAATTGCCCTTGTTTAGAGTGAGCAAAAAACACTGCGCTATGAAAGAATATGCTCGGTTTAGGGGCGTTAAAAATCCGCGCTATGGTGACTATAAGTGGCATAAACTGAGCGACGCGTGCAGGCAAGAAGGATTGCCCGTAGAGAACGCCCACGACGCGCTTGGGGATGTGCAAATGACGCTTACGCTGATTCGTAAAATGGCAGAAGGCTAATTCCAAACCCCAATAAGCCCCCCACCAACGCCCACACGGGCAAACGCGCCAGCATGTCTAACATCATGGGGGTAGGGTAATCGGGGACAAGGTGGGCGTGCCATGCTGTCTTAAAGAACATGAGACCCACAATCACCAGTACCGCCCCGCTACCCCACAGCACACCGCCCAAACCCATCAGCAACAGACGCTGTTTTGTGGGCAAAGAAGCCACAGGGTAGCGGGTAGAAAGCCACCCAATAACGCTTAACGCACTAATGCACACGCCCAGCGTTGCTACCCCCCACACGCCATTATCTTCTATGCCTAGCCAGCCTAGCACCCATACACCCGTTAGGATATTTAGCCATCGGCGCATGGCTTTATGAGCCTGTGGCAGTTGCCACCTGTATTTCTTGTGCGGGCGTTTGCACAACTTCAACATCCACTTCTATGGCAGAAACAGGCATTTCAGAGTCTGGGAAGGGGTCTCGCCCTGCTAATTTTGTGAGCGTATAGAGCAATATCACGCGGAACGTCCCCATCACAGGCGCAACCAAGAACGCACCTAACACCCCGCCCAAAGCCGCCCCAATAAACACGCCCACTATAATGACCGCCAAAGGCAATTCCAGCGCGTCGCCCAAAATTTTAGGGGCAATTAAGCTCCAAATCACTTGGTTAATGAACAAATTAACGCTAAGAACCAAGAACGTCACGCCCACATTAGACAAATCCACAAACACCGATGAGCCTTGCAAAAGTGGCACAAGGCTAAGAGGAGCAAGGGCTAAAATACCGCCAATGGTGGGAATGAGTGAGATTAAGCCCGTGATAATTGCTAAAATCTCGGCGTTAGAAATGCCCATCAGCGTAAGCTGTATCCATGTCAATAAGCCGATGAAGATGCCAATCAGTACCTGCCCCTTAAAGAAGCCATTCCACACCACCACCACACGCCTAATGAGAAAGTACATTTCGCGCTGATAGTCTTCTGGAATCCACTTTTCAAGGGCGGCGCGGTTGTTGGGCAAGTCGATTAAAATTAGCACCGAGATAAGAATGGCAATAATCAGTGTAGACACCAAGCCCGCAACACTGCCAATAGCACTGGTGACTGTGCCTGTTACTGTGCCTGCCACGTTAAAGAAACTCTGTATCACTTGTTGCAAATTGACGTTTTCCACTAGCACCACGTTACTTCCTGCGGGCGCGTCTATGCTATCTTCGGCAGGCACGCCTAGCACAAAGTTCTTAAATGGTAAAACCACTGGGTTAAGGTCTAGGCGATTGCCAAACACATCCACAATGCCATCTTGTGTTTGGTAATCACGCATCGAGTCTTGCACGCGTGTTACGGCTTCTTCACCACTCACCAGTAAACTATTGACCCCGCGCACCAACGCAGGCACAAAGATAAGCATGATGAAGAACGCCACCACAATAACCAGCAAATACAGCAAGCCCACCGCCAATGCCCAAGGCACAGGCGATCTTTTGGTAATAAATCGGGCGGGCGAGTACATCAAGAAGGCAATCATAAACGCCACGGTTAGCATTTGAAAGACAGGCGCAAGCAACGTTAAAGCATACACGCCGGCAATCAAAAGCAGAACGGTGATAAAAAAGCGCGTGCTTCTGTCCCATTGTGGTCTATATTGGTTTTCTGCGATGTTGTGTTCCATGTTACCCAAATACCTCAAGGTTTTCTTTTACTATACTGTTAAAAACCCCATTTAGGGCATTTAGCTATGCTTATTTTTAGCAAATATTTACTATTTCATCCTTTGGTGTCAGTCAATGTTCTTCTCTGTAGCCTTTCAATTTATGCTATAATCGCTAAAACACCATGAAACACCCCGAAATCGTCCACCCTTTAGTTTTTGAAGGCGGTAACACAATGGATCAACGCATGGTGGAATTTATACGTGCTTTGCGTGCCAATGGCGTTAGAATTAGCATTTCAGAAAGCCAAGACGCGCTTTCTAGTATTCAGCACGTGGGCATTTGGAATCCAGAAATCTTTAAGCTCGCGCTTCGTAGCACCCTTGTTAAAGAAAACCGTGACTTTGAAACCTTTGATTATTTCTTCCCGCTGTTCTTTAATGCGAACCAACCGCCCTTAGAGGACATCAACGAAGAACTTACCCCCGAACAACAAGAAATGCTTCAGCAAGCAATGGAAGCCATGATGGGGGATAACGAAGCCCTGCGTAAATTGCTAGAGCAATTGATGGATGGGGAAGGCTTAACTGACGAACAGCTTCAAGCACTGGCAGATGCGGCAGGGCTAGACAATGGCACAGAAATGTACCAACGAGGCTGGTTTGAACGGCGCATGATGGCATTAAGCGGGCTTAATCAGCTTTCGCAGATGCTAGAGGCTATGATGCAAATGATGGAAGAAATGGGCATGAGCGAGGAACAACGCCAAGCCCTGATGGACATGCTACAGCAAAATATGCGTGGGATGGGCGAGCAAATTGGCAATTTTGCGGGGTCATCGCTGGCGCGACAAATGGCAGAACGCCCCAAAGAAGAAAAACCCGACCTTTTAGACGTACCATTTCAACGCCTTTCAGACAGAGACATTGAAACCCTACGCGATGAAATGCGAAAGCTAGCCGCTCGCTTGCGTAGCCGTAATGCGCTAAGGCAAAGACGCGCCAAAAGTGGCAAAATCGACATGCGTCGCACCTTTAGAATGAACATGAAGTATGGGGGCGTTCCCATTGAAATTGCCGAGCGCACCAAGCAAAAGAAGCCCAACTTGGTACTCATTTGTGATTTAAGTACGTCCATGCGTTACATGGTCGAGTTTATGCTCACGTTGGTTTACCAGCTTCAAGACCAAGTACGGCGCACCCACAGCTTCATCTTTATTGATGATATGCGTGAAGTGAGCATGGACTTAGAGCAACACGACACGCGCCTAGCCGTGATGAAAATTATGATGGAAAACCCACCCGGCTACTACAGCACAGACTTAGGCAATAGCCTTAACACCTTCTCGCAAAAACACTATAGCGCCATCGATAGCCGTACCACGGTCATTATCATGGGGGATGGGCGCAATAACTATAACAACCCACGCCTAGATATTGCCCAAGACATGAACCGCCAAGCACGGCGTGTCTTTTGGTTTTGTCCAGAAGCCCCCTCGCAATGGGGAACGGGTGACAGCGATATGCACCTTTACGCCCAGCTTGCAAACAACGTTTTTCTTATTCGCACACTGCGCGACCTTGCGGGTAGCGTGGACAAAATTCTAGCGGATTCATAAATAATATGAAAATTCACCGTGAAGGCTACCCAACGCTCATTTTGGTGGGCGTTGTTGCTCTATTACTCAATGCGTTTATGGCAGTTGTTGCGCCCGCTGGCATATGGATTACGTTACCCCTAAGCCTGCTGGTCTTTGGGTTCTTTGCCCAGTTCTTTCGCAATCCGCCACGCCAAACGCCCATGCTCCCCGATCACATCATCGCGCCCGCCGATGGCACAATTGTGGCAATTGAGCGTGTGATAGAAAACGAATACTTTAAGGATGAACGCATTAAAGTAAGCATTTATATGTCTGCGCTCAATGTTCACGTCAACCGCGTGCCATTTGCGGGTCAGGTGCGCTATGTGCGTTATCACGCGGGCAAATACTTGGTCGCGTTTCATCCTAAAGCCAGTGAACTAAACGAGCGAAACACGATTGTTTTGGCACACCCTAGCGGGCAAGAGGTTCTCATTCGCCAAATTGCAGGCTTATTAGCACGGCGAATTGTGAGCTACTTGCACTTAGGGGATGTTGCACAGGCGGGGGATGAACTGGGTTTCATTAAATTTGGCTCGCGGTGTGACCTCTTTTTGCCGCTAGATTGCGTTGTAGACGTTCAACTTGAACAGCGTGTAACGGGTGGTGAAACCCCCCTTGCACACTTTAGCGACTAGGCTTTTTTATGCGCCCTACAAAAGGATTATTACCCAATAGTATTACTGTGGTTGCTATTTTTCTGGGTTATGTCAGCATTTTACAAACGTTTCAGGGGGCGTATGTCATCGCGTCCTTGTGCATCATTGTGGCGGGTGTGCTAGATATGCTAGATGGGCGCGTGGCACGCATGATAAACGCCTCTAGCGAGTTTGGCGTGCAGTTTGATAGCCTTGCTGACGTGATTAACTATGGGGTTGCGCCCTCTGTGTTGCTGTATAACGCTTATCTGTATGAATGGGGCATGTTGGGCATTATCATTAGCTTCTTGCCTACGGCGTGCGCCGCCATTCGCTTAGCCCGCTATAATGTGGGCGCAGACCCTCATACCCCTACAAAGTGCTTTAATGGCTTGCCCACTACTATGGCAGCGATGGTAATGGCAAGTTTTGTGATTTTTGCCCACCACGTTTACCCCAACAGTAGCGCATCCTTTGCGGCTTTTACTTTGATGAGTATGCTTTCGTTCTTGATGGTCAGCGATGTGCCTTACGACAAGCAGGGCATGTTCTCTTGGCGCAATTTGCAAAAAACGCGAAATCTATTTACAGCAAGTTTGGTGGGGGCTTCGCTGATATTCTTCCCACAGGTGGCATTTTTTGCGTGGGGATTGGGGTATGTATTGCATGGATTGGTTAAAAGCACGCTAGGCACCGTACGCTATAAAATGGCGAAGGGACGATAATATTGTGAGTGAAGAGCTTTTAGACGATGATATTCATGAATTTTGGGAGCTGGCGTTTAATATCGTCACCGACTTAGAAAAGCGTCTCTTTTCGTTTTTGGCAGCGCACCAGCTTACACCCCCACAATTTTATGTGCTTAAAACCCTTTATGAACATCAGGGGCGGTGTCGTATTGGCATTATCGCAAAAAAACATCACCTAACCCAAGCCACTGTGACGGGTCTAGTCAAACGGCTAGAAGCTCTTGACTTGGTGACCCGTGAACAACGCGAAGACGATGGGCGTAGCGTGGACGTGCTTTTAACTTCAGAAGGTGAATCTCGTTTTTGGGCAGTACAAAAAAGCCTCTTAGAACAGGCTCGCACCGTCCTCAGCCTGTTACCAACACAAGAACGCGAAGAAGCCCTTAATAAGGTGCGCTTCTACTTTCAACTATTGGTTGAACAGTTTCCCATCCCTGCCCCTAAATAAGCCCTACTTTTCTTGGCTTAGTAAAAGCACATCACGCATACTAGGAAAGCCGCCTTCACCCACCCAAATTCTCTTGATGGTTTTGTTAGGGCTAACCAGCATGAAGCCCGCTTTCCGTGACATCTCATAAGAGGCTACGGTTTCATGAGTAGCGTCTGCCAAAATGGGGAAGGCTAATGTGCGCGGAATACTGCGCTCAAACGCTTGCACATCCACCAAATCATTAGGCACAACAAACACCGCCCAAATGCTGTTCATTGCCATTTTTAGCATGTGACGTTGAAGCCATAGCACACGGCGTACACTGTTAATTGACCAAACGTCATCTGCGAAACCTACTAATACGCTGGTCTCTTTGGCTAATTCGTAAAGACACACCTTCTTGCCACTGCTATCAGATAAAGTAAAATTAGGGGCAATGCTACCTTGTGAAATGCTTGTCATTACTTGAGACACAGTATTTTCCTCTATTCAAAATTAATGAAACTAAAACCAGTATACAACTCAAACAAGATGAGAAGTGTTAAGGTTTACGAAAGTTTGAGCGGGTGCGCGTGCAAAAAGGGTTCTGTGATATGCTTGTAGGAAAATACAACGTTATAGTTAAGGATGGCGGACGGGTGCTTAAGCGATGGGTAGTGATAGCTTGGTTTTGCTTTATCGGATTTAGCGTAAACGCAGATTTATCAACCACGACCAATAAAGCATTAGAGGCATTTGCCCTACAAAGCGCAAATGCCATGCCATTGGTTCGCATGTTAAAAATCGGCGAGGATACCAAGCCCCCCACAACAACCTCATACTCATTACAAGGGAGTCGGGGCGAGTGGTTTGGCGAAATAGACGGCTTCACCACCATGGAGCTACAAATTACCATTCGCGGGCTAAAGTCTGGGGATACAGTGTATGCGTATGCCGAAGGGTATGATGGTTTTGACCCCGTGTTAAGCCTTGTGGACGGCACATTCTCACAAATTTATGCCACTGATGATGACGGGGGGGGCGAACTAAACAGCCTTATCATCCACACGATAGACGCGGATGGTGATTATATTATCAGCCTTGTTGGCGTTAAAGACTCTTATGGCAGGTATCGGCTCGCTATTGGCATTAATGACGAGGGCGCACTGGGTATTGACTCCATCAAGCCGACAGTGACGCTGGATTGCCGTTTTTTTGCACAGTCTAAACGCCCCGTTCTGAGTGGCTACGTTCAAAAGCGCGAAGACGAGCTATTCATCATTCACTATACGCTTCAAGGCATTGATGCCACCAGTCGTTATTACGTAGAACGCCTAGAAGAGGCTCTTAGACAGTCAATTGATGTGCAGCTTAATTTGCTGGGATGGCGACTTCCCCCGCCCGACTGCGAAGAAGGCGGAGACAATCGCATTGATGTTTATGTGCTTCATATTGACAATGGCACGCTGGGCTATGCTATGCCAGAAGTCACTGTGGGCGATAACCCCAATACCGATGCGATAGAGCTTTACTCTAGTTATGGCTACTTGGTGATTGAAAATGATATGCAGTTTACCGATAGCAATTCTGCCATCGACATTATGCAGGTTACAGCTGCCCATGAACTGCACCACGTGATCCAGTTTGGCTATGATGGCAACGAAACGTTTGGCGGTTTAGTCGAAAGTGGTGCAAGCTGGATTGAAACGCTGGTTTACCCCGAAATTGCCGAAGTATACGATTATGTGGATGACATTTTTGCCTCGCCGGACTTATGCCTTGGGGCAGAACCCCGAAATTTTGGCACGCGCATTTATGCCGAGTGGGTGGTACTCGATTCTTTAGCGCGTGATTTTGGCGTAGATACCTATCGTCAAATTTGGGAACGCTTGGTTTTTTCTGAAGGGCTAGTGGGGTTTTATGAGGCGTTAAACCTCATCGGCACATCGCCAGAAGATGTAATGCAACGGACGTGGGTGCGCTTATTGCTACACGATTTTGAGTATTGGCGCCGTTTTAACAGCACTGTAGACGTAGAAGAAGTGATTGACGGCGTAGGTACGCTAGTGCCACAGCGCGACGGTGTACAACAATTAGGCGTTGATTATATTGCGGTAACGGCAAAGGGCGTTTTTACCTTCTCACAGGACAAACGCGCCCTAGAACTCTTTTATGTGGGCATAAACACCCAAACGGGCGAGGCAAGAGTGCATGAAATAGGAACTAGTGGCACAATAGACACCACACGCTATGATGAGGGTTATCTGATGGTGTTAAACACCATTCGGCATCGGCATATAGATGAATGCCGTTATGAAGGCTGGGAAATCACCACCACACAAGGCGGGGGAAAACCCCTTACGCCCCCGACAGTGGACATTTGGAACGCGCGAAACTACGGGCAATAAGCACCACACACATCTAAAGTAAAGGACACACCATGCCCAAAGAAACCGAAGTGCAAGCCGAGATTGACCGCATGTATGAAGATGAAAGTGCTACAGACGAACTAAATGACGGAGAAGCCACTCTTTTACTAGAGTGGGGCGAAGCCAGCCTAAACCGTTTGGTGTTTACGGATAGTATCAACGCCGAAGAATACGGCACAAACCTTCGCCAATTGATAAAGCGTATTAACCGCTTTGTGGGCAAGCGCACCTATGAAGATGAAGAAACCCAAGCCCGCGCACTAACCGAGATGCTAGAGTGGATAGCAAAAAACGGTTTTAGCGTGGATGAAGCCCAAGTGAAAGCCGTTATACCCGACGATGTGACGGACATGATGGGAACGCTAGAGGGTATTCTTAGCTTGCTTGCGCCCCCCACACCCCTCTTATCCCAGCCACAACCCTTACCACCAGCCTCACCCTTGCCTTTGCCACCCTTGCCTTTATCATCAAAAGGTAAAGAAGAAGACCCCTTGTCTAAGCTCGTGAACACGCTAGACGACTGGCTAAAGCCCAAGCAAGACACACAAAACGATAGCCCTACCGACAAACAAGAAGAGGAATAGACTAATGGCAAATAAGAACAAACCCAAGCAAAGCCCATTGCAAGCCATTTTAGCCGCCATTGTGGTGGTGATTGCAGGTGTCATTTATATTGTGAGTGGTGTTGATTTAACGGGGGGAAATTTAGGCGTAGTTACCACGGTGCCACAAACCACATCCGTTAGCACCACTGCGCCCACAACACGCCCCACCACTGCTTCGGCTTCGGCAACCCCTGCCCCTGTGGTAGCGACTGCCGTCACAAACTCTAACCGTTTAACCACATTTACATTAGAAAATGCATTAGGCGCAAGCCGTTCTTTCTGGCGCGTTTATTTTACTGTTCCGCAAACAGACCGTACCAAATGGGTAAACAGCATTGATGCAGAACTGGCAAAAGCCATTGATGGCGTGCGCTCTACACTGGATATTGCCGCCTTTGAGTGGAACAATCCCGCCCTTACAAAAGCCGTTCTTGATGCCCATAAGCGCGGTGTTGCTATACGGATGGTTGCCGATAGTGAACACACCATTGATGACAGTGACAGCACCATTAAACAGCTTGCAGACGCGGGCATCCCCATTGTGTATGACAACCGTAGCGCATTTATGCACAATAAATTTATGTTGCTAGATGGCGCAACCCTATGGATGGGCAGCATGAACTTCCAACAAAATGACATCTTCCGCAATAACAATAACGTGCTGGTACTCAATAGCACTCGTGCCGTTCAAACCTATAAAACCGAGTTTGAATCTATGTTTATAGGGGGCAAGTTTGGACCCAACAAGCCCGCCAACACCGCCAGCTTTACCGAAGGTGGCACAAACATTCAAATTTACTTTGCCTCTCAAAACGATGTGGTTAACCCTATTGTGCAAGAAATTGCCAAAGCCCAAACGCAAATCCGCTTTATGGCATTCTCTTACACGCTTCCTGCTTTGTCCGCAGCCATGATTGAACGCGCCAATGCTGGCATAAACGTAGAAGGCATCTTTGAGCAACGCGGTAGCGAAACCGCCTCTAGCCAGTTAAGAGCGTTAAAGTGTGCAGGTACTACCGTCTTTCAAGATGGCAACCCCGGCACCATGCACCATAAAGTGATTATCATCGACAATTCTACTGTGATTACTGGCTCGTTTAACTTTAGCAACAACGCCATTAACAGTAATGATGAAAACCTAGTGATTATTAGAAACGCCGACATTGCCCGTCAATACTTGCAAGAGTACGAACGCGTGCGTGCCGTTGCCCGAGATGCCACCCGCGTTACTTGCTAAGCCACTTTTTTACCCGTGTGGGGGAACGACTGTAGTTAATTCCCCCGCGATTTTCCCCT
>Ga0163144_10005337_pt1 | contig 28542 bp, 29 predicted proteins | sample OliLak19BULKMAT1_FD_123175 | JGI IMG/M metagenome (GOLD analysis project Ga0163144, IMG submission 123175) | Freshwater microbial mat bacterial communities from Lake Vanda, McMurdo Dry Valleys, Antarctica - Oligotrophic Lake LV.19.BULKMAT1 | ecosystem: Environmental > Aquatic > Freshwater >... | reverse complement strand
TTTTTTTTCTTTGTAAAATATTTTTCTGCCCTTTTTAAACGCCCATTCGGATTTTTTCTTTGAGCTTTTTATACGAATAAAATGAAAACAACAGAACAAAATAAATCGGAAGAAAAGTTTAGACGAGTATTGGAATTAGCCCCAGACGGCATAGTCGTTATAGGTTCTGACCGAAAAATTCAGACAGAAAATGTACAGACAGAAAAACTGTTTGGCTTTACGAGAGACGAAATGATAGGGAATGGAGTGGAAATGCTAATGCCTGACCGTTTTCGCCATAATCATCACGAACATGAACGAAAATTTATTGCAGAACCAAAGCCCATAGAAATGGGTGCTGGAAAGGAATTATTTGGAAAACAAAAAGACGGAACCGAATTTCCTATTGAAATAAGTTTAAGCCCGATACAATCTGATGAAGAAGGTACGATTGTGTTAGCAACTATTCGTGATATAACTGAACGAAAAAAAGTTTTAGCAGAATTGAAAGATGCAAAAAATATAGCTGAAAGTGCCACTGAAATAGCAGAGGGTGCATTGAAATCTAAACAGCAATTTTTAGCGAACATGAGCCATGAAATCCGTACCCCAATGACTGCCATTATTGGATTTACAAAAGTGTTGTTGAAAACAGATTTGTCTGCAAAACAAAAAGAATATTTACAAGCTATAAAAACAAGCGGAGATTCATTACTGGTGCTTATCAATGACATATTGGATTTAGCAAAAGTAGATGCAGGGAAAATAGCATTTGAGCAAAGACCTTTCAAAATGGACCTGTCCTTATCAACTATGCTTCGTTTATTTGAAATAAAATTTCAGGAAAAGAATTTAGTGTTGGTTAAAGAATACGACAGCAGAATACCTGCGGTATTGGTAGGCGACTGGGTTCGTTTGCACCAAATTTTTTTAAACCTTATGAGTAACGCATTAAAGTTTACAACAAAAGGAAAAATTACAGTAAGTGTTCGTATGTTGAATGAAAATACAGAAAAGGCAACCATTGAATTTTCAGTTACAGATTCAGGAATGGGCATCGCAGAAGAAAACTTAGAACACATTTTTGAAAGTTTTCAGCAAGCAACAAGCTGCACTTCAAGAGTATTCGGGGGAACAGGATTAGGACTTGCCATCGTTAAACAATTAGTGGAAAAACAAGGTGGAACAATTGGCGTAAAAAGTAAAATAAATGAGGGCTCAACTTTTAGTTTCACTTTAAGTTTTCAAAAAACAAATGCTGAAATTGAAGTTGAAGCAGGAATGGTGGAATTAGACACCGAAATTAAAAACATAAAAGTATTGGTTGCTGAAGATGTTAAACTCAATCAATTACTGATGAGAGCAATATTGGACGAATTCAAATTCAAATACGATATTGCTGACAACGGAAAAATAGCAATAGAAAAATTACAAACAGAATCTTACGACATTATTTTGATGGACTTGCAAATGCCCGAAATGGATGGATTTGAAGCTACGGAATACATTCGCAACAAAATGAACTCTAAAATTCCAATTATTGCTTTAACTGCCGATGTAACGACAATGGACTTGGAAAAAGGCAAAGCTATTGGCATGAATGATTATGTTGCTAAACCCATTGATGAAAGATTATTATACAAGAAACTGGTTGATTTATTGAAAAATTAGATTTTTCTGAAATTGCAAACAAATCTGCGTATTCAATATTGAAGTGGGACTTTATTAGTTCTATTTTTTTTCTGATAAATTGGTGCTTTCTGTAAACGATGATCCTCCGACTTCTTTAAACTACCCTTCGACTTATAATATTACCCTTTAATCTAAATTTTAGAATTTACAATTCTACAACACTGTACTTTTGGAATAAAAATAAATTCTTAAATTCTGTATATTCTTATGCAACAGACAAATACCGGATTGAATCAATTCGACACCTTGCAACTTTTACACGCGTATGAACAGGCGCTTGACGAAAACACTATTTCTTCCATAACAGATGCAACAGGCGTAATCGTTCACGTGAACAAAAGGTTTTGTGAAGTGTCGAAATACTCTGCTGATGAACTTATCGGACAGAACCATAGAATTGTAAATTCCGGGCATCACTCAAAAGATTTTTTTAAAACGATGTGGCAGACCATTGGAAAGGGAGATGTTTGGCATAATGAAATAAAGAACAAAGCCAAAGACGGAGAGTATTATTGGGTGGACACAGTAATAGTTCCAATTAAGAATGGAACCACTCATTATCTTTCTCTGCGAACATTGATTACGGATAGGAAAAAATCCGAAGATACCGTAAAGAAATATGTAAAAGAATTGGAAGAGCTTAACAGTCACAAAGAAAGTGTGCTTGCCGTACTTTCCCATGACCTGAGAAGCCCACTGAGCGGGATTATAGGGGTAGCTCAACATTTGCAATCAAGTTTTGATACAATGAAGACTGCTGACATAAAAGAGATGCTCGGATTACTTTATAAAGCATCCACAGATGAATTAAATATGTTAGACTACTTAGTGGAGTGGGCAAGAATAAAATACGCATCTGAGGCATTTTCTCCAACAACAATACAGCTCTCTCAATATGTAGACGAAGTTTTTAATTCACTCAATGAGGTGGCTGTTGCAAATGCAATATCTCTGTTTAACGAAATTGAAGAAAATACAAGTGTATTTGCAGATAGAAAAATGCTGCTCTCCATAATTAGAAATATAGTCTCTAATGCTTTGAAGCATACGCCAGCGGGAGAAAAAATTACAGTAAGTGCGAAGAAAAACGAGGATGAAATTATCGTTGAGATAAAGGATACAGGAATCGGAATTCCTAAAGAAATACGAGAAAAACTTTTTATCCCTCAAATGACCTCGCTTGCAAACGCAAGAAAAGACAATAAGGGAGCCGGAATAGGATTATTGCTGGTAAAAGGTTTTGTGGAAAAAAGTGGTGGAAAGATATGGGTGGAAAGTGCAGTAGATTTGGGTTCAACTTTTTATTTTACATTACCTGCTGATAAACCTATGGGTGAACGAAATTTATTGAACAAAAAAATAGCCAATATATTAAGGGACTAATCTGAGGAAAGCGAGAAAAAATAAAAGCAGAAAAGATGGATGTCTTTACCGCTATAATGCCCCGCTACCTATCCAAAAATACAATTATTCAGACCCAGTTATCAGGATTATCTAATAATTTCTTCAGCTTTTCCTTGCCCGTTGCCGTTAATATTCCACCGATCTCCTGCCAAATATTTGGAGGGATTTCCTCGCAAATAATGGCATCAGCACTATACATTGCATAGTTTATTGCTTCGGCATAGTTTCCCTCAGCTTAATTACGCATTTTGGAAAGCTTACCGTAATTCAATACTGTGATAGTGCCTCCTTTCATGTCAACTAGTCCTTCATCCTTAAAATCGCTTAGCGTGCGAATGGCTGTTTCCTGTGCTGTTCCTGCAAGGTTTGCCAGGTCCTCCCTGGATATTTGCATGCTGAATTGCGTTTCGCCATCCTTTTTATACCGATTATAGAGCGTTGAAAGTGCCTCGGCAACACGCTTTCTCACAGAATTATAGGCAAGTTTGATAAGCTGTTGTTCTTTTTCTTGCAGATTATCCGAAAGAATTTTAATAAACTTACGCGATACTTCAGAGTTTTTATAAAGGAGAGAATGAAAATCTTCTTTGAGAATCAGGCATATTTCAGAATCCTCTAACGTCATAGCTGCATCGGTGTATTGACCTTCTTTCAGCAATGCGAGATATCCAAAAAAATCTCCTTCTTTATATAATCCGGTAATAAATTCTTTTCCCTCAGCATTTGAACGGAATGTTTTTACTTTCCCTTTACTGATAAAATAAATTCCTTTCGGGTAACCCTCTTCATTATAAATAGAATCCTTCTTGTTATATGACCTTAGTTCCTTGTTTTGAGAAAGTTTTTTCAAATCCTCAAATCCTTTAGCGCTTGTAAGAAATTCATCCAGTCCTTGTAAGTTTTTCGCGAATTCCTTTTTCATTACTTCCGTCTTTTTCAAACGGCCCTCCACCGCATTGAGCAGTTCAATATCATCAAATGGTTTTGTCAGATAATCATCCGCACCCATTTCCATACCCTTTCTGAGATCGCTGCGTTCGGCTTTTGCAGTAAGAAATATAAAAGGAATGCTTGCTGTTTCATCATTTTTTGCCAAGGAATGCAAAACTCCATACCCATCCAGTACGGGCATCATAATATCACAGATGATGAGATTGGGTTTATGCTTTTGTGCCAGCTCTACTCCTTCTTTTCCATTTTTAGCTGTAAAAACGGTGTATTGCGATAACTGTAGGATTTCGGACGTGTTCTCCCGCATGTCTTTGTTGTCTTCGATAAGGAGGATAGTTTTGCTCATAGGTTATATTATTATAAAAACGAAGGTAATTTGTGTATGGTTTAAGAAAACTGACTTTACTCAGTTTTTAACATGATATCCGTCACCTGGAGTTATTAAAAGGAACTTCAATGATAAATTCCGTTCCTTTCCCCAGTACGCTCTTGCATTCTACCGTTCCGCTAAGCATTTCCACGTATTTTGCAACTATGTTCAGTCCCAGGCCGGTGCCTTGTATGTTTGTTGCATTTTGTGCCCGGAAAAACCGTTCGAATAAGTGCTTCTGATCTTCTTCTGAAATTCCGATTCCGTTATCTTTTACTGATATTTCAATTTTCGAATCTGAAACTTTAGTAGATAAATCTATGGGTCTTTCTTCAGGCGAAAACTTAATAGCGTTTGAGATCAGGTTGAACAGTATGTGGCGCAGAATCTTTTTGTCAAAATCAATTTCCGGCTTTCCGGAATGAGAATGGTTTATCTTTTGACCCTCCTTGGCAACTAATTGCAGCTCCTTTATTACTTCATTTGTAAACTCACCGATATTAAATTTTTCCGGTGACATGGATATTTTCCCTTCTTCCATTTTGCTGATGGAAAGAAAATCATTTAGGATATCAGTAAGGTTCCCTATGGAGCCTTTAATTCTATTGACATGCTTCGACTGATTTTCTTTGTCTCCCAGTTCTGCATATTTTGTTGACAAGGAAAGAGAGGACAAGATAGTGGCGAGAGGTGTCCTGAACTCATGCGATGCCATCGAAACAAACCTGGATTTAAGATCATTGAGCTCCTTTTCTTTTTGCAGGGCTTCATTCAATTCCTCTTTGGTCTGGTTGAGCTCTAAAATTGCTTCTTCCAGTACCTGCGTGCGCTCCTTAACTCTCCTTTCCAAGCTGATGTTCAGCTGTACAAGTTCAGTTTTTTGTTTTTCAAGTTCCTCTTTTTGGCGTTTGACCGATTCTTCTGCTTTTTTTCGTACAGTGATATCTATGATAAATGCGATCACAAATTTTCCATCTGATGCAGTGAAAGGACTCAAACTTATCTCTACCGGGAATTCACTGTCATCTTTTCTCTTAGCATACAGATCCAGGGATGCGCCCATGGAGCGACCGTGGGGATTCTCGTTGTACTTATCCCGGTGATCCACATGCTTATGAGCATATCGCATGGGGACAAGCACTTCCACCTTTTTTCCAATCAATTCTCCTTTACCGTATCCAAACATCTTTTCCGTAGAAGGATTTGACTTAATGATCTCACCCGTTTGGTTAGCCACTAAAATACCCTCTGTAGCAAATTCAAAAAGAGCTGACAGACCTTCTTTACTTTCCATTTTTTCAAGTACAGGTTTATGTGCCCCTAAGTTAGCCATTTTTAAATTATTGATTTATTATAAAGGTGAGAAATGACTTTTAGGGCAGATATGATATTAATCATATAGGATTCTGAGCGGGGTCATTAATCAAAAGGATCATCTGACCGACCTTTGTGATATAAAACAACATTTTATGGAAACAAAAAATAATATTCAGAAAATCGAAAAACAGGCTCTTACCGGGTTTACTATGCTGGCTTCAAGCGGTTTGGCCGCAGCATTATTGTATTGTTATTCCACCAACCGTTTTTTTGAAATGGGTTTGGTTGGCGTATCTACTCTTCTGCTTGCAATTTTGGTTGCGGATACATTCAGGACATTATCAAAGCAAATAAAACAACATTAAATTATAGTATATGAAAACAATTCTGATCCCCACCGATTTTTCAGAATGTTCGGCCACTGCGTATAATTATGCAGTAATGATGGCAGAAAAAAGCAATTCTGAAATTTTATTGCTGCATATCCTGGATATTCCGCAACCATCGCAATCTACAGCGAATGGAAGGGAAACAACCTTGGACACCCATTACATGATGGAAATGATGAAACTGACAAAGTTTCGAATGAAGAAAATAAGGAATGGAAAAACATTCAAAAATGTGAATGTGAAAGAAATCATAGAAGTGGGCTCCATACCTGAAAGAATTTTGAATGCCGTGAAAAAATATAAGGCCGATATGATCATTATGGGGTCACACGGAGTGAATGGAATTCAGGAAAAATTTATAGGAACCAATGCAGAAAGAATTGTAAGGGATGTAGAAATACCCGTTCTTACAGTGAAACACCCGGTCAAAAACCCCAAAATCGGAACGATTGTTTTTGCAACGGATTTTTCGAAAGAAACTGAGTTGGTGCTTCCCGCAATAAGCAATATTGCAGATATGCTTCATTCAAGGTTGATATTGACAAAAATTGTCACTCCCAATAAATTTGAAACTTCTTATGCAACTGAAAGACAAATAGAGGTATTCAGAAAGAAAAGCGAATTGTATACCTATTCAACAAATGTCTATTATGCAAATTCCAAAGAGGAAGGAATTAGACAAGCCGCTGAAATATCCGGAGCCGATGTGATTGCTCTCGGTACGCACGGAAGGCATGGGCTTGCACATTTCTTCAGAGGAAGTATCGCTGAAGATGTAGTAAGTCATGCTTCGCTTCCTGTTCTTACAGTCAACTTTCATAAGAAATTTATGAAATCCCCAGCCAAAATACGTTCAAATAATAAAATTCCAAAATACGAAACCGATTTGTTATATCAAATACCATCAGTTTAAATTAATATTTACAAATAACCAGCAAATATATTATGGCGCCATTAGAAAATCTACATTACGCCATTGGCCAACTTGCTTATGCAATTGCCAATGTAGACGGAAAAGTTCAAAAAGAAGAACGCAACAAGTTCCACTCGATTGTGGAGGCGGAATTGCGATGCAAGGATTATGCATTCGATATTTCAGGCATCATCTTTCAAATTCTGGACCAGGATCGGCAGGATACAGAAACGGCTTACAACGGGGCATTTGAGCAGATAAAACTCAACAGCCATTATCTGAGTCCGCAGTTGAAAGCTACATTCATCAAAGTAATGGAGAAAGTAGCAAGAGCATATACTCCGGTTACAAATAATGAAAGAAATCTCATTGAACGATTTAGGTACGATATTTCAGGTATATATGGTGATCCGATATATTACGAGAAGGCACTTTGATTATTCAGCGAAAGAGATAATGTGCCCATCTGGGTCAACGCAACAAGCCACTTCGTCTCCTCAATCTCTTATTTCGTATTGCTTATTTCCTTAGATCCTGCGTTAACCTCGAGAAACAATGCTTCAGAAGGTTTTCCGAGTTCCGGATGCGAAGTGGCTGGCACAAGAAATTTGCAATATCGCCTTTTTGGTATTAAGCCTCATTTGAAATTTTCATTCAGCATAAATTATGTCATACCCGGAACATCAGGCACAGATTTAGCCTGAAAGAGTTTCCCATAAAATGATTTACTCCGTTGTTGGTCAGCAACATAAAGAATAATCATTGAAACTCTTTGCCTATGATTTTATGTTTTGTATCAGGAAGGAGATTTTCTATCGTCCATGCTAATCTTTTCGCGAAAGGAGATTTTCGTTGTGGACAGTTTTCCAAAGAACATACAGGGCAAGATGTTGGAGGGCAAGGATCTGCATGAATGAAGAATTCGATTTCGCCCCCCATATTATCGCGCACAACTTTTTCAACCGCTGTCATTTCTTTGTGTGAATCTTCAAGGGAATCATACCAGGGAAGCGTAAGGTGTGCATCCACGTGAAGACGCGACCCGTATTTGAGGGCTCTTAGGTTGTGTATATCAATCCACTTCGCTCTGCGGTTTTTGTTTAGTACAACAATCAACCTGTTGAGTATTTCTATGTCGGCCTTATCAAGAAGGTTTGTAACTGATTCTCTGACTAATTTAAAGCCGGTGTATAAGATTACACCTCCAAAAATGATTCCCAGTAAATTATCGATCCAGAAAAGGTGTGTGAAATAAACAATTCCAAGACCCACCATGAGTCCTATGCTTGAGAAAGTGTCGCTGATGAGGTGTTTCCCGTCTGCGATCATTGTAATGGAGTTGAAATACTTCCCCTTTTTTATCAGATGCCTGCCCATAATAAAATTAAAAAATCCGGCAAGTCCGGAGATCAGTAGTCCAGCATCTAGTTTCCTTAATTCGTGTGGAAGTATAAATCCTCTTATACTTCCGGCAATGATTGAAATTCCTGCTATAAAAACCAGTGCTCCTTCAAATCCAACCGAAAGGTTCTCAATTTTTCCATGCCCGTAAGGATGGTCCGGGTCTTTGGGTTGAGAAGCAAAATAAATACTGTATAGCGCAAAAGAACCTGCAACTACATTTACAATGCTTTCCAGTGCATCAGATAATATGGCTATTGAGTTGGTGATGTAATACGCAAAAAACTTTATTGCCATCAGCAGTACGCTGAAAAGCAAAATCAAACGCATAGTGCGTATTTTTGTCCTGCCCGCTCCTGAAAGGTTGGTCACAATGATACAAACTTACAACAAACTCGATTCTATAAGCAATTTGCCGGTATTGCTAAGAAAATATAGAACCCTTAGTGCTTCTTTGAGCCTTCGTGGCTTAGTGGCGGATTTTTTTGCCCCTAGGGCTCTAAGACACAAAGAATTCAAGCATATCAATAATAGATTAGCAATACCAATTTGCGAATGGCTATAGTTATTTCGGTATTACGAGGCTTCAAATCTTCTTCATAGAAGTTGGAATTAACCCTTGGCCGTATTAAAAATCTTCATTAACAAAATCTCCCTGGGCAAAGAATTTCCAAAATGCTGAATATTCCGGATTATAGAAATCGGGGATGGCAAGAAGAGGAATATCGGTGTGGAAGCTCATTTCTCTTGTTACGCTATCGTTAGGAAGAAATATCTTTTCCATTAAAAATGGTTTTTCGGGAGACATTACTAATAAATCCACTTTCTTTTCCTCGCAGAATTTTTCAATTCCTTCAAAGATGTTTTCATTTTTGATAAGGCGAATGTTCAATTTGGTGTACGAAACCTTTTCCAGTACTTCCTTTTTGAACATTTTGAACATTTCAGCCTCAAATTGTTTTGAGAGAACATAATTGGTTACATGAAGTACTGTAATTTCCGCATTGAATTGTTTTGCAAACCTGGTTAAAAAATTAATTACAGGAATTTCTCCTTGGCGATATTCTGTGGCAAACGCGATGTGTTTTATTCCAGTGAACAACCCATCTTTAGGAATAGCAAAAACGGGAATGCTTGACTTCTTGATTACATTCCATGCATGTGTGCCGTAAAATACTTTTCTGAAACCGGTTACCCCGTGTGTACCCACAATTATAAAATCATAATCCGATTTCTTCGTTTCATTATGGATTTGCTGGCCTGCGCTTCCTTCTCGAATTATGCATTCGCATGTTACTTCATCGGGATTGATGCTAAGTGAACGGAATAATTTATCGCGGTGCAGTTCAAGTCGTTTTACTTCTGATGCTCTCCAGTCATTTACCGTTTTAACATAATCCATCACCTTTATCGGAGTAGCGCTGAGTGGAAATTGATAAACGTGCAGTAAAGTGATAGTAGAATTTGTACTCTTGGCTAACCGAACGGCATAGCGTTCAGCATTCATAACTGCTTCCGAATAATCGGTAGCGAGAAGAATTTTATAATGTTTTTTCATAGTTGGTAATTTTTTATGTTAGATAAATACAACAGATTCTTTTTTGTGATGAAATGCCATAAGAGGAATTTTGGAATGAAATGCCATCTTCTTTGTAATGCTTGTGCCGAAAAATTTTTCTACTGCATTCCTGTGCTGGGTAGACATAGCAAGCAAATCAGGTGCAGATGTTGCAATTTCCTCACCCAATGCTTTGGGTAGATATTTTCCGTAAATAAGCTTGTAAGAGATTTTATCGTATCTAATTTTTTTCTTCACCTTGTTTTTGAAATCATTCAGATATGTTTCTTCACTGTAGCGGCTGAATTCTTCATCAGAAGCATGAAGTATAGTGATCCTTGCATTGAATGGTTTTGCAATCTCAATTAATTTTTTAAGTGCGTCAATATCGCTTTCGCGGTAGTCGGTAGCATAAGTGATTTTTTTCACTCCATCGAAGCTTGCACTCTCAGGGACAGCAATCACAGGACATGTTGCTTTTTCAATTACACTTGCCGTGTTGCTCCCCATTAGCACCTCTTTGATCCCGCTCGCACCCTTTGTGCCCATCACGATCAGGTTGGTCTTTTCTTTTCTAGCAGTTTCTATAATGGCTGGCACGGCAAAATTGAATTGACTAAAATATTCGCATTTGACCTTTTTTCGTTTGATTATTTCATCGCTTAATACCCGGAGCTTGATTTCTGATTCATTCCGCATTGTATCAATAATATCTGTAGGAATCGGAATATCCGAAGTTGGCGGCACAAAATCATAAGCATTCAGTAAAATTAGTCTTGCTTTTTCTTTTTTAGCCAAGGCTACAGCATACTCAACCGCGTTAATCGAATTTTTTGAGAAATCTGTGGGAACAAGAATTGTTTTCATTTTTTTGAAAATTAGTTTCTAAAACAAACCTATTTACATTTTCATCTTCGGGATATGACCTTTATCAGTTTGCGGCATGAGATGCCTCATTTCTGCTTTGGCCGATTGCTCGGACTTTAGCGGCATGAAATTAACAGCTGTTAACAGTTTCCTATCTGAAATAGGCGATGTGTCGCGATTTACAGGCAGATTCTTCAGGGAAGCATTCAAGCCGAGATCCCTGAAAACATAATCAAAAACTAAACTATGTCAAAATTCAACGACCTCATTCATTCCGATCAGCCCGTGCTGGTAGATTTTTTTGCAGAGTGGTGTGCCCCCTGTAAAACAATGGCTCCAATTCTTAAAGAAGTTGCCTCTCAACTGGATGGGAAAGCAAAAATCATCAAAGTGGATATTGATAAAAACCCTGCGGCTGCTTCAGCTTATGGAGTTCGGTCGGTGCCCACGCTTATTCTTTTTAAGAACGGGCAGATAAAATGGAGGCAGCCCGGTGCTATGGAAGCTTCAAAATTGCTAAGCATTATTTCTCAATTCGTATAAACAAACAACCCCGAAGGGATGCCTTCGGCATAAACCAATAAATAAAACAAAAATGAAAATAAAAAAACACCTGGGTATCTGGATGGATCATTCAAATGCTCACTTGCTGGATGCCAGCAACGAACAGATGGTTGCAACAACCATTAAATCTGCATTTACGCATCAAGAAAAGGAACGTACCCTCAACAAGGGAGAGTATATGATGCATAATGCTGAGCAACAGGAACAGCATGCATATTACAAGGAGCTGGGTGATGCGATAAAAAAGTATGACTCTATACTACTCTTCGGACCTACTAAAGCCAAGGAGGAACTGGTAAATATTTTGAAACAGGACAGGCATTTTGAAAAAATAAAAATCGATGTAAAACATGCAGATAAAATGACGGAGAATCAACAGCATGCTTTTGTTAGGAATCATTTTGCCCATGTATTAGAATAGTATCCTAACGACCATGAAAAGTTTAAATAGCAAAAAACATATTAATGTGTTCGAGAGGCTTTCCAGGCTCTCAACGGATTTCACAGGAACGACAGGGGCTTTCATGGTTGCGTTGCTGTGCATTATTATCTGGCTGATCACGGGTCCCTTATTTGATTTTTCAAATACCTGGCAGCTTGTAATAAATACCGGAACCACTGTCATAACCTTTTTAATGGTGTTCCTTATCCAGCGCACTCAGAACAAGGACTTCAAGGCAATGCATTTGAAACTGAATGAACTTGTCGCTTCGCTCAAGGGGGCCAAGCAACCGACTGATCGATGTGGAGGGCCTGAGCGAAAGTGAACTGCAAACGCTTAGCACCTATTACAGGCATCTTGCTGAAATGGCAAAAAAGGAAAATGATTTGTCTGTATCTCATTCCATTGAAGAAGCAAAAGAATTGCACAGGACAAAATACCGGCAGTGAAGCAGATGGCTTGAATATGTAACTTTGGAGATATGAAACTTATTGTGAAAATAGTTTACTCGGTTATTATCAACGCGTTTCTGATTTCATCAGATGCCAAGAGCCAAAATCCATTGGCAATTCCCGACACATTAAGCGGAACAACCTTTCAGTTGAATATTAATGATACAACCAAACAATTTTACACAAGCTACAACACAAATACCTTCGGAATTAATGCCAATTATTTAGGCCCCACTCTTTTTCTTAATCAGGGAGATTCTGTAAGCATTACAGTAAATAATTTGCTTGCTGACACTACTACAATTCACTGGCACGGAATGCATGTTTCTTCCAAGAATGATGGAGGTCCGCATACATACATTCTTCCCAGTACTTCATGGAATCCGAAATTTCAAATAAAGGACAAAGCTTCAACTTACTGGTATCATTCGCATCTGCACATGAAAACAAATCATCACGCCACACTCGGTGCAGCAGGATTAATTATTGTGAGGGATACTGAAGAAGCCGCACTTAATCTGCCAAGAAGATATAATGTGGATGATTTCCCGATAGTGATTCAATCAAAAGCATTCGATTCAAATAAGCAAATTACTATCAACAATGCTTACGACAGCGTGATGATGGTGAACGGAACTTTAAAACCATTCCTAAATATACCCGCGCAGGTTGTGCGCTTGCGTTTGCTAAATGCTTCTTCAAACAGGGTTTACAATATAGGTTTTACAGGTAATCTTACTTTTTATCAAATTGCTTCTGATGGCGGGTTACTCTCTGCGCCAGTTTCCATAACACGCCTGCGCCTTGCTCCAGGTGAGCGGGCAGAAATTTTGCTGAACGCAACCGGAATGATTTCTCAAACCGTCAATATGCTCAGTTACGCTTCTGAACTTCCTAACGGAATTTACGGAGCTACCAATCCTTCTGCGATGATGGGAAGCATTGCAGGATATTCTTCCAATGTACTTAACGGAACTATCTTTCAGGTTTTGCAATTGAATGTGGTGGCTCCAACCACTAATCCTGTAACTGCGATCGCTGCTGCGCTGGCAAATGTTCAGCCAATCAATCCAAGCTCTTCTAATATTACCCGCCAACTGACTTTTGCTCCAACCATCATGGGCATGAATACCATGGTAAATGGCCCATTTGAGATTAATGGCGCTCTTTTTAACATGAACACCATTAACTATAACGTTCCATTGAACAATACAGAAATATGGACATTGAACAACCAGACAGCCATAGCCCATCCATTTCATATTCATGATGTACAATTTTATATTCTTGATATTAACGGAACCATTCCTGCAGCAAATTTACAGGGCAGAAAGGATGTGGTGCTGGTTCCTGCTCAGCAAACCGTGCGTTTTATCGCTGTGTTTGAAGATTTTTGCGATTCGGTTATTCCATATATGTATCACTGCCACATGCTCCCGCACGAGGATGATGGGATGATTGGACAATTCTTAGTTACTTGCCCTGCAACTGGCATTGATGAACAAAATATAAATAGCAGCATAATCATTTACCCTAATCCTTCTTCAGGGAAATTTGCAATTGAAAATACTGAAGGAGAATTATCTATTTATAACCTTCTCGGAGAAATAATTTATTCTGAAAAAATAATTTCTAAAAAAACAGTAATTGACTTGACAAATCAAGTGAAAGGAATTTATTTTTTGAAGCTACTATCAGAAAATGAAAACGTGATGAAGAAAATTATTATCGAATAAAATTTCATTTGCTATTTATCCCTAGTGTACTTACAGCATTTAGGCAAAGACTTCAATGTCTTCTTATGGGCACAAAGCCCATCCGTTCCATGCCCGGCTTCTGCAAGTAGTTCACGGGTCTTCTCCAAGGAAATTTTCTTCGACTCAAAAAGGACCGTAATAATTTTTTCATCCATATTCCACACCGCTTTCTTCACGCCCTTCACCTTAAGTGCTTTCTCCGTCCGGGATTAACATTTTCCACAACTGCCCCAAACTCTATAACGACTTCCTCTACACCTTTCTTTTGATTCAGGTAATCTAATTCTGCTGAGATTATTCCACTCTTTGGAGATTAACTTCCTTAAAAGCATTTTCATTTAACATCTCTGTTCATGATACAAATCATGTGAGCGAAAAGGTGTGAATCATGTAACATATTTAAAAGATTGCGTAATCATTTTCCGCTAAATGATGCTCACTTTGGTAACAAATAATTTACCTGATTTATATCATGTGGGTGTATGACATTTCTCATTTCCATCCCATGTCACTATTCGGATAATTGTATAGTCAAATGCCAAAGCACAATATCATCCAAAAGGAAAACTATCTGCTCGCAGAAGCATTGAGATCAATCGGTCATCCTGAACGAATTGCTATTATGAGTTTGATATGCAGTTCTAAGGAAAAGAGAATGACAGTGAAAAATATTTACGACTCGTTGGGAATGGAACAACCGATTGTATCAAGACATCTCGGTATTTTGAAAAGATGTGGAATTCTTGAACGGGAAGTTGTAGGGTCGAACACTTTTTACTGCCTCTACAAGAATAATAAAATGGCTGAACAAGTATATAAATGCCTTTGCAGTACATAAAATGATAGAGAAAATAATATCGTGGTCAATTCATAACCGCTTCTTTGTATGGGTTGGTATTGTAATGATTGTTATTGGCGGAGTATATTCTATCTATACCACCCCAGTTGATGCAATTCCTGATCTATCAGAAAATCAGGTTATTGTTTACACGGAATGGATGGGGCGCAATCCGAAGATCATGGAAGACCAGATCACCTATCCGCTGGTCTCCAATTTACAAGGAATTCCAAGAATAAAATCCATACGCGCGGCATCCATGTTCGGGATGAGTTTCATTTTCGTTGTGTTTAAGGAAGACGTGGATATTTATTGGGCGCGTACACGAGTGCTTGAAAGACTGAATTATGCTCAGAAATATTTGCCAACTGGAATTACGCCTACACTTGGTCCCGATGGAACAGGTGTTGGTCATGTTTTTTGGTACACGCTGGATGCCCCCGGTTTCAATCTTGGTGAACTCCGAGCTTTACAGGACTGGTACATCAAGTTCGCTTTGCAAAATGTGGATGGCGTAAGTGAGGTGGCTTCTTTTGGAGGATTTCAGAAACAATATCAGATTGCGATAAATCCTAACAAACTGCTCTACTTTGATGTTCCGCTGATGGATGTGGTTCATGCAGTGTCGGCAAACAATAAAGATGTAGGAGGAAGCTTGTACGAGTTCAATTCAACAGGATATATGATTCGCGGACTGGGTTATATAGAGGATATTGAAGATATAAAGGAAATCTCTTTAGGCACTTACAAAAATATACCCGTCAGGATAAAAGACATTGCTACTGTTCAGATGAGCAGTGATCTGAGATTGGGGATCACAGAGGAAAACGGAAATGGTGAAGTTGTTGGAGGAATAGTGGTATCGCGCTACGGGGAAAATGCCAAAGATGTGATCGAACGTGTTAAGGAAAAAATAAAAGATGTAGAGAAAGGATTGCCCGAAGGGGTGAAATTCAAAATTGTATACGATAGGAGTAATTTGATCCTCGCATCTATAGACACACTCAAAGAATCACTGTGGGAAGAGATCGCAATTGTTTCGATCATTGTAATGATATTTCTGGTGCATTTCCGCAGCGCGCTGGTTGTGATCATCGCAATTCCTCTTTCTATACTTATTGGCTTTATGCTGATGAAATTATTTGGCGTCACATCCAACATAATGTCATTGGGCGGAATAGCTCTTGCTATCGGTGATTTAGTGGATGCTGGGATAGTAATGGCCGAAAATACCTACAGGAAGCTGACGGATAAAGCCCTTCACATTGACGGACAGAGGAAAGATCATTAAATGGAAAAAGAGCGCATAGCAAATACAAAGGAACTTCCTGAAAAGGAAAGGGTCGGAATTGTTGAGGAGTCTTCCCGAACCATAGGACGGACTGTGTTTTTCTCTATTCTCATCACACTAATTTCGTTCGCGCCTATACTTTTTCTCACAGGAATGGAAAAGAAGCTTTTTTCTCCTCTGGTGCTTACAAAAACATTCTGCATGATCGGTTCGGCCATTGTTGCTCTCACGGTTATACCCATGTTGATGAGAACCTTAATGAAAGGTAAATTGATCCCTGAAAGTAGAAACCCTATATCCAACTTCTTTGTCAGAATATATAGTCCTGTAATGCGATTTTGCCTGAGATGGAAAAAAAGCGTAGTTGCTTTGGCCATTCTTCTTGTTTTGGGCAGCATCCCTTTAGTGATACAAACAGGGAGTGAGTTCATGCCTCCGCTTGATGAAGGCTCGCTGCTTCTGATGCCTGTAACGCTTCCAGATGTATCCAATTCCGAAGTGAAACGAATTTTACAGATACAGGATAAAATTATAAAAAGCTTTCCGGAGGTAGAGAATGTTTTAGGAAAAGCGGGTCGTGCCTATACAGCTACGGACAATGCACCGATGAGTATGATTGAAACCATCATTATCCTCAAACCCAAATCGCAATGGAGGGATGATATGACAAAGGAAAAACTTATTGCCGAGATGAATAAGAAGGTTCAGATTCCCGGAGTTACTGTTGGGTGGACACAACCCATTATTAATCGAATAAATATGCTTTCCACGGGAATTCGTACCGATGTGGGAATAAAAATTTACGGACAAAACCTCGATAGCATTTATGACCTCTCGCTCCAGGTAGAAAAGGCACTGAAAGGAGTCGAAGGTCTTGCCGATCTGTATGTGGAGCAACTTACGGGTGGAAAATATCTCGATATTAAAATTAAACGAAAAGAAATTGCCAGATATGGCTTGAGTATTGACGATGTGAATATGATTATTGAAACAGCACTTGGTGGAATGACCATTACGAATACGGTTGAAGGAAGAGAGCGTTTCAATACAAGTATCCGGCTTGGACAGGATTTCCGCAACGATATTGCAGAGATAAAAAGAATTCCTATTCAAACACCACAATACGGAGCGATACCTCTTTCTGCTGTTTCTGATATTAAAATTACTGAAGGGCCGCCAATGATCTCTTCAGAAAATGCAATGCTACGTGGGACTGTGTTGTTTAACATTCGCGGAAAGGATATGGGCAGTGTTGTAAAGGAAGCTAAGAAAAGGATTGACGCGGAATTCAAAAAACTTCCGAAGGGATATTATATAGAATGGAGCGGGCAGTATGAGAATCAGGTGCGGGCGCAAAAAAGACTAACCATCATAATTCCGGTAGTACTGGTCATCATCTGTTTTATTCTATACTTCACTTTTCATTCTGTCAAGGAAATGTTTATTGTGCTTACAGGGATTCCCATTGCCCTGATAGGAGGAGTATATTCCATGTATTTCTTTAATGTGAATTTTTCCGTAGCAGTAGCAGTAGGTTTTATCGCTCTCTTCGGAGTTGCTGTTGAAACAGGCATACTAATGATTTTGTATATGAATGAATCGCTCAAGTCAATGATAGAATCAAATAAAACTGTAAGCAAAACAGATATTGAAGATGCTGTTTTTTCAGGGGCTGTGCTTCGTGTACGACCCAAATTAATGACCGTAATGGCCGATATGATCGGTCTTGCCCCCATTTTGATTTCTACCGGTGTTGGAAGCGATGTAATGAAACCCATTGCGATCCCATTTGTTTTCGGATTAATCACATCAACACTTTTTGTATTGATCGTGCTGCCTGTGATCTATGAAATGGTGAAAGAGCACGAACTGAAGAAACATGGAAAAGTAATTGTACTTGACGTTAAAGAATGAAACAAGAAATAAAATATTTATTTGTCGGGCTAATAATTTTATTAGAAGTGAATGTCACAAATGCACAAGACACTGCTTATTTGAGTTTGTCAAATATATTTCAAACAATTGAAACATCATACCCGGAAATATTGATGTATGAAGCAAAAATAAAATCTATACAAGCACAATCGGAAGGTGCAAAGAGCTGGATGCCCCCAACTGCTTCATTTGGTTTAGATAGGTTTCCATATGATCTGATGATGCTCAATTCAAAAGAGGATCCGATGAACCAGGCAGGGCTGATGCTTTCGGCAGAGCAAATGATTCCTAATTACTCAAAACTAAATGCTAAACAAAACTATGTCAATTCACTCGTAAATGTTCAACAGAACAATGCGGAGTGGACAAAAAATGTACTGCGTAGCAATGCAAAATTATTCTACTACAAAAGATATGTGGCAGAGAAAAAACTTAAAGTGATAAAAGAGAATATGGATTTACTAAATCTTTTTATCAGTACGGCAGAAGAGAGATACAAATACAACCAATCCGATTTAAGTACCATTTACAAAGCCCAGGCAAAACTTAAAGAACTGCAAAACATGCAGAGTATGTTGCTCTCCGAGATTGCAGAAAGTAATATAGGCTTGAATATATTAATGAACCTCGACCTCACTACATCCTTCAGCATTGACACCATAATACCCTTTCGCAATTACGAAACGCTTGTGGCGGATACGTCCGCTCTCAAGCGTAATGATATTACATCCATTGAAAGCTCTATTCAATCAATGAAACTAAATCAACTATGGATGGGAAGCGCAAAGAATCCTGACTTTGGAGTGAAAGTAACGCACATGCAGATGTTTGGAATGCCAAACCAGTTTGCAGTGATGGGAATGTTAACCATCCCAATCGCACCCTGGTCCGCAAAGATGTATAAGTCGGATGTTAAGTCAATGGGGTTTGAAATTGAAGCGATGCAAAAAGAAAAAGAAACCATGACATTGATGGCGAAACAGATGATACAAATGAAACTGGCAATGCTCAAATACGAAAAGGAACAATTAAACAATTACGAAAATGAAATAATCCCAGCATATCAAAAAAACATGGAAACAAGTTTGCTTGCCTACAAGCAAAACACCGGAAGTTTTTTCATATTACTTGATGCATGGGATATGTTATTGATGAAACAAATTGAATATCTAGGAAAAATCAACAATGTTCTTAAACTGGAAGCAGAATATGAATACGAAATAGAAAAGAAATAATGAAACAATTTACATATTCCATCTTGCTTCTATTGTTAGCCATTGGTTGCAAAAACAAAACTGCTGATCATTCCCAACACAATACAGATAATATGAAAGGAATGGAAGGAATGAACATGTCAACTATGAATCATGATTCAACAGCGATTGACAGTTTCTTATTCTCTGTAGTGAATCCGGTAAATGAAATTGTTATATCAAATCAGGAAACAATTAAGCCGACCATACGAGAACTGGGAAATAATATTTCCACTGAAGGATACATTGCATTTGATGAAAGAAGATACAATAAAATTTCGATGCGATTTGGAGGAAGAATTGAAAAACTGTATGTGAAATATAACTATCAATATGTAAAAAAAGGCGAGAAGATTATGGAACTATATAGCCCGGAACTGAACACCATTGAGGAAGAATACATCCATCATTTAAAAAATGTCAGCGACAATGATCTTGTTCAAATAACAAAGAAAAAAATGTTGTTGCTTGGTATATCGGAAAGCGAAATCCTTACAATCGAGAAAACAAGAAAACCTCTTGACCTGATTACTATTTACAATTCTTATGAAGGGTATGTTTTATTTGATGCAACCGAAGCAAAGGGAAATTCAAATAGCTCTTTCACACAAAACGGGATGAATATGGGAATAGTTTTAGCCCAGAATAAATACGGAACACAAGTATCCTCCACACAAATTAAGGAAGGAAGTTATGTGAATGAAGGACAAACACTATTTATTGTAAATGATTTCAAGGAAGTATGGGCAATCGCGGCTTTTGATTCAAAAGAGGAGTCACAGATAAAAATCAATTCTTCAGTGAAAGTGTCAAGCGAATTAACCGGGGACACTGTCAGCGCTAACATTAATTTCATTGAACCTGTGTATAAAGCAGGGCAGAAATTCACGCAAGCAAGAATTTATTTAAAGAATGAGAAGCAACAATATAAGATTAATTCCCTGGTAATAATTCAAGTTTCAACGGGAGAAAAGAAAATGAGCGTTCCTGGCAGTGCAGTGTTGGATTTAGGGAAAATGAAAATTGTATGGGTAAAAACCGGCAAGAAACAATTTGAAGCAAGAAATGTAATTACAGGAGGCGAAACGAAGGGATTAACAGAAATAATTTCAGGAATTACCGGAAAGGATGAAATTGCCAAAGACGCTGGATACCTGATTGATAGTGAGAGTCTAATTAAATCGAAGTAAAATGAAAACACTAAATATACTTTTATTGTTAGGGTTTATTACGCTAGTGGGTTGTGACAAAAAGCCAAAAGAGAAAATAGAGGAGCGCGGTATTAAGCAACAGGAAAATGCTATTGTTGAGCTGTCTGCGCGCGAACAGATTTTGGTCAATCTTCAAATTGATACTGTAAAAATTAAAACCATTTATGAAACCAGTACTCTACTTGGAAAAGCAACCCTTGATGAAAATAACACCAGCATTATCAGTTCAAGAGTGAAAGGAAGGGTAGAAAAACTGTTTGTCAGAAATACAGGAGAAGAAATAAAAGCTGGACAAGCGCTATATTCTATTTACAGCGAGGAACTGTTATCGGATGAAAATGAATTTCTGCTTGCCCTGGAGCAAAAATCAAAGTATAGTTCGCAAATAAATACGGTTAACAATTTGATTCTAGCATCAAAGAAGAAATTAGAATTATGGGGAATGAGTGAGAAGCAGATTACGGAACTTACTCAGGGCAAACAACCCAGCCTGACCATTACATACTACAGCAAGCTAAGTGGCTATTTGGCAGAGTTAAATATCAGTGAGGGAGAATATGTAGAAGAAGGAACTCCGATTTTCAAGATAGCTAAATCGGGTTCCGTTTGGGTGGAAGCTCAGGTTTATCCGTATGAAATAAAATATTTCCAGCAGAATTCCGAGATCAGCATTAAGTTTGAATCCTATCCAAATGAAACGTTCGAAGGAAAAATAATTTTAAATCCTCCTTCATTTGGTCAGAACTCAAGAATAAGTTTTGTAAAAATAGAAATTCAAAATCAAAATGGAAAAGTAAAACCGGGAATGATGGCTTCTGTGATTATAAAGAGAAACGAAAAGAAAGTATTGGCAATTCCGAAATCTGCAATCACACTCGGGGAAATGCCTGTTGTATGGATTGAAAAAGAAAATGGAAAATATGAAATGAGGGAAATTCATATAGGAATCGAAACTAAATCTGAAGTGGAAGTTTTACATGGGATAAAAGAAGGAGAGAAAATTGTTTCGTCTGGAGCATATCTTATTAACAGCGCGTATATTTTGAAGAATGGGGCGAACTCAATGGGAGGAATGAAAATGTAAACTATCAACTATAAATAATAATGAAAAATATAAATAGTATATCAATAGTTCCTCCGGAAAAAATTAACAAGAAAGAGGCGAAAGTGAGCTTAATGAAGTTACACAAAAAACTTTTTTCGCTCCAAAATATTTTCCATGCTTAGCAAGGTTCTCACATATCCCCAGTGTGCGAATGATGCAACCTATTTCAGAAATTGTGTAAGACTTTACTCATTTAACCTGTTCACCTTCACGGCACATTAATTTAATCAAATACAAAATGAAAAAACGAGCAATACATCCAATCTTAATTGCAGCAGCAATGACTTTACTTTTTGCCTGCAATTCAAAACAAACTGCTGACCAATCTCTCAAAGACGATAATCAACGAAAGGATATTATTGTCGGTATCGTTCATCATCAACCTTACATGACAGAGATGATGCATGAAATGATGAACAACGATAGTTGCAAACAAATGATGATGGACAACATGATGAGCATGTGCAAAGATGATTCATCCATGTGTAAAATGATGATGGGCAAAACAATGGAAATGTGCGATACAGACCCTGCAAAATGTAAAATGATGATGGGTTCAATGCAATCGCATCCAACTGTTATGAAATCCATGAAAGGAATGTGCAACATGGACAACATGAAAAAATAATTTCAATCTAAAACAAAATAATTAATAATCACAATTAAAAAACTAAAAATATGTATATGTATGACGGTTATCACTTCGGAGGAATGCACCTTATATGGTGGTTTATATGGATGGTATTTATATTCTGGATTTTCGCAATACCCTACGACATTCCCGGACAAAGAAAAAAGAAAGATTCTTCTCTTGACATTTTGCAGAAGCGTTTCGCTTCCGGGCAAATTACCAAAGAGGAGTATCAGGAGCATAAAGCACTTCTTGAAAAAGACTTGTCAAAATAGATTGATTAATAATTAAAATCAAAAAAAATGTCATGATGATATTGATAGGATTGAAAGATCATTAGGAAAGTTAACCAAAAAGGAAATAAACAAATGAAAATACTATTAGCTACCGATGGTTCTGCACATAGCAAAGCAATGGTTAAGAAATTTGCAAGCAGAACTTTCGCACCCAACACCAAAGTGCGGATTATTTCTGTTTATGATAGTTCAGCCTATATAATGAATGTTGGCCCAATGGGTGTAATGACAGAGTATTATGCTTTATCCGACCCGTATATAATAAAATCGGCAAAGAAGGCAAGCGAAAGTGCAGCAAGTATTTTGCGCAAAAATAATCCTAAGCTTTCTGTTTCTGCTGCTGCCATTGATGGATCAGCAAAAATCGTTATTCTGCAAGAAGCGAAAAAATTTGGTGCCGATTTAATTGTAGTCGGTTCACATGGTCATGGAGCAGTAGCAGGTTTTCTATTGGGTTCTGTATCTCAAGCAGTGGCATTACATGCAAAATGTTCAGTAGAGATTGTACGTAAATAAAAAAGTAAATGTCAACCAATCAATTAAAACAATGCAATGAACAAAAATCAAAATGAAATGTTGCTTAATAGCGCACTCACAAAAGAAAACAACAACGCAGGCACTTACACCTGCCCAATGCATCCCGAAGTGATCTCAGACAGGCCGGGCAAATGCTCCAAGTGCGGAATGACCTTAGCAAAGAAAAATTAATTATACCGGGCAACAGCGAAAATGAAGAACAGGAAACAGTGTAACTGAATAAAAAAAAATAAATTAAAAATTATGGAAAATTCAATCAAGCATACTTATCACATTAGTGGTATGAGTTGCGGAGGATGCGCAACAACAGTTAAAAATAAATTGTCTGATGCTCCTGGTGTAATATCCGTGAGTGTTGACTTGGCAAAGAAGGAAGCAGAAATAACTTCTGCTGTAGTAATTAAAGCCGATACACTTCAGGATTCATTAAAGAATACGCATTACACCATTGCAGAACTTAGGGCAGCTTAATCCGTCTCGAAAAAGAAACAATGGAAAGATAAAGTTACTAATCATTGATATTTTCCCGAAACGCTTTGCTTGAAGCCAAATTGAAAAGTAAGAAATACCGGGAGCGAAAGAAAATATTAGTAATGATTTAGACATACATTAATTCTGGCTCATGTTTGTTACTCCGTTTGATGTAATTAAAATCAAAAAAAACTAAAAATGAAAAAATGCTTAAGGGGTTTTGCGTTAATGCTTATTTCCATCATAGGACTCAATAGTATTGGGTGTTCACAATCCATCTATAAAATTGAAGAGACCAAAGATGTAGCCATGAAATTGCTTGGCACATCTACCTTACATAAGTGGGAGATGGAAGCCACGTCAGTGTCGGGCGAAGCACAATTTGTATTTAAGTCGGGAAGCAAAAGTGACCTTGTTTCTTTGAAGTCCCTATCGTTTGCTTTGGAAGTGAAGGACTTAGAAAGCGACAACAAAGAACTTGATAAGAATGCTTACAAGGCATTGAAATCAGATGAATTTAAAGACATACACTACAAATTGATATCTGCAACGGTAACTCCTGAGAAGAAGAATGAATATTTATTCAAGACCAGTGGTAAACTCACGATTGCCGGAGTAACAAAGGAAATTGAAATGGATGTTCATTGTCGCATCAATAAAAATGGCACCATTACCTGTACCGGATCAAAAAAGCTGAACATGACCGATTACAATGTTGAACCGCCATCTTTTTTGCTGGGTGCTATGAAAACAGGTGATGCTATCACGCTTGAATTTAATGTAGTCTATAAAAATTTAAAATGAAGTTAATCCTTCTCAATTAAAAATATACATCATGAAAAAAATACTATTATTACCGATTTGCCTTTTCTCCATTGGTCTGAATGCACAGCAAACAAAGCTGCAAAATTTTAGATCAAATGACCAGAATGGTCTCAATATTTTTGAAACTTCCAAAACGGACACCCTCACATTTGACGGGATAAAAGTTAAGGTAGGCGGAGACTTTGCAATGCAGTTTCAGGGCATCAACCAAAGCAATGACTCCAATAATTTGGTGGACCTTGGTACAAACTTCAATCTACCAACAGCTAACCTTAACCTCGATGTGCAACTGATCGATGGAGTGAGGATGCACTTGAAAGCCTATCTTTCCTCACAGAACCATGAAGAAACATGGGTAAAAGGAGGTCATCTTCAAATAGATAAACTTGACTTCGTTAAGCCTGGCTTTATGGAAGGGCTTATGCAGTATACTACTATTACCGTTGGTTTGGATGAGTTCAATTATGGAGATGCTCATTTTCGCAGGACAGACAATGCGAGAGCTATTTTTAACCCATTTGTCGGGAATTATATCATGGATGCATTTTCAACCGAAGCTTTTGGCGAGATAACTGTTCAGAAAAATGGATTACTGGCGGTAGTTGGAGTTACCAACGGTAAGCTCAATCAAAATGTAGTGGTCACCAAACAAAGTGACAACAAACCTTCTTTCTATGGTAAATTGGGTTTTGATAAACAATTGAATAATAATCTGAGAGTACGGCTGACCGGATCTATCTATACCAATCAGGGTACGACCACCGGCACTTGGCTATACGGGGGCGATCGTTCGGGAGCCAGATATTACAATGTGTTGCATACGCAGCCTGACTCCTTGGGCAATAGTGAAGGAGGTGCATTTGAAGGCAGATACAACCCTCGCTTCAAAAAACTTACAGCAATACAAATCAACCCTTTCATAAAATTCAAGGGACTTGAGTTCTTCGGAATTTATGAGCTGGCTTCAGGAAGTAATGAAATCACTTCGCCCGTAGCTGATAAAGAAGGTGCTTTTACGCAGTTGGCAGCAGAATTGGTTTATCGTTTTGGAAAGAGGGAAAGATTCTATATAGCAGGAAGGTATAATACCGTACAGGGAAAAACTATAGAAAGCGCTACAGATGATTTTAAAATTAATCGATTAAATATAGGGGGTGGCTGGTTTCTCTCAAAGAATATTGTGATGAAAGCCGAATATGTCAATCAACGATATACAGGAAATGCCTGGACTGGAAGATTTGCAGGTGCGAAATTTGACGGCTTTAATATGGAAGCAGCGATTAGTTTTTGATTTTGAAAATGAATGAAGACTTGAAAATTGAAGGACCTGAAAAAGAGGAGATACAATTACAAAAAATAATGAAGGAAAGTAAAAAGATATTTTAATTACACTTTTTAAAATGAAAAAAATAGAAAACAAAACAGCAATTATTACCGGTGGTGCTGGTAGTATTGGAAAAATTACAGCTAAATTATTTTTAGATGAAGGTGCAAATGTAATGTTGGTGGACCTTACTGAAGAAGCCCTGAAGAAAGCTGTTCAGGAGTTAAACAGCCAACAAGTAAAATATTGTGTAGCTGATGTTTCAAAAGCAGTTGATGTACAGCATTATATTAACGAAACAATTAAAGTATTTGGAAAAATCGATGTCTTTTTCAATAATGCTGGTATAGAGGGTGTTGTAAAACCAATTACCGAGTATCCTGAAGAAGTTTTCGATAAAGTAATTTCTGTAAATGTAAAGGGTATATGGCTGGGTAATAAATATGCATTACCCCAAATGAAGGATGGCGGTAGCATAATCATGACTTCATCTGTAGCAGGCATTTTAGGTTTTGCCGGTTTAAGTGCCTATGTAACCAGCAAACATGCTGTTGTGGGTATTATGAGAACAACAGCTATTGAAGCTGCTCCACGAAAAATTAGAGTGAATTCTGTTCATCCTGCACCTGTAAATAATAGAATGATGAGATCAATTGAAGAAAGTGCATCGGCTGGACACGCAGAAGAAGTAAAAAAACAATTTGAGGCTATCATTCCATTAGGACGCTATGCAGAACCTATTGAAATTGCCAAATTAGTCTTATTTCTTGCGAGCGATGATAGCCAATACATTACCGGCACAACCCAAATAATTGATGGCGGACTAGCAGCTCAATAAATATTCAGTACCAATTGGATTACAAATAATGAACTCCGATTTTTAAAAAAATAAATAATGGAAACAGGTATTAAAAATTTACAGAATCAGAATTTAAACATTGATATAGGAGACCGAAACAGCCATAAGGAATTAATAATTGTGACGGGAAGCAGTGGAATGATTGGCTCGGCATTAATTCATAAGCTTGCTCAAAAATATCATATTGTTGGTTTTGACCAAGATGGCTATCCTTTTCCGCCCGTAGAAGCAGAATGTGTATGTGTGGATCTCACCAGCGATGACCGAATGGCCTTCGCATTTAAAAGAATTCGCTACGCCTATGGTAACAAAATAGCCTCGGTTGTTCATCTAGCGGCTTATTATGATTTCTTAGGTAAACCTTCTGATCTGTATGATAAAGTGACTGTGAAAGGTACTGAGCGGATGCTGAAATACTTACAGGATTTTGAAGTGGAGCAATTCATGTTTTCAAGCAGCATGCTGGTATATAAACCTTCCTCCCCTGGAGTTCTCATCACGGAAGAATCACCTTTGCTACCTAAATGGGATTATCCGAAATCTAAAGTTACAACCGAAAAAGTAATGCACGAACAACGGGGTAAAATTCCAGTAGTAATGATGCGCATAGCTGGGGTTTATAGTGAAGAGGGCAGTTCAATTCCCATCACCAATCAGCTACAGCGTATTTATGAAAAGCAAATTTCTGCACGGCTCTACCCCGCCAATACAGCCCATGGCAGCACTTATGTACATCGCGATGATGTCATCGATGCGATAGTCCTGACCATAGACAAACGGAAAGCTTTACAAGCAGAAGTTGTCATTAATATTGGTGATGATGAGACTCTGACCTATCAGGAACTCCAAGATATTATCAGTACAGAAATTTATGGTAAAAAATCTCCTATTATCCATATTCCTAAATGGTTTGCAAAAGCTGGGGCGTTTATGCAAAACTTATTCGGCAAAGCTTTTATAAAACCTTGGATGATTGACCTTGCTGATGACCATTTTGAAATGGACAGCTCGAAGGCAAAAAAATTGCTCGGCTGGCAACCCAAACATGCCTTAAGGGAAATACTTCCTAAAATGATTAAAAAATTAAAAGCTGATCCCAAAGCATTTTATAAGGCAAACAAATTAAAGAAATAAAAAAGTACAGATACATCATTACGCAAAAATTAAAATTGGCTTATGGAAAATATGAAACATGATATGCCTGCTCACGATTATGATATGATGGGTCGCAAATATGTCAGAGCTTAAACAGTTGGTTAATACAGAATAAGCAACACCTGTCGAAAGTGGTGAAAAGCAAATGGTTCTAATAGAAGATATTCATGGAAACAAAAACGTTACATACTCCACCAGCTTGGGATTATAATCCATCAGCATGGTCTCAGAGAATTCCGCTGTTAATTTATGCGCTAGTGGGTTTCCTGATTTCTTTATACTTAGGGTTATATCAGCTTGGTACTTTTGAAAGCGTTTGGGAACCATTTTTCGGAGATGGAAGCCGTAAAGTATTGCATTCTTCAATTTCAAAATTATTACCCGTGCCAGATGCATTATTAGGCGCCTTTGGATATTTAGTAGATGCCGTTACTGGTGCCATCGGAAGTAAATCACGATGGAAAACTAAACCCTGGATTGTTATTCTGTTTGGTATTGCAGTCGGACCTTTAGGCTTGATTAGCATTATACTCGTAATATCACAGCCTTTACTACTCGATGCATGGTGTACGTTATGCCTTGGTTCGGCATTAATTTCTGTTATTATGATCAGTCCTGCCCTTGATGAGTTACTGGCTAGCTTACAATATTTGCAAAGAATAAAAAGAAAGAAAAAGTCTGTATGGAAAGCTTTTTGCGGAATAGCAACAGACTAAGTTTGAAAAAATAATACGAAATAAGTTAAAAACAAAACA
>Ga0163144_10005334_pt1 | contig 28551 bp, 25 predicted proteins | sample OliLak19BULKMAT1_FD_123175 | JGI IMG/M metagenome (GOLD analysis project Ga0163144, IMG submission 123175) | Freshwater microbial mat bacterial communities from Lake Vanda, McMurdo Dry Valleys, Antarctica - Oligotrophic Lake LV.19.BULKMAT1 | ecosystem: Environmental > Aquatic > Freshwater >... | reverse complement strand
TTTTTATGGAGAAAAGAAAAACCACGAGAGCGATAACGAAGGCACTTCCGTAGTCAATAATGGCGATTCCAAACTTGATTTGGACGGCGGCAATGCTCGCAAATACAATCGATTTAACGGCAATCAATCCAAATATAAAAGTGAATAGGCTCGACTTCCGCGGGCAGGCATAGCGTAGGACTGACAAGCTTATGAAGAATGCCGTTGCGCTTAGGCTCCAGAGAGTCCCGACTCTAAATGCTGTGTGAAGCGTGCTTGGGAGTATGTGGGCAAAGCCATGGTAGATCGCGCCTTGAAATGCTGCTGCTCCGATCATGATAAAGCTGCCGACCCAAAGGCGATAGGCCATAGATAGGTGCGATTGAGGATCTTGAGCTATCCTACGAGCATAGTAGAAGCTAATAAGTGCAAGTAAAACGTCGGTTGCGAATGTCCAGGGTTCTGAAATGTACATAGAGGCTCTTTGAATTGGGAATATAGACGAGTGAGAGGCTTAGAGTCCAGCAAGGAAATCGCTGTAGCCTTTGCCTGACCCGATGAGGACAACCCGAGAGCTGCAGGTGATGGCCGCTTCTGAGTCATTTTCAGGAATCCCTCTGATCTGTAAGCTTTGACCTGAGGTGTAGATCGTTCCATGAGCTTCAATAGTTACGACAGCGTAGTTGTGCTTTGGATCGCTTTTGTCATCGGTTTCTAGTGGAAGGCAGGCCGCTTCTGTTTTGGAGGCATAGGATTCTTTCCCGACTGGAATCTTGGCTCCGATGCTGCCTCCAATGGACACTTTTTTGTAGGACCCGCAAAGAATAATCAAGCGCACTCGTTTTTCGCTCTCGCCGTTGAGCCGTTTGGCATCTGCGTGAGGAAGAAAGGAATTGTATCCACTGTGGATAGCATCCTCTTTGCCGCTTTCAAGATACTGAACACCAGCTAGGTGGAGGGTGTCGAGTCCTTCAAACGAAGGCAAGACATGGGCGAATACGGTTTTACCGTTGATCTTGAGGGTGCGGTCACGCGCTAGGTTTTCTGCTCGAGTGAGTCGGCAAGTAGCAAGGGGTTCGGGCGGAACGTAGTTCTCTCCACCCGGGAGCTTGCTCAGGTCTAGACTGGCCTTTTTTTCTTTCTCAATTTCTTGAGCAGCTTTTTGAGCTCTGGAATCACTACGGCTATCGGTGTGCGTGGTTCTTGCGCCCAATCGACTGTAGGTGAGGTGGCCTGTTTCATTGCCTACTGTTGCGAGGGCTCGTCCGCTGTTGGCAATGCTGAGTGCGGAGAATGTGGGTGCATTATTTTCAGTTGAGGAGCTTTGAAATTCTCTGCTGGAACTCGATGCGCTGTTGTCGCCGGATTTAGCTTCGCCTTTCCCGCAAGTATAGGCGGGTCGAGCACAAGCTACGATGCCTCCACGATCTTCGGAAAGATAGAGACTGAGGCGAGTGAGTTCTTTTTTACAGAGAACTTTATAGTCCTTGAGATTTTGAGGATTCTTTTGATTCCATTCTTTTACGGCTCTGACGCAATCGTCTTTTTCTCGTTGCAAATGACTTCTAAAAACTTCTATGCAACCGCGAACAGTTCTTGTGGATTCGCAGTCATTGGCATCAAACATGCTGGGGCAATCAGAGGGGAAGGGTTGCAGCTGACGGGGCGTTGTGTCCGATGAGGTGAGGAGGCTTTTCCCACGATTAGACATCACATCCGACTGTTCTCCGTAGAGAAACCAGTAATAGGCGATCCCGCCTTCTTTTTGTGATTCGGTTTCGAGGTGGGAATAACGCGAGGTCGTGCAGGAGCCAACTTGAGACGCGTCGTCAAGTGCTTGGGCCACATTGCTATGCTGAAGCACGGCAAGAGCCAATAGATAAAGATACGGTGCCCTGAAGCCCATCTCTCTATTCTACTCACTGCATAACACAGGGTTAAAGTTAAGCTTTTGTTAATTTCTTTGAGCTTGATTTTTCAGGCCTTTGTTACGAAGATCCATGGCTCTAATGCAGAACGAATTCTTTTCATGGGTCTCAAAACGTCATCCTTCTCTAGCCGTTCCTTCGATCAACACAGTTCTTAAGCTTGCCGAAGAGGGGGCCACGGTGCCTTTCATGGCTCGTTATCGTAAAGAGCAAACGGGCAATTTGGACGAGGTTCAAATTCAGCAAGTTCTCGATGCCCGTGATTTATGGCTAGAAATCACAAAGCGCCAAGAGCACATTAGTAAAGAAATCGAAAAACAAGAGAAGTTGACCAACGAGCTTCGTAAAAAGATCTTTGCATGTTTTGAGTTGGATCAGCTGGAAGATATTTATCTCCCTTACAAGCTCAAAAGGAAAACCAAGGCGACTATCGCGAAAGAAGCGGGATTGGAGCCTTTGGCTCTTTCTATTTGGGAAGCGTGGTCTGCTGGAACAACATTATCAGCGCCCATGTTAGAGCTTGCAAAGCCTCTCGTGGATAAAGATAAAAAACTCAATTCTGAAGCTGATGTTGTGTCGGGCGTTCAGGATATTCTCGTGGAAAAAGTTTCTGAAAATATGGAGCTTCGGCAGTTCTCTAGAGATTATATTTGGAAACATGCTTATTTGATTAGCACAAAAGGAGCTAAGGCTAAGGAGCCCAGCAAGTTTGATCGCTATTTTGATTATTCGGAAACGCTAGTGAGTTTGCAAAAACCCGAATCTTCGCACCGCTATTTGGCAATGCGAAGGGGCTGGATGGAAGAGGAGCTGACTTTGACTATCGGAGGATCTCCGATTGCTGAAGTGGCTTTCGAAGTAAAAATTCTCGAGCATTTCTCTCAAGTTTTGGCTCCTAGGGGAATTAAGGCCGAACCCGAGTTTTTTGATAAAGTTTTGCGACTCTCATTCAAGGGGTACATTTTCACAAGTCTAGGCAATGAAGTTCATAAGAATTTAAAAGATGCTTCTGACACGGAAGCCATCAAGGTGTTTGCGAGCAATATCCGACAGGTTTTAATGAGTCCTCCTTTGGGAAGCAAAACTGTAATGGCTCTTGATCCGGGAATTCGTACAGGCGTTAAGGCTGCATTGGTGGACAACACGGGCAAGTATTTGCACGAAGGCGTGTTGTTTTTACAGAATGACGCTCAGAAGTCGCAGGCAGTGTTGAGTCTTTTGACATGGGTTAAAAAATTCAATGTTGAAGTGATTGCTGTTGGTAACGGAACTGCGGGACGTGAAACAGAAGTGTGGGTTCGCAAGCTTCTTAAGGAAAGTGATTTTAAAAAGATTCCCGTCATCATGGTTAACGAGTCGGGTGCGAGTATCTACAGTGCGAGCGAAGTGGCGCGCAAAGAATTCCCTGAACTCGACATTACGGTTCGAGGAGCCATTTCAATCGGTCGCCGACTACAAGATCCCTTGGCAGAGCTTGTTAAGCTTGATCCTAAATCAATCGGGGTGGGACAATATCAGCACGATGTTTCGCAGCCTGCTCTTAAAAAGTCACTGGAGGCTGTGGTTGATTCTTGTGTGAACCAAGTGGGAGTGAACTTAAACACAGCTTCCGAATATCTCTTGGCGCGTGTTTCGGGCATTGGTCCTGCACTCGCAAAGGGCATTATCAAACATCGCGATGACAAAGGACTCTTTAAGTCGCGTAAGGATTTGTTGTCGGTTTCTCGTCTGAGCGAAAAGATATTCGAACAAGCTGCAGGTTTTATTCGTGTTCCAGAGTCTAGCAATCCGCTCGACAACACAGGAGTGCATCCCGAGCAGTATCCGTTGCTTGAAGGTTATGCCAAGAGCTTAGGCTTGGGCTTGAGTGATTTTGTTGGAGCCGAAGGTGTGGCTAAGCTCAAAGCTAAGTCGCAAGAGCTTCAAAAAGAATTGGGACAATATTCATTTAAAGATGTGTTGTCCGAGCTTGAAAAGCCTGGCCGTGACCCTCGTGAAAGTTTTGACTCGGTAGAGTTCCGTGAAGACATTATGGAAATGAGCGACCTTACCGTGGACATGATTTGTCCTGGGGTTGTGACCAACGTGACAAACTTCGGAGCCTTTGTAGATATTGGCGTGCATCAGGATGGATTGGTTCACATCTCTCAGTTGGCCGATCATTTTGTGAAGGATCCCAACGACGTTGTTCAGCCGGGACAGCGAGTGAGCGTTAAGGTGCTGGCTGTGGATGTTGGCAAACGCCAAATCTCTTTGACGATGAAGATGAACGAATCTTCTAAATCGCTCGGAATGGGAGCGCCTCGCTCCGCTCCTCCAGCTGGAGGACGAGGCTCCTCTTCAGGCGGACAGCGTTCGGGTGGGAAGCCCGCTTCGCGCGACGATTTTAGCAACAATCCCTTCGCTAAACTTGCGGGAGTGAATCTCTCTAAAAAGTAAAAGTATGTGGAGTTTTAGGACAAAGCGTTTTCGAAAAAGTTTTCGAAGGTTTTGCCAATAACTTTTAAGTATTCTTCTCTGTTGATGGATTTGTTTTTTAAATCTCCAGAGATCCATTTGTGACAAAGGCCCATCTTTAGCGAAGAGAGAATCTCCGTGTAGATTTCGGCTTCATCTTGAGCCACTTTAAATGTCTCTTTAATTTGAAAAACTTTTGCAGTGCGGTATTGGTCTTCTACTTTTTCGATGGCTTTACCTAGGCTGGTGGGCGTTCCTTTATAGCGATAATAAATTTGAATCACTTCAGGATGTTCTTCTGCAAACAGAAGGGCGTTGTGGAGACGCTTCATTTCATCGTTTTGGAAAAAGCTGACAGAAGGAGGCTTGGCTGCGGAGTCGAGCTGGGCCAAAAGCTTGCCAAAGTAGTCAACTGCGAAGTTGGAAAGAGTGTCCTTGGATCCACCAATGTATTTATAGACCCACGGACGCGACACTTGAGCCGCTCTAGCAAGGCGGGAGGGGGTGAGGTTTTCGAAGCCAAAACGAACAATGATACTCATGATGCTCTTGGCAACGCGATCGAGTTTCTTTTGTTTATCTTCAGCGCTCACGATAGTTATAATAACCGAACTTGAGGATTTTGAAATCAGGCCATAGGATGTCGGTATGAAAATGAACAAATGGATGGGTATCAGTTTAGGGTTCTTGTTGATAGCAGGGGCTTCATGCACCGGAAAAGACAAAGATGTTGCGAAAACAGACGCTTCATCGGGAGGAGCGAACGTGACAGAATTGGTTAAAGAAGATCTAACAGTAGGGTCGGGCGACGAAGCCACGACTGGCAAAAAAGTGACAGTACATTACACAGGCTGGCTTACTGACGGTAAAAAATTCGATTCTTCAGTCGACCGTAACGAGCCTTTCGCTTTTGATCTTGGCGCAGGTCGTGTGATCCAAGGTTGGGATCAGGGTGTTGTGGGAATGAAAGTCGGCGGCAAACGCAAACTCACCATCCCCGCAAGCTTGGGATATGGCGCGCGTGGTGCAGGTGGAGTGATTCCTCCTAACGCAACTCTCGTATTTGATGTTGAATTGTTGAAGGTCGAGTAGGAATTCATGAAAAGTTTTAAATATACAAGTTTAGCTTTGTTCTTGGGGACAAGCGCTCTGGCTGTGGCGATGCCACAGTCGGATTATGTTTTGTTGGATACAGGAGTTGCTAACATTCTAGGGATTCAAACAAGTCTTGATGAGGATTCTAGCGGAGTTTCTTTGGCTCTGTTGAATCCTGAGGATAAAGTGAAAGTGTCTTACTACTCACATTCAAAAGGTCGTTGCGGTGGCTTCGAGCTTCTTGAAAAAGATTTCGATCTGTCGCGTGGACCTACTTTGATGCAACAACTTCGTGCAGAAAAAGCTGAAGTGTTAAAACTGGAAGCATCTCTTTCCCAAAATTCTCAGGCTGTTGTTGAGCAAGCTTCTCCAGAAGTCTTAAAGGCTTTTGATGATGTGAGCGCCGCTCATCAGGAAGAATGGGTTTCTTGGTTGTCATCATTTGAGACTCGTTATCATGCTTCTTCTGATCCCAACGCTCACGTGCGCGCTTTGAAAGAAAAGCTTGAGGCGATGGCGAAGGATTCACAACAGGTCGTAGAGATTAGCGACATTTCTCATCAGAGGACTTCTCAGAAATCGCTGAGAGCTCGCATTGTTGGCAAGAGCCGCCCCAACGAAACAGTTGTTGTTGGCGGACATTTAGATTCAATCGTAGGTTGGTTCGGCCGTGGACGCTCTCCCGGAGCCGACGACAACGCTTCCGGTTCGTCGAACGTGATCGAATCTTTCCGTCTTCTTTTGAAGATGCCGCGTCCTGAGAGAAGCGTAGAGTTCTTTTGGTATGCAGCTGAAGAGATTGGACTTGTGGGATCCGCAGAAATTGCCCAGTCCTACAAACAGCAAAATCGCGACGTGATTGGTGTGATGCAATTGGACATGACTCTTTTCCCTGGCGATGGACCTTTTGTATTGGCTTCAATGCAAGATTTCACAAGCCCTTGGTTGAGAGACATGTTGGTTGATATCAACAACGTTTACGCTATCGGCGCAACCATACTTGCTGACCAGTGTGGCTACGGTTGCAGTGATCACGCTTCTTGGCACCGTCAAGGCTATCCAGCCTTGATGCCTTTTGAGTCTTCTTTTGGAAATATGAATGGAAACATTCACACTTCGAATGATGTCATTAGCAGCGCGAGTAACTTCCAGCACTCTGCGATGTTTACGAAAATTGCATTAGCGTTCTCATGGGAGCTCGCTAACTCTGACAAGCGTCAGCCTGCAGCTTTTTAATTGATACGAGTTTATGAATGAGAGAGGCGCGGGGGGCACTAAGCCCCTTGCACCTCTCTCAATTTATGGGACAAAATTCTTTTTTAACCGTTTGGCTCCCTGAAGGTGTCAAAGGGGTATGAGAACTCTGACTTATTGTTACATTCTTCTCGCGGTGTCCCTATCCGCGTGTTCCGAGAAAGACCCACGCGCTACTTTTGAAAAAGTAGGGAACGGCACACCAGAAATTCTTGAGTGCTCACTGAGTGGGACGTGGAGTCGCTGCGATACTGACGGATTCTCTTCTCAGCTCATCACGCTCTCTTTGGGAGGATCAACGATAAACGAGTCGATTGACGCCTTTAATTCAAATGCAAGCTGTCAGGGGACGCCTGATGATCAGTATCTATTGCAGGGAAGTCTTCAAATGGGAGAATACGGAGCCTCAGAATCCATAGAAGGTGCTACAGATGTGGACATCGCGTTTGATGAGGATATTGGATGTGGCGTGGGCAGCACTGTTTACACCGCTCTAAAATTTGTTGATTCTTGTTCGGAGTTTTACCCATCGAATTCACAGCCAGGTTGCGAAAGTTCGAGCCGAGGCAGTGCTATTGATGAAAACTCACCTTTTATCAAGCAATAGGTTTCAGCAGGATTATTCCTGCTGAAACGCTTTCTGAGGATCGGAGTTCTTAGAGGCTTATTTCCACTACGACAGGAAGATGGTCGGCAAAACCGTTCTTTTGTTTGGCATCAAAGCGGTAGGGAATGAAAGTGCGCTCAATGGTTCCATCGCGACGACGGTATTCGTTAACTCGAAGGGCGAAGTCGGGAGCGTGAACGTCCAAAGAATCCCATTTTACTTTAAGTCCAAGTCTCTCTGACTCTTGAGTCACGTAGAAACGATCTAGAAAACTCCAAGAACCACGGTACCAATGGGAGCCAGGCATTTTTGTTTTGCCGGCAACATTTTCAAGACGGTACTCAATGCCATCGATAAATTCTTGTTTGAGGACAGCACCTACGGGTCCGTTAATTTCTGCAAGCAAAGAGTTGAAATCGCCAAGAGCGATAACGGCTTCGCCCCGAGCTGTTGCGGCTTTTGCGGCATCAGAAAGAGTTTGTGCGGCTGCTACGCGGTTCGCGGTCGGGTTGCTTTGCGACGGCCAGTGGTTGGCGTAAACGGTGAGTTTTTTGCTGCCCACTTTGAAGGTGGCTTCGAGAATTCCGCGAGTGGGGTGGGCGTCAGACCCATCTTCTTTGCGGGGAAGTTCAACGGTGTGAGATTGAGCGGCAATGAGAGGGAGCTTTGAGAGAATCGCCACGTCGATGCCTCTTTTGTCAGGGCCTTCGATGAGAATGATTTCTTTGTATCCTTTGTTTCGGAGACCTCGTTTTTGAAGTTCTTCGAGAGCTGCAAAGTTTTCTACTTCTTGAAGAATTAGAATGTCGGGGCCTGCGCCTTCAAATGAAGTGCTGATTACGTTTGCAATGTTTTCGATTTTTGCGTTGAGAACCTCACGGTTCCAATCAAGATTGAGGCATTCATTGCGAAAGAAGGGGTTGCTAACTTTGCTGCAAGCAGCGCGATGTTCAGCGGTTCCTTTGGAAGAGAGAGGGAGATAAGCCCAATCTTCTTTGCCTTCGTCGTGGCTGAGGTCAAAGAGATTTTCCACGTTGTAGGCCATTACTTTTACGGTCGAAGTAGATGGAGCGTTGGGTCCAGAGGCAAATGCGATGCTGCTTAAAAGCAGGGTTGCGGTTAAGGCCTTGTTGCTAAGCTGATGATTCCAATGTTTAAAAACTGATGTCATTTTGGATCCCTTCCATATTTTCGTCACTCTTTTGACGAGGTGTAGATTCATAAATTTTCCTTAATTCATCAATAAAAAAATCTAATGTTTCGATGCATCATGGCCCGACGCAACTATCAATTAAGGTCAATGATATCAATTAGATAAAATTGTATCGAGCTTTGGGCTGCTTTCGTGTAAGAAGAATTTAGGCATGCGTATCAATAAATTTCTGAGTTTTAAGGGGATTTGTAGCCGTCGTGAGGCCGATCGTTGGATTGAAGAATCCAAGGTTGTCTTGAACGGGCGTGTGGCTGTTTTGGGTGATCAAGTTGTTGAAGGTGATGTCGTTGAAGTTAATGGCAAAACTTATCAAGGCGGCGACTCCAAAGAAAATTTCATGAGAGTTATTGTCGCTTACAACAAACCCGAAGGTGTGGAGTCGACACAAGACGCACGCAATCCTCGCAATATTGATCTGGCGATGAACTACACTGGACCGCGCGTTTTCTTAATTGGTCGTTTGGACATTGCCTCTGAAGGACTGATCTTGCTCACCAATGACGGAGACTTGGTAAATCCTATTCTTAGAAGCGGTGGACAGCATGAAAAGGAATATGTTGTTGCTTACGATAAGAGTGTGACGGAGCATCACCTAGTTCACATGGAGTCGGGTGTTGATATCGGAGATGAATTACGTGGTCCTACAAAGCCCTGTCGTGTGGAGCGTTTGGGTGGGAATCGAATTAAAATTATTCTTACGGAGGGGCGCAATCGACAAATCCGTCGAATGGCCGAAGCACTCGATTTAAGGGTGGTGCGGCTTAAACGCATTCGTGTCATGAATGTTGAATTGGGTGACTTGAAGACCGGTCAATGGCGTCATCTCAGCAAAGAAGAAGAGGCCGAGATCCTAAAAAGAACCTCAGCCTCTGTTTCTTAAACCTGACTCATTAAATGTTTAAAAAATATTAGTGCGTGTGTGCGCCGTCGGGTCCGTGCGCGTGTCCGTGCTCAAGCTCTTCGCTAGTCGCTTTGCGAACTGAAAGAACTTCCACGTCGAAGTGGAGAGTTTGTCCGGCAAGAGGATGGTTTCCGTCTAGAAAAACTTCATCTCCAGCTACTTTTTCAACAACGAAAGGCATGGGTTGCCCTTGGCCTACATCGGCAGCAAACTGCATACCTTCAGCAATCTCAGCTCCATCAGGAAAGGCATTGCGGGCTACTTGAATTTTAAGAGCGGGGTTGAGTTCGCCATAACCTAGCTCGGGGCTCACGGTAACTTTTTTGGAATCACCTACTTTGAGTCCAACAAGTTCGGTTTCAAGACCGGGAACAATATTATCTGCTCCATGCAGGTAGTAGAAAGGATCGGCTTTGTCAGCTTTGTCGAGTTGCTCGCCTTTAGAGCTTGTCAAAACGTAGTGTAGGCCAACGACTGTGTCTTTTTCGATCATGTTAAATCTCCTTATGTGCGAACACACATAGGGCTAGTTCAAAACAGCGCTAAAGGCAAATAAACGCCTATGAGAGCGATCAAGGCGACGAGAATAGCATAGGGCATTTGAGAGCGAGCATGGTTCTTCACGGTGCTTCCCGTTGCGAAGGCACTCACCACTGTGGTGTCGCTGATAGGAGAGCAATGGTCTCCGAAAACCGCGCCTCCAAAGATCGCGCCTACTACCGCTGGAGCGAGCGAATTCTGAATCTCTGGAAAATGGCTCAAGAAGGGGAGGGCGAGCGGCATCATGAGAGCTAGTGTGCCCCATGAAGTGCCCGTAAAAAAAGACACCATACAAGCCACTGCGAAGCTCATGAGGGGGATCCAGCTGCTTTGAACTTGGGATGAATCGAAGAGTTGAGAAAGGTGTTTTGCGAGACCAAGATCTCCAATGCTTTTAGATAAGGCCCATGCACCGAGTAAAATAAGGATGGGTCTCGCAATAGCTACGAGTCCTTCGCGAGCATTTCGTAGGGCGTCGCCGAGGGAGAGTTTGGACTCTCTCAAAATTAAGGCCGAAAGAAAAGAGAGAGCAGCTGAGATGTTGAGAATCCAAGGAACGTCGTTGGACGCGAGCGCTTTGATGAAGGATTCCTGAAAAGAAGATTCTCCACCCGTGGCTTTGATGGCGATGATTGCCAAAAATGAAAAGAACAAGATGCCGAGTGGCGTGGCTGATTTAAGAAGGCTGATGTTTTGAAGTGCCACGTTGTGATCCGCTCGCACATCTACCTTGGGGGTGGGAGCATCTCTTTCGAAGCGTTTCATGGGGCCTATGAAAAAGCTTTTTCTCACAACAAAGAAAAGCATCAGGAGCGAGAGCCATGAATAAACGTTGTAAGGAATGGATCGAACTAAGAGCGTCAGGGGTGAGCCCATGCTTTCTGTCATGTTGTCTTGGAGGAGGCTGAGCTGGTAGGCCGTCCAAGTGGAAAAAATAACGAGACAGGCCACAGCTGAGCTGGTGCTATCCACAATGTAGGCCAAGAGTTCACGTGAGACTTTAAATCTACGAAGAAGTGATTGAGAAATTTTTCCGAGAAGGATGGAGTTGGCGAGCCCATCGTAAAAGCAAATGAGACCCATGGTGCAAAGTGCGGTGAGTGAGCGTTTGCGGTCGGGTTCGTTGCTCCGATTGTCGAGGGATCTGAAGATGCGATCCAAATTGCCATTGGCGTCGAGTAGCGATGAGAGGGCACCCAGTTGAAATGTGAGCAAGATGGCTCCGAGCTTCCACGGGCTCGCAAAGACTTGGAGGACAAAGCCATCGAGGAGATAGGCAGGAAGCTCGTTGATCTTGTCGAGGTTTACGAGAATGGCTCCTAGGAGTGCGCCTGCTCCGAGAGCAAGGGCAGCGTTGCCAATCAAAAAACTAAGAACAAGTGCGAGAATGCTGGGCCACAAAGCGAAAAGCATAGACCCGATATTACGGGTCTATGCTTTAGATGGCAATCGGACGTTACTCTTTGCTTAGCGTTGCGATGGTGTGGATGGAATTCCATCGTGAGGGGCCGTTGCTAGGTTTCCATTCCCTAAAGTGCTGCTGGTCCCGTCGAGTGCGACCTTTTCATTGAAGTAGCGATCTGCAAGAGCCAACTCACTTCGCTTGCTATTGTTGCCAGGCTGGTCAGTCGAAAAGAGTTTCATCGACATCGAAGCTATGTTTTTGAATTGCCCTGCACATTTTTTCAAGAGGTCCGTCATGGGTCCCGAAGGAGACTTTGAATAGAAAGAAGTCGTTTCTGAATTGGCGGCATCATTAAAGGCTCTGAGTCTAAAATTAGCCATCGATGCTGTGATGCTGTGAACGACGTTGAGCGAAAATATGTCAGGATTTGTGGGGCATCCCTCAGCAGTTATTGGGTTGATGAGCGCCATATCTTTGGACATGAACTTGTAGCTGCCGAGGTGTAGGCTTTCCACAAAGAACATCATATTTTCTTGGTCTGCTTCGTTTAAGCTCGCAGGGTCTTCAGGAAAAGGCTGAGGAATACAATGTTGATTGTTTCGATAACTTTCTTCTAAATATTTCCATCCTTTGTCGATTGAATATAGAGCTAGTTTTTCCGATGGACGATCTGATTCTTGAATAGGAATTGAAACACCAGCCTCGCTAAATAGTTTTTGCATGACTTGTCTTTTGGCCTCGAGATTGGTTTCGGTCGCTAACCCTATAGGCAATAGGTCTAGATTTTTTGATATTACTTCTTTTGTCGCTTTAATTCTGGCTTCATCTTCGGCATTTTTAGTTCCAGCAATAAAACGAGCCGTCCTTTGGATTTGTTCTCTCCAATTTTCCTTGCTGGGGGAAATCTTTTGCTGCCATTTTACGTAATCCTGTAGAAGTTTCTGCTTCTGAACAGGATTAGATTCTAAGTCTTGGGGCTTTAGACATTTGGAATTGTTTTGGGCTTGAAGGACGGGGGGGCTACTTGGGTTGAATTGTTTGTGGTTCTTTGCAAACGACTCGATATGTTTGAGTGAAACCCCGTTTTGAACGCTGCCATCTGAGGCTGAAGGAGCTCCCTCAATATTGGATGCAAGTTTTTCAAGATGACGTTCCAGTTGATTCTGTGTTTCTTCAAATTTTTGAATTTTGGTTCTGTAATTGGGGTTGGTTACAATCTCACAAACCCCTTGGGTGTTCTCGAGGACCTTCACAAGTTTTAATGCGAAGCGTTCTCGTTCTTCGTCGGTCATGTGCTCAATTTCTTTGGATTCGCCCAATCCTTTTGCAAATTTATTGCCCACTTCTGTGTAGTGCTGTAGGCGAGTCGATTGCTCTTGCGTCATGTTTTTAAGTTGTTCCTGCATTGCGGGTGTGCAAACTGTTGTGCACATCACGTTTGCTTTTGTATATGCCGGCACGAAGTTGGCTGTAAGTTCTTTTCGACAGATAAGAGAATTATTTTCCCCAGTTGGAGATGAAGCTGCATTATCTCCAGTTGTTCCATTTTGCGCAAGTGTGGAGGAATGGTTTGCGGCAGATCCATCCGTAGAGCTTACGGCATTTGAATCAGGTGGAACTGTGCTGGCATAGCTTTGAGCTGTTGATGCAATATATTTTTCTCTCTCTTGTGAGCCTTTAACAAGTCCTAAAAAATCGGCCATGTCTGTGGCCTGTTGAGTGGCCCATTCTGGAGTAGGGGCAGCATTGTTGCTTCCCGATCCGTTAGTAGATTGTGTTCCTGGTGCCGTTGTTCCACTGGCAGATTTTGTGAGATCAAGTGGAGCAGACATTTCGAGTTGGCCAGGGCCGTTGCTGGCTGTTTCAAGCAGATTCACGCCATTTCCAGTGTCGGCGGTGTGTGTCGTTGTTCCCGTATTTCCATTTGCTGCGCGTTGTCCCGCAGTTCCTGAGCTGCGTTCGTTTCCGTTTCCTTCGTGTTTTACGGCTTCACTTGTTTCGGTGGTGCTCGCGCCTGCATTGAAGAGACTCGAATTGCCCGTGGAGTCGGTAGTTTTGCTCTTGGCGGATTTTGAAGTGTCGGGTGCGCCTCCAAAATAGCCTCCTGCGTAGTTTCTAAGATTTGAAGAAGAGCCACTTACGTCATTAATTGTAGCGGTATCAAGAGCAGCTGTGAGCTGACCTCCGCCACCCGCTGAATTTGTCCAGTCGAGAGGACTCTCAGATTGCGGTTCGGGAATGTTTGTGAGTCCTAAAGATTCTCCAGAGGCTTCGCTCCAGCCAAGACCGGCCAGAAAATTCTCGTTCTCTGTTGAACTTGCTTCAACGGGAGAATCCATAGAAGCATGAATACTTGAGAGAGTGTCGGAGTCGGCCGCTGTTCCATGAGCCGCATCCAAAAAGTCACTGAGTAACGGGGCATCACTTGAGCCAAGTGATGCTTGGAGTTCTTGCAAATTAGAAGTGATGTCTCTAAGGGCGACATCCACGCTTTCTTTGTTCTCTCGTTGTTCGAATTTTTCCAAATCGCCCATAAGGTCGGCCAAAATTTGATCCACATTACTCTCTCCTGATCTGGATTTGGCTTCGAGAATTTTCATGACAAATTCTCTGATCTGGGAGTCAGTAAAATTAAATCTGGGGTTGGTGTTTTTTAATCCAACAAAGAATTTATACAGACGAGAAAAATCGGTGCTCTCGATGTCATTGGCAGAAATTTGATAACGTTCTTGAGTTTCTTTGGAAGCCACGGTGATGCGGCTGTTGTTGTTGGCGAGGTTGAGCCAAGAATATTCTCTAGCATAGTTGGCTTTTTCTACGGGATCGGTCATTCGCGCATATCGAGTTCGGTGCTCTTCACCACGGAAAAAATCGGCCATGGCATTTGTGGCATCACGCTCAATTTTTGATCTACTTTTTACATCGAGTCCCATTTGAGCGGCGGGGCTTATTTCATAGGAATAGCGTTCTGAGTCGCTAAGGAGTTCGTTGGTCTTTTCAGGGGAGTCGATATACTCCTGAGAATTGCTAATGAGTTCGTCCATCGCCACGAAGGCTTGAGCGTTGATGCTGACTGCTGCCAGCACGGAGGCCAAGACTAAGTGTCGAAGTCTGCTACATTTTCTCAAAACTAAGAATCCCGTTTTCATAATCAAATCCCCAGCCTTCGATTTGTCCTACCAATTCCGACCACTTATGAGGTGTTCGTTTTTGGCATTGAGGAAGGCTTTCCTTAGAATACTAAGTAGCAGGGACCGTTCCAAAACCCCCGTCTTAACAGAAACTTATTCTTTTCGTTTGTCATGGGTGGCGAGTTGGAACTATGAAATGAGGCATGTTTTGGAAGGGTGGGAAATGGCTATTGGCCATGTATTTGGGCGTGGGGTCTTCCTCTTATTCGCCTCGTGAACCGCTCATTGAGGGCAATCGCGCTCTTCAAAACCTTCAATTCGCACTTTCTTCGTTACCGTTGCTCGTCAATCGTTGCTTGGACATTCCCCTTTGCGTGGCCTCTTCTGAAGCCTCCCTCTTGAATCTAAAAACAACGCTTGAGTCGGCCCCAACTCCTTCGTTTCGAGTTCACCGTAGTTTGGAATCCGACTTCTGCCGCAACTCTCGTGAAGCCTTCGTCTCTGACTCTATGTGGGAAGCTCCCATTGATGTGTGCCTTCCTAAGCTTGTAGACCCTATGACTTCACTCCCTCGATGGAGTGTGCAGGAAGCCGTTGTTGAAATTGCGGAGCTTGCTTTGATGAAGGCTAGCTCGGATGCATCCATCGATCAGTCTGAAACGGCGACGCATTTGGCGGAGCTGACCGGATACCGGTTTATTGAAAAATGGAATCATCAGGAAGGCTTTGAACACCTTCGCGTGTTGAGCGTTGAGCTTCTTGAAGGCTCTCAGATTTTTAAAATTTTTGTATCGTCCCAAAATTCAATTTGGGATTTGTCTGAAGAGTATCGCAGCATGTCTGTCTGCGGAGATGATTTAAGAGCGCGCGTGCTTGGGCTTAGCGGCGCCAATTGGATCTTTGGACATTTTGAGAATGAACAACGAGGACATGCCAATGGAACTTTGGGTATGAAAGCCGAGTGTGTGGATTCTGCTGGAGTGGTCACTCGCAAGGAGTTGATCGGTTTTTGGACGGTATCTTTTGATTTGCTCGACGGCTTCGACACGGACAACGTGGGTGTTGTTGCTGATTTTAAACAGATCTCACCAGATAGCGTCCCTTAACTTTTGCAATTTCTTTAGTTCCATTTTTTAGAGTTGTTTCTATCTCGATCCAAGAGCGGGCTTTGTGGGATCTCAACTCCTTGAGCACTCTTGCTTTTTCTGAAGGAGAAATAATTGCTAGGGCCGTTGAGTCGCATTCCCCAGGAGCGATGTAATTGATTTCTCCCTTTGCGATTACAATATTGTTGGTTTGATATCCGTGAGAATTAATAAGTCCGAGAAGTGCGGCAAAACAGGTAAGGGCACCCTGAACATAAAGGCTGCCGCCGAAAAGAGTTCCGAGGTGGTTGGTGTTGGGGCTCAGAGGAAGCAGTGTCTCGGCAATTCCTTCGCCAACGCTCAAAAAGCGGAAATCAAGGAGAGCTGCGGCTGGGATCTCTTTGTGAATTCTTGTTTGCACGGAATCTTGAAGTGAGAACGTCTCTAACATCGCATTAAAATAAGCGAGTTAATCGAATATTACTAGTGGAGTTATTGAAACGAGAGTCTTAGTATTGACGTCATGCTCAACTTTAAAGTGACTCCTGAATCGCTCCTTTCTCTTTGGAATAAGATGGGGAGCACTTCAGCTGGGAAAAAAGTTTTTTCAAAAATTGTAGGATGGACAATTCCTTATACAGGATCGATTTCACCTTTGGTGGATGTGCTGAGTGTAGGACATGCCGAAGTTATTTTAAAAGACACTCGTTCTGTGCGAAATCATCTCAACTCGGTTCACGCTATTGCTCTTGCCAATGTGGGAGAGTTCTCAACAGGCCTTTGTGTGATTTCTAGCATGCCAGCCGAAGCACGAGCGATTCTAAAGTCGATTCATGTTGAATACCTAAAAAAAGCGCGAGGCACCTTGAGGGCGATTGCTGAATTTCCTGAAAACATTTTTCCCGAGGGAGTGGAAATCGTTCAGAAGAGTGTCGAAGTCAGTGGAGCTATTTTTGATGAAGCGGGTGAGTGTGTTTCCAAGGTGAAAGCTGTCTGGGTTGTGGGACCTAGTCGCGTATGAATCCTTTCGCGCAACGTTTTCTTAAAGACAGTGGAGTGAATATTCCCCTTATTTGTGGCGCCATGTATCCCTGCAGCAACCCAGAGTTGGTGGCTTCCGTTTCTGAAGCCGGAGGCCTGGGGGTAGTGCAACCTCTCTCATTAACCTACGTTTACGGATACGAATTTAAAAAAGGACTTCAAAAAATTCGTAGCCTCACCTCAAAACCTATCGGAATGAATTTGCTTATCGAAGCCTCTTCAAAAATTTATCTAGACCGCATGAAAAAATATCTTAACGAATCCTTGGAAGAGGGAGTTCTTTTTTTTGTAACAGCTTTGGGCAATCCTGAATGGGTTTGTAGAGAGGTGCATCGTGCGGGAGGCGTCGTTTATCACGACGTCACCGAACGCAAGTGGGCACAAAAAGCTGTAGACGCTGGAGTGGATGGGTTGATTTGTGTGAACAATTTGGCCGGTGGCCATGCCGGAGTGCGCGACCCACAAGCTCTTTATGAGGAATTGTTGTCTTTAGGAAAACCTCTCATCTGCGCTGGCGGTGTGGGAGACGAAGCAACTTATCTTAAAATGATGGCGATGGGTTATGGCGCCGTGCAAATGGGCACGCGTTTTGTTGCCACAACTCAGTGTCAGGCATCGCAACCTTACAAAGACGCCATTGTGAAAGCACAAGAGAGCGACATCGTTCTGACCGAGCGTTTGACGGGTGTTCCTGTGTCAGTCATTCGCACTCCTATGGTGGAGCGCTTGGGCACAAGAGCGGGTCCCTTGGCTCGATGGATCTTGTCTCATCGCAAATTGAAACATTGGATGCGTCTCTATTATTCGATTCGTTCTTTTCGCGATTTTAAAAAGAGCATCGTGAACCCTAAGTCTCAGGGTAAGGGGTATGACGAGTATTGGCAGGCGGGTAAAAGCGTGGGCGGAGTCCACCAAGTTGAAGACGCTAGCCTCATCGTGGGGCGTTTTTCCCAGGCCTTGATCGCATCTAAATAGCTAAGTTCATTTACTATTTCTCTAAGTTTTTAATGAAAGATGGCGTAATGCGTTGCTCTCTGATATAAGCGCGCAAAGCTTGTATTTTTGAGGTTGTAGAGCGATTTTGCTTCTGAATTCTTCCTTTGAGACACAGGTACGGGGCTCGTAATGGATACGCTGCCCTAATGAACCCATAGGCCCGCCAGAGGCGCCTATGACAAAGGAAAAATTGATATGACCCAAAATGAAAACCAGCAGGCTTCTATAACCACATTCCAAGAACTCAATCTTCATCCCACGATTTTGAGCGCGCTCGAAAAGCTTAACTTTTCAGTGCCTACTCCGATTCAAGGAATGAGCTTACCCTCGTCCCTCGCCGGCAAAGACGTGCAGGGCGAAGCTTCAACAGGCACGGGCAAAACCCTTGCTTTCTTGTTGGCACTTTTTCAATCAGCAGCGACAGATCGTTCTTTTCAATCTCTCATTCTTGTTCCTACTCGTGAGTTGGTAACTCAAGTGGGTGATGTGATCGAGGCTTTCCGTAGAATTGGACTTAATATCAATTGGATTGGTCTCAATGGTGGAACTTCAATCGTTCCTCAATTACGTCGTTTGCGTTCGCCTATGCAAATTTATGTAGGAACACCTGGCCGTATTTACGATCACCTTGGACGTGGCTCTTTGCAGCTCGACAACCTTCAGACCTTTGTTCTTGACGAGGCTGATCGCATGTTGGATATGGGATTTGCTCCTCAGATCAAAAAGATTCAATCGTTCTTTCCTGAAGACAAACCTCAAACGCTTTTCTTCTCTGCAACTTATCCTGTAGGAGTTAAAAAACTCGTAGCGTCACTTTTGGATAAACCTGTTTTTGTAAAAGCTGTTTCTAAAGACATTCAAAAGCCCGATATTGATCAAGACGCCTTCCACATGGATGGGAAAGATAAATTCAGCGCTCTTGTGAAGCAGTTGGCTCAACGCCAAGGCAGTGTTCTTGTGTTCAGTCAGACTCAACGCTCTACGGAGAAATTGGCTCAACGCTTACAAGACGAAGGTGTTGATGTGGCTCGTATTCACGGTGGTTTGAACCAAGGACAACGAAACCGCACTTTGCGCGATTTCCGTGATTGTCGCACCCGTGTGTTGATTGCTACCGATGTAGCGGCTCGCGGTTTGGATGTTGATCACGTGAACCACGTCATCAACTACGATGTTCCTCAGCAAGCTGAAGATTATATTCACCGTATTGGTCGTACAGGCCGTGCGGGTCGTAAAGGTGAGGCTATTTCTTTTGTGACCAACGATGACCGTCAGGTTTGGCGTGAAATTCGTGCGATCGTGAAGAAAGAACTCGAAGTTGAGTTACCTGAATTTTTCGCAGCTGCTAAGCGCAATGAGTACAATAAGCCCTCCTCCGCTTCGGCTTCGGCAGGTCGTCCTCGTCAAGGTTCTGGTTTCGGCGGCGAACGAAGTGGCGGAGCGCGCCCTTCTCGTTTTGGTACAGAGGGGTCTCGATCTGATTCACGTCCTTCTCGTTATGGTGCGAACAATAGCTCAGAAGGTCCTCGATCTGATGCGCGCCCTTCGCGTTTTGCTTCGGACGGTCCTCGGTCTGATTCACGTCCTTATCGTTCTGATGCGCGTCCAGCTCGTGGCGGAGATCGTCCTGCTCGCACTGATGGGCCTCGTTCTTTTTTCGGAAACGATTCACGTCCTCAGCGAGATTCACGTCCTCAGTCTCGCCCTCAGTGGACTGATCGTCCCGCGCGCGCAGGCGCAGGTGGCGAGTCTCGCACAGATTCACGCAACAGTTCCCGTCCCGAGTCTAGAGCACCACGGGCTCGTAGCGGAGCTGGACCTGTTCGTTTTGAATCGGGAATCAAACCTAAGTTTGAAGCTTCCAAATTTCGTAGCGATGCTCCCAAGAGCCGCTCTTCGGCTGAGGGCGAAAGCTCTTTCAAACCTAAGAAGAAATATGGACCTAGCAACACTAAGAAGAGCTTTTCGAGGGGTGGCGAGTCCAAACCTGAAGGATTCGTTTTCAAGGCGAAACGTCCCGACTCATTTTAATTGGCAATTTGATTTAGCGATATTTTGAATTGAAAAGAGGGCTCAAAATTTCTCACTCTGCGTGAGAGGTTTTGAGCCTTTGTCGTTGCTGAGTGAGAAAAAGGTTTTGCGCGTTTTTGTTCCATTCGTTGTCACTCACGCCCGTAAAAGCATTTTCTCCACAGCTTTTGTAGTGTCCTGAATCGCATCTGAGGAAGTGACAGTTCCCAGAGCGGAAACCAACTGAACAGCTGTCGTTGGGAACTCGTAGGTTCTTTCCGTCGGGTTGCTGTGGCAGTTTGTTGTCTCCGTTTGAGGAGAGGATGTGTTCACGGATTAAGTTGTCATAATGGACGGAACTTATCTGAGGGCGCTCTCCCTTGTATTCTTCAAATTGGGGAGCTTTGAGTTGGGCTAGAGTTTGTTTGCAGGAGTCATTGTTTGGAGTCACAAGAAGGCCGTTGTCGCATCTCTGAATTTCGCAACCTGACACGCTAATGGATTGAGCGCAGGAATCGTTGATGACTTTGTGAAAGATGAAATGCACTCGTGCTTCTTCAGCAGCATTTCCCTTTGGAGAATGCACGCTGAGGAGTGTGAAAAGAGCGCCGAGAAGAAAAGACACATAGCGTTTAGGACGGCATGACATGGACCTATTTTACGGTAGTAGCGGCTCTGGGGCAACTACGGAGAGGCCTCCTCTTCATGAAGATTTGGTAAAGAATACAAGGATACAAAACTTTTACGTCAATGCGCTGAAGAGAATGGGGGCGCCTGTTAGAATATAGAGACATGAAACTCTCTCACCGTAAGGACACCACTCCTTGGTTGTTTTTCAAAAGAACCATCGCAGCTCAAATGCACCTACTTACTTTTTTTCTCGCACTTGCGGGGCTTGTTGTATTGCTTCCCATCGCTTACGAGCACGGAGGCCCTGTTCATTTTTGGGGCACATTGGTTTTTGGTGTTACGGCAATGATGGTTTTTGGAACGAGTGCTGTTTATCATTTCATGCATGATGGAATGGATATGTGTCCGACGCTTACGGATGTTATGGAAAAATTGGATCAATATGCGATCTACCTTTTCATCGCAGGAACCTACACTCCTTTTCTTTTGAATGTCATTGTCTCTCCTTGGAGAGAGGCACTCATGGTTGCCATTTGGGCCATTGCGCTTTCGGGTATTCTCTACACGGCTTTCAGACACAAGCTTCCACAATGGGCTCAGTCTCGTGCTGTTTACACCAGCGTCTTTGTCTTGATGGGTTGGGCGCTGATGGTGAGAGCGGGTGAAATTGCTGAGCGGCTCAATTGGGTCGGTATCGGGCTGCTTTTAGGGGGCGCCTTGGCTTATTCTATTGGGGCTGTGGTTTATGTGACTAAGAAACCCAAGCTCTTTGAAGGAATCTTTGGGTTTCATGAGCTTTGGCATGGCTTTGTGACTCTTGGTTTTGCTTTCCATTATTTTATGGTTATTAGTTTCTATTCTGCGCTCTGATTGTTAAGAATGGTCCACGATGTCCCAAGTCCAGCCCAATTTGCTACAAGTTCAGAGCCTTTCTAAATCGTTCGGCGCTCGTGAACTCTTAAGCGATGCTTCGTTTTCAGTGAATGAAGGAGAGCACATTGGCGTGATTGGACCCAATGGTGCAGGAAAAACCACACTCTTTAAAATTCTTGTAGGTCTCGAAGACTATGACAGTGGCGAGCTGACTCAGAAGAGGGGCTTGCGCGTGGGTTACCTCCAGCAGCATGATCAATGGGAAGACGGGGAAACCTGCGAAGACTATTTGTCTCGTGGTTGTCAGCTCCCTATTTGGGATCTGAAAGTTCTGGGCATCGGCCTAGGTTTGGGTGAAGAAATTTACTCAAAACCTGTTCTATCGCTGAGTGGGGGCTATCGGATGCGTCTGAAGCTTCTTCACCTTTTGGGGGAGGATCCAGACATTCTACTTTTGGACGAGCCCACCAACTATTTAGATTTGGAATCGGTTCTGGTTTTGGAGCGCTTTCTTCAGGATTACAAACACGCCTTTTTGTTGATTTCTCATGACCGTGAGTTTTTGCGTCGATGCACCGATCACATCATTGAAGTGGAGGGTGGTGAGATCAACAAATACCCTGGCAACATCGATGACTATTTTGAACAAAAAACTTTGCTTCGCTCTCAGCTTGAGGCGCGTGCCATGTCTTTGGAGCAAAAGAAAAAAACAATTATCGATTTCGTAAATCGTTTTGGCGCAAAAGCAACCAAGGCTCGGCAGGCTCAGTCTCGACTCAAAAGTTTGGACCGCATGGAGACTATCGAGATCAAGCCCTTGGCGAGTCATGCGGTGATTCGCATTCCTTCTCCCGTTAATTGTGGAAAGGAAATATTGGCTCTCCACGAGGCTTCGCTTGGGTATGGAGAAAGAACGGTTTTGAGTGATCTCAATTTGTCTGTTCTCCGCGGTGATCATGTGGCTGTGGTGGGCGTCAATGGAATTGGCAAATCGACATTGCTCAAAGCTTTTGCTTCTCGTCTGACTCCTTTGACGGGTGAGTTGAAAATGGGGCACAACGTTTCTATCGGTTACTACGCTCAACATGTGAGTGAAGCTCTTGATGCCAACTCTACTGTTCTGCAGGCAATGGCGGCCAAGGCACATCCTGATGTTTTGCCTCAAGAGGTTTTGAATCTTGCGGGCGCTCTCTTGTTCTCGGGTGACGATACGAAAAAGAAAATATCGCTACTCTCAGGTGGCGAAAAGTCACGAGTGGCTCTCGGACAAATTCTTCTTCAGAAATCGCCTTGTCTTCTTTTGGATGAGCCGACCAACCATCTGGACTTTGACACTGTGGAAGCACTTACCGAATCCTTGCATTCGTATGAAGGCACCATTGTTTTGGTGAGCCATGATCGAGGTTTTGTTTCGAGGGTGGCTTCTAAGATCTTTGAAATTCGTCAAGGGCGTGTTGAGGTGTATGGCGGCACCTATGATGAGTATGTTTGGAGTTTGCAGAAGGGCGCAATGGCCGAGCGAGTGCAAGATTCTCAGGGACTAAGTCCTTATACGAAAGAAAAGGTTTCGGAATCGTCCAACACCAAATTTAATTACAAAGAAATAAAAAAATCTTTGGATAAAGAGCTTCGCCGTGTTGAGGGAGATATTCGAGATATCGAAAACCTAACCGAAGAATCTAAAGCTCAATTGGCAGTGATGAACGAAAAACTCACTCTTCCTGACTCGAATAAAGTTGAGCTTTCGCAAAAACTTGCTGAGACTCAGTCACGCCTCGATGATGCGGAAGAAGAATGGTTGAGTTTGCTAGAAAAAAGAGAAAGCCTCTTGGCTCAGCTCAGTCAGTTAAATTCTTAGACGACTCATAGTCTTTGTTGAGAATGCCGTTGCGGCTGTTGAGAGTTCTCCTAACCATCACTTCAAACACTTTTTCCAATTCTTTTCGAATGTGTGGACTTTCGATCCACCCCAGTGCGCGCGCAATGGCTTCGAAGGTGGCGAGTCCGGTTATCTTGGGTTCTCTACGCAATTCGTAGAGGGTGGGAGCGTCGTCAGGAATGGTGACGTGGGGAACATCTTTTAAAAAGCTTTCGCGCTTAGCCACTTTGGAGGCTTGGCGCCAGCTTCCATCGGGAACAATGAGAGTTACTGGTTTCTGAATTCGGCTCATATATTCTGGACTAAGCGTTTCGGCTTTGTCGCTCGGATAAAGAAGGAGCGGCTGACTATCCTCGGTGATGATGCCCTCGGTCTTGAGGGGGGCGTCTTTGAATCCTCTCATTCTAATTTCGCAACGATCCATGATGCGAGCGGCGAGGCGAGCGGTGTTTGTAGTGAGGTGCTTTTCTCGATGGTGCATGAGCACAACCACACGGGTTTGCACGTCGAGCTTGGCTTTGCATTGGGCGATTTCTTCACAAATGCACAATTCAAAGCGCATCATGCAGTCTTCGCAGCGACTGTCGCTTTGACGTCCTCGACTCATTTAAGGAACCTTAGAATTTTCATAGCGACTTCTTGAGTGTTTTCCATATGAAGGTGATGTCCCCCTTCGATATCAATTAATTTGAGGTCTTTGCAAGAGTCGATTGTGGATTGATAGCTTTCCCAATATTCGGGGGTTTTGTGATCCTTGTTTCGTAGAATGAGGGTGGGACAGCTCAAACCTTCGAGAAGGGATTTAGCTTGGGTCATGCTGAGTCGAAATGAGCTCGGAAGTTTGAGGCGAGGGTCGCTACAAAGCACCCATTCGCTTCCTTCTTTGTGGGTTCCTCGCTCCATGAGTATGCGCGCTGATTCTTGGCTCATCGAGGCGAAGGGGCTGCGCTCTCTGGCCTTTACGAGTTTTTCGAAATTTTTATAGATGTTGGCTTGGGTTGGGACATCTTCGATTTCTGAGCAAAATGTTTGGAAACGTTGTTTGATCTCGGAAGGAATTTCGGGGACGGGTCCAAAAGAATCGATCAAAACCAACTGACGAACTAATTGTGGGAAGAGGCTGCTGAATACAGCGGCGATGCTGCCTCCGAGAGAGTGTCCAATAAGTGTGATGTCGCGCCAGCCTTGAGAAATGAAAAGGTTGTGAAGAAGCACAACCCAATCCAAGTAAGCATAGGAAACTTGATTGGGGCGCCACGCACTTTTTCCATGCCCAGGGAGATCGAGACTTAAAAATGAGGCGTGGATTTGGGGGGCTACTTCGTTAAAGAGGGGAGCAAAACTCGCTGCGTTATCGAGCCAGCCGTGAAGACTAATAAAAAGATTTGAAGAGTTTGTTTTTGAAGGAAGGCTCATCCCTGCCCATTGTTGTAACGAGGTCGTGGCATTCCATTCTACATATTTCACTCCCTTAAGAATGCCAGCTTTCGTGCCGATAGACCTCTCATGACAAATAAATGGCATGCGCAAGTGTACGTAAAATGGAACAAAAAATGGCCTAAAGAGTGGTCGAAGGCTCAAAGCTGGGATTGGCTCAAAGAATGGCCAGAAGTAAAAACAGCTTGGTCAACCATGGGCGACTGGGACTGCGTGTTCTGGGTGGACGCCGATTCTCCAGAGAAACTCGAAGAGTTTGTTTGTAGCAAGCTATGGGCAAAAGAGTGGGTTGATAAAACTGAAACTCATTGGGCTCGCGAAGTTTGGTCTAAGCAAGCTGCTTAATTAGTTTAGAACTCGATTTTTAGAATTAGTTTTCTACATTGATAGGTGAGAGCGGAGCTTCAAAAAAAGAAGCCCCTACTCACCTTTTTCTGGGTGGTTTTGGGCGGAGTGCTAGATAAGCTCATACGGTGAGTAGGGGCTTCTTTTTTTGAAGCTCCGCTCTCACTGTCCACATCCATACATATTTACATACACGTTTTAGTTTATTCTTCGGATGCTGTAGGTCAGCTTTCGTTCGTTTAGGCGGAAGAGGGCTTCTTTTAGGGAGAGGAAGTTGCCGGTTCTGCCTATGTGGGTGGTGGTGATGCTGCCTTTGTTGGCGGATTCGGCGATGTAGAGGGTCTTTTCTATTTTTACGATGGAGACGATGTGAGGGAAGACTCCTTCGCCTCCGGGAATGACTATGAAGTCGCCAGCATTTAGTTTGTCTTCCCATTCGTTGCTGTAGCTTTGGGTGTTGTTGTAGAGTTCGTTTCCTATTTTTTTGAAGTCGCTGACGTTGAGTCGGTGGGGGCTGGTTTCTCCAGGGATTGAATTGAGTAGGTCTTCTTTGCGAGCTTTTAAAAATTCCGAATGGGCGAGTTCTGGGCCAGCGATGTCTTCTAGGATGACGATGTCGAAGCCCGAAGCTACGTAGCCTGAGCAATCGAGTCCGAAGGCTTTTGATGTGCGGATATCGTTCTTAAGAGGGGCGTCCATGTCGAGAATGTCGCCTCCCCAGCGGTAGAAGTGACCGGCGAGATCGGGTTTGCCGAGATAGGCGTCGTAGGTCATGAAGGTGATGAGTTGGAGGGCGTTGATCTTTTCTGTGAATGTGAGTTCGCTGAGAACTGTTTTGTTCTCATGGACGATGGGTTGAATTAGGGCTCGATATAAATCACGGTTGGATGTGACATAGGCCCCATCTTTTTTTTGTGCCTTGGCTGATCGATAGAACTGATCACTTCCGTTCTTTCCAAAGGAGTCAATGTTGAGGCCGTATGACTTGAGTTGGCGAAAGATAGAGTCGTAGAGTTTGAGTCGATTCATAGAGCCTTCGAAGGAATATTATACGGACAAGCCTAGCGGCCCTCAAGCCCTTCTTTTGCAGACCCTTGCGGGTTCTGGATAACGAACTAGTATTGTATTTGTTAGGGAATTAGGAGGGCGTATGGAATTTAATTGGCGGAACGAGGGCGCATCCCTCTACATTCCTGATTCAGTTGATTTGCCCAAGGCGGCTCGCCGAACCCGATTTCTTGGAATCGGTGCCCATCAAGATGATTTAGAATTCATGTGTTTTTCGGCCATCCTTTCTGGAAAGGCTGATTCGTCTTTCTCAGGCATTGTTGTGACCGATGGGAGAGGCAGCGCTCGTAGCGGACGCTTTGCTCAGGTGAGTGATGAGGAAATGGTGGAACTTCGCGAGGAAGAACAGCGTGAAGCCGCGCGTTTGGGTTCTTATTCCTCCGTTTGGCAGCTTCGTTTCCCTAGCTCCGAAATTAAAAACTCACTATCGAAAGAATTGGTGAACGAGCTTCATCAAATACTTCTGCTTCTCGAACCTGAAGTGATTTACACCCACAATCCCGCCGATAAGCACCTTTCGCATATCGGTGTGGTGGCTGCCGTGATGGCGGCGATTCAAAAACTCCCTGAAGAGAAAAAGCCTCGCCATGTTTACGGTTGCGAGGTTTGGCGTGATTTGGACTGGTTGAATGATTCCGACAAAGCTCTTTTTGATGTGAGTTCTGGAGAAGAGCTTATGAAAAAGCTCATGGATGTTTTTGCTTCTCAGATTGAGGGAGGCAAGTCCTACTCTCACGCGGTAGAGGGCCGAAAGCGGGCGAATGCCTCTTTTCAGGAGAGCCATCAAGTCGACACTGCTACTCTCACTGAAGTGGCTATGGATTTAACTCCTCTTATTCGAGATCCGTCGCTAACACTTAAAAAATTAGTGCAACAGCATCTGCAAAATTTTCAGGACAGTGTTTTGAAAAATCTTGAGATGATGAAATAACAGGAGTTTTTAGAATTATGGAACTGTTGATAAAATCAAATAAAAGCGAAGCGTCGCGAGTTGGAGCGTTAATCATCGCTCAACAAATTCAAAAAAAACCCAATTCGGTTTTAGGCTTGGCCACGGGCTCCACTCCTCTTGAACTTTATGGCGAATTGATTCGTCTTCATCGAGATGAGGGACTCGATTTCTCTAAAATTGTTAGTTTCAACTTGGATGAATATGTGGGGCTATCTTCCACCCACGCCTCTTCCTATCACCACTTCATGCAAGAAAATTTTTTCAAGCATGTGAACATTCTAAAAACAAACACTCATATTCCAGACGGTTTGGCTAAAGACATTCCCCATTTCTGTGAAGACTATGAGGCCAAAATCAAAAAAGCAGGCGGCATTGATCTTCAATTGTTGGGCTTAGGCACGGATGGGCACATCGGTTTCAACGAACCCAGCTCATCGCTTAGCTCACGAACAAGAATCAAGACCCTCACAGGCCAAACTCTTAAAGACAATGCCCAGCACTTCTCCAAGGATGAAAAAATTCCAAATCACGTCATTACGATGGGAATTGGTAGCATCATGGATGCTCGAAAATGTGTGCTTTTGGCCTTCGGTGCCTCGAAGACACTGGCGGTGGCGGGAATGGCGGAAGGGCCCATTACGGCCATGCTGCCTGCAAGTATTTTGCAAATGCATCATTCTGCGATTGCGATTCTTGATGAAGAGTCAGCTTCGAAACTCCAAAGACTCGATTATTACAAATCCGTCTACGCAGCCAAACCCCACTGGCAAAAATACGAATAACATTCCCCGAGCTTGAATAACTGTGCGCGGGTAAGGGGGCCTGGAAAGGGTGAAAACGGTGACTGGCCCCAATAATGCAATGGCGGACCTATGCAATGCCCATTTTGTCAGTCCTATAACACAATTCTAAAAGGCTTTTCTAACCCGGTTGTCTGTATACAACACAAAAGGCGCCAGCGTTTTCTCTGTAAAGCTTGCAGCAAAAAGTTCTCAGTTAATTCTCTTTCCGTGAACTTCCGTCTTAAAAAGCCCGATATGGCGCTTAATTCTAAAATATTTTTCTTTTTTGTTCGTGGTCTATCCAATCGTCAAATCGCCCAGGCTCTCTCTATAAGTGAAGATTGCGTTCGCATTCGCCTCGACCGTTTGTCAAAACAAGCATTGCTTTTTCATGCTCGAAGCACTCAAAATTTGTCCATTCGCGAAGCTATTACTTATGATGGTTTGGAGAATTTTTCCGGCAGTCAGTACGATCCTAATAACATCAACCATGCTATTGGATTTAAGTCTCTTTTTATCTACGACTTTAATTTTGCTCCTCTCAATCGCAAAGGGCGTATGTCTCACTGGCAAAAACGTCGTCTTCAAGAGATTGAGGCTCTTGACGGCCGCTACAACCCCAGCGCCATACGTCAGGCAAGCGAAACTATTTTTCAAAGACTTATTTCAAAAGCTGATCAAAACAATCGTTTGGAGCTGCTTACTGACGAACATTTTCAATACAAGAGAGCATTAAGAAGAATCGGAAGGGCTGATCGGTGGACGCAATCAACTATTAGTTCTCGCGCCTGCCGTAACTTCCAAAATATTTTATTTGCTGTAAATCATACTGATTTGATGGTGCGACAGCGTCTTGCAGCTTTTGCTAGGGAGACGATTTCATTCTCAAAGACAGCAGGTCGGATGTGCCAAAAATACGCACTATATATGGTGTATAAAAACT
>Ga0163144_10005333_pt1 | contig 28554 bp, 32 predicted proteins | sample OliLak19BULKMAT1_FD_123175 | JGI IMG/M metagenome (GOLD analysis project Ga0163144, IMG submission 123175) | Freshwater microbial mat bacterial communities from Lake Vanda, McMurdo Dry Valleys, Antarctica - Oligotrophic Lake LV.19.BULKMAT1 | ecosystem: Environmental > Aquatic > Freshwater >... | reverse complement strand
TGCTCTCGATCAAGTGAGGCTATCCGGCAGACAGACATGTGTCTCTCCGGCTCAAGGCGGACATGGATTGCGGGGGGCAGTGCGCCCCGGGGTTCAGTCGCTGGGCGCGGACGGCGGGCGATAGTCCGGGTCGAACGGCGGCGGTGGCGGGGCTTCGGTATCGAAGTCCGACGCGTCCGGTTCCCCGGCCGGGGGCGGGGTCGCGACCGTCGGCAAGGGCCTGTCGATCGCCGAGGTGTCTTCGTCAGTGGCCGCGTGCGCGGTGGCGACAAGGCCCAGCACGAGCAGCGCAGCCAGGAGGGTGGTCGATTTTGAAAGCTGGGCCACGGAACCTCCGGCAGTTGGCATGACAGGCACACTAGCACTGCCTGCCGTCAGCGGCGAAGCGGGGCGGTGCCGTCAGCGTGCGCGCAGTCGCTCGCGATACGCCTGGATGCGCGATTTGAGCCCCGGTGACGACGCCGAGCGCACCAGCGCGGCGAGATCGGCATCGCGCAGATCGACTCGCGTCGCGGCGCGGATGGCCTGCGCGGTCCCCGGGCAGACCGTCGGCGCGGTCAGTGCATCGGCGACTGACGTCAGCGCAGTGGCGAAGCCGAGCGCGAGGGCAGCCGAGGCATCCCATTCGCCGCCTTCGATCACGACCCGTCGCGCCGCGCCGCTGCCGACGCGTTCGGCGAGCCGCCGCGTGCCGAGCACGATGCCGAACTGCGCGCCCGGGAAGCGGAAGCGCGTGTCGTCGGCCGCGAGGCGCTCGTCGCACACGGCGAACAGGTCAGCGCCGGCGCCCCAGCAGCGGCCCTGGGCCATCGCGATCGTGCGCCACGGCGCATGCCAGAGGGAGGCCAGCAGGGTCTCGATGCGCACCAGCCTGTGCAGCAGATCGCCGTCACTGCACTGCTCGAGATCCGACAGGTCCAGTCCCGTGCAGAAGTGCGGCCCCGAGGCGCGCAGCACCAGCGTGTGCAGGGCGCTGTTCCGGCTGGCGTCAACGAGCGCGGCCAGCAGGGCTTCAACGAGTTCAGGCCCGAGCGCGTTCCCGCGCGCCGCGTGATCTAGCGTCAGTGTCAGGACATCGTGCTGCAGGGACTGCTGGAGCATCAGGCGCTGTGCGCGCGCACGGCGGCCGCACGATCCCACAGATTTGGCACCACGGCGCTGTCGTAACCGGACACGAAGTCGAGGACTGCCCCCGCCGCGTCGAGCCGGTGGCGGCGCACCGCGCCGATGTTCGCACCGTAGACGTGGATGCTGATCGCGGTGCGATCGGGCAGCGCATTGCTGACCCGATGCCAGTCGCCAATGGTGGGCGACACGGCATCGATGGCGCCGGGCTGCATCACGTGGCTGACGCCGGTGCTGACAGGCCGGCCGGCGTCGAGCGTGTATTCAGCGCAGCGTTCGGCGCCGCGCAGCTGGCCCACCAGACCCCACACCGTGTGGTCGTGCACCGGGGTGCTGTGACCGGGCTGCCAGACGAAACTCACCACCGAAAAGCGTTCGAGCGGATCGCAGTGCAACAGGTATTGCCTGTAGCGCTCAGGGCTCGGCACGGCAAAGGCGTCGGGCAGCCAGTCGTCGCGTTCCAGCAACCGCGCGAGGTGCGCACGACCCGTGTCGAGCAGGCGTGTTTCGTCCTGCGTCGCCGTCACCAGCGCGGTCATGTCGCGTACAAACTGGCGCAAGGGTGCAAGGGTGTCGGTCATTCAGCGGATCTCCCGTGGTGTGCCAAAGCTCGCCGCGTGGGCACCGAGCGCGGGCACCTGCGTGTCGACGTCGATGGCCTGGCCGTCGAGCCGCACCGCACAGCCGACCGTCTGCGTGGCATGTCCACCAGGCAGGATCTGTTCGCGCACGAGGCCCAGATGCAGCGCCTGGGGATCGCCGAGCGCGGCGTCGTAGCCGTTGATCGGCGCGCAGGGCACGCCGGCGGCGGCAAAAGCCGTCAGCCAGTGCGCGAGCGGCTGGCGCGCGAAGTGCGGATCGAGCAGGGCCTTCAGGGCGTGCTGGTGCGTGGCGCGGTGGGTGGGGCTGGTGAAGCGCTCGTCGGCCAGCAGCGCGTCGACCCCTACCGTCACGCAGACCTGCTGCCAGAGTTTGTTGTTGCCGGCGGCAATCGCAAACCAGCCATCGGCGGCCTGATAGGCCTGATACGGCGCATTGCGCGGATGGGCCGAACCGAGTTTGCGCGGGTTACGCCCGCTGCCGAAGTATTCGCTGGTCTGCAGGGCCGAGATGGCGAGGGTCACGCCGAACATCGGCACGTCGATATGGCCGCCGGCCCCGCCCGCCCGCCCGCGGATCAGCAGGGCGGCGATGGAGAACGCCGCGTACAGGCCGGACGAGAAATCCGACACCGGCACCCCGGCTTTCACCGGCGCGCCGTCCGGCTCGCCGGTCACGCTCATCACGCCGGCGGCCGCTTGGATCGTCAGATCGAAACCGCCTTCGCCGCCGCGCGGTCCGTCCTGGCCGTAAGCCGAGATCGAGCAGTACACCAGCGCCGGATGGCGTGGCGCGAACCAGTCCCAGCCGAGGCCGAGCCGCTGCATGGCGCCCGGCCGATTGTTTTCGATGAGCACGTCGGCGTCACAAACCAGCGCGCGCGCGCGCTCGAGATCGGCCGGGTCCTTCAGGTTCAGGACCACCGAGCGCTTGCCGCGATTGACGCTCGCGAAGTTCTCGCTGAAACCGCCGTTCAGCGGCGGCCATTGCCGCATCGAATCGCCTTCCGGGGGCTCAATCTTGATGACGTCGGCGCCAAAGTCCGCGAGCAGCATGCCGCAGAACGGGCCTGACGCGACCTGACAGAATTCGACGACGCGCACGCCGGCGAGCGGCAGGGCAACAGCAGCGGTGGGATTCATCCGCGCACTTTACAAAGAAGCGCACACCCGGGCCAGCCCGGCGCCGGTCACGACACGCGCATCGCAGCCTCAAGCCAGCCCCCCCAGGCCGTTGTACAGAGACTACGATGCGGGCGAGAGGGCACGCGACATTCGCGATGCGCGCTGGAATGCACTGGCCGCCAGCGCCGTGATGGCCTTGATGCTGTTTGGCGGCTCGGTGTTGCTGGCCCTGCGCGGCATCGAACTCGAAATGCGGCAGCGGCATGGCGAGGCGCTGGCCCAGGCGCGCGATGCCGCCGAGAGCGCGAGCGCGCTGAAGAGCCAGTTCCTGGCGCGCATGAGCCACGAGATCCGGACCCCCATCAACGGCTTGATGGGCGTCACCGAGTTGCTGCTGCAGACTACGCTCGACACCAAGCAGCAGCACTTCAGCGAACTGATCTACCGTTCGGCGACGACGCTGCTCGATGTCATCAATGACATTCTCGATTACTCGAAGACCGAGGCCGGCAAGCTGAGCCTGGAAGAGATCGACTTCGACCCGCACGATCTTTTCGAGGAGGTGGCCGAACTGCTCGCGGCGCGCGCCCAGGGCAAGGGGCTAAACCTGAATGTATCCCTGCCGGTCGAGATCGGGCCGGCCGTCTATCTGCACGGCGATCCGGCACGGCTGCGCCAGGTCGTGACCAATCTCGTCGGCAACGCAATCAAGTTCACGGCCAGTGGTGAAGTGACCGTCATCAGCGCGTGGCCGCTCGACCATCACGGGCAGCATCGCCTGCGCTGCGAGGTGCGCGACACCGGCGCTGGCATCAACCCGGAAACGCAGGCCGCGTTGTTCGAACCTTTCGTGCAGGCGGAGAACTCGACGACGCGGCGCTTCGGCGGCACCGGCCTCGGTCTGGCCATATGCAAACGCCCGATCGAGGCGATGGGCGGCCAGATCGACTGCGCTTGGCGTCCGGACGGCGGCTCGCTGTTTTGGTTCGAAGTGCCGCTGCCGCAGGCCGAGTGCGCGCATGACGTGCGGGGGTGCACGCGCGCCGGGCCTGCATGAAGTGAAGGCCCTGATCGTCGACGACAACGCGACGAACCGCGAAATTCTCGAACACACCTGCGAGGCCTGGGGCATGCGTTATGCGACGGCCGTCGACGGCCCATCGGCGCTCGCCCAGCTGGCCGCGACGCTCGCGCGCTGGCTGCCCCACGCCGACGCCGCGCTACCCTCCGCTCGGTCGGTGGCCTGACGCGAGTCCCGGCGGGCCAGCGGGCCTCACGGACCGCACGGGCATGCTTGCGACCCTCGTCACGCGCCATCAACTGCCGGCTAGCGGCGCGGCCGGCTCCCGGGCCTGAAGGTCGCTGGCCGCGCGCTTCAAACTCAACAAGCGCTTTAGAATGGCAGCCTGCCTGGCAGACATGCCGATTCCACGCCGTGAGGAACGCTCGATGCTCTATTCGGTGCTCGCCATCTGCGTCGGTGCCTCGCTCGGCGCACTGTCGCGCTGGCTGCTCGGGGCCACGCTCAACTGGCTGTTTCCGGCGATTCCGCCCGGCACGCTGGCGGCCAATCTCATCGGCGGTTACCTGATCGGGATCGCGGTCAGCTTCTTCGCGACCAACCCTGACCTCGCGCCGCAGTGGCGGTTGCTGGTGATCACAGGTTTCCTCGGCGGGCTCACGACCTTCTCGGCCTTTTCGGCCGAAGTCACTCAATTGCTCGAGGATGGGCGGCTGCTGCTCGCCGGCGTGGCGATGTCCGTCCACGTCGGCGGTTCGATTGTGATGACCTTGCTCGGTATCGCGACGGCGATGCATTTCCAGAAAGCCTGATCTGGCGCAACTGCGAGCGGGTGTGCGGGCGCGGCGCGGTCCACGCGACCGACGACCCTGTTCCCGACGGCCTGTTCGTGCGCTCTACCCATGCGATTGGCGCCGGACACGTGGCGAGCCCTGCAATCTGGACGCGCCTCACCGGTCTACCGGACACACCACGCCAGGGTGCGACAGGCAGGCGGCCGTTCCGCTGGCCGGCGCAAACGAATCGAAGGCCTGTCGAATGCCGCGCGGGTCCAGAGCCTCTCAAACCGCTTTCTTCAATAATTTCGCTGGCCCGTCGCTAACTTCAGCATGGGGGCAGCCAAAATGGCAATCGACGTAAGGGACAGGTCCAGACAGGCGCTGCTGGGCGAGATTGCCTCGCTGCGCGCGCAGGTGAACGAATACGAAGAACAGATGCGTGCCATGCGTGCCGGCGAGGTGGACGCGATATTCATCGGCCACGGCTGTCACGGCCGGGCGCTGACGCTGGGGGGGGGCATGATTCGACCTACCGCACACTGGTCGAAGCGATGAGTGAGGGTGCCGCCCTCGTGATGGTGCGTCATCAGGAGATCACGGAAGCGGTGCTGATGGAGGACTGTCTGTCCGACACGCTGCACGGCACCCACGACCAGCACCAGACGGCGCGCGCCGGCATCTTCATCGTGCAGGGTGAGCGCCTGGTCTTCGTCAACCGTGCCTGTGTGGATCTGATCGGCGTGGCATGCGATCAGTTGCTCGGCAGGCACCCCGCAACGCTGCTGATGCCGCAGCACGCAGCCCGCTGGCAACAGCACTGCGCCGCAGGCCCGACCCACCGCGTCGACGGTGAACTCGCGCTTCGTAGCGTCGCCGGTGTACCCGTGCCGGTGTCGGTCACGATCACGCCGACCCTGTTCAACGGCCAGCCCGCGCTGCTCGGCACGTTCCACTCGATCGCCCGGTAGAGCCAGTGCCGGTGCACCGGGGTTTTTGACAGCACGACCACCGGTCTGCATAGTTCGGGCACCAATCCCGTGCAGTGACCCGCCTTCCAATGCCCCTGCTGACCGACTACCACACCTGCGCCGATGCACAGATCCACTGCAACCCGGCAGCGCTGTGGGCGCTCTTCGACGGCGATCGCGCGCACTTCAATATTGCGCACGAGTGCGTCGACCGGCATGTCGCCGCCGCGCAGACGGCCGTCATCGTCGCGCATGCAGCCGGTCACGATGAACAGATCGGCTACGCCGATCTGGCACGGGATTCCTCGCGCTTCGCACACTGGCTGCAGGCCCAGGGCATCGCGCCGGGCAACCGTGTGGCGGTGATGCTCGAACCGTCGCGCGCGTTCTATGTCAGCATTTTCGGCGCAATGAAAATGGGGGCGATTGCGGTCCCCCTGTTCACCCTGTTTGGCCCGGACGGTCTGAAGCTGCGGGTCCAGGACTGCGCGGCCCGGCTGCTGGTGACGAACGCGGAGAAGGCGCCCACCGCGGCCGATCTGTCTGATCTGCAGGTGCTGGTGGTCGACGACAGTTTCGATGCGCTGCTCGCGCCGCATGCGCCGCTCTTTCAGTGCGCCACGCGCGCCGACGACATGGCGATGTATCAGTACACGTCCGGCACGACGCGCGAACTGCCGGAGGCCGTGCGGCACACGCATCGATCGATCGTCACGCTGATGCTCGCCGCGCTGTACGGGACGGGTCTGCGGCCCGGCGATCGCTACTTCTGTCCGTCGTCGCCCGCCTGGGGCCATGGCCTCTGGCACGGCACACTGGCGCCGATGGCGCTGGGCCTGACGATCGGCGCCTATGCCGGCCGTTTCGACGCCGGACGTCTGCTGCGCGCGCTGCAGGATCATGCATTCACGAACATCGCGGCGGCGGCCACGCACTACCGAATGATTCGACATTCGAATCTCGCCGGGCAATATCGCCACAGTCTGCGCAAGCTGTCGTTCACCGGCGAGCCGCTCGATACCGACACCGCGATTTTCCTGCGCGAGCATTTTGGCCTCGAAGCGGCGAGCATGTATGGCACCACCGAACTCGGCGTGGTGCTGGTCAGCTATCCAGGGGCGCCCGACTTCACGCTCAGGCGCGGGTCGCTCGGCAAGCCGGTGCCCGGCGTGCGGGTCGAAGTGCACGACGCGCAGGGCCAGATTTGCGCGCCGGGTGTGGTCGGCGGGATGATGGTGTGGCGGCGCAATGGCTGGATTGCGACGCGCGATCTCGGCCGCACCGACGAAGACGGCTATTTCTACCATGCTGGCCGTGCCGATGACGTCATCATTTCCGCCGGCTGGACGATGAGCGCGGTCGAGATCGAAGACAGCATTCTCAAGCACCCGGCCGTGCTTGAGGCGGCGGCGATCGGAGTGCCGGACGCACTGCGCGGCCAGATCGTGAAGGCCTTTGTTGTCGCGCGCGTCGTGGGCAGTGACGGACTGATACGCGAGATTCAGGATCTCGTGCGCACGAATCTGGCGCAGCACGAGTATCCGCGGCAGATCGAATTCGTGGCCGAATTGCCGAAAACGCCGGCCGGCAAGATCAACCGCAAGGTGCTACGCGAACGACAGGCGGGCCGTTGACGGGCGGGCGCCGACTATAAGACAAGAACCAGGGGGCCAGACCGATGAGCAGCGCGCGAGAATTCCCGAAGATTACTGAACAGGCGCTCGATGAACTGCGCCAGCGCATCGGCGTGCCGATTGGCACCACCGCCGAGCCGTGGTGTCACGAGGCGACGCGCGACAACATCCGTCACTATGCGCACGGCATTGGCGATGACAACCCGCTGTGGTGCGTGCCCGAGTACGCTGCGAAGACGCCACACGGCGGCATCGTTGCGCTGCCGAGTTTTCTGTTCGCGACCAACCGCATCATTTCCGGCTATGTCGGCGGCCTGCCGGGGATCCACGCGATGTGGTCGGGCGCGGACTGGCGCTGGCAACGCGTCGTGCGGCGCAATGACGAGATTTCGAGCGAAGCCTGTCTGAAGGATCTGATCGAACACGACACGAAGTTTGCCGGCCGCGCCGTGCAGCAGATCTATCATGTGAAGTTTCATAACCAGCACGGCGATCTCGTCGCCGAGGCCGACAGCTGGTGTTTTCGCACCGAGCGCGATCACGCGCGCGAGCAGGGCACGAAGTACCGCGAGGTGAAGGCCCGTCCGCCGCACCGCTACACCGATGACGAACTCGCCAGCGGCTACGAGCTCTACGCGAGAGAGGAGATTCGTGGTTCGACGCCGCGCTACTTCGAAGACGTGAAGGCGGGCGACGAACTGCCGGTGATGTTCAAGGGGCCGATGACGGTCACCGGTTTCATTGCCTATGCCCAGGGCTGGGGCGGGCTTTACATCCGCGCGAACAAGCTCGCCTGGAAGATGGTCGATCAGCATCCGGGCCTGGGTATCAAGAACCGTTTCGGCATTCCGGACTGTCCGGAGCGCGTGCACTGGGAGCAGGAATTCGCGCTGGAAGTCGGGGCCCCCGGTGCCTACGATTACGGCCCCGAGCGCTGTTCGTGGCTCACGCATCAATTGACGAACTGGATGGGAGACAGCGGCTTCCTCGCGGCGGCGAACTGCAAGATCAGGCGGCACAACCCGGAAGGCGATCTGCTGTTCATCAAGGCGAAGGTCTCCCGCTGTTATACCGAAGGCGATCGCCACCTCGTGGAGGTTGCGCAGGAAGCACACAATCAGGACGGCGAGCTGTCGATCCTCGGCACCGGTACCGTCGAGCTGCCCACACGTCAGTCAGCGGTGTCGGTGTTGCGCCGTGCCTGACCGGGCCACGCGCCATGTTCGATATCGTACGGAAGCGCGCACGGAAGCGGCGCAGCCTGAAAGCGGGCAGGCGATGAGAAAATCCTGCATTTCAGCCCGGAGGTATCCATGGCGCGACTGACCTTCATTACGGCAGCGATATTGCTGACAACGTTAATGCAGACCAGCGGCTGTGTCACGACCACGGCCGGTGGTGCCGTCGGCGCCGAGCGCCAACAGCTGATGCTGATCTCCTCCCGGCAGCTCGACCAAATGTCGGCCGAAGCCTACGCCAAGCTGCGGGCGGGTGCGGTCGAGCAGGGCGTGCTGAACACCAATCCCGCGCTGCTGGAACGGGTGCGGGCGGTGGCCGCCCGCCTCGAGCCGCAGACCGGCGTGTTTCGCCAGGACGCGCCGGGCTGGCAGTGGGAAGTCAATGTCATCGAGAGTGACGATCTGAACGCGTTCTGCATGCCGGGTGGCAAGATCATCTTCTACACCGGCCTCATCAATCGGCTGCAGCTCACTGACAGCGAGATAGCGATCGTCATGGGGCACGAGATCGCCCATGCGCTGCGCGAACATTCGCGCGAGCAGGTGTCGCAGGCCATCGCTGCGCAGGCCGCGATCGGCCTCGGGGCGGCGTTCTTCGGATTCGGCCAGGGCGTCGCGAATCTGGCCGGCACGGGCTATCAGGCGCTGGTCGCTACCCGCTTCAGCCGCAGCGATGAATCGGAAGCGGATACCATCGGCCTCGAACTGGCCGCGCGCGCAGGTTTCAACCCGCGGGCCGGTGTCAGCCTGTGGCAGAAAATGATGATGGCGAAAAACGGCAACGCGCCGCCCGAATTCCTGAGCAGCCATCCCGCTGACGCAAACCGGGTGCAGCAGATCGAAAAGCTGCTGCCCACCGTGATGCCACTCTACGAGGCCGCCAGCAAGCACTGAGGATCATCGACATCGCGGCGGCGTCGCCGCGTTAAAATCCGCCGCCGTGCGCCGCCCGACAGCGTAGCGCAGGCCGGCACTGCGTGGTGCCGGCTGATCTGCTCCCGTCGCAGCGCCCGGCCGGTCCCGTCAATTGTCGCAGGCGAAAACCTCCGGCAGGGGGACAAACAGCAGTCGTACGGCGCCATCGATGCAGCGCGTGCGATGGCCACGGCCGGTGGTGTCGGCCGGCAGGAAGACGTCGCCGGTGTGCCAGCGGCGGCAACGGCCGTCGGTGGTTTCGACTTCAATCACACCCGACAGCACGACAACCCACTGGCGCGCCGGTGCCGTGTGCCAGTCCTGCTGCAGGCCGGCCGGCAGTTCGACGAACTGCACCGCAGGCGACAGGCAGGGCGGCGACAGCAACAGGGTGTGGCCCTGGCCGTCGTCACGCGTCATCGACAGGGCAATTTCCACATCGCGAAAACGCGAACCGCCGTCGGCGCCCGCTTCGAAACTGATGATTTTCATAGGCTCGCTCCCGGCGGCATGCTCCGGCTCATCTGCGCTGCGGCGGTGTGCTACTTTTCGTGCGTCACAGCCCGGAGACTAGCATGCCTCGCCCGTCCGGCCAGAATTTCAGGCCTCTTGCAGCCCTGCCCGCAACCCAGTCGCCCGCCGCTGCGGGCCCGTTCATTCAGCGTCGGCCAGGCGCCAGCCTGTGATCTGGGTCATTGGCTTGCTTGCCCTGCTGGCGCTGCTGATCGGGCCGGGTGTGTGGGTCAGGCACGTGCTGCGCAAGTACAGTTCGCCACCCGATCGCTATCAAACGTCCGGCACGGGGGCCGAACTCGCGCGCCACCTGCTGGACCGCTTTCAGTTGCACGACGTGAAGGTGGAATCAACCCCGCAGGGCGATCATTACGACCCGGTGACGCGCGCCGTCAGGCTCCATGCGCCGCATCATAACGGCGCCTCGCTGACGGCCATCACGGTCGCGGCGCATGAGGTGGGACACGCGCTCCAGCATGCGCGCGGTGAGCGTCTGTTTCACACGCGGCAACGCCTGGCGCAACTGGCGCTGTCCGCCCAGCGCGCGGCCGGTCTGTTGCTGATTGCCGCGCCGGTGATTGCGGCGGTCACGCGCGTGCCGCAGGCGGGCCTGATGTTGCTCGTGTTGGCAGTGAGTTCGGCGTCACTCGGCACGCTCGTGCATCTGGTGACGATGCCGGTCGAGTTCGATGCAAGCTTCGGCAAGGCCTTGCCGCTGCTGGCGGATGGCTATCTGCAACCGGAGGATCTGCCGCATGCGCGGCGTATCCTGCGCGCCGCGGCGCTGACTTATGTCGCAGGTTCGTTGTCGAGCCTGCTCAATCTGGCGCGCTGGCTGGCGGTGTTGCGGAGGTAACCTCACTTGCGCAGCACACGGTCATGGGGCTCTTGGCAGTCGGCCGCTGCCGCTTCGGCAGGCGCAGTTCGAAGCCGCGACAGCCGGCGTTCTTCACGTCGGCCAGCACCTTGCGAGACGAACCCAGCTCCGCGATCCAGAACCGCACGGTGTTCTTCTTGCCGGGAATGTTCGCACCGACAATCCACGACTCCGCTTTCGGGAACAGCGTGGCGTCCGCGACTTCCTTGCCGGTGGCTGACCACTGGGCTTGCGCCGCCTGCGCGGCCTGTCGATGAAGTCGTAGACGAATTCGGCGGCCTGGCGGCGGCGATGTTCACCGGCCTCATCGCGCCGATGCTCGGCCGGGGCTCCCGCCGGACGGCGAACATGGTGATCGCCAGCCACGCCGGCGTCGGGCTCGCCGCTTTCGTACTGTTTCTCGCCTGGGTCTTGGCGCTTCGAGCGAGCGTGAGCAAAGTCAGCGAAGATGCTGAACGATGAACATACGGAGGACTTGATCGATGGTGCTGCGAATCCGCGTATTGCTGGCGCTTCCGGGGGCGCATGCACGAGCTTGGGCCTGACGATCGTGGTCGGTGGATTCACGCCGCCGCCTGCGCCGGTGCCGCTGGCAGCCGCGTGCTTGCTGATGGTGTCGGCTTGCGCGATCGTGGGGCTCATGACCGGGCGCAGGCGAACCCGTAGAACTGCGCGACGGTCCTGCGCCAATCTTCAGCCACGACAGGAGCACGCCAATGACCGCAGACCCCGGACTGTTCGCCACCCTGCACACGCTGCGCGCCATGCGGCGACTCAAACCCGATCCGGTGCCCGATGCGTTGCTGTTGAAGATCCTCGAAGCCGGCACCTGCGCGCCGAGCGGACAGAACCTGCAGCGCTGGGCTTTCCTGCTGGTGACGGACGCTGCAGGCAAACGCTTTTTTGGCGAACGCTATCGTCACTGGCTGCATGCGCGCTTCGGCAGCGCACTCGAGGCGGCGGCCGACACCGGGGATGCGCTGGGCAGATCGGTCAAAGCCGCGCTGCACCTTGCCGATCACATGCACGAGGCCCCGGTCCTGCTGATGTGCTGTGGCGTGCGTGACTGGCCGTTCGCAGTACCCGCCGAACAGCGGCTGGGGCTGGCGCCGCCGTCTTTCGGTTCAATCTATCCGGCCGTGCAGAACATCCTGCTCGCGTGTCGTGGCCTCGGGCTCGGCGCAAGCCTGACGACCATGCATCAGATGTTCGAACCCGAACTGCACGACTACTTCGGCATGCCACTGACGCACGGGGTGGTGGCCGTGATTCCGATCGGCTATCCGCTCGGCAGGTTCGGCCCCGTCAGCCGCGAACCGGCGCAGACGAAAACGCATTTCAACCGCTGGGGGCAGGGCAAGCCGGGCCTGGCCGAGCCTGTGATCTGAGGGCAGGAATGATATCGGCTGCCCAGTGCAGGCACCTCGTTGCGCGGCAGGGTCTACAAATTGGCTGGGCGGCGGCGGGAGAAAACGGCAGACGTCGAAAAGGTGGTTGCGCGCGGGCGGTTGGGCTTCCTGCGTCAGCCCAACCTGCGGGCAGGCTGGGTGCGGCTGGTTGAGGCGCCGTTTTCAGCCACCGAGAACAGCGAGGAAAGAACGGGAGATTCCAAGGGCGAGCGCTGCAATGTCCCGCCACACAAAACCCATGGCTTCATCAATCTCCATTTTCTCTGTGTTCTCTGTGTTCTCAGCGGCTAATCGCGACATGACCGCCGGCACAATGGCCGATGCTGGCACGCCTGTAGGTAAATGAACGATTCGGTCAGGCGACGAATGTTGGGTTTCCTGCGTCAGCCCAACACTGCTGGCGGCCAACGCGCCGCCTGAGCCGGCCTTACAGCGCCTGGCCGAAGCTGCGGATATCGAGCAGGGTGGCGCTGATGTGGCCAGCTTTCAGCGTCGCATCATCGGTGTCGGGCGCGGTGTCGATATCGGCGCTCGCGAGGCCGAAGAGGAATTGATCGCCGCGCCGCTGGAAGCAGCTTTGGTAAGTGCTGAAGCCGAGCCGTGTGCGGCGGATCTCCGGCGCGTGCGGCATGACGATCGGGAAGTTCACGTTCCAGGTGGTGCGCGCAGCGAGATGATCGTCGACGAACGTATGCCACACGCGTGGCAGCAGTACTTCGATGGAGCGCTTCAGCGCCTGCGTCGTGTCGTCGCGAAAACCGCGGTTCTGATCCCAGTAGATGAAATCCTCCCGCGACAGCTCCTGTGACAGCGCTAGCGCAGGCAGACCCGCAATGTTCGCCTCCAGGCACGCGCCAACCGTGCCGGACGCATAGATAAAGCCTAGCCCGACATTCTTGCCGATGTTGATTCCGGACACCACAATGTCGGGCTTGTGTTCGAGCAGGTGGTACAGCGCGAGGTTCACGCAATCCGCCGGCGTGCCGGTGACCGACCAGGCCGGTGCGTCGTGGATCACGATGCGTTCGGCGTACACCGGCCCGTAACGCGTCATCGATTTGCCTTTCCAGCTCTGTTCGGTCGCGGGCACCGCGATGTGCAGCTCGCCGAGCAGGCGCAGGGCGTCGATGGCGCGGTGAAACAGCGGCGAGTCGTGGCTGTCATCGTTGGTCAGCAGGATACGGAGCGGGCGGTTCGGCATGCGCGGGCGTCCTGAACGGGGATGTCAGGAGTCTGGCGGGCTGACCTGCGCGCCGCAAGCCTGTTGCCGCCGCTGATCAGCGTGCGGGGCTGGCCGGCGTGGTCGCGCCAGGACGGCTGGCCGCGCTGTCGGGGTCAGATCGGCTGGCCGGCGACGCGGGAGGTGATGAGGGAGGCGTCAAGCCGGCCGTGGGAGATCTGTCCCCTTGGGACAGCGCGCTAGTCGCGAAAGAAGAACAGCCAGAGCAGCAGCACCACGCCGCCGGGGACACCGAGCATCCACAGCAGGAGCGGCGGCAGAATGCGTCCTTCAATCTTTCGCGTGCAGCGGGACAGGCGGTTGCGGGCGGCTTGAATGTACATGGTGGGCCTCGTGCGGATAAACGATGGTGGATGGCCGCACCGCCCTGCGTTCAACGCCGTAGGATTGGGTCGCCGTTTGTGAGCATCTCCTTCGGCGCCCGGAGAGTCGGTACGCCAACGCACACAGCAGCGCCCGACAGCGCCGGCGTCGGGCGCCCGAGCTGAACGCCGACGGACAGCCGGCACACGGCGCGCTGGCCGATGGATCGGCCCTGGCCGCGTCAGTGGGCCGGCGCGGATCGCGACGGTATACTCGACGGCCCATCATTCAGGAAGCACGCCCATGACCGATGTGACTGCCTACACCCCGCCGACCGTCTGGACCTGGGACACGGAGTCGGGGGGCACTTTTGCGAACATCAACCGCCCGATCGCGGGCCCGACGCAGGACAAGACACTGCCGGTCGGCGAGCATCCGCTGCAGCTCTACTCGCTCGGCACGCCGAACGGTGTCAAGGTCACGATTCTGCTCGAGGAGCTGCTCGCGCTCGGCGAATCCGGCGCCGAATACGACGCCTGGCTCATCGACATCATGAAGGGCGACCAGTTCGGCAGCGGTTTCGTCGACATCAATCCGAATTCGAAGATCCCTGCCCTGCTCGATCGCAGCGCATCGCCACCGATACGCGTATTCGAATCCGCAGCAATCCTGTTCTACCTCGCGGAGAAGTTTGATGCCTTCCTGCCGAAGGCAGCGGCGGCGCGTGCCGAATGCATGTCGTGGGTGTTCTGGCAGATGGGCAGCGCCCCCTACCTCGGCGGCGGTTTCGGCCACTTCTATGCGTATGCACCGATGAAGATCGAGTACTGCATCAACCGTTTCACGATGGAAGTGAAGCGCCAGCTGGACGTGCTCAATCGCCATCTCGCCACGCGACGCTACCTGGGCGGCGATGATTACACGGTGGCCGACATGGCGATTTTCCCGTGGTATGGCGTGCTGTTGATTGGCGATCTGTATAACGCCCAGGAATTCCTCGATGCGAAGTCTTATACGCACGTGGTGCGTTGGGCGCAGGACATCGATGCGCGCCCGGCCGTGCAGCGCGGTCGCCGCGTCAACAAGACCTGGGGGCCGGAAGATCAGCGTCTGCCGGAACGACACGCGGCGAGTGATTTCGCTCAGCCGCCCGCGGCGTAACGCCCGGTCACAGGCCGTTTGCCCCTTGCGCAGCCCATGACCGTCGAGGACCTCCGCCATGTCATTTGATCCCTCGCCGAAGGTCCGGGAACTGCAGGCCCGCTTGACGGCCTTCATGGACCGCTACATCTATCCAAACGAAAAGCGTCACGTGAAGGAAGCGGAGGACTACGGCCCGTGGAAGGTTCTGCCGCTGATCGACGAGCTGAAGCCTATCGCGCGCGCGGAAGGGCTGTGGAATCTGTTCCTGCCGGAATCTGAGCACGGTGCCGGTCTCACCAACCTCGAATACGCGCCGCTGTGCGAAATCATGGGCCGTTCGCTGCTCGCGCCGGAAGTCTTCAACTGCTCGGCGCCGGACACGGGCAACATGGAAGTGCTCGCCTGCTTTGCCACGCCTGAGCAGCAGGATCGCTGGCTGAAGCCGCTGCTTGACGGCGAGATCCGCTCCTGCTTCGCGATGACCGAACCGGACGTGGCCTCGAGCGACGCGACGAACATCCAGTCGTCTATCGTGCGTGACGGAGATGAGTACGTCATCAACGGCCACAAGTGGTACACGACGAACGCCACCGATCCGCGTTGCAAGATCTGCATCTTCATGGGCAAGACCGATCCGGACAATCCGAATCGCCACCAGCAGCAGTCGATGATCCTGGTGCCGATGGACACGCCCGGCATCGACGTCGTGCGCTCGATTCCCGTGTTCGGCTTCTACGGCATGCCGGATCGCGCGTCTGAAGTCATTTTCCGCGACGTGCGCGTGCCGACGGAAAATATGCTGCTTGGTGCAGGACGCGGCTTCGAGATCGCGCAGGGCCGCCTCGGGCCGGGCCGCATCCATCACTGCATGCGCGAAATCGGCCGCGCCGAGCGCGCGCTCGAACTGATGTGCCGGCGTACGCTCAGCCGTGTGGCCTTCGGCAAGCCGATCGCCGAGAACGGCGTAACGCTCGAGCGCATCGCCGAGTCCCGGATCATGATCGAGCAGGCCCGCCTGCTGACGCTGAACACGGCACACCGCATGGACACCGTCGGCAACAAAGTTGCCAAGGCCGACATCGCGATGATCAAGGGCGCGGTGCCGAACATGACGGGCAAGGTGATCGACTGGTCGATCCAGGCCCACGGCGGTGGGGGCACCAGCAACGATTTTGGACTGTCGAGCGCGTATGCGATGTCGCGCGTGTTACGGCTCGCGGACGGGCCGGATGAAGTGCATCGTCAGCAGCTCGCGAAGCTGGAGCTGAAGAAGTACCAGTGATCGGGAGGGTCCATGCGCGCTCACGGCGCTGGCGTGCAGCGCGCGCGGGCGATGCGTTGCGGTTACCAGAGTCCCCACTTCTGGCCTGCCGCGTGGCCGACGACCCTGTGGTGCACTTCATCGGGGCGGTCGGCAAAGCGCAGGTGACGCATGTCGGTATAGAGATCGGCGAGCGGCGTCCACTGCGAGATCCCGGCGGCGCCGTAAATCTGGATCGCGGCGTCGATGATCGCGCAAACCTTCTCCGGCACCAGCGCCTGCACTGCGCTGACATACACGCGCCTCCTTGTTGCCGAGCTCGGCGGCGATGTGTGCGTAGTCGAGATTCGACAGTCCTTCGCCGGTGTCGGCATCGGGCAGGAAGAAAGTCCACAGCCCCGACGCCTTGGCTTTTGCTTTGGCGCCGTCGAGCAGTTCGAGCTGGCGCGGATGATAGGACCAGCAATCCGGCTTTTGGTCGTTGAGCCGGAACAATTCCTCGAGGATGGGTTCGACAAGGTCGCGAATTATGGTGGTGCTGCAGCAGATGTTCGTCAGTCCCCTCGCGTGGCCAAACCCGCTGGCTGCATGCCGTCTGTGGACAGCGGCCTGACCTGTTTCGAGTGTGTGCACCGCAGTGCGACGCCGGAGACGCAGGCTGCGCTGGCCCGTCTGCCGACGGCCCTTTACGATGGCCCCCTTTCTTCGGCGCTGGCAGCACCACGGTGCGGGACATGATGGGCGTACGAGAACAAGCCGGGGCGACGTCTCCGGTTTGTCTCAGCGTTCCAACCAGCAGGGAAATCGGGTCTTGCTCAGCATCGCAAAGCAAGGTTATGCCGCTGCCAGAACTGACACTGCTGACGTTCGCGACCGGGGAGGCGGCACAGCCATGAAGATTTCGAGCAGCTTTAAGGTGGCGCTAGCGCGCGAGAAGGTGTGGGACCTGTTCCAGGACGTGCCGCGTGTTGCGGCCTGTATTCCTGGCACCCAGATCACCGAGTCGCTCGGTGACGGCCGGTTCAAGGGCCGGGTCGAGGTCAAGCTCGGGCCGATCACCGCCGCCTTCGAGGGCGATGCCGAACACACGATCGATGCGGCGAACTTCACCGGCACCATTGCTGGCAACGGCCGCGATCGCGGCGCCGGCAGTCGCGCGAAATTCTCCACCGTCTATCGCCTGACAGCCACGGCCATAGGCACCGACGTCGCGGTCGAGTCCGACATTTCGCTCGCCGGCGCGGTGGCACAGTTCGGCCGCAGCGGCCTGCTGGAAGAAGTCACCAGCCGCATGCTGCAGCAGTTCGCGGCGAATCTGGAAACGCAGATCGCGTCCGACGTAGGGATCAGTGCGGACCAGGTCCCGGAGGCGCCTGCCATTGCACCGGCGGCGACGCAGATGAACCTTGCTGGCATCCTGTGGGCAAGCCTGTTCGCCTGGCTGCGATCGCGGTTCGGCAAACTGTGGGGACGCACCGGCTGAATGACCGTGCCCAGGTTTACTTGCGCAGACATGGCCGCTACCGCGCCGGCGCTACGTCTGGCATGCAGCCTGTCAGCGAGACTGAGGGCTACAGCAGGCACGCCGCGTGGCGGAAGATGCGCCACGCACCGTGCCGACGAACAACACCCCGCGCCGTGACGCGGATTGCACAAGGGAGAGTCTGTCTATGGCATTCATAGGGAAGGGCGTACCGGCCCAGAACAGCGCGGCGCTCGTCGCCGGCGCGGGGCTCTACACCGGCGACGTCAAACTCGATCGCATGACGCACGCGCACGTGGTGCGCAGTCCGTACGCCGCCGCGCGGATCCTGTCGATCGACGCGTCCGCCGCGCTGGCACTGCCGGGCGTCGTCGCCGTCATCACCGGCGACGATCTCCGCGCGAAGGGCTACGCGATGCCGGTCGAAGGCTTCGGCGAAGGGGTCAAACCGAAGCCCTTCGATCTCTATCCGCTGGCCGTCGATCGCGTGCGCTTCGCCGGCGAAGGTGTCGCTGCGGTGATTGCCGAGGATCCGTACACGGCGAAGCAGGCGTCGTTGCTTGTCGACGTCGAGTATGAAGACACCGATCCGGTCGTCGACGCCGAGCGCGGGCTGGCACCTGATTCGCCGCTGGTCGAGCCGGACTGGGGCAGCAATGTGTTGTTCGAAGCGCGGATGACGAGCGGCAATGCGGCGCAGATCATCGCCGACGCCGCACACACGGTGGGTGGGGAATTACATCATCATCGCTACACGGGCGCGGCGATGGAGCCGCGCGCGTACGTCGGGGACTACGATCCCTACCGCAAGACGCTGACTTTCTGGGCCTCTACGCAGTGCCCGCACCCGATGCGCACCCTGCTCGGCCAGACGCTGCATCTGCCCGAGAACAATATTCGCGTGATCCAGCCGAACGTCGGCGGCGCGTTCGGCCTGAAGATCCCGTACTTCCAGGAAGAGGCGCTGATCGCGGCGCTGTCGCTCGCATGCGGCCGGCCGGTGCGCTGGATCGCGGAGCGCCGCGAAGATCTGCTCACCGGCGGCCACGCGCGCGAAGGCCATTTCCGCTGGCAGGCGGCCTATGAGCCGGACGGTCACGTCACGGCGCTCAAGGTGCGCTATGTCGCCGACGTCGGCGCGCCGAGCGCGCTCGCGGGCTGGGGGCAGTGCTATGTGACGGGCTTTGCGCTGCCGACCTGCTACAAGATTCGCGACACAGACGTCGAAGTGATCGCCGTCACCACCAACAAGTGCGCGTGGAACGCCTACCGTGGCTTCGGCAAGGAATCCTCGTCGTGGCTGATGGATCGCGTGATGGACGCCGTGGCACAGGAAACCCGCCTCGACCGCACGGCGGTGCGCCTGCGCAACTTCATCCAGCCCGACGAGTTCCCCTATGCGCAGAACGGCGGCGCGATCATCGACAGCGGCGACTATCCGAAGGCGCTGAAGCGCGTGCTGGAGATGATCGACTACGCCAACTTCCCGACGCTGCAGGCCACGGCGCGCGCGCAGGGCCGTTACATCGGCCTCGGCCTGGGCCAGGAACTGACGCCTGAAGGCTGCAGCATCGCGGGCACGGCGCGCTTCAACGGCTGGGACGGCGCGACGGTGCGCATCGGCCCGAGCGGCGAAGTGACCGTGCTGACCGGCGTGACCTCGCCCGGCACCGGCAACGAGACCGCGCTCGCGCAGATCGCGGCCGATCAGCTCGGCATCGACCTGCAGTATGTGAAGGTCATCCAGGGCGACACGTCCATCTGCCCCTACGGCCTCGGCAACTTCAGCTCGCGCGGCGTGATCATGGGCGGTTCGGCCGTGCACATCGCGGCCGGCGAATTGCGCGAGAAGCTGTTCAAGGTCGCGGGCAGGCTGCTCGAAGTCAGCCCGGGCGATCTCGAATGCGAGGACGGCAAAATCATGCTGAAGGGTGCGCCGTTCCGCTACGTCGACACCAGAGACGTGGTGACGAAGATCTACAGCGACTGCCACGGCGCGGCGGCCTGCGGCGTCGAGCCCGGCCTCGAAGCGACGCGTTATTTCCGCCACGAGAACGTCTATCACCAGCCGGAAACGCAGGGGCGCTACAGCGCGTATCCGTCGTGGGCGAACCAGGCGACCGCGCTGATTGCCGAGATTGACCCCGACACCGGCGTCATCAAGATCCTGCGCTACTGCGCGGTGCACGACTCGGGCAAGATCATCAATCCGCTGACCGCCGAAGGCAATGTGCATGGCGGCACGGCGCAGGGCATCGGCGGCGCGCTGTACGAACACCTCGTCTACGACGACTACGGACAGCTGACGACCACCACCTTCATGGACTACACGCTGCCGACGGCGATGGAGATCCCGCACATCGAACTCGAGCACCAGGAAACGCTGTCGCCGTTCTCGCCGCTGGGTGCGAAGGGGGTCGGTGAGTCCGGCATCACCAGTCCGCTCGGCGCGCTGTGCGGCGCGGTAGAGGATGCGCTGCGCGAGTTCGACGTGCGCATCGACCGCCTGCCACTGTCACCCGAACGCGTGTGGCGTGCCATTCAGTCGCAAGGAGGCCGCACATGATTGCCGGCGAATTCGAGTTCTTCGCGCCGCCGACGCTGGCGGACGCGCTGCGCCTGCTGCACGAGCACGGCAGCGGCTGCAAGCTGCTCGCCGGCGGCATGACGCTGGTGCCGGTGATGACGCTCGGCCTCGCGCAACCCGGCGCAGTGGTCAGCCTCAATCACCTCCAGGGCCTCGACGGCATCGAGGACATCGGCCATGCCCTGCGTCTCGGCGCGATGACGCGCCACGCCACGGTCGGCCAGCATCCGCTGGTGTTGCAGCACGCGCCATTGCTGGCTGCTGCGGCGCGCGGGATTGGCGATGTGCAGGTCCGCCATCGCGGTACACTCGGCGGCAGCCTCGCGCACGCCGAGCCCGCGGCGGATTATCTGTGCGCGACGGCCACGTTGGGCGCACGCTATCTGCTGCAGAAGCAGGGCAGTGAGCGCTGGCTCGGCGCGGCCGAGTTCTTCGTCGACGTGATGACGACCGCGCTCGAACCCGATGAACTGCTGACCGCCGTCGAGATCCCGAAGCAGGCGGCAGGCGCGGGGTACTCGCATTTGAGCCTGCGGCGCGTCGAAGGCGCGTTTCCGATTGTGCTGGCCTCGGCGCAGATTGCGCCCGGCTACGCGCAGGCACGTGTCGGCCTCGGCGGCGTCGGGCCGCGCCCGGTGGTGCTCGACGTCGGCGACGTGGTGCAGGGTGGCCTCACGCCCGCAGCGCTCGACGCGCTCGGCGCACGCGCCTACGACGCCGCGCAACAGGCGCTCTCGGATCTCAACGGCAGCGGCGACTATCGCCGGGAAATGGCGCGCGTGTATGCGCGCCGCGCACTCGCAGCAGCTGCCGCACAGCTGCCCACAGGAGGACGCTGATGAAGGCGCTCGTCAAGCTGAAGGTCAACGGTCGCAGCTACGAGGTCGCGGTCGATACGCGCGCCAAACTCGCCGAGATGATCCGCGACGATCTGCGCCTGACCGGCACGCACATCGGTTGCGGCACCGGCAGTTGCGGTGCCTGCACGGTGTTGCTGAACGGCCAGACCGTGAAGTCCTGCTGCGTGCTGGCGGCTGACGCCAACGGCCAGGAGGTGACGACGATCGAAGGCATGAGCAAGCCCGGCGAACTGAGTCCGCTGCAGCAGTGCTTCGTCGATCATCACGGGCTGCAGTGCGGCTACTGCACGCCGGGCATGGTGTTGTCCGCGCACCAGTTGCTGCAGGACAACCCGTCGCCGACCGAGGACGATATCCGCCACGCGATCGCCGGCAACCTGTGCCGCTGCACCGGTTACCAGAACATCGTGAAGTCGATCAGGGCGGCGAGCGAGACGTGAACACGACAGGCCGCCGGTGGGGCTGACGCAGGACGCCCGGCGGTCGCCACAAGAGGCCTCTGCAGCAACTGCGCTCGAGGGCCGTCGACGTGTCGATGTCTGGGGCGCCCGCGCGCCTGATTCTACGCGCTGCGCGGACAACACATTGCCCGTTTCGACTTCGAGGTCACGATGCGACTGAGCCCTGTCGACGACTATCCCTTCCATCAGACGCCGACCCCGTTCGCGACGGTCGCGACCTCGGACGCGCACTATAACGACGGCTACTTCTGCGCTTTTTACGCGCCGGAATGGTACTTTTTTACCGGCCTGCGTCTACACCCGAACGTGAACGTGATTGACGGCTGGGCATCAGTCGCCCATGCCAATCGCCAGCATGCGGTGCGCGCGTCGCGCGCGCTGCATCCGCGCTACGGGGAACTGACGGTCGGGCCGCTGCGCGTCGACATCATCGAACCCATGCAGCGGATGCGCCTGGTGGCCGGCGAGAATCCGTCCGGTATCGCGTTCGACGTCGTGCTCGAAGCGCAGTCACGGCCCGTCGTTGAGGATCGCTACCAGCATTTCAAATATGGGGCGGTCGTCAACGATCTGATCCGCTATACGCAGGTCTGTCGTGCCACCGGCCATGCGCGCGTCGCCGGGCAGACGCTGACGATCGATCGCTGGCATGCGATGCGCGATCACTCGTGGGGGGTGCGCTCTTCGATGGCGATGCCCACCGGCATCCAGGGCATCGATCGCGCCGAAGAAGGCCACGCGGCGCGCGCGCTGCGCCTGTGGGTGCCGTTCGAGGTCGAGGGCCACTGTGGCTTCTACAACACGCACGAGACCAGCGATGGACGCCCGCTCGATTTCGAGGGCCGCCTGGACTACGCCGACGGCCGGTCGGTCACGCTGACCGCCGTGCGGCACGCGCTCGACTATCTGCCCGGCACGCGGCGGCCGGCTGGCGGCACCATCGAACTCGACGGCGCAGACGGCGTGACGCGCCGCTACACGCTGCGCCTCGCCGGCACGCCCGCCGACGTACAGGGCGCCGGCTACTACCGCGGCTGGCGCGACGGACTCGGCGCCGGCATCTACCGCGGCGCCGATGTGCTCGAGCACGACAGCTACGATGTCAGCCCCGGGGCCACCACGAGCGGCCCACCGCACGTACCACTGCCTCATCGACTCGGGCCGACGGAATACCCGATGGCGATGATCGGCCCTGATGGCGCGACTGGCATGGCGCATTTCGAACACACGCTGTCCGGACCTTACCCGCGTTACGGATTCGAGTGATGAACACGGGACGAGCGTGGCCCGGCGGCGCATTCGCCCGTCAATCCGGCACGCCCCCGACATTCTTTCATGGCTGCGGGCGTCACCGGCACCGCATCACTGTTCAAGCGCGAGGGAACCGCCGAAGACGATGCCCATGATTGAGGCCGCGACGGCTCTGCGTCCCTTCCTGCGCGCAGCGGCCGCCGGCATCGAAGAGTCGCGAACGGTGAAGGCCTGGAACGGTGGCCTGCCGCCGTTTCTGCTGCTGGATGCCAATGGTGATGTGCATCATCGCTTCCGCTCCCATCATTGCCCGGCGGGGGTATTGCCGCCTGACGCGTTCAGCGACGCGATCGAGGCCTGCGCGCTGACACCGGGCTACTCATCGATGCCGACGGTGTGGTGAACTGACGAAACGGGCTCAATTCCACGTTGTCGTTCAAGTTATTCGTTCAGGAGCGACACTGTGCAGTCGCCACGCAGGCCCGCTGGGGCATGGCGCCGCCCGCGCCCGGCGCGGTCTGTGCTCAGAACGGCAAGGCTGTCTGTGCGGCTTGGGTGACCCGGTCAGCACTGCGCGAGTGGCGCAAACGGCCGTGCGAAGCAATCCGGCGCGGGGAGGTGCGGCCCCGGCGCCGGGGCCGCCTCGATTCACCTGCATCACCTGAAGGCGGACTGGGGCGAGGGCGCGTCAGACGGCTGCCCTGGCGGCGGTGGCACGCAGGCGGCGGCCAACGACTCCACCTGGCGTTTGCGTTTTCACGGCGCGCCCCCCGCAACGCCGCAGGTGCGCTGGTTGGCCCAGGCCGCCTGCCGCCGCTGCCCTTGCCAGGTTTGCTGACCGCATCCGGCGCCTGCACCAGCCAACCACGCTGATCTGCGGCCCATCTGGCCAGAAAACCGACCGCGCTTCATCCAACCTGACCCGCCCTGTAAGCTCTGCTTTTCCGATGGGTCGCAGGCTTTTTTATTGATTGTCCGAATTTTTCAAGCCTTGCTATCTTAATTGACGCGAAAGTGATCGGCCGCCTTACGGTGAGCGCTCACCAAATACCTTCAAGCGCTTGGGAGACACTACCGATGCGAACGCAAACCAAAGACATCCAGCAGCATCTGACGCCCCCGCTGGCCTACGAGATCCTGCAGGAAGGCAATAAGCGATTCGTAAGCAACCTGCGGTTCAATCGCAATCTGCTCCAGCAAGTCAACGAGACATCCGACGGTCAGCATCCGTTTGCAATTGTATTGAGCTGCATCGATTCACGGACTTCCGCCGAGCTTATTTTCGACCAGGGTCTTGGCGACATCTTCAGCGCGCGCATCGCTGGCAACGTGCTCAACGAGGATATCCTGGGGAGCATGGAGTTTGCCTGCAAGGTTGCTGGAGCCAAACTTATCGTGGTCCTAGGACACTCCAGGTGTGGCGCAATCAAAGGGGCTTGCGATCACGTCGAAATGGGGCACCTGACAGGGCTGCTGAACAAGATCGCCCCGGCCATCGAAACGCTTAAGCAGCGCGAGTCCAACGCGGCCGTCACCGAGGAATACGTCGAGCAGGTTGCAAGCGAGAATATGCGTCATCAGCTACATGCTGTCCTCAAGCGCAGTGCCATCCTGAATCAGCTCTTTGAAGATGATCAGATTGGTATCGTTGGCGGAATGTACGCGGTAGAATCTGGCTCGGTGGAGTTCACCGAGGAACTCTTCCGCCACGGCAACCCTCCCATGCGCGCCAAGGTCGCCTGACCGCCAGTGAACCGGGTCTGTTGCGCACGCAGCGGCGATGCTGAACGCGCGTCAACGCAGCAACGCCGGTTCCACGTGAGGGTTCCATGAAGCTTTTCGCTCACGCTCGTGACGACGTCCCGGCGAGCATCGTCGTGTTTTTCGTGGCACTGCCGCTGTGCCTCGGCATCGCGCTTGCCAGCGGAGCGCCTCTCTTTTCGGGGCTCGTGGCCGGCGTAGTCGGCGGTATCGTCGTCGGCGTCCTCAGCGGCTCTCCGCTCGGGGTCAGCGGGCCCGCTGCCGGGCTCGCCGTGATCGTGTTGAACGCCATCGGCGAACTGGGCAGCTTCGAGGCGTTTCTGCTCGCAGTCGTCATTGCAGGCGTGTTGCAGATACTGCTCGGCATCGCGCGCGCTGGTGTACTCGGTTACTTTTTCCCCTCGGCGGTGATCAAGGGGATGCTCGCAGGCATTGGCATCATCATCATTTTGAAGCAGCTTCCGCACGCAGTCGGCTACGATGCCGACTTCGAAGGTGACCTTGCATTCAAACAGACCGACGGGGAAACCACTTTGTCGGCGCTGTTCAGCATGTGGCAGTTCGTCAACGGCAGCGCGATCTTCATTGCTGTCTCGACGCTGTTCATCCTGATCACCTGGGATCGGTGGCTCAAACCCCGGCATCGAGTGTTTCAAGTATTCCCCGGTGCGCTTGCCGCAGTGACCGGCGGTGTTTTGTTCCAGGTCCTCGCCAGCCGCTATGCGCCCGGTGTCGCACTATCGCCGGAGCATCTCGTGACCGTGCCCGTGGCCGGCAGCTGGTCGGAATTCACCCAACTGTTTGTGCGCCCGGATTGGTCGCAGCTCGGCAATACGGCGATTTATGTCACCGCCGCGACGCTCGCGGTCGTTGCGAGTCTCGAAACCCTGCTGTGCGTGGAAGCGACGGACAAGCTCGATCCCCATAAGCGGGTAACACCGACCAACCGCGAGCTCCTCGCGCAGGGCACCGCCAACGTGATGTCTGGTCTGCTTGGTGGACTGCCCGTCACGCAGGTGATCGTTCGCAGCTCGGCGAATATCCAGGCGGGCGCTTACGGCAGTTTGTCGACGATTCTCCATGGCGTCCTGCTGATGGTATGCGTCATCACGCTCCCTCATGTGCTGAACATGATTCCGCTCGCAGTGTTGGCCGGGGTTCTGTTCGTGGTCGGTTATAAGCTCGCGCACCCGACCTTGTTCAAAACCCTTTATTCCCAGGGCTTCAGTCAGTTCGTACCGTTCATCGTCACGGTCGTGGGTGTGGTGTTTACCGATCTGCTGACTGGCATCGGCGCCGGCATGGCGGTTGCCATCCTGCTGCTTTTGCGACGCAGTTACCTGAACTCGCACTTTCTGCATATGGAAACGCGCGATACGCCGGATCGACAGCATGTCGTGCGGATCAGTCTCGCTGAAGAAGTCACTTTCCTGAACAGGGGAGCGATTTTGAGGGAGTTGAGCGCGATCCCGGCACATACGCGCGTGATCATCGACACCAGCGGAAGCGTGAGCATTGACCATGACGTGAAAGAAATCATCAACGATTTCTGCGCCGTCGCCGCCGAACGAGAGATTACAGTCGAACTGCGGGAGCAGTCTCTGCTTGACGCCCCACTTGCCGTAGCCGTCCCTGCGCACGCGACCTGAAGGCGCCCGACACAGGCGCGAGCCCGCGGCCTCATCGGTTGCCGCAGCAGACCCTGCCGCGACATCGGGTCGCGGATTCGGATCCTCGCCTATCGTGATATCGCCGTGGGGAGTCGGCATCGAACGCGAGTGCGGGGCGGCCGCCACCACACGCCGGGCCGGCTCATTGAAGATTCTTCGGCGTGCGGTCGCCGCGCGCTGGATGCGCACGGTCGCCTGTGGAGCGCAATGTCATCCGGACTCGCGTGCGCAAGTCGGTCGAACAGGCGGTGGCACCGGGCCACACCCGCCAAACTCAAAAGCCAGCACGCGGCCGGCTTTGAGTATAGGAAGCATAAAAGGGATAGTAACTTGCCGCACGGCGCGAGGGTGCTGGCGGAGGGTCGAGCGTTGGTCGGGTTGCCATGGAAATTCAGGGTTATTCGATGCGCAAGCCGCGTCGCGATGGCACCGCCCGGGTCTCAAGGTCGCGGCCCTAAGCCCTGCGCCTGAGCTGCGCGCGAGCGGCGCTATGCCGAGGCCGTTCAGGCCTAGCGTCCGTGCGTGTAAGTGAGCCCGAGCATCCACCCCGGGGTAAGCGGTAACTCAGCGGCGTTCTTTCTTTGCCCGATCTGGTCCGAACAATGTTGCTCCAGTTCAACCATCTGGAGAGCGTTCAATGCAAACGGTCAGGCGGCGGCGGTTGGGGGTGCAGGCGTGGCGTGCGCTGTTGGCGCGGTTTTTAAGCAGCGGCCTGACGGTTTCCGCGTTCTGTCGGCACGAGGCGGTCGGCACGGCAAGTTTCTACCGCTGGCGATCAGAGCTTGGGCCGGCTTCGGTGGACGCGGCCCAATTGCCGGTGGCATCACCGGACGCGACGACTGACTTTGTCGACCTGGGCCCAATGACCACGTCGGGGTCGGTACCGGCTCGCTTCGAGTTGCACCTGGACCTGGGCGGCGGCCTGGTGCTGCAGCTACGACGTGGCTGATGTTTTTCCCCGAGGGCCAGATCCGGGTCCAGCTGTACGGCCAGCCGGTGGACATGCGCAAGTCGTTCGATGGCTTGTCGGCGTTGGCCTGCCATGGCATGGGCCTGGATCCACTGAGCGGCCAGCTGTTTGTGTTCGTCAATCGGCGGGCGACGCAGATCAAGGTGCTGTCCTTCGACCGCAGCGGTTTTTGCGTGTGGGCCAAGCGACTGGAGGCCGGACGGTTCATCAGCGACTGGCGCGCCGTGCGCTCGCGCGAGATGGACTGGACGGCGCTGAAACTGTTGCTCGAAGGCATCGAACCGGGCCAGCAACGCAAGCGCTATCGGCACGCGCAGGGTTGCAACGGGAACGCTACAACGGTGGCGCGAGGATGCGCAGACCCAAGTAGGCCTTTTATCCGGCCTATACTCCGAGACATAGAATCTATACTGCGGCGGTTCATCACTTAAAAGCAGACGTGAGCGGTTGCGACTGCTGCCGACGCGAACGGCCAAAGGAGAGGTCGTTGAACGGAAGTGAAGGGCAACTCTCGTCTATGATAAAGACATCACCCTTTGTTTCCGAATGCCGATTATTTCACCGCAGAGCGATTCAACACACCTTTGTCGTAACCGACTTTTTGCTCGTTGGTAAGAATCGTCCGCATCTCGACCAAGTGCCCGTACCGAAGACGTATAATCCGTGTTTTTGCTTCCATCAACTCGTCAATTTTGGCGTTCACATCTTCAATTCTGACATCCTCGCGGATGGTCATCTCATTAAGCTCTTTGAGTGCCTGCTTCTCTTTCGCTTTAAAAGGCGACTGATCGTCCTGTAGTTTGTGATGCATGAGATCGATCGCTTTCTTCTGGGATGCTGCTGGGTCCGGTATCTGATCTGCAATTAAGCCCGTGCTGAACAGCATCATCATCGATATCAACGTTAAGACGCGTTTAATGTATGGCGGGTTCATCATATTTTCCTCGTTACATCCTGGATACGCTCAGCCAACAGACCTAGCAAATGTACGGCAACAGGTCACGCAGTATTTGGGATCGCAGCAAAAACTTAAAGTTATCTTACCGTAAGGCAAAGAGGGAACGACTGTTCACCGCTATAAAACAAACCATAGCATTAAATTCCCAGGAGGCGGAAATCGGCACAGGACGAGCATTTAGCGGTGTCTCATACGTAGGATCTTTAAAGTCGTTTAAAACACATAAAAAAACGAACTAAAACCGTTTCACCCGATCCGATCTTCCCGGATGTCTTGCAAACAAATCGGGACGGAGTCAGACCGGATGAAACAGCACGAGGCTAGCAAATTGTGGCGGGGAGGTTCAAACAGGCATTTTCAGATCAGACCATCACAGCGATCGGACGGCGTACAGGGTTCCTCA